>Ga0097691_1000814_pt1 | contig 25114 bp, 22 predicted proteins | sample NGESurdeep072012_8_FD_72858 | JGI IMG/M metagenome (GOLD analysis project Ga0097691, IMG submission 72858) | Arctic peat soil microbial communities from Barrow, Alaska - NGEE Surface sample 210-1 deep-072012 | ecosystem: Environmental > Terrestrial > Soil > Wetlands > Peat ... | reverse complement strand
TCCTGTCCCGCCGGGTCGTCCCCCTCCCGCCGGCGCCGCTGCCCGACAAGCTCTACATCGCCGTCGACGGCACCGGGGTGCCGATGGTGCCCGCCGAAACCGCCGGCCGGGCCGGCAAGGCCGCCGCCGGTCGGGCCCGGCCCACACCCGCGAGACCAAACTCGCCTGCCTGTTCACCCAGACCAGCCTGGACCCCGACGGCCGACCCGTGCGCGACCCCGGCTCCTCCACCTACCTGGCCACCCTCGCCCCCGTCGAACAGTTCGCCCCGCTGGTGCACGCCGAGGCCCGCCGCCGCGGATCAGAACACATCCGCCAACTCGTCGTGCTCGGCGACGGCACACCCTGGATCTGGAACCTGGCCGGGCAACGCCTCCCCGCCGCCACCCAGATCGTCGACCTCTACCACGCCCGCGAGCACCTGCACGACCTGGCTAAGGACTCGCGCCCATCCTCGGCCAGGACCACCCGGCCTGGCTGACCGCCCGGCTGGCCGACCTCGACGCCGGCGACATCCCGCCCTGACCGCCGCCGCCAGAGACCTGCCCCTCACCAACATCAAGGCCGGCGAAGTCGACAAGGCGCTCGGCTACTTCGAGACCAACGCTCAGCGGATGCGCTACGCCCGGTTCCGCGAACTGGGCATGTTCGTCGGATCCGGTGCCGTCGAGGCCGGCTGCAAGGCCATCATCGGCCAGCGACTCAAGCTGTCCGGGATGCGCTGGTCCGAGCGCGGCGCCGACGCCATCGCCGCCCTGCGCTGCCACGACGCCAGCGGGCAGTGGGTGGAAATCTGGACCGAAACCCACAACCAGACCACCGTGGCTGACCACGCGCTCCGCGACTCCCGATCTTGCCACCGACAAATCTGTCGCATCCCCGCTGATTTCGGACACCGGCCCTGCTACACCAGCCGACACTCAGCGCGGCCCGATCGCACCGCCTTTCGGACCATGTAGCAACAGCGGTGCTGTCACGTTAGGAGCAGCGGATCAGTGTTCCTTTCATCAGGAGACGCAGGCGGCGATGAGCCGGCCTCGCGAAACACTCCGCTCTGTTGGGCCGGCGGCGCTCCTGCAACCGGTTCGCCGCGGCCGCGGCCTAGTTCGGGCGGCTCCAGCCGTCTGTTGCGGTGAGTCGGCCTGGAGCGCCGCCGTGCCGATGGTTGCGGCGCCCGCGCAGACGGCGCCTCCCACGGGCCGTCGTCCTCTCGTCGGGGGGCTGCTTGGTCCGAGTCGGTAATCGGGTGGGTAATCGGGTCGGGGCTCGCAGAGACTGGCGGCGGCGGGGACGCGCTCAGGGGCGGCAGGCGCAGCGCGAAGTCATCGACAGTCAGCGGGCGGCTGAAGAGGTAGCCCTGCCCGATGTCGATGCCGGCGTTGCTGGCCTCGGCTGCCTGACCCAGGTCCTCGATGCCCTCGGCCACCGTTGTGAGCCCGAGCGCCTTCGACAGGCTGATGACGGCGTCCATGACCGGGCGCCCGGCGGACTCGCCGAGGTTGCGGATGAAGTCCCGATCGATCTTGAGGATGTCCACCGGTATGCGGGCGAGCTGGGCCAGGCTGGAGTAGCCGGTGCCGAAGTCGTCGAGCGCGATCTGTACGCCGGACTCGCGCAGGTGCTGCATCGGCCGGTTGGCCCCCAGGACCGGGAGCTGGCTCTCGGTGATCTCCAAGGTCAATCGCGCTGGCGTAAGTCCGTGGCTGGCCAGCACGCGGGCCACCGCCACCGGGAGGTCGTCGGTGAACTGGGCGGCCGCGACGTTGACGAACAGCTGCGGCAGGTAGCGGCCCTGCTGCTGCCAGCGCGCCATCTGCGCGACCGACTGCTCGAGAACCCACCGGCCGATCTGGCTGATGGCGCCGCTGTCCTCGGCGAGCGGGATGAACTCATCCGGCGGCACCACGCCCAGCAGTGGATGAGTCCAGCGCAGCAGCGCCTCGGCGCCGGCCAGCTCACCGTCGCCCAGCCGGTAGAGCGGCTGGTAGACCAGCCGCATCTCACCGCGCGCGGTGGCGCCGGCGAGCGCGGCCACCAGCAGGTGCCGACGATCGGCCTCCGCCGCCATCTCCTCGGAGAACACCGCGAGCCGGGACGCCGGCGCACGCTTCGCCGAGTACATCGCCAGGTCCGCCCGCCGGAGCAGGTCCTCCGGCGCGTCCCCAGGTCGGAGCACCGCGATCCCGATGCTGGCGGCGATGGCGGGCAGGCCCGTCGGCGTGGTTGCCGGATACGGCGCCGCGACGCTGCCCGCCAGCCCGACTGCAGATATCTCCGCGTCGTCACCGACGACCAGGATCGCGAACTCGTCACCCCCCAGGCGGGCGACCAGATCCTGCGGCGCCGCCCGACGCAGCGTGGCTGCGTAGGCGATGAGGACCTGGTCACCCGCTTCGTGACCGAGGGTGTCGTTGACCTCCTTGAACCCGTCGAGGTCGAACAGCAGCACGGCCGCCTCACCTGCGGCGGGAGTCGACACGTGCTCGGTGAGGCGGGCGAAGAACGCCTTGCGGTTGGCCAGCCCGGTCAGTGCGTCGTGGACCGCGGCATGGTGGTGGGCCTGGGCGGTGACGCCCAGCTCGCGGCTGAATACGATCTGGCGGGCGACGATCGAGGCGATCATCAGCGCACACAGCAGCGCTTCGGTCAGGTCGAGGGGAGCGACGAAGGCCACGTGCCAGATGCCCACCCCGATGCCGACGGCCACCGGCGCGTAGGGCAGGTTCCGGTCCATGGCCGAGGCGATCGACCGCTCCCGCAACACTGGCCTGGCGCGGACCAGGCCGGCGAACGCCAACAGTCCCATCCCCGCCTGCAGCGTCACGTCGGTCCACCCGAGTCGGGAGACGCCGCGCTGCGCCAGCAGGACCGCGGCGCCCGAGTCGCTCAGCGTGATCAGCAGCAGGCCGGCGGCGACGCAGTTGAGGAACTGCCGCAGGTCGGCGCGGGCACGCGGCAGGAGCGAGAGCACCATGGCCGCGACGAACACGTCGAGAACCGGGTACGCAAGCTGCACGGCCTGGCCGAGAGGGCTCCAGCGCCCGGTGGCAGCGAGCGGCTGGAGCACGGCCAACCAGCTGGCGAAGAATAGCGAGGTGGCTGCCACGGCCCCGTCCGCGAGCATACGGGCCGTCCCCCCGACGGAGCCCGCTCTGATGGGCACCAGCCAGACGCCGTACGCGGCCAGCGGGCCCCACGCCAGCGTGATCACGTCGACGACCGAGGGACTCGGGATGGACCCGGCCACGGCGACGTACCCGACGCTGAGAACCGCCCCGAGAGCGCTGGCGCCGAGCGCTGCGGCGACAAACCAGCGGGGCCGCCGCATCGCGGCGTCACCGGATCGCGCCGACCGAATCATGACACCGAGCGCCAGCCCCAGCGCAGCCGCACGCATCAGTACAGCGATCGCGGTAGCCGGCTGCGGCGGAAGCGCCCACAGGGGCGCGACAGCAGCGCCGCTGGCGGTAGCCACGACGCCAGCCCGCGTCCCCAACCTCATCGCCGCCATCAGAGGATCATCGACATCGGGGAGAAGTCCCCCAATAGCCCATCCGAGCGGCCGGCCGCTTCCGGCCGCTTTCTCGACCAGCCCAAGCCCTCGCGAGCGGAAGGACGTGTCCGCAATCGAACGTTTGAGGCACAAGTGATCGTGACCTCGACGGTCATGATCGACTGAGCGTGGGCCGTTGTAGCGCGACTGGCGTGCGGAATCAACGCCCCGCTATGGCTACTCCCCCAAGTCAGGGTCAGCAGCGCCCGGTCCCGGGTCGAGCCGGTCCGGCGGGCGGCCCGAGCTCGAGTCGCCCATGCAGGATACCAAGAGAAGCACTAGCCAAATGCGAGACACGCCACTGGCACCCCAGCCCGCCGCGACCGCGGGGTCGCCGGCAGGTAGACGCGCAACCGGTTCAGCTGACGTCGGCCAGGGTGACCGGCCGGCCGTGCTGGTGCGCCAATGCCGCCGCGCTGGTGCGCAGCGATGTTTGCAGCACGAGCTCGCGGCGGCTGTTGTCCATCAAGTTTGCCCCAATGACCGCTAGGTCCTCCGCGCCCGGCGCCAGCATGAGCACCTCAGTCCCCGCCTGGCGAACCTTCCCCGCCTCTCGCATCAGCCGGCGGGTCACCGCCCGGCGGATGCCACGCTCGAAGCGCGCGGCGACGGTGGTCGGCTGGTCGTAGCTGAACGACGCCATCGGGGCGATGACGACGACCTGGTCCAGCCGCAGCGGGGCGAGAAGGTCGAGCGAGGTCGCCGACCGGGTGCCACCGTCGACGTAACGACGACGGTTGATCACTATCGGCGCGTACCAGCCCGGGATGGCGCAGGAGGCCATCACCGCATCGGCCAGGGCTGCCGGCGGCGACCCGCGCCGACCGAACGGCACCCGTCGGCCGGTCTCGTAGTCCATGGCGACGATCCAGGTCCCGGGGTGCGCCGCCCAGGCGCCGTGCGGCACGATCGCGTCAATCATTCGCCCGACCGGAGCAATGGTCCCCCGGCCGCGCGGCATGATCGAGGCCAACGCCGCCATCGGCGACGCCCGGCCCGGGCGTAGGGCGGAGCGCACCATCAACGATGGCGAGCCGGGCAGCATGCGCGGCCGCGGCGGCAGCGCGCCCCCGCTGTCGGCGTCGTAGTCGAACTCGATCCGCGGGTCGCCCTCGACGATGATCCCGCGCTGATGATTGAGCATCGTCTCGACGCCGATGCCACACCCCAGCATGGCCGTCGTGACGGAGCCGGCCGACGTACCGATCAGGTTGTCGGCCTGGCGGGCATCCCAGCCCTCGGCCTGCTGCAGGGCGTGCAGCGCGCCAACCGCCCAGGCGAAGCCGAGCACACCGCCAGCGCCCAGCACCAGCCCACGGCGGGGGCCGCTCGCCAACGGAGTCACCCGCGGGTTGGCTGTGGAGCGGTCAAGTCGGTCGGGTGGGATGGGGGCTTTGCGTCGGCTGGACCGGTCGAGTGGGTGGGACATGGTGCGGTCCCCCTTCCGGCCGGCATCTGAGTCCGGCCCACGTCAAAGCAGTTACCGAGTCCCTACCCGGCAGTAGCGCCGGGACCACTAGGGACATGCCCCGACCGGTCAGTCGGTCAGCCGGCGACCGAACAGACTCTCAAGCTCGGCCACGGTCTGCTTCATGGCCACGTGGTGCACACCGACCATGCCGGCGGCGGCGGCGCCCCGAACGTTGGGCGCCAGGTCGTCGACCATCACGCAGCTGGCCGGCGCAACCCCGAGCTGCGCGGCCGCATAGTAGTAGATGTCCTGATCGGGCTTGCGCATGCCAACCTCGCCGGATATTACGACCGCGTCGAAGAGCTCGACCCAGTCATCCCGCGGATAGTCCAGACCCCAGCTGTTGGACAGCAAGGCAGTCCGCAGTCCGGATGACCGGGCCCGGCGGACGACGCCGGCCATCCCGGGGTCTCGCTCAAAGGCGGCGAACATCCGGGTCAGCAGGCCGGCCCCGGGCACCGGCTCCCCGCCGCACGTCCGCAGGCGTTCGGCCAGCCGGTCCTCGAAGTGCGGCACCTCCATCTCGCCCCGCTCCAACGCGTGCACCGGGTTGGTCGCCGCCGCCGCCGCCCCCTCGGCACCCCGCAGGTCGCGCACGACCCGGGCGAAATCGGCGTACTCAATGTCGTCCGCCGCGCACCACGCCGCCATGGCCGTGGGCAGTGGAGAGGTCAGCACGCCACCCCAGTCCACAATCAGCGCGAGCAACTCGGGCGCCGACGGAGCCGACCGATCCGGGAGCTGGTGTGTCGCCGAACCGGTCGATAGCGCTTCGGTCACGCATCGGATCTTATAGAAGGACGTGGCGATGCGGCCGGGTTGCTAGGTCCGCAGCCGGCGTCGCCACCCGCGCGACGGGGACGGCGACGACTGCGGCCGGCCAGAGACCATGCCGGCCAGCTCGATCAGCGCCGCCCGCAGCGGGGAGTCCGGCGCCGCTTCGGCCAGAGTGCGCCCGGTCGCCACGGCGGCGTCCAGCGCGCTCTGGTCCTGCGGCAGGAACGCGGCGTCCGGGACGCCGGCGTAGCGCTCCAGCGCCGCTCGAATCTCGCGCTGGGCATCGCCGGCAACCACGACTCGACGCAGCCGGTTGACCACCACCAGCGGTACGACGTCCGGCACGGTCTCGCGGAGCTCGGACAGTCCGCGCAGCAACCGGTGCAGGGAGATGGGGTCGGCGCCGCCCACGGCGAGAACGGTGTCGGCGGCTTGCAGCACCGCGAGGGTCGCCCCGTTACGCCGGGGCGCGGTGGTGTCGTAGGCGAGCTCCTCATCCTGCTCCAGGCAGAAGCCGCAGTCCACAACGATCAACGGCGCCAATCGGCGGGCGACATCGAGCACCGTCTCCACCGCGGCGGGGCGCAGCTCCGGCCACCGGTGGGCTCGGGGCAGCCCGGTCAGGACGCGCAGGCGAGGCGACACCTCCCGGGCAAGTCCGGCCAAGGCCGGCAGGTCGAGGGTGCCGGTATTGGCCATGCGGGCGGCCGCGGCCAGGCCCGGTGCCTCGTCCAACAAGCCCAGCACGGCAGCGATGACGCCCCCGTAGACGTCGGCGTCGACGAGCAGCACCTCGGTGCCCGCGGCCGCCAGCTCGGTGGCTAGGCCGACCGCGACAGTAGTCCGGCCGGGCGCACCGGTCGGCCCCCAGACGGCGATCAACCGCCCGAGCGGCATGGCTGGTTCGAGCGGTCCGGACGTGGCCGGGTCGGCGGGTTCGTCCGGTCGGTCGGGCATCGCCAGCCTCGGGTCGGCCGGCGCCCCAGCTCGGGGTCGCGGATCGCTCAGCGTGGCCGTGACCGCTTCGACCACGGCGGCCGAGATGCTCTGCGCACCAGCATCGGCAGGCAACACGTGCAGGACGCCGAGCTGGCGCAACCGCCGCTCGGCATCCTCGTCGCCGGGCGCGACCAGGCCGACCACGGCGACGCCACCCACGGCCAGCCGGGTGAGCGCGTCCCGGTCGAGCCGGCGCAGGTCGGCGGAGAGCAACACCGCTCGGGCGGTGCCCGCCGCCGCAGTGGCCAGCAGGTCGGCCAGGTCGACACACCGGCGTACGACAGCGACCCCCAGGTCGCGCCGCTCCAGCGCCGCAACCAGGTCTGCCTCCCATACCGCGTCAGTGACGGCGGTGAGGACCGGGACCCTCACGGCGTCCGGCTCGGCAGTAGCGTTCCGCCCGCGGACCGGCTGGGTTGCGGCGAGCCGGAGGCACTGACTCCGGCCGTTGGAACACCGGAACCCACGGCCCCGGAGCCGCCGCCGGTCGCGCCGGGAGTGAGCACCGGCTCGCTGCCCACCTCGCTCCCCGGTGCGTCGGCCACCACCAGGGCAACGTCGATCTTGGCCGTCTGTACGGCAGCGACCAGAGTGGCGGCCTGCTCGGGCGGAACGCGCAGCACCAGCGCCGTATCGGCCGCGGTGGCCGCCAGCGCACCCGTGCCCGGCCGGACTGTTCGCTCGACGACGACCCGCCGCAGCAACGCGACAGTCCTCGTGGGCTGGCTGTTCTCGCCGTACGTCGCGAAGACGTCAACCAGGGCGCCGTGGTCCACCTCCGGCGGCACGTGCAGCCGAGACAGCGGCACGGTGACGAGCCGGGTGGGCGGCAGCGCTCGCTCGTCGGCCACCGCGCGCACCGGCAGCAGCTCCCCGCGGCTGACTGGCCGCACCAGCACCCGGCCAACCGGCGAGGGACCGGCGGCGTCGACGTAGCTGTGGCCGCTGTCGAACAGTCGGGATCGCACAGTCGTGACGTCGGCAGCGGTCAGCTGACTACCGAGGGCGAGGTCGGTGGCGGCGGCGTAGACCCGGGTCGTAGCGCCGGCCGCGGCCACGAGCCGGGCGCCCACCACAACGGACACCAGAACGAGCACGATGCCGGCAACCAACCGGCCGTCCAGCCATCGCGGCGCACGCAGTCGACGAGCCGGCGGGGACGGCGGGGCGGACACGTCGGGGTTCCTTCCGCTGCAGACACAGTCGTCGCAGAGACGGTCGTCGGACGCGGACCCGTGCCCCGACACGGACCGCAAGGGGTCATCGTTGCCAACCGCGTGCGTCGGCAGAGAACCTATCCACAGGCACGCAGTCGCCGCCGCGGTGGGGCGTCGGGTGTGGACAACTCATTCGACAGGGTGCTAACCGATGTCAGACTGACCCGCCACCGCATCCGAAGGAGGTTCCGCGTGGCCGCGCGGTTTCTCCAGCTCGCCGACGTCGCGGAGATCTTGAATATCTCCGCCTCCCAAACCTATGCGCTCGTGCGATCCGGCGAGCTGCCGGCCATAAAGATCGGGGGCCGCGGACAGTGGCGGGTGGAGCACGACCAACTCGAGGCCTATATCCAGCGCTGCTACCAGCAGACCAGGGAGTTTGTCGACGGCCATCCCTTGGCGCGCGACGGTGAGCTCCCGCCGGCGGACTGAGCGACCGTGGTGCACCGCCGACGGTCAGGTAGCGGCGGCCTTGCCCCTCAGCCCGAGCGGACGACCGCGAGTCCCCCAATGGGGACTGTGCGTACGCCGATGACTGCGTCGTGGCGGCGAAACTCACCCACGGGGTGCTCGGCCACCTCGAGGTAGTCGGCACCGACGCGGTCTACCGTGCCGGAGACGACGGAACCGTCGAGCAGCATGGTGTTGACCGCACTGCGATCGCGCGCCAGGGCGCGCAGCGCGTACCGCAGGTCGAGCCGAGCGCCGACGGTCCCTTCGCTACCGGGCGAGGCGGACATCCGACTCAAGCCGCCGATGGCGAGCACCGCCGGCATCGCCACCAGCGCCTGGCGTCCGCCCTCCTCCGCCAACAGGAGCCAGTCCGGACCGACGTCGACCAGCCGGCCGGTCAGCAGTTCGCCCGCAGTCAGGCGCACCGTTAGAACACCGCCCACTGCGGGACGCGCTCGGTCTACGAGCCGCAGTGCGGCAACCTCCCGGCGGGTGCGGTCAGCCACCTCGGCCGCTAGCTCCTCGGCCGCCGCGGCGTCGTACTCGGCCTCGAGGTCGGCGAACAGCCGTTCCCAGCGCATGGCGGTCACTGTCCCATTCCGGTCGGCGGCGACGGATGATCATAAGCAGCCAGGGGATCTCGGCTGGCCCGGCGACGCGTTGACGACACGACACCAGAGGAGTATGAAAGCGGACAGAGTCGAACTGATGCAAACAGGGGCAAACGAAGCTGAAAGGCCGAAATGAAGACAGGGCGCGTGGCACTGCCGGCGACCGTCGTGGCCGCAATGGGGGGCCCGGCGATGGTGCTCTGCCTGGCCGGGGCGTCACCCATCGCGACCGTCGCCACCCTGCGGTCGGCCGATACCTGGCGGCCGACCGCCGGACCGGAGGTCGTCGTGCCGGCGGTTGCCGCGATGGCCGCCTGGCTGCTGATCGCCTGGCTGACCGTCGTGACTGGGCTGATGCTCGTGGCTCAGCTGCGGGGACTTCCTGGCCAGCTAGCCGGCCGGTTGGTCGCCACGGTTGCTCCGCTCGCAGTCCGCCGGCTGGTCGAGGCAGCGCTCGGGGTGACGCTGGCCTCCGGTGCGGTCGCCGGAGTGGGTGTGGTGCCGGCGTGCGCGGCCACACCGCTGCCGGCCGCAGCATCACCAATCGCGGCAGCGGACCCGGCCGGCACTGCGACTGCCGTGGTGGGCCGTGTCACCGTCGGCTTCGACTGGCCGGCGGACCGGTCGGAGGAGCCGGCGACCCCAACATCGCCAACGCCGACCGCTGACCCGGCGGCAAGGTCCTCGACCGCACCGATGGCATCCCCGTCCCCGTTGCCGTCGTCGTTGCCGTCGCCCCCGTTCCCGCCCCCGTTCCCGCCCGCCTCCCCGCCCGCCTCGCCGCCATCAGCCGCGGTGCTCGGGGTCGAAGGGGCTCGCCAACCATCGGCGGCTACGCCTGGGGAGACGACGACCCAGGTGGTGGTCCAACGCGGGGACTCCCTGTGGGCGATCGCCGCGCGGCACCTCGGTCCAGGCGCGACCAACGCCGGCATCGCAACCGAGTGGCCCCGCTGGTACGCCGCCAACCGCGCCGTGATCGGACGTGATCCGAACCTGCTGCTGCCCGGGCAGCGCCTCATCGCCCCGCACTGATCGCGCCAGCGATCACACCACCTCGCCGCTGCCACCCGCCCGTCTGCACCGGAGGACTACGAGATGTCGACCATGCCCACCCATGCGGCCCGAGTCGCCGGCGCGCCTGACTGTGCGCCAGTGCTGCGGCGGCTGCCAGTACGCGTCACCGAGCCGCCGTACGACGATGAGCTGAGGCCCCAGCCGGCGGTCGAAAGCTGGTTTGCGGCGCTGCCCGGTGGGTTTGGCCCGGGGAAGCCGGCTAGCCCCGAACCCGCCGGCACCATCGCCGTGCAGGGGACGCTGGCCCTCGGGTTCACCCCGGCGTCCCCCCGTCCGAGCACACCGGCCCCGTCGCCGCGCCCCACCGAGCCGGTCCCGGCCCGGGTCCCGCTGCGATTGGTCCCCGAGCTACCGGCGGAACCCAACGATGACGACGAGGAGGAGCGGCCACGTCGCCGGACGCCCTCGCGGTCGCTGCCGCCGGCCCGGCCGTGGACGGCGCACCTGTTGCAGGCTCTGCTCGAAGTGCTGGCCGGCAGTCGGCCGCCGGCGCAAGTCCGGCGGTTCACCGCCGACGCCGTGTACGCCGACCTGACGACGAAGGTCACTCGACGCGCCGTCGACGGGCGAGCGGCGGGCCCGGCTCCACGCGGCGACGCAGTGCGCTCGGTGCACATAACTGAGCCGGACGACGGGGTCGTCGAGGCGTGCGCGGTGGTGCGCCGCGGGTCGCGAATGCGCGCGGTCGCGCTGCGGTTGGAGGGGCGCGATGGGCGTTGGCAGTGCACCGCGCTGCAGGTTGGCTGAGTCGCCCGCGCGAGAGACCGCGCCCCAGGCGGGCTGATTCACCGCCCGCGACGCCACCCCAACGCCACCCCCACGCCACCCCAAACGCCGATGTTGAGCCCATGTGCGTATCCATCGCGGTGATACGCACGTGGGCTCAACATCGGCGCAGTCTGGGGTCGATGTCGTGTCTGGATACGACGTGCGGGCCGGTCGGGCGGGTCGAGCTAGCGCGCCCCGGGCGCTCCGTGGCAGCGCTTGAACTTGCGGCCCGATCCGCACGGACACGGTGCGTTGCGCGCCGTCTGCGACCCGACAACCTGGCCGGATGCCGGTTCGCCGCCGGCGGTTTCGTTCGTAGTGCCCGGCCCGGCGTTCGTAGTGCCCGGCCCGGCGGAGCGGGTCACCGTCTCCTCGCCGTCCACGCTGGGCGCGGTGTACTGCAGGTTCTGTCGAGGCCGTATGGCCGCCAGCCCCTTGGGCAGCACGCCGACCTGACCGCGCGCCGCAGCCGGCTGGCCACCGGGCTCGGCCGTAAACGCCGCCGGCGCCTGGGAGGGCACCGACTCCCCGGCGACTCCGTGGGGCTCGACCCCGGTCAGCGTCGCCGCGTCCGGCACCGAATCTTCCGCCGGCCGTACCTGCTCCAGTGGCGGGGCCACCAGCCCACCGCCATCGGCGGCCGCGTCCGCCGCGGTCACCTCCAGGCCGGGTGCCTCAGCCGGCACCGGCTCGATGTTAACCTCGACGTTGAACAGGAACCCGACCGACTCCTCCTTGATCGCGTCCATCATGGTCGCGAACATGGTGAAGCCCTCCCGCTGGTACTCCACCAACGGGTCGCGCTGCCCCATCGCCCGCAGCCCGATGCCCTCCTGCAGGTAGTCCATCTCGTAGAGGTGCTCGCGCCACTTGCGGTCGAGCACCGAAAGCACCACCCGACGCTCCAGCTCGCGGGTCACGTCCGGAGTCAGCGACTCCTCGCGCCCGTCGTACGCCGCTTGGACGTCGGCCTGCAGCTCCTCGACCAGAAACTCTGTCGACAGCCCGGACCGGCCGCCGCCGGAGGCCTCCTCCAACTCCTCGATCGAGACCCCGACCGGATACAGGGTGCGCAGCGCAGTCCACAGCTGCTCGAAGTCCCAGTCCTCGGCGTACCCTTCGGCGGTGGCGGCGGTGGCGTAACCCTCCACCACGTCGTCCATCATGTGCCGCACCTGCTCGTGCAGGTCCGCGCCATTCAGCACGCGGCGGCGCTCGGCGTAGATGACTTCGCGCTGCTTGTTGAGCACCTCGTCGTACTTGAGCACGTTCTTGCGGATCTCGAAGTTCTGCTGCTCGACCTGGGTCTGGGCCGACCGGATGGCCCGGGTCACAATCTTGGACTCGATCGGCATCTCGTCCGGGATGCTCAACCGGTCCATAATCGACTCAACCGCCGCGGCGTTGAACAACCGCATCAGGTCGTCGCCGAGGGACAGATAGAACTTCGACAGTCCCGGGTCGCCCTGGCGACCGGAGCGACCGCGCAGCTGGTTGTCGATCCGCCGGGACTCGTGCCGCTCGGTGCCGAGCACGTAGAGGCCGCCGGCAGCCACCACCTCCTCATGCTCGGTGGCGACCGCGTCCTTTGCCTTGGCCAGCGCATCCGGCCAGGCGGCTTCGTAGTCCTCCGACGTCTCCACCGGCGACAGCCCGCGGTGGTGCAGCTCGGCGGCGGCCAGGAACTCAGGGTTGCCGCCGAGCATGATGTCGGTGCCGCGCCCGGCCATGTTCGTCGCCACCGTGACCGCGCCCTTGCGTCCGGCCTGCGCGACGATGGTCGCCTCGCGCTCGTGGAACTTGGCGTTGAGCACCTCGTGCGGTACGCCGTGCCGGCGCAGCATCGTCGAGAGCAGCTCGGACTTCGCCACACTGGTGGTGCCGACCAGGACGGGCTGGCCTTCCTCGTGCCGCTCGGCGATGTCCTCGACGACGGCGGTGAACTTCGCCTCCTCGCTTTTGAACACCACGTCCTTGTCGTCGCGGCGCTGCATCGGCTGGTTGGTCGGGATGGGTACGACGCCGAGTGAGTAGATCTGGGAGAACTCCGAGGCCTCGGTCATCGCCGTACCGGTCATGCCGCCGAGCTTGGCGTAGAGCCGGAAGTAGTTCTGCAGCGTGATGGTGGCCAGCGTCTGGTTCTCGTCCTTGATGCGCACGCCTTCTTTGGCCTCGATGGCCTGGTGCATGCCCTCGTTGTAGCGCCGGCCGTGCAGCACCCGGCCGGTGAACTCGTCGACGATCAGCACCTCACCGTTGACGACGATGTAGTCCTTGTCCTTGCGGTAGAGCTCCTTGGCCTTGAGCGAGTTGTTCAGGTAACCCACCAGCGGGGTGTTGACCGCCTCGTAGAGGTTGTCGATGCCGAGCTGGTCCTCAACCTTCTCCACCCCGGACTCGGTGATGGCGACGGTGCGCTTGCCCTCCTCAACGTCGTAGTCGACGTCGCGGGCCAGCCGCGGCGCGATCCGGGCGAACTCGGTATACCAGCGGGCGCTCTGCTCGGCCGGTCCACTGATGATCAGCGGCGTGCGGGCCTCGTCGATAAGGATCGAGTCGACCTCGTCGACGATCGCGAAGTGGTGGCCGCGCTGCACCAGCTCCTCGTGCGACCAGGCCATGTTGTCGCGCAGGTAGTCGAAGCCGAACTCGTTGTTGGTGCCGTAGGTGATGTCGCAGGCGTACGCCGGGCGGCGCACCTCCGGGGTCTCGTTGGCCAGGATGACGCCGACGGTGAGGCCGAGGTGGCGGTGCACCCGACCCATCCACTCGGCGTCCCGGCGGGCGAGGTAGTCGTTGACCGTGACCACGTGCACGCCCGTGCCGGACAGGGCGTTCAGGTACGCCGGGAGCGTGCCGACCAGCGTCTTGCCCTCGCCGGTCTTCATCTCGGCGATGCTGCCCAGGTGCAGCGCCGCGCCGCCCATCAACTGCACGTCGAAGTGCCGCTGACCCAGCGTGCGCTTCGCGGCCTCGCGGACGGTGGCGAACGCCTCGGGCAGCAGGTCGTCCTCGGTCTCGCCGTCGGCCAGGCGCTCGCGGTAGGTGTCGGTCAGCGCCCGCAGCTCGGCATCGGTCAGGTCGACGAAGTCGTCCTCGATGACGTTGACCTGCTCCGTCAGGCCCTTGAGCCGGCGCAGGATCTTGCCTTCACCGGCCCGCAGAATTCGGTCCAGCACCACGTGTCGAGCTCCTTGCTGAGGTTCCGGTCGCACCCCGGCCAGGGCACCCGGTACGACGGGTCTATCCGCCTCGCGATTCATCGTAGGCGGTGCCCGCCGCCGAGGGCCGTGGACGCGGCCGGCGCGCGCGCCAACGCGTACGGTGACCGCGTGCAGCCGGTGGAGGTACCCGCCGGGCGGCTGCTGCTGCGGCCGTTCCGACCGTCGGACGCTCCCGCCGTCCTGGCCGCCTGTCAGGACGCGGCGATACAGCGCTGGACGACCGCGCCGTCGCCGTACAGCGAGGGCGACGCAGTGGCGTTCCTGACCGAGATCGCCCCGGCCGAGTGGGCCGCCGACACCGACACGCCGTTCGCCATCTCCGGCGCCGCGACCGGACGCCTGCTGGGCTCGATCGGCGTGCACCGAGTGGACCGCCGTCACGGCAGTGCGGAAGTCGGCTACTGGGTCGCCGCTGCGGCGCGCGGCCGCGGGGTGGCCACCGAGGCGTTGCGCGCGGTGACAAGCTGGTCTTTCGCCGCGCTCGGCCTCGGCCGGCTGGAGCTGCTGCACGCCGTGGGCAACGGCGCGTCCTGCCGGGTCGCCAGCCGGGCCGGGTTTCGCCCGGAGGGAGTGCTGCGCGGTCGCGTGGTGGTGAGCGGCGCGCGCGCCGATGCCGAGATCCATGGTCGGCTGGCCGCCGACGGCCCCACCGATTGAGTGCCGGCCAGGCGCGCAGCCGGACGGTCAGATTCAGAAGAGGCTTAGGCGTCCCGGGACAACACGAAGCCATGGCCAGTGTCGGTGTTCAAGTGATCTCCAGCAGCTTCTCCCGAACGGCATAAACCACAGCTTCCATCCGGGAATGCAGCTGCAGCTTCTCCAGGATGTTGCGGATGTGGTTCTTGACAGTGTTCTCGCTGATGAACAGCGCCTTGGCGATGTCCCGATTGTTCAGCCCTTTGGCGACCAGCTTGAGCACGTCCATTTCCCGATCGGTGAGCCGGGGCGAAGGCACCTGTTGTCGCTCGCCGGTGCGTTTGATCATCGCGGCGAACTCGGTCAGCAGCTTGGAGGCCATGGCGGGCGAGATCAGCGACTGGCCACTGCGCACGGCGCGGATGGCCACGGCCACCTCGTCGATCGAGATCTCCTTGAGCAGATAGCCCATTGCACCGGCCTTGATAGCGTCGTACAGGTCGGCTTCCTCGTCACTGATCGTCAGCATGATGATCCGGGCGCTCGGGACGGCGCCTTTGATCGCCGTACAGGCGTCGATGCCACCGCGTCGAGGCATCCGAACGTCCATGAGCACGATGTCGGGCAGGGCGTCGGCGGCCTTGCCTACCGCCTCGGCGCCGTCACCAGCCTCGCCGACGACCTCGATGTCCGGCTCCTGCTCGAGCACCATCTGCAGTCCCCGGCGGAACAAGGCGTGATCGTCGACGATGAGCACCCGGATCGGATCTAGGGCCGGAGCATCCAGGGAGTCAGCGGCCGGCGACGGGTTGGTCACGGCGAAGTCCTCACCTCGGCGGTTCCAACGATCATCCCACGCCGTCGCGCTATTGGGGGTGTCAGCGCGCGTCGCCCCCGGTTCCGGTGGTCAGTCCGCGAGGTCCGGCCAGCGCCCGTCAGTTCTCCAGTCGGATCACTCCGTAGTCATAGCCGCGCCGCTTGTAGACCACGCTGGGCCGGCCGGAGCCGGCATCGGTGAACAGGTAGAAGTCGTGGCCGACCAGCTCCATCTCGAACAGCGCGTCATCCAGCGTCATCGGCGCGGCGGCGTGCACCTTCTCCCGGACCACGACCGGCGATTCCTCGGTGCCGGTGCCGGTGCCGGTGCCAGTGGCGGTCGCGGCGGCCACGGCCCGGTCCCGGTCGTCCGCCGGGACCACAGCGATCGGCGCCTCGGTCCGCGGCCGGTCGGGTGCGCCCGCTGGTTCGGCCCCGTTCGGAAGATCAGGAGCGGCGACGACCGGCACGGCCCTGGTGACCCGGTGCGCCCGCCGGCGGTCGGTGGCTCTGCGCAACCGGTTCTCGATCTTGGCGAGGGCAAGGTCCAGGGCGGCGTACTGGTCGCGAGCGCTGGCCTCCGCCCGCACCACCGGACCCTTCGAGACGCAGGTCAGCTCCACTCGCTCACGCAGGTCAGCCTGCCGCGGGTTGCGCTCCTTGCTTACTTCAACGTCGATGCGCACGACCCGCTGGTCCAGCCGGGCGAGCTTGGCGCACTTGTCCGCGGCGTGAGCCTTGAAGGCCTCACTCACGGCTTGGTGCCGGCCCTTGACCACGATGTCCACGCGTCCTCCAGGTGTCCTGGGCCTGTGTTTGGCGGCCGGCCGGCAACGGGTCGACTTAACTAGCGCGGTCGCAACCGGGCGTCACAGTCCGACGCTAGTCCACCCGTGTCACGATCGGGCCCGACCCACGTCGCAGCGTGGTCGCGGCGACGACGGCGGCAGCGGTCGGTGACCAGCCGCCGGCCCGCAGCGCCCGGGCCGCCTCCGCCAGCGTCGCCCCGGTCGTCAGCACGTCATCAACCACGATCACGCGGGCGCTCGCCGGCGCCGAACCGACGGTGCGCCGCATCCGCAGCGCCCCGGCCAGGTTGCGGGCGCGGGCGACGGCGTCGAGCTCCCCCTGGTCGGCCACGGCTCGGACGTGGTGCAACACGGCCGCGGCGTACGCCGGCCAGCCGACCCCCCGCAGCGCCCACGCCGCCCGGCGGGCCAGCCGCAGCGCATGGTCGTCCCCGCGCCGCCGACGGGCTGCGGCGCTCGGCGGGATCGGCACCAGCACCATCGACGGGCAGTAGGCGCCTGCGTCGAAGCGGCCGCCTACTGCCGGCGGCGTGGTGCCGGGCAACGTGGCCAGCACCGCCCGGGCCAACGCATCCCCCAGCGGCCGAGCCAGACCCGAGCGACCATCCTCCTTGTGCCCGAGCAGCACCTCTCGGACCACCCCGCCGTACGCCGCGACCGCACACGTCGGCGGCAACCCGGGCGGGGGCGGCGAGGGTGCGACCCGGCGGGCCGGACCGGACAGCGCCGTGGAGCACTGGGCGCACAGCACCGAGCCGGGTGCCACGCACGCCGTACAGGCGATCGGCAAAACGAGGTCGAGGGCGGCAGCGGTCAGTTCGGCGAACATCCTGAAAACGATGCCGGCGTCGGCGCCGATCGCCCTGCCACCAGCCGCAATATGTGCATTGTCGGCGGAGGCGCGCCGGCTGTGGAGAACCGGCTCGGCTGGGAGGCCGCGCTGGGAAACTCATCAGCGTGAACAGGCCGCGATCGACAACGCAACGAGCGCCGCCACCGACTCGTGGTTTACCGGTTGTGCCACCCCCACCTCGGTTACGAGGGCGGTCAGCAGCTGCGGCGGAGTGACGTCAAAGGCCGGGTTGTACGCCGCCGAGCCCGCCGGACACACCGGCACCCCGGCGTACGCCGTCACCTCCGCGGCCGCCCGCTGCTCGACCACGATGTCCGCACCGGCGGCAGTGGCCAGGTCCAGCGTGCTCGTCGGCGCCACCACCACGAACGGTACGCCGTGGTGGTGAGCCAGCACCGCCAGCGGGTAGGTGCCGACCTTGTTGGCCACGCTGCCGTCGGCGGCGATCCGGTCGGCCCCGACGACGACAAGGTCGACCGCGCCGGCGGCGAACAACGAGCCGGCCGCGCCGTCGGCCAGTACCGAGTGCGGCATGCCAGCGCCGGCAGCCTCGTACGCCGTGAGCCGGCCGCCCTGCAGCAACGGCCGGGTCTCGTCGACCCACAGGTGAGCAAGCCGGCCGTGGCGGTGGGCGGCATCGACGACCGCGAAGGCGGTGCCGGCACCGGCCGACACCAGCCGACCGGTGTTGCAGTGGGTCAGCACTCGGGCGTCCTCAGGTACCAGCGCCAGGCCGTGGGTGGCCATGGCCGCGCTGGCGGCGGCGTCCTGCGCCGCGAGAGCGTGCGCCTCGGCCACCGCGGCTGCCGCCCGCCCGCCGGCCGGGGCCGCCAGCGCGGCGGCGAGCACCCGCCGGACAGCCCACCCCAGGTTGACCGCGGTCGGCCGGGCGTCCGCCAGCCGAGCGGCTTCGGCGCGCAGGGTTGGCTCGTGCCCGCCGGCACGCGCGGCGGCCAGCGCCACGCCATACCCACCGACCACGCCGAGCAGCGGCGCTCCCCGGACGGCCAGCCGCTGGATAGCCGCCACCAGCATTCCTACGTCGGTGCAGGCAAGCTCCACTTCCCGATGAGGTAGCTGGGTCTGGTCGAGCAGGACGATCGCCGGCCCCGCCGGCGGCTCCGCCGGCCGCCAGCGAGCCGCAGGTACTGCCTGAGCCGGCAACGCGGACAGCGACACGGTGCCATCTTCGCTGACCGGGCGGCTGCGAGCACGGTTCTGGCACTATGAGCTGACGGCCGACGCCCCGGTAGTCCCCGGCTGCCCATCCCCGACTGCCAAGCCCCGGCTGCCCATCCCCGGCTACCAAGGAGAGTGGATGAGCGAGACGCCGGGCTGGGCGGCACCAGGTTGGGGGCCGCCGGAGCGACCGGCTGTTGACGGCGGCGGCGACGGCGACGGCGCTCCGGCTAGGCATCTGCCACCGACGCCGTCGCTGGCGCCGCCGGAAGCCGGTACTGCCGTCGCGGGCGTGCCACCACCCCCCCCGGGCGAAGGGCCTCCCGGCTGGGGCGAAGGGCCTCCCGGCTGGGGCGGAGCCCAACCCGGCCGGGGCAGACAACCCGGCTGGGGCGGCGGACAACCTGGCTGGGGCGCGGCCCAACCCGGCGGCGGACAACCCGGCTGGGGCGGAGCCCAACCCGGCTGGGGCGGACAACCTGGCTGGGGCCAGCGGCGCACCGAGCCGAAGCCAGGCGTCATTCCGCTGCGGCCCCTGGGCCTGAGCGAGCTGCTCGACGGCGCCATTTCCATCGTGCGTACCTATCCCAAGGTCACCCTTGGCCTGTCCGCGATCGTCATGACGGTCACGCAGCTGATCCGATTGGTGATCAACGCGTACTACCTCCCCACCCTGTCCGGCTTGACCACCAACCTCAACAGCGGTAGCCCGCCCGACACCGGGGCGCTGACGGACTTCTTGGGCGGCCTAGCCGCCGCCGTCGGAGCGGGCCTGATCGTGTCCTGGCTGGGTGTGTTGGTGCTCACGGGCATGCTGACCGTGGTCGTGGGCAAGGCCGTCCTCGGCGAGCCGATCACCATGGGCCAGGCCTGGAGCGAGCTTCGCCCGCGGTTGCTGCGACTGCTGGGAGTGACGCTGCTGACCGCGCTGGTGATCAGCGGACTCGCCCTGGGGTGTCTGCTGCCCGGCCTGGTGGCGTTCGCGGCTGGGGCCCCCGGCGTACTCAGTGGCCTGCTCGTTGCCGCCGGGGGCCTGGCCGCCGTTGCGCTGGTCGCAGTGGCGTACGTACAGCTTTCGCTGGCCACGCCGGCGCTCGTGTTGGAGCGCACCAGCGTGCGCGGGGCGCTGCGCCGCTCACGGGCACTGGTGCGCAACAGCTGGTGGCGAGTGGCGGGCATCCTGATCCTGGCGGCAGTCGTGGCCGGCGTGCTGAACAGCGTCCTGACCGTGCCGTTCGCGATCTTCGGCGGCGGCTCGCCATTCGACCTGTCCGGCTCGGGTCCGGACCTCGGCTTCGGCGCCCTGCTGCTGAGCGCGATCGGTGCGATCATCGCCGGCACGATCGTCCAGCCCTTCAACGCCGGCGTGCAGGCTTTGCTCTATGTGGATCGCCGGATGCGCGCGGAAGGCCTCGACGTGACTCTGGCCGAGGCCGCCGCGCGCCGCAGCGTACCGGTGGCATGACGGCCCTGCCTGGCACGGTTGAGGCGACGGGGTTTGCGGTGCTGGCGGCGCCGCCGCCGATCACCCGGGACGGCGCCCGCCGCGATGCCGTGCGCGAACTGTCCAAACAGATCTACGCCGGCCACCACCCGTCCCTGATCGGCCGCGCCCTGGCCAAGGTGTTGGAGTGGATCAGCGCCGCGATCGACCGGGCAGCGTCGGTCGGGCCGACCGGGATCGTCGGCCTGGTCGTCCTGCTCGGGCTGCTCGTTCTTGCGGTCGTGGCCATCCGGCTGCGGATCGGTCCGCTCGCCCGTCGGCACCCGGTCTTCCCAGCCGACGACCCAGCCGGCCCGCTGTCGGCCACCGAGCACCGCCGGCGGGCCGACGCGCTTGCCGCCGAGGGTCGGTGGGCGGAGGCCGTCCGCGAGCGCCTGCGGGCCATCGTCCGCGAGCTCGAAGGTCGCGGCGTCCTGGATCCCCGGCCGGCACGCACCGCCCTCGAGGTCGCGGCGGAGGCCGGCGCCGCGCTACCCGCCGTTCAGGTCGAGCTGAGCGAGGCAGCGGAGCTTTTCGACCAGATCTGGTACGGCGGGCGCGTGGCCACCGCGGCTGCCGACCGCCAGCTGCGGCAGGTGGGCGACCAAGTGCGCGCCGCTCGACCGGTCCTGACCGCGGTCGGCCGGTGAGCGCGCCCGCGGCCGGTCTCGACGCCCAGCAGCGGGCGGTCGACACCTTGACCCCTAAGTCGACCCCTAAGTCGACCCCTAAGTCGACCCCTCGGTCGACCTTGCCTGCGAGCCCCGGCTCCACCTCGCGCTCGACCTCGCCCACCGTCGCGGACCTGTGGCGAGCCGCCCGGGGACCGCTGGCAGCCGCCGCCGCGTTGTTGATCGTTGCCACCCTGGTCGCCCTGGTCAACTCTCGGCGTACCGCCGGTGCGCTGGACCCGACGGCGACCGACCCGTCCGGGGCTCGGGCGCTGGCGCAGCTGCTGCGGGACCGCGGGGTGGTCGTCGACCGGATCGAAACCGTGGAAGGAGGCACGGCCAACGCCGGAGCCGACGTCACGATCTTTGTTCCGCTGCCCGACCGGTTGCCGCCGGCCGCGTACGGGTCGCTGGCCACCAGCCCCGGCGACCTGGTGGTGGTCAACCCGGATATCGGCGTGCTGTCGGTGCTCGCGCCCGCCGCACGTCCGGACGGCTCGGCGCCGGAAGGGGCGCGCCAGCCCGCCTGCGCCCTGCCGGTCGCGGTCACGGCCGGGGTGGCGGACGTCGGCGGTTCGACGTACCAGCCGAAGCCGGGGGTCACCGGCGCGGTCGGGTGCTACGCCGCGGGTGGGGCGGGCAGCCTGCTGGCGATGCCGCGGTCGACCGGCGGCACGGTCACCGTGCTGGGCAGCCCCACGGCGCTGACCAACGCCAGTCTGGACCGGCTGGGGAACGCCGCGCTGGCCCTCGGCTTGCTCGGGGCCAAAGCCCGCGTGCTCTGGCTCGTGCCGCCGGCGGGCGCGGCCGTCGCCGCCGGCAGTCACGACCGCACGGTGACCGAGCTGCTGCCCGCCTGGGTGCGCCCCGCCCTGCTCCAGCTGCTCATCGGCGTGGGGTTGATCGCGTTGTGGCGGGCGCGGCGCCTCGGCCCGGTCGTCGCCGAGTCGCTGCCGGTGGTGGTCCGGGCCGCGGAGGCGGTCGAAGGGCGAGCTCGGCTCTACCGGGTGGCCGGCGCCCGCGACCGGGCCGCCGAGGCGCTGCGCTCCGGCGCCCGGTCCCGGCTGATTGACTCACTCGGGCTGCCCCCGGACGCGTCCCCGGCCGCCGTGACGGAAGCCGTCACCGGACGAGTGCGTCGGCCGTCGGCAGCGGTCGATGACCTGCTGTACGGTCCGCCACCGCACGATGACGCTGCGCTGGTTCGCCTCGCCGACGCCCTCGATGCCCTGGATGAGGAGGTACGCCGCCAGTGAGCCAGCCGATGATGGTCGCTCGGGATCAGCCGGCCGCCACCGACGCGGCCCGAGCCCGGGCGGCGCTGGTCGCCCTCCGCGCCGAGGTTGCCAAGGCCGTGATCGGCCAGGACGCAGCGGTCACCGGACTGGTCATCGCGCTGCTCTGCCGCGGCCACGTCTTGCTCGAGGGTGTGCCCGGAGTCGCAAAGACGTTGCTGGTGCGGGCGCTGGCCGCGGCGCTGGCCCTGGATACCAAGCGAGTCCAGTTCACGCCGGACCTGATGCCGGGCGACGTGACCGGTTCGCTGGTGTACGACGCCCGAACCGCCGAGTTCTCCTTCCGCGCCGGCCCGGTTTTCACCAACCTGCTCCTCGCCGACGAGATCAACCGGACGCCACCGAAGACCCAGGCCAGCCTGCTGGAGGCGATGGAGGAGCGGCAGGTCTCAGTGGAGGGCACGCCGCGGCCGCTGCCGGAGCCGTTCGTCGTGGTGGCGACCCAGAACCCGATCGAGTACGAGGGCACCTATCCGCTGCCCGAGGCCCAGCTCGACCGGTTCCTGCTCAAGCTCACGATGCCGGTGCCCGGCCGGCCGGACGAGATCCGCATCCTTGGCGCCCACCACGCCGGCTTCGACCCGCGCGACCTGACCGCCGCCGGCCTGACAGCGGTGGCCGGACCGGCGGAGTTGGCGGCCGGCCGGCAGGCGGCCCGCGCGGTCTCGGTCGCACCGGAGGTGCTCGGCTACATCGTCGATGTCGCCCGAGCCACCCGGTCGGCACCGTCGCTGTCGCTGGGCGCTTCGCCGCGCGCGGCCACGGCGCTGCTCGCCAGTGCCAAGGCGTGGGCGTGGCTGTCCGGCCGCGACTTCTTGACCCCGGACGACGTCAAGGCGCTGGCCCGGCCAACCCTGCGGCACCGGATCAGCCTGCGGCCGGAGGCCGAACTGGAAGGGGTCACCGCCGACGGGGTGCTGGACAGCGTGTTGGCCACGGTTCCGGTGCCCCGCTGACCAAAGTGGACAGCCGCGACGACGGCGGTGCGGGGCCGGTGGACGCGTGGCCCTGACCGGACGGGCCGGGTTGCTGGGGCTGCTCGGCGTACTGGTCGTCGCTGTCATCCCGCGGCACCTGCTCACCCTGGCCGTGGTGGACGGGGCGCTGGCGGTCGGCATAGTGGTCGACCTGACCCGCGCTGGCCGGGTCCGCGACCTGGTGATCCAGCGTGGCGGCTCCCAGTCCACCAGGTTGGGCGAGCCGACCACGGTGACCCTCGACGTCGTCAACACCGGCCGGCGCCGGTGCCGCGGGCGGTTGCGCGACGCTTGGCCGCCAAGCGCCGGGTCCCGGCCTGACCGGCACGCACTCGAGCTGCCCCCCGGAGCGCGCCGGCGGCTGGAGACCGTGCTGGTGCCCACTCGCCGCGGGGACCGGCGTCCGAGTGCGGTCACCGTCCGCTCAATCGGGCCGCTGGGGCTCGCCGCACGCCAAGGTCGGCACCAAGCCGCGTGGTCCGTCCGCGTGCTACCACCGTTCACCTCTCGCCGGTTCCTGCCCGAGCGGCTGGCGCGGTTGCGGCTGCTGGACGGCCTGGTCACGGCCAATGTGCGCGGCCAGGGCACCGAGTTCGACTCGCTCCGGGAGTACGTCGTCGGCGACGACGTGCGCTCGATCGACTGGCGGGCCACGGCTCGTCGCCAGGACGTCGTGGTGCGGACCTGGCGACCGGAGCGCGACCGGCGAATCGTGCTGGTGCTCGACACCGGCCGGACGTCCGCGGCCCGAGTCGGCGACATCCCCCGGCTGGACAGCGCCCTGGATGCGGCGCTGCTGCTGGCCGCCTTGGCCGCCCGCGCCGGCGACCGGGTCGACCTGCTCGCGGTGGACCGGGTACAGCGGGCCAGCGTCGAGGGCGCCAGCCGGACCGAGGTGCTGCCCCGGTTGGTCCAGGCGATGGCGCCGCTGGAGTCGGTGCTGGTCGAGTCCGACGCTCGGCGGCTCGTTGTCGAGGTCCTGCGGCGGGCTCGCCGGCGCTGCCTGGTCGTGCTGTTCACCAGCCTGGACCGGGCTGCTGTCGAGGAGGGGCTACTGCCCGTGCTGCCGTCGCTGACCAGCCGACATCTGGTGGTGTTGGCTGCGGTCAGCGACCCGCGGCTGGCGGAGCTGGCCCGCGGCCGCGGCGACGCGGCGGCGGTGTACGACGCCAGCGCCGCCGAGCAGGCCCGAGCCGAGACCCGGTGGGTGACCGCGGAGCTGCGCCGTCGGGGCGTCGAGGTGGTCACCGCGCCGCCGACCGAGTTCGCGCCCGCAGTCGCCGACGCCTACCTGGAGCTGAAGGCCGCCGGCCGACTCTGAGGGTCCGCAAGGTACGACCCCGTCCCGGCCGGTGCTTGCGCGTGACCCAACCCCCGACAGGCACCCTGTTGCCGCAGCGGGCTCGGGTGCGCAACAGCTGTAGCCAGTCTTGGGGCTCAAACCGCTCAATCCGGCGTTGCTATCCCAGCCGCAGGATGAGCACTCGCTGGTGCGCTCTAACCACCGCGGACAAGAGGAGACCGGCGCCGCCACCGTGGGTGCTGATCTAGGAGTCGGCGCGCGCGTTAAACGCCTCCCGAGGCCCTTCCGGCCGCTCCAACAGCTCCTCGATCCGGGCGTCGACCAGCCGCCGAACCGCGACCGGGAGAGCGTCGTACTGCTCGACGGCAACCTGGAGCCATAGCGCGGAGTAACGGGGCATCTACCTCTACCGCTGCGCCCAGCGGCCGTCCTCGTTGCGGGCCACCCATCCGGAGTCGCCGCCGGCTTGGGCGTGCGCCACCAGCTCGTGCTCTGGCTCGTTGAGCGGATTGGTGCGAATGGCCGCGATGCCCCACCAGCGGTCCAGGACCGCGTCGAGGGGGCAAGGTCGAACAGCTCCGCGGCCTGCCCGAGGGCCGGCTGGAACTCGGCCTCGAACTGCTCGCACTCCGCGGGCGCGAACTCGGCCAGCGCAGCGCGAATCGATGGGCCGGTACGTTCGATCTTCGTGGTCGTCACGGTCACGCGCCGAATATCCGCCAACGCGGTCCCGTGGGCCGGCAGAGCTGGCGGTGGGCCCGGCGCGCCTGCATGGCACCGCAGCGACCGGTCGCAACCCTCCCGCAACCCGATCCCCGCACAAAGATCGATGCCGCCCGGCTTTCGACCGCCCGGCTTTCGGCCGCCCGGGACCGTGCCAGTCGGCCACCGACCGCTACCGCATCGACCCCAGCCACACCACGGTCAGCTTCACCACCCGGC
>Ga0097691_1000812_pt1 | contig 25135 bp, 23 predicted proteins | sample NGESurdeep072012_8_FD_72858 | JGI IMG/M metagenome (GOLD analysis project Ga0097691, IMG submission 72858) | Arctic peat soil microbial communities from Barrow, Alaska - NGEE Surface sample 210-1 deep-072012 | ecosystem: Environmental > Terrestrial > Soil > Wetlands > Peat ... | reverse complement strand
TTCGCAAAGGGCACAACCATGCCGTCGAAGCGCGGAGTCGAAGGCACGACGGGGGGCGTCGGCTGAGGCGTGAAAGTGGCAGTCATTAGTCCTGGCCTGGATGTCTTCTTCGCATCAATACTCGCCTGTTCTGTTATCCAAGTCTGTCAGGGAGCCTGCGCGGCGACCGTCGGGGTTCCGCTGACGTTGACGATCGGCGGTATACTTGGAGCTGTGACCACGGATCCAAACATGCTCGAAGTGGAGCACCTGTCCGTCCGCCTCGGCGACGTCGATCTCCTTCGCGACCTTTCGTTCTCCGTACCGGCCGGGTCGTCGCTGGCCGTGATCGGGCCCAACGGCTCGGGAAAGACTGTTCTCTTCCGCGCACTGATCGGCGCGCTTCCGCACAGCGGCTCCGTGCGTTGGGCGCCCGGCGCGCGTATCGGCTATGTGCCGCAGAAGCTCGATCTCGAGCGCGATTTGCCGGTTACGGGACGTGATCTTCTTTTCGCTCGCGCCCGTCTTGCCGCGAGGCCGCCAAGCGAGATCGACAGCGCGCTTACTCGCGTCGGACTGCTGCCCGACGTGCTGAAGAAGCTCGTCGGAACGCTGTCCGGCGGACAGTTTCAGCGCCTGCTCATGGCGTTCGCGTTGCTCACGAGCCCAACTGTCCTTCTGCTCGACGAACCAACCGCAGGTGTCGACGAACCAGGGCAGGAGCGAATGAATGACACTGTCCGGCGGCTCCAGGCGGAAGGCGTCACGGTGCTCCTCATCTCGCACGATCTGAGCGTGGTGTTTCGGTTCGCAACGAACGTCCTGTGTCTCACGAGGGATCACACTTGCTTTGGCATCCCGCGCGAGGTCCTCACGCCCGACATTCTCGCGCAGGTCTACGGCGAGCCGGTGGGCCTTTTCGTTCACGATGAGCCTGCCCGCTAGCTCCGTCATCCTTTCGGCGTCCATGGCGGTGGCGGCCGGACTTATCGGTTCATACGGGCTGATGCGGCGAATGACGCTCGCGGCCGACGCCTTCTCGCACGTTGCGCTACCCGGAATCGGCGTCGCGATTCTGTTCCGGGTGAACCCGCTCGCCGGCGCGCTCGTCGCGCTGTTGCTGGGGGCGTTACTCATCTGGACGCTCGAGGGCCGCACGCGTCTCGCCACGGAAACGATCATCGGAGTCGTCTTTTCGGCGGCATTGGCAATTGGCGCGCTGCTCACAACGGGCGAGCAGCTCATGGACGCATTGTTCGGGGCGCCTGGCGCGCTTTCGAACGTTGAGCTGATCGCCGGCCTCGCCGGCGCTGCCGCCGTGACCGCGTTCGTGCTGCTGGCGCGCGACCGGCTCATCGTCACCTTCCTCTCATCCGACATCGCGCGAACAGCAGGAATCGATGTGAGGCGCTTGAGCCTCCTCTATCTCCTGGCCTTTGGCGTCACGGTCGCGCTCGGACTGCGCTACCTCGGTGCGCTTCTCATGGGATCGCTGATGATCATTCCTGCCGCAACGGCGCGCCGGCTTGCTCCCAATCTCACCGGCATGCTTACAATCGCAGTGGCGCTCTCAGTGTTTGCGACGCTGTTTGGCTCGTGGCTGGCCGCGCAGACGGGCCGTGAAACCGGCCCGGTGATCGTATCAGTCGCAGCAGTGTGCTTCTTCCTCAGCCTGGCGAGCCGGCGCGAAGGGGTGAGGTAACAGTCGGTCACTGACTGGGGGTTAGTGCGCGCCCCTCGTGTTCGTCAGCCCTTGATTACGCCGAGTGGCCGCAGTCGGGACGGCGATTTGCGCTGCTGCTTGTACATCTCGACGACCTCGCGCTCAGTCGTCGCATCAGTCGCGGCTTTGTCTGTGCGCTCACTCAGCATGCGAGGAAAGCGCAGCGCGTACCCCGGTGAGTTGCCCGATCTGCCGCACGTGTGGATGGGCGAGCGCGTGACCTCTTCCGCGAGTACCTCCACCACGTATCGCGGCTCGACCCACACGTCGGCCGTGATGATCGCGTCCACGCGCGCCGGCCTGCGCTTCGCCACATCGCCATCGAGCCGCCCTCGCAGGTTCTTCCACGCCGCATCCGACAAGCCAGAACCGATTTTCGCCACTGTGCGAAAGCGATCGTGCTTCTCGTCGTACACCGCGCCGACCAGGGATCCGATACCGAGTGAAGCCCGCTTCCCCCGGCCGCGCAGGTAACCGACGAGCACGACATCCACCGTGTCCCGCAACCTGGACTGCGAGACCCGTTTCAGCTTCACCCAGTCGAAACCACGCGCCCCTGCATGGTAGGGCGCATCCGGGCGCTTGGCGATAACACCTTCGAGGCCGCGCGCGATCATGTCGTCGAAGTACGACTGCAGTTCTTCTGGACTGCGGGCGACGATCGCTTCGGTCACAGCCACCGCGCGGTTCGCACCGCCCGGAAGCAACTTTCGCAGTTGCCGGGATCGCACGCGCTGTGGCTCGTTGATGAAGCTGTGCCTGCCCGCGACCAGAAGGTCGAAGGCAAAGAAGCGGAGCGGAAAGCGCTCCGCCATTTCCGCGACGCGCGTCTTTCGCTTGCGCGTCATCGTCACCTGAAATGGCTGGAACTTCCCCGTCCTGGGATTGTGCACGATCGCCTCGCCTTCGACGATTGCGCGTTTGGTGCGAAGCTGTCGGCGCAGCGCGGCTGTAAGATCGGGAAACATCTCGGTCACGTTCTCCAGACGTCGGCTGAACGCCCACACACGTTCGCCGTCACGATGCATCTGCAGCCGAAAGCCGTCGTACTTGGGCTCTGCCTGCACCGCGCCGAGGCGTCGGATGATTGCCGCCGCGCTGGGCAGGCGCTGGGCAGGCGTTGGGCGAGCGCAGGCCGCACTGGAACGCCGAGGCGCGGCCCGATACGCGCCAGCGAGCGTCCTCCACCGCCGAACGCCACCGAAACTACGTCGCCGAGATCCGAGCGCACGTTGTATGCGTGCTCCAGCAGGCCCTTCTTCCCGCGGTCGCCAAGAGCGCCGAGTGCCGCAGCCTCTAGAATCGTCTGATCCCCGAGTCCCAGGCGCAGCTTCCCTTGCACGATGCGCACGACGAGCTTGGCCTCGCGGGGACCAAGGACGTGGAGCAGATCCGCCACCTGCGAGATCTTGCGCTGGAGAGAGTCGACTCCCGAAGTGCGCGCAACGTCGAGCAGCGTGTCGTACGCGCGCTGAACGCTCACGCGTTGTCGTGTGATCGCCGGAGCAAGAGACTCCGCCACTCGCCCCAGATCGCCGTAACTCCGTAAGCGCCGTCGCACGGCTGCATCCCCGACCCCGTACGCCTCGGCCAGCGCTCTCACCAGCAGTTTCTCGCCCAGGCCAAGCTCTATCCCCTCGAATTCGGGACGGAGCCGCGCCTGCAGCAGGTAAACGACCGACGCACGCTCATCGCGCCCGCAGCGTCCGAGGAGGTCCGCGACGTGCTCGGCCATGCGCGACCTGGAACGCGTCTTTTCAAGAGCTTCCAAGGCATCGGCGAGCTCAGAGAGTCTCATGCGAAACGTGCGGGAAGTGAGTGACACTCCGCGTCGTCATCAGGATTCGCCGTAGCGCTATCAGCCACCGGCAACCGCCGAGCGCAGCGCGGCCTCGATCATCACATACTCACCCACGTTGTCCGGCGTCAGAACACCGCTCAGGCGACCATCGGTCAACACCGGTAGCGTGCGACACCGGCACTCTCCTAGCGTTGCCATGGCACGCTCCGCCGGTTCTCCGGACTCGGCGGTACGGAACGAGGTCTCCATCGAATTGACGACGGGCGCCTCACGGCCCTCTCGAGCAAGACCGCCGAGCAGCCCCGCACGCGTTAGCACGCCAACGACTTTCCCATTCTCGACAACTGGAAAGTCGGTCTGAAAACCTTCAAGAACGTGATGAAGGGCCACATCGAGCGTATCGCCCGGCGCCAGCGTACGAACGTCGCGAATCATCACGCGTTCGACATTCACGCCGCTCAGCATCGTGTGCATCTGAGTCGCGCTCGATTCGCTCGCCGCTCCCAGCCAGACGAACAGAGCTATCAGCACCAGCAGGGGGTTGTACAGCAGACCGACGACACCAAACAGCAGCGCGAATACGCGGCCAATGCGTGCTGCCATCATTGTTGCCCGAAGGTACTGCATGCGCAGCGCCAGCGCCGCGCGCAGCACCCTGCCGCCGTCCATCGGGAATGCCGGCAGAAGGTTGAATATGAGGAGCGAGACGTTCACCCACATGAGCTGGGCGAGAAAGGCCCCCCAACCCTGCGTCACAACCATGTCGTTGGCGAGCATCACAGGCAATGCGAGCGCGCGTAACACGACGTATAGCGCCACCGCGATGAACAGGGTGACTGCCGGTCCAGCGAGTGCAATCTGCAACTCCTGTTTTGGCTGGTCGGGGATGGACTCGAGCCGCGCGACGCCGCCGATCGGCAGGAGGGTGATGTCGCGTGTCGGCACTCCGAACCGTCTCGCTGTCAGTGCATGCCCGAACTCATGGAGCACGACCGAGGCAAACAGGGCGACCCAGAAGAACACGCCCCGGGCGGAACCTGCAAGAGTACCGATATCGCGATAGTAAATGAGCGCCAGCCAGGACAGCAGGATGACGAACGTTGCGTGCACGCGCAGATCGATCCCCCAAACGCGAGCGACCTTCCACGACCACTTCATTTTGCCTCCATCGATGTCATTCGACGCGCACGTCTCCGGGCCCGTCGAGTTGACGCTTCGTCGCGTCGGCGCTTCGAAGCGCCGCCGCCGACTCCGCCCCGCTTCGCGCCAGGATCTTCCGGACTTCCTCGTCGGTCAGCTGCGGAAAGCTGTCGTACCAGACGCCGATGGCAAACAGATCGCCGGGCGCAACGACGTATGCCAACTCATCGACTTCCCGCTTGAGCTCGTCGGCCATTGATGCCTGCACGACGGGCACGGCAAGCACGACTCGCGCGGGTTGCTGCGTGCGAACAACACTGATCGCCGCACGCACCGTGGCGCCGGTGGCGATGCCGTCATCGACCAGGACGACAACGCGTCCGCTGAGAACCGGCGCCGGACGATCACCTCGATACAGGCGTTCACGACGATCGAGCTCGAGCCGCTGCAGCGCGGTGACCTCGTCGAGGTTTTCCTGTGTGACGCCTGTTGCCATGATGACATCGTTGTTCAGCACGCGGACGCCGCCCGTCGCGATTGCGCCCATGGCAAGCTCCTCGTGCCAGGGTACGCCCAGCTTGCGAACGTTGAGCACGTCGAGCGGCGCGTGCAGCGCGTGGGCGATTTCATAAGCCACCGGCAGTCCGCCGCGAGGCAGCCCGAGCACGATGACATTCTGGTTGCGAAGGTGTGCCAGCTTCGCGGCGAGGTCACGTCCTGCACTCGTCCTGTCCTTGAACCGTGTAGGCATGTTCTTTCTCCCGAGTGTGAGCTCATGGACGTCGTCGATGCCACACAAGATCGGAGGCGTGGCGGCGCCAGTCTGTCGGCGAAACCCGCAAGAATGTCAGAGGACCGGAACGGTGCCCGACGTGCACCATTCCCCTACGCTGACATGGCAAAAAACCTGATTTACGCAGCTCTGCGCGGCAGGCACTATTCGCTACTGCGACTCGCGCAGCCTTCGTGCAGTCAGTGGAGTGGAAGGTTATGGCCATCGCGACCACGCCCGTGAACGCATCGCGGCAGCCCGCCGGAATCAGCACCGCGCCTACGCCATCGTCTCTTTCGGCGGTGATCCTCGCCGGCTCAGCAAATCCGCCGCTCGCACAAGGCGTCGAGCGGGCGCTCGCGATTCAGCTGGCGTCCTGCACGACCGAGCGTTTTCCAGACGGCGAAGTGATGGTGCGCATCGACGAGTCCGTGCGAGGACTCGAGGTCGTGCTGCTGCAGCCGACGTCACCACCTGTAAACGATCACCTGGTCGAGCTTCTTGCCATGTCGGACGCGTGCCGGCGGGCAGCGGCCGCACGCATCGTCGCGGTGATTCCCTACTTCGGGTATGCCCGTTCCGATCGGCGCGATGGCCGGCGCAGTCCCATCATGGGAAGTCTGACGGCCGACTTGATGGAACGCGCCGGGATCAATCACGTAATCACGCTCGACGTACACACTCCGGCGGTGGAGGGATTCTTTCGAATTCCCGTGGACAACCTCACGGCGGTGCCCGTGCTGGCAGACGCGCTGCGCCCGCGGGTTCCAGCGAACGCAGTCATCGTATCGCCCGACGTCGGCGCCACTCGTCTGGCGAATCACTATGCGACCCTGCTCGGGCTGCCAGTTGCGATTTGCCACAAGCATCGCGCCAGCGGAACCGAAGTAAGTGTCACGCGCATCATCGGCGACGTTTCGGGCCGGCCGTGCGTGATCATCGACGATATGATCACCACCGGCGGCACGGTCGCGGAATGTCTCCGTGCGCTGCGCCAGGCTGGAGCAGCCGCAAATGCCATCGTCTCCGCAACGCATGCTGTACTCGTTCCCGGAGCGCTGAGCAAGCTGGCCGCGGCTGGCGTGCAGGAGCTGATCGTGACCGACAGCATCGCGCTCGCCCCAGCGGCCGACTCGGGCACGTTGCGCATTTCGGTCGTGTCTGTCGCGCCGCTGATCGCGACGGCGATCCGTCGGCTGCTCGCCGGAGGATCACTGCGCAAGCTCGCGTGAATTGGTGTGAAACCCGATGCACATGGATTCCAGGTAGCACATGTGAAAGCCCGAACGATCGCACCAAGCGGCCCCGCGAACGCCGAGATCGCGCGGATCTTTCGGGAAGTCGCCGATCAGCTCGAGTTGAAGCGCGCGAACCAGTTTCGCGTTCGTGCCTATCGAAATGCGGCGCGAACAGTCGAGGAGTCCGGGCGCTCAATCGCATCCCTCGCGCTGTCGACGCCGCTCGGGGCCCGATGCTCCTAGCCCAACTGGAGGTTGAATGACGGCGACGATGACGAGACGGGCGACTACCCCTCCGCTCTCGAACGACGAGATCGCTGTGCGACTGGACGACGTTGCGAAACTGCTCGAGGAGCAGGGCGCAAATCAGTACCGCGTCCAAGCGTGGCGCGGCGGCGCGACTATCGTTCGAGATCTCGCGCGGCCCGTTCGCGATGTGATCCGCGAGGAGGGGCTCGAAGGGCTGGACCGGCTCCCGGGTATCGGATCGGCGCTCGCGCGCGCAGTGCACGAGCTCGCCGACACCGGGCGCCTTTCTACGCTCGAGCGCCTGCGCGGCGAGAGCGATCCCGTAGCCCGCCTCGCGTCAGTCCCCGGCATCGGGCATACCTTCGCCGAGCGCCTCCGCGACCAGCTCGGTATTGAATCACTCGAGGAGCTCGAGCTGGCAGCACACGATGGTCGCCTCGCGCTAGTCGCCGGCATGGGGACGAAGCGGGTGGCCGGCGTTCGTGACGCTCTCGCGACGCGCCTGCGCAGGCGCCGCCCGCGAGCAGCCCCTGAAACGCTGCCGGTCGTCGCCGAGCTTCTCGACGTCGATCGCGAGTATCGCGAGCGGAGCGCGGCGGGTGAGCTGCCGACGATTACGCCGCGACGCTTCAACCCACTCCGTGAGCGGTGGCTTCCCATACTCCATACCACACGCGGGGAGCGACACTACACTGCACTATTCTCCAACACGGCGACCGCCCACAAGCTGGGGCGCACACACGACTGGGTCGTGATCTACTTCGATGGCAGCGACGCTGAGCGGCAGCACACTGTCGTGACGGAGCGCAAGGGTCCCCTCGCCGGCCGCCGGGTTGTTCGCGGCCGCGAGAGCGAGTGCATGGTGCATTACTCCGCGTAAGGCGGAGGCCTGCCCAATCCCCATCGCACAAAGCAAAACCGCCGGGTGGAGACCCGACGGTTCTGCCGACGATCAAAAGTGAAGCGCCAGTTACGGGTTTGCCGGAGTCCCCGGATTGGTCGCCCGAACCGTGAACGGATACGGGAGATACGCCACCTTTGCCAGCGCGATCTTCCCGAAACGGCGCTCATCCGCCCAATGCAATCCCGTCGCGAAGAGCGAATACGTCCGTTGCGCGAAGATCTCATCCAGCACCGCCGCCTGCGTCGGAAGGTCGGCAGCGGCCTTTGACGGCAGCCCTGCGCGGTTGCGAACGACGTTGATCTGCGCAATCGCCTCCGGCAGCCTGTTGAGCCTTGCCAGGGCTTCGGCGCGAATGAGGCTCAGTTCGTCCTGTGAGAATACGGGAATCGGTGACGCGTCGGTGAGGTAGATGTTCGTCTCGAACATCGACGCACCGTTGAGCGCCGCAAACGCGGTCGCCGTCGTGAATGCGGCCACCCTCGAATCACCGGCCTCAGCGTTCGTTCTATACGTGGAAATCGCGCCGAAATACTTCGAGCCGTGGAAAAGATCGCGGAGTGTATTGATGTCGGCGCCGGCAAAGGTGATGACCGAGGTGGCGGTGGCCGGAACCTCGTTGGCGAAGGCGAGGGCTGCGTCGTAGCTGCCGGCGGCAAGCGAATAACGCGCCTGCATCGCGCGGATGGTGTTGAGGAGGTCGAAGTTGGGAGAGAGAATGGATCCGGTGAAATCAGTCGTCAGCGTCGTGCCGGTGACGTCGGTTTTGGCGCTTGCAAGCAGCGTCAGGATCTCCGTCAGCGCCGCGGGTCGATCGACGAAAGTCGCACCCCTGTCGACGGAGATCTTCTGAAAGGCCTCGATCAGGAACCCGTACGACATCGCCTTGTTGAGCTTGGCCAGTCCGATTATGCCGGCGCTGGTCCCGGGGGCGAACGTCAGACTGCCGATGTTGTCGAGGATGTCGTCGGCGGATTTGACGGTCGCATAATTTGTCGCCCAGATGGCGAGCAGATCGACGTTTGTGTCCGTGATCACCACATTTGAGCTGGCCGTCGGAAAATTCTGAAACTCACGCTGCGTTGATTGTGAGGCGCTGGTGTTCGCCAGCTCACCCGAAACAAGCCCCGGAACGTAGGTGTTTTTTTCCATCGAGTTGCCGAACCGTCCCTGCATTCCTACCGCCAGGGCGCGTATGCCGGCAACGGTAGCGAGAACGCCCTGCTCGGTTGCTGCGTTGGGATTTGTGACGTCGAGGTTGCAGGCACCGAGTGACAGCGCGGCGAGAGCCGCGGCCGCGGAGCGGAGGGTCACGAGGCGGTTTCGAGAATTGATTTTCATGTCGCGTCCCTCCCGGTTAGAAGTTGGTGGAGAATGTGATCGCAACGCTGCGCGGAATTGGCACTGTGGCGAAGCTGAAGCCGCGGACGAGAGTTCGCTGCGCACCGGCGTTCGTCTCCGGATCCCAGCCAGTGTAATCGGTCCAGGTCCTGAGGTTGCGGCCGGCGAGGCTGATCGCTGCGTTACGCGACGCGAGCCTGCCGAGCATGCCGGCGGGAAGTGTGTACGTGACAGACAGCTCTCTGAGCTTTACCCACGTCCCGTTTTCGATGTACTCCTGGAAGATGGTCCGCCGCACCGCGAAATATCCCTTCGGCACGACGCCGTTCAGCTCGTCGGCGTAGGCGGCGCCACTTCCGAAGGCCGGCGTCTCCAGCAGCCGGCGGTCGAAGTTGAATATCTGGCCGCCCTGCACGCCGTCGAACTGTGCCCGGAAAGAAAGCGATTTCCCGACGCCCACGTCGTTAATGAGCGACCAGTACGCCTTCGGGTTGGGGTTGCCGATGACCATCTTGGGCCCGACCGCCGGAATGCCGGTGATCTTTCCTGAAGCGTCCTTTATCGGAACACCGGCGGCGGTGAGGATATTGCCATTCCCGTCGCGCACGTATGTCGTGCCGAAGAAGTGCCCTGGCGCTTCGCCCGCGGCGACGCGAATGATGTTGAAGCTCTCCGGAATGAAGAACGCGCCGCCGTCGCTGACCTTCGTCACCTTGGGATTGTTGGTCGCATAGGTGGCGGTCGAGCTCCAGGTCAGAGCCGAGCCGCGGAGTATGAACATGCGGAGCAGCGCTTCGATTCCATGATTCTCCAGCTCCCCGACGTTGGCGAGCTGCTGGAGGAAGCCGGTTGTAGGATCGACGCTCTTGGGCAGGATGAGATCGCTCACCTTCTTGTTGAAGTAGGTGAGCTCCAGCCCGGCCCGCCCGCCCAGCACCTCGAGATCGGTGCCGAGCTCGAGCTCGCGCGCCCGCTCGGGCTTGAGTTGATCATTGCCCTGCTGCGTGCTGTTGACCGTCCCCGAGCGCGTGCCGCTGGGCTCGAAGACATAGTTCGAGAGGCGATCGAAGCTGCCCGCTGGCTGTCCGCCCGAATAACCGTACGCAGCCCGGAGACGCGCCGTGTTCAACAGATTGGAGAAGGAGGACGACTTCCAGAAATCGTAGTCGGAAACGTTGAGCGCCGCTCCAACCTTGGGGAACCATTGCTGTCGCACGGCTGAGCCGAAAGCCGAAGATGCGTCGGAGCGAAGCGAGCCGGTGAGGAAGAGTCGCTCGCTCACGCCGATCTGCTCCTGCCCGTAGAACCCAAGCGTGCGACGGTCGTCGCGAGTCTCGGAGGCGAACTGCTGGCTCCCCTGAACAGTCTGGGTGAGCAGCGCGAGATCGGTCGCACGCGCCGAAACGATGTCGGCTTGCTGGCGCTGCCAGTTCATTCCAGCGCCATGGGTCAGCTTGAGCGACCCGGCGTTCATCACATAGCTCAGATCGATGTCGGAGTTCATGAGCCGGGCGCGATCGGTGACCGATGTCGAAAGACCGGTCGGCACCGACGGCGCGGACGAGCCGCGCGGAATGAACAACGCCGCGTCCTCCGTGTAGTTGTCGAACCCGAGCCGATACGACATCGTCAGCCGGTCGATCGGAAACGCCGTGATGTTGAGTCCGCCGATGAACCTGTCGATGGTTTGTGGCGCTTTCCAGTTGGCGATTATTTCGAGCGGATTCGCGAGAGAGAAGCCGACGGGATAGACGCCGGTAACAGGATCGGGGAAGAGGTTGTAGCTGTTGGGCATGAACAGGAAGCTCGTCAGCATCCCGAGCTGGAACGTCAGTCCGCCGTTCGGCGCGACATTCGCCTTGCTCGTTATGTAGGCGGTGCTGACCCCGACCTTGAGACGGTCGCCGAGCGTGCGGTCGAGATTGAGGCGCACGTTCTGGCGGCGATAATCGGTGGCCTGGAGGACGCCTTGCTGCTGCTCCGACGTGCCGGAGAGGAAGAAAGCGGTCTTGTCATCGCCGCCCGAAAGCGAAAGCGTGTTGGAGAACCGTGGCGCCGTGCGGAAGAGGTTGTCCTGATAGTCATGCCGCGTGACTGCAACGCCTGCTTCGTTGATCGGCGCCTGGTTGACCGCGATGCGACGCTCGACGTCGTCGTTCTCGAAGGTGGTTCGGAATGATGTGCGGAGCGCCCCCGAGCGGCCGCGCTTGGTGAAAATCTGCACGACGCCATCGTTGGCGCGCGATCCATAGAGCGCCGCCGCCGCCGCGCCTTTCACGATTTCGACATGATCGATCTCGTTGGGATCGAGATCGGCCAGCCGGTTGGACGAGTAGCCGCCGAGGTCAATGAGCGCCGTCGAGGAGTTGTCCACGATCACGCCATCCACGATGTAGAGTGGCTCTGCGCTCCGGCTGATCGTCGAGAGGCCGCGAATGCGAATGCTTGTCCCTCCGCCCGGCTGTCCGGACATCTGCTGCACCAGTGCACCCGACACCTTGCCCGCAAGGGAGGCATCCACCTGCATTGCGTTTGTCTTCGAGATCTCGTCGCCTCCCACGGTGGCGATCGTCGTTCCGAGCGTGCTGCGCTCGGTCTCGCTGCGCGAAGAGGTCACGACCACCTCGCCCAGGTGGAGGACGTCGAGCGTGAGCTGGAAATCCTGATCGATGCTCCCCGTCGTCTGGCTGAGGGTCTTTCTCGCCGGTTTGTAGCCGAGGGAGCGGACGAGAAGGACCATGTCGGGTCTGGGCGACGCGATTACCAGTCGGTACCCGCCGTTCTCGGCGGCGATGGTACCAATCGTGGTGCCTTCGATGATCACCTGTGCGCCGGCGAGTCCGCGGCCGGCGTCACCGGTGACGCGTCCCGCGATGACCAGCTGCGCGCTGGCAAGGACAGGAGTGGCGATGATGCAAAAGGAGAGGAGGAGAGGACGAAGAAGTCGTCGCATACGAGTTCTCACTTTGAAAGGGAGGTCCTGAGGGCTGAAAAGGTAGTTTTGGAAATTGGGCCGCGCCACAGCGAATACCGTACGCAAAACGGCCGATCCTTTCGGACCGGCCGCTTACACATGGCGGGGGCGGGATTTGAACCCGCGACCTTCGGGTTATGAGCCCGACGAGCTACCAGGCTGCTCCACCCCGCGATAGAAAGAGGAATCTAGAGCACCACACCCCCTGAATCAAGCCGATACCGACGCTTAAGTGCGGGGTTAAATAGCCGCCGCAATCAGCGCTTCTGCGACACCGTCGAGTCTGGCGGCTCACCAAAACGGTACAGAATCTCCTTCGTTCCACGCACCATTCCAAATTCCTCGCGGGCAATTCGCTCCTGCGTCGCCGGGTCTGTCTGAATGGCTTTCGCAATCTTCCGCAGCGAGTCCACCTCTCGCGACAGTGAGTCGGTCTGTACCATGAGCGCGTGCTTTCTCGCCCGCTGGCGCCACAGGTCCATCGTGCTGTACTCCCCGCCCTGAATGGCGAACACGAGCCCGCCCAGAATCACCAGCGCAAAGATGAGTCGTTGAATCACCGCTTCTCCCTACAGTCCGTAGATCGCACCACCGGGGAACTCCGCCGAATCGCCCAGCATCTCTTCGATCCGCAACAGCTGGTTGTACTTCGCCACGCGATCGGTGCGGCTCGCCGATCCGGTCTTGATCTGCCCTGCCCCGGTGCCCACAGCGAAATCCGCGATGAACGTGTCCTCGGTCTCGCCGGAGCGGTGCGAGATGACCGACTGATAGCCACTCGCCTTCGCCAGCTCTATCGCTTCCAATGTCTCCGTAACGGTCCCGATCTGGTTGAGCTTGATCAGAATCGCGTTTCCGACATCCTCGCGTATTCCTCGCGCAAGGCGCTCGGTGCTGGTGACGAAAATGTCGTCGCCAACGAGCTGCACCCTGTCGCCCAGCGCCGCCGTGAGCTTCGCCCAACCCGCCCAGTCATCCTCGGCCAGGCCGTCTTCGATCGAGACTATTGGATACTCCTCGAGCCACTTGGAGTAGAGCTCTATCATTCCGTCGGCATCGAGGGTCCCCCGGCCGCTCTTCTTGAATGTGTACGTTTTCCCCTTGTAGAGCTCGGACGCGGCGGGGTCGAGAGCAATCGCTACCTCAGTGCCCGGTGCGTATCCGGCTTTTTCAATGGCCTCCACCATGACTTTAAGCGCGTCTTCGTCACTGCCAAGGTCGGGGGCGAATCCGCCCTCGTCACCGACACCGGTTGACAGCTTTCGCTTCACCAGCACTTTCTTGAGCGCGTGAAACACCTCGGCGCCCATGCGCAGCGCGTCGGCGAAGTTGTCGGCGCCAATGGGGACGATCATGTACTCCTGGAAATCGACGGTGTTCGTGGCATGCGCACCACCGTTCAGGATGTTCATCATCGGCACCGGAAGGATTCTCGCCAGCGGACCGCCGAGATAGCGGAAAAGCGGCATGCCCGACTCTTCGGCAGCAGCACGGGCAACCGCCATCGACACCGCCAGGATCGCATTGGCGCCGAGCTTCCCCTTGTTTGGGGTTCCGTCGAGTTCGATCATGGCACGGTCGATTGCAACCTGATCGACCGCAAGCAGCCCGTTGAGCGCCGGCGCAATCTTATCTTCGATATTCTGGACGGCGAGCTGCACGCCTTTGCCACCGTAGCGGTCCGCATCGCCATCGCGAAGCTCCAGCGCCTCGTGCTCACCGGTGGACGCACCGCTCGGCACTGCCGCGCGGCCGGTCGCTCCGCTGGCCAGGGTCACATCGGCTTCGACGGTAGGATTGCCGCGGCTGTCGAGAATCTCCCGCGCGCGAATATCGAGAATTGTTGGCATTGAATGTCGGTTGGGTCGTGAGTGCAGCTATTCGGCGTCAGCCGTCTGGAGCTGTGCGCGGCTTGGGGCGCTCTTGATCCCGTAAATCGACTCGAGAGCTTCGACCATCCGCGACCGCACCGTTTCAGCGAGCTCTTCGCGGGCGGGATAATCGAGACCGGCAGTTGCAACGGGCTCGAGCAAATGTACATCCACCTGCCCGGATCGCACCAACAGCGTTCCTTTCGCGAACACGTCGTGCGTGCCGTGCACAAGCACCGGGACAATCGGCACCCCGGCCGCAATCGCCAGAACGAACGGCCCCTTCTTGAACGGTCGTATCGGATAATCGTATCCGCGCGTGCCTTCGGGAAAAACGACAATCGAGTTACCCTCGCGGATCTTTCCGACGGCGACATCGTAAGCCGCGAACGCCGCTTTCCTGTTCTGGCGGTCGAGAGGCACCATTCCGATCGCCCTGATCGCCGGCCCAAAGACGGGCACTTTGAACAGCTCCGCTTTTGCCACGAACTTGTAGCGCGGAAGCACTCCGGCGAGCGTCGGAATGTCGAACCAGCTGAGGTGATTCGACATGTATATCCGCGGCTCGCCGCCGGCCATCCGCTCCGGATTGTGCACTACCACGCGCACCCCCGATGCCCAGAGAGTGATTCGTGACCATACGCGAGGAGTATGATCGAAGATGCTTCCCGTCCTGTCTTCGACGCCGAAGAGGGCGGCAACCATTGCGCCGATTCCGCCGATGATTGTCGCGAGCATGCAGACGATCGCTGCGAAGATTGTGCGAATTACGGCGAATACGATCATAGGTTGAAAATCGAGCTCCGGACGAATGAATTCTTCGAGATCATCGTTTGAAATGAAAATAACCCGCAGGGGTCGGTACGGGCGCTCCGCGGTTGAACACGCGCACCACTGGTCGTCCCGCTTCAACTGCGCCGATCTCCGTGAGTGGAATGCCGAACACGCTGCTGAACTGTTGTGTATCGAGCGCCGCCGCTGACGTTACCACCAGCTCGTACTCCTCTCCGCTTGCCGCCGCATCAGCAGCCGAGACTCCGGCGACAATCGGAAGTCGATCGAGGCTGATCGAGATCGAGACTCCGCTCGCGGCGGCGACGTTGGAGAGGTCCGCGGCGAGGCCGTCGGAAACATCGGTGGCGGAGCCGGCGCCGCCGTTCGCCAGCCACTGCGCTTCCCGAATTCGCGGCACCGGATGAGCGAAACGAGCCCGGTTTTCCCGCGACGGCTCTTTCTTCGCCAGCAGCGCCTCGAGTGCCGCCAGGGGGCCGCCAAAAATGCCGGTGACGTACACACGATCACCGGGGCGCGCTCCCGAGCGCAACAACGGCCGCGCGGCGTTGCCGAGCACGGTGATCGCCAGCGACAGATCCCGCCCTCCGCTCAGGTCACCGCCCAATATTCGCGCCGAACTGCCATCGGCGGCTGAACGAATCCCGTCAGCGATTTCATCGAGGTTGTCGCGCCATTCGTCCGGAAGCGTCAGCGCCACGAGAATTCCGGTTGGCTCTGCGGCCATTGCAGCGAGATCGCTCAACGCCGCGGCGGTTGCGCGATAGCCAATCTCCTCTGGCGTGAGCCAGCCGCGGCGGAAATGGACGTTCTCGACGGCGACGTCCGTGCTCACGACCAGCGATGCCCCGTCCGAAGGCGGCGGGATTATTGCCGCATCGTCGCCGATACCGCGCGCGCTGGCGCCCCACCTCTCCAGCATCCGGCGCACCAGGTCAAACTCGACATCATCGCGAAGCGGCACATGGCCGCCGCTCGCAAAAGGCATTTCGGCGGTCACGTCTCGCTGGCGCCCACCCGGATGACCGCCGGCGCGTTCCTCACGGAACGGCGGGAATGCAGGCGATCGTGCCTGGCGCTGTCGGCGCGTCCGGCTCGTTCCAGGCTTCCTGCAGCGCGAGAAGAATGTCTTCGAGTGCCGCCCCGCGAACCGGTCCGCACAACTCCGCTGCCCGCCCGTGAACGAATGCCGCAACAGCGGCCGCCTCGGCGACACTTCGGCCGCCTGGAGTGTCCGGCGCACCCGTCGCTTCCAGAGCATCGTCCGACTCGTGCGGAAGTGTGACCATCTGGGCGAGCAGAGTACCGACGATTCCGGTCAGGACGTCGCCGCTTCCGCCGGTGGCGAGCGCAGCAGTGCCGGCGGCGCTCACGTATCTCTCGCCCATGGGCGAGAAAATCACCGTCGGGGAGCCTTTCAGCAGAACAACAGCCCCGGAATTGCGTGCGAAGTCGGCGCCAATCTCGAAGCGATTCGCCATGACGTCGCTCGTGTCGCGACCAAGCAAGCGTCCAAGCTCAGCCGGGTGCGGCGTGATGACTGCGGGCCGTCCCCGCAGAAGCGTGGCGAGAGATTCGGCATCGCCAGCAAAGACATTGAGCGCGTCGGCATCTACGACCACCGGACCTTTCCAGGCGAGCAGAACCCTCTCCACCAGGTCACGCGTCGCCGGTGAATTCCCCAGCCCGGGTCCGAGAGCCATGGCGTCGGCAATCGCGGCGAACGACGCGAGCGCGGCTGGATCGTTCGGCCATTCCTGAACGATTGCTTCAGGCAGCCCGGCGTGAATAGCGAGAATGTTTTCGCGCGTGACCGCCATTCGGAGCAGGCCGATGCCGCTGCGGAGCGCACCCCTTCCGGAAAGAATTGCCGCGCCTGCCATGCCCTTCCCCCCTGCGACAATCGCCAGCCGGCCGCGCATTCCCTTGTGGGCATTCGATGGAATAACGGGGATGCGGGCCGCAACCCACTCACGGTCTATCAGTTCAGGCAGCGAATTCAGCGGTGGTTCATCGCTGAGACCGATGTCGAGCACGGCAATCTCACCGCAGACTTCCCGCGCCAGAAGATGGCCGCGTTTGGCGACACCGAATGTCAGCGTGAGATCGGCGTGCACGCAGAGCTCGTGATCCCCGGTGGTCGCGTCGAGTCCGGATGGAAGATCGAGCGCCACGATTGCAGCGCCATCTCGTCTCGCCTGATTCAAAATTTCAATTGCCGAGGCGATCGTGCCCCTTGGCGCGCCGGTGGCACCGGTGCCGAGTAGCGCGTCGATGACGACTGGCGCCGACCCCAGGTTCGGCGCATCAGCGGCGACTGTTCCGCTGGCGACGCTTCCGGCGGTGATTCCAGCGCTCTCTTCCGCCGCGCGCGCTTCTTCGGTCTTTGCGGGCGCCGCCTCGATGACGGTCACCGGGAAATCGAGTTCCGCCAGGGAGCGAGCTACCACCCATCCGTCGCCACCGTTGTTTCCCGGTCCCGTAAAGACGGCAACGCCGCCGGGAAGCATCAGATGAAAGCGACGAGCGATTTCCTTGGCCGCCACGCGACCGGCGCGCTCCATCAGCTCAGTCGCGGGCGTTCCGGATGAGATCGTCGTGCGCTCGCACGCCACAGTCTCACTGGCGGTGGCGACGCGAGCAGTCATCGTTCCGATTTCCGGTGATTGCTACGCGTTATACGCGGCGTTCCACGGATAATCGCGCTCGAACGCGCCGGCAAAATCGTACACACCGGAAAACTCCTCGCGTGTATCGTTCGGCTGCTTCGCAAGAAAGCCGAGGTCAACGAGGGCGAACACGACTTCACCGATGTCCGACGTAGCGCGGACTCCCCAGCGCTCCAGAACCATGCGGGCCATCACCCCATACCGTTCGAGCGCCAGCTCGCGGCACGCATGCGACAGCTCGGCAGCCGAAATGTGGCGTCTGACGTCCAGCTTTGCCTGCGAAAACTCGAGAGCCGACAATACGAACAGGTACGCCTGTTCGTCGTACCGCGACTCGCGCACGCGGATGCGATCCATCACTCCATCGCGGAATGCCAGTTCTGCCACGCTATGCGGCTCCCGGCTCGCCGAAGGACGAGGGATAGAGGGGAAAACGGGCCGTCAGCGCGCGCACTTCATCGCGCACGCGTACAGCAATCGCGGAATCGTCCGGCGCAGAGAGAACCCTATCGATGAGCTCGGCAATTCGCGCCATTTCCGGTTCCTTCATCCCCCGCGTCGTGACCGCCGGCGTGCCGATACGGATTCCACTCGTCACGAACGGCGACTGCGTCTCTTTCGGAACGGTGTTCTTGTTGACCGTGATGCCCGCCAGGTCGAGCGCTTTCTCCGCCACTTTTCCAGTGAGATTCCGGCTGCGGAGGTCCACCAGCATCAGATGATTGTCGGTGCCACCCGACACGATCTCGAAGCCACGGCTCGACAGCGCATCAACCAGCGCGCGCGCGTTGGCGATGATCTGGCGGCAGTAGACGGTGAACGACGGGTCCAACGCCTCCTTGAACGAAACCGCCTTGGCGGCGATGACGTGCTCGAGCGGCCCGCCCTGCGTGCCCGGGAACATCGCCTTGTCTATCACCTTGGCGTGTTCTGCCTTGCAGAGAATGAGACCGCCCCGCGGACCGCGAAGCGTCTTGTGCGTGGTGGTCGTCACCGCATCGGCGTGTGGCACCGGCGAAGGGTGCAGTCCGGTGGCGACGAGCCCGGCGATGTGGGCCATGTCCACCACGAATTTCGCGCCGATCTCGCGCGCGACTTCGGCAAAGGGCTCGAAGTGGATGATGCGGGCATACGCGCTCGCGCCGGCGATGATCATCTTCGGCCGTTCGCGACGTGCAATCTCGCGCATCTGGGCGTAGTCTATCCGCCCGTCCTCTCCGACTCCGTAATGAATCGCGTGATACAGGAGCCCCGAGAAGTTGACCGGCGAGCCATGGGTGAGATGTCCGCCCTGCGACAGGTCGAGACCCAGAACGGTGTCGCCCGGCTTGAGGAACGCGAGATACACGGCGGCATTCGCCTGCGCTCCCGAATGTGCCTGAACGTTGGCGTGGTCCGCGCCGAACAACTCCTTCGCCCGGTCGATCGCCAGCTGCTCCACCTGATCCACGAACTCGCAGCCGCCGTAATAGCGCTTCGCGGGAAGACCTTCGGCGTACTTGTTGGTGAGCGGCGTGCCCATCGCCTCGAGCACGGCTTCGGAGACGAAATTCTCGCTGGCGATGAGCTCCAGACCATCGCGCTGACGCTGCACCTCGCGCCTGATGATGTCGGCGACGTCCGGATCGTATTCGCTCAGCGTGGGCATCTGAAGCCCCGCGTGCTGCTCAACTCCCTGCATCTGCCTCTCCCATTTCTGCGGCATCGTCGATCTTGGCCACCCGCCGTTCGTGCCTGCCACCTTCGAACTCCGTTGTCAGCCACCGCTTCATTATTTCGACTGCCTCGTCGGTGGAAACGAAACGCGACGGAATCACCAGAACATTGGAGTTGTTGTGCCGCCGTGAAAGCTCGGCAATCTCCGGCATCCACGACAGGGCCGCTCGTACGTGCGGGTAACGGTTGGCGACAATGTCGACGCCGATGCCGCTGCCACAAAGCAGAATACCGCGTTGTGCGTCTCCGCGGGAGATCTTGTGCGCCAACGGGTGCGCGTAGTCGGGATAATCGTCGTCAGGTTTCTCGGCCGGCGCGCCGAGGTCCTCCGCTTTATAGCCTTCGCGCCCGAGCTCGTCGATGAGCTTCTGCTTGAGATCGAAACCGGCGTGGTCGGCAGCGATCAGAATCGTTTCTCCCGGCGCCGCTGTCATTTGGCCGGTGCCGATGCCAGTCTGCGCTCTGCCAGACGGTCGGCCGCCTGATACGACGGAATGTTCTCTGCCTTGGCAATCTCGAAGACGCCGAGGATGGTGTCGTAAATCTCGTCGGACTTGTTGAGTGCCTTGTCGGCGTCCCATCCGGCGATCTCGCCGTAGACGTTGATCACGCCTCCGGCATTCGCCACGTAATCCGGAGCATAGAGAAGACCCCGCTCTTCGAGAATGTCGCCGTGGCGCGGCTCGAGCAGCTGATTGTTGGCGCCTCCGGAAACGATCTCGACCTTGAGCTGCGGAATCGTTTCGTCGTTGATGCACCCGCCGAGGGCACACGGAGCGAAGATGTCGGCGGCGACGGAGTAGATATCGTCGATCCCGACAACTTTCGCGCCTGTCTCATTCGCCACCCGCTTCGAGCGCTGCGGATCGATGTCCGTCACGATCAGTTTCGCGCCCGCTTCGTGGAGCTCGCCGGCGAGGTAGCGCCCGACGCTGCCGCACCCCTGAATTGCCACCACCTTGCCGGTGAGGTCGTCCGAGCCCCAGCGCTCTCTGGCCGATGCCTGAACCGCGCGAAACACGCCGTGCGCGGTGACGGGTGACGGATCGCCCGATTTGCTGGCGAGTCCGGCGACATGATTCGTCTCCAGCTTTACAAAATCCATGTCCGACGTGCTCGTTCCCACGTCCTCGGCGGTGATGTACCGTCCCCCGAGACTTTCGACGAGCCGGCCGTGTGCGCGGAAGATCGCCTCGCGGTTCGTCATCCGATTGTCGCCGATGATGACGGACTTGCCGCCGCCGAGATTCAATCCCGCCACGGCGTTTTTGTATGTCATGCCGCGCGAGAGTCTGAGCGCGTCGATGATGGCCTCGTCGTCCGTAGCATAGTTCCAGAATCGCGTTCCGCCCAGCGCCGGGCCAAGCCGCGTGCTGTGAATCGCGACGATGCCGCGATAACCGGACTTCGGGTCGCTTCCCATCGCGATCTCTTCGTGGCCCATCTCGGCGAGCATATCAAAAAGTTGCATTGAGTCTGAGGTCAGAGTTTAGGTGAAGCCTAAAAATGTGGGGCGACGCTGACAGAAGCGAACCGAGTGCGCATTCGTTGATGCGCATATCACTAATCACGGGCGTATAGTTCCCGCGCGATGACGACGCGCTGGATTTCGGACGTGCCTTCGTAGATCTCCGTCACCTTGGCGTCGCGGAACAGCCGCTCCACCGGATAATCCTTCACGTAGCCGTATCCACCGAAGATCTGCACCGCCTGGTTGGTGCAGTGCATCGCGGTCTCGCTGGCGAAGAGCTTGGCCATCGAGCACGCCTGCTTGACGTTCACACCGCGGTCCTTCGCCTGTGCCGCCAGGTGAAGGAGCGCCCGGCCGGCGCTGATGCGAGTCGCCATGTCGGCGAGCTTGAACTGAATCGCCTGGAAATCGCGGAGCGGAGCGTCGAACTGACGGCGCTCGGCGGCATATGCCGTGGCGGCTTCCAGCGCCGCGCGCGCGATGCCGGTTGCCTGCGCGGCAATGCCAAGCCGGCCGCTGTCAAGCGACTTCATTGCGTAGATGAATCCGAGATTCGCCTCGCCGAGCAGATTCTCGCCCGGCACGCGCATGCCATCGAAGTTGAGCTGCACCGTGGGCGAGGCACGAAGCCCCAGCTTGTCCTCCTTCTTGCCCACATGAAAGCCGGGAAGGTCCGGCGTCACGATGAACGCGCCGATTCCGCGGGCGCCTTTTCGCTCGTCGCGCGAGTCGGTGCGCGCCATCGCCAGGATCGCCCCGGCATAACTCCCGCTCGTCACCCAGCTCTTGGTGCCACTGAGTATCCAGTCGTTACCATCTCGCACCGCCTGGGTGGTGAGAGCTGCCGCATCCGAGCCCGCCTCCGGCTCCGAGAGCGCGAACGCGCCAAGCATCTCGCCCCGCGCCATCGGACGGAGAAAGCGATCTCGCTGGTGGGTGCTGCCGTAGCGCAGGATCATCTGCGTCGGGAGCGAATTGTGAACGCTCATCATCACCGCTGCCGACGCGTCCACCGTCGCTATTTCCTCGAGCGCGATGAGATACGTCGAAGTGTCCACCCCGAGACCGTCGAACTCTTCGGGAATCAGCATGCCGAGAAAACCCAGCTCGCCGAACTTCTTTACCAGCGATGGCTCGAAATGCGCCTCCTCGTCCCACTTTGCGGCAAAAGGCGCGATTTCGCGTTGTGCGAAGTCGCGCGCGAGAGCCTGAATCTCCCGCTGTTCCTCCGTGAGGTCGTGCAGGCTCCAGGTCACTTCGCTATTGGTAGGTGTAGAATCCGCGGCCCGTCTTGCGACCGAGCCAGCCCGCGGCGACATACTTCTTCAGAAGCGGACACGGCCTGTACTTGGGGTCGCCGAGTCCATCGCGCAGCACCTCGAGGATCGCGACGCAGGTGTCGAGACCGATGAGATCAGCGAGCGCCAGAGGGCCCATTGGATGATTCATTCCGAGGGTCATTACCTGATCGATCGCTTCGGGAGCGCCAACTCCTTCCATCAGGCAGTAGACCGCCTCGTTGATCATCGGCATCAGCACGCGGTTGGAGACGAAGCCCGGGTAGTCGTTCACTTCCACGGGAGTCTTGCCGAGTTTCTTGCTCAGCTCCACAACACGGGTCGTGGTCTCGTCGGATGTCGCGAGTCCCCGAATGATCTCAACGAGCTTCATCACCGGCACCGGATTCATGAAGTGCATGCCGACTACCTTGGCCGGACGCTTCGTGTGACTCGCGATGCCGGTGATGGATATCGAGCTGGTGTTGGTGGCGAGGATCGCGTCGGGGGCGGCAATTCGATCGAGATCGCCGAAGATCCGGTATTTGAGCTCGCTGTTTTCGGTGGCGGCCTCGATGACGAGCGTGGCGTCTTTCGCCCCGTCGAGATTCTGACTCAGAGATATCCGGCCGATGGTTTCGGTCAGCACCTCTTCCGGAATCGTTCCCTTCTTCACTTGCCGGCCGAGATTTTTCCGTATCATCGCTTCGCCGGCTCTGAGCGCGTCGGGAGAAACGTCGATCATCGTCACCGGATAACCGGATTGAGCGAAAACATGGGCGATTCCGTTTCCCATCTGACCCGCACCCACAACTGCAATCCGCTCGTCCATTTCTAGTGCTCCATGCGGCTAAGGTGCCGCCCGTAGATGTATATCACGACAGCGAACATCGAGAAGGCCGCCGCCAGACCTCCCTCAGGCCCCCAGGCACCGCCGGTCAGCCAGTCCGGACCCGCGTCGACAACGCGGTAATCAGGCGCAATGATCGCGATCCCGCTCACCGATGTGTGAAGGAATGCGGCCATCACCCAGTTCCAGGCGAAGTGCGCCATTACGGCGGCGTAGAGACTGCCGGTGGCGAGCAGCACCGAGCCAAGAAAGAAGCCCGCCAGCATGACGAGAAGAACCGACTCCGCGTCCGCGCCGGGATTTGGCACGTGCAGCAACCCGAAAGCTATGCTGGTAGCGATGAGCGTCCAGCGCCACCCGATCGATTCGCGAAGGACCGCAAAGATGTAACCGCGAATCAGCAGCTCCTCGCCAAGCGCGGCAGGAAGAAGATTTGCAAAGGTCAGGACCGCGGCAGCCGACCAGCTTCCCGGTGTGGACGCGACGGTGCGCAGCTCTCCCGTTGCCAGCAAAAGCAACGACGGGATGCCGATTGCGAGAGCGCCAAGGAGCGCGCCGCCGGCGAGCAGAGTCGGCCGCGCGGCGGCGCGATCCAGGCGGACGAAATTCCACGTCAGGCCGTCCACCCAGCGAAGTGAGACTCCAGTGGCCGCGAGAATGCCGAGCGGAAAACTCCATTCGGTTACCAGTGGGCGATAACCTTCCGCAAGCGCTATCGCGCCGACTCCTCCCTCGACGCTGATCGCCACTGCGAGCGCAAGGAAAAGAACCGCCACAAAGAGAAGCAGTCGCCAGGGTGCCCGAAGTCGGCCCCCCGGCGCAAACAACAGCGCAGTCGACGTCAACGAGCGCTAGCCGGCGCGCTCGACACTGAGGGCAACCGCATCTCCACCGCCCAGGCAAAGCGTCGCCAGTCCCGTCCGTGCACCACGATCCTTCATCGCGTAGAGCAGCGTCGTGAGAACTCGCGCGCCGCTCGCTCCGATTGGATGGCCGAGCGCAATTGCACCGCCGTTCACGTTGACTCGAGCCCAGTCCCAGCCAAGGCCTGCGCCATCTGCCAGAGCCTGCGACGCGAACGCCTCATTCGCCTCGATGAGGTCGTAGTCGGAGATCTTCTTCCCCGTCTGCTTCATCAGGTTCTGTACGGCGAAGACCGGCGCGAAGAACAGTTCCTGCGGCTCAGTTCCGCCCGTTGCGTAGCCGGTGATGCGGGCAAGTATCGGAAGGCCGTGCGCCTCAGCGTACTCCTCGGAAACAACTACGAGGGCGGAAGCTCCGTCGTTCAGGCTCGAGGCGTTGGCCGCAGTAACCGAGAGATCCTTGTTGTCGCCCTTCCCCGGGAACGCCGGCCTCAGCTTGCCGAGGGTCTCGACCGTTGTGTCTTTGCGAGGGCTTTCGTCCGTGTCGACCACCGTAGTTCCCTTCTTGCCGGCGATCTCGACAGGAACGATCTCATCCTTGAACTTGCCGTTATCGATCGCTGCGACCGCCTTGCGGTGCGACGCTGCTGCGAACTCATCCTGCTGCTGGCGGGTGACGCTCGCTTTTCTGGCCGTGTGCTCGGCGTGACTTCCCATGTGGACGTTACACGAGGCACACCACAACCCGTCCTTGATCATTCCGTCGACCATCTGCTGGTCGCCGAGCTTAACGCCGTTTCGCATCCCATATACATAGTAAGGGGCATTCGACATGGACTCCTGCCCGCCGGCGACAACCACTTGTTTGTCGCCTGCCTTGATCGCCTGCGCGGCGAGCATCACGGCTTTGAGTCCCGACCCGCAGACCTTGTTGATCGTGAGCGCCGAAACGGTGGCGGGAACGCCGGACTTGAGGGCGGCCTGGCGGGCGGGCGCCTGACCCGTTCCCCCCTGAATGACCTGGCCCATGATGACCTCTTCGACCGCCTCCGGGGCGACGTTCGCACGCTTGAGCGCTTCGCGGATGGCGATCGCGCCAAGCTCGGGCGCGGAGAGCGATGAGAGACCGCCGAGGAACTTCCCAATGGGAGTCCTTGCGGCGGAGACAATTACGGGGATGCGGGATTTATCTGTCATTTGGGGATTACCGGGTGCGTTGGTGAGACGTGGAAAGCTAATCTGGTTGGGGTTTCGCGGCCGCGCGTCTGGCCACTCTATTCGGAGGGGGGCACGGTCAGGGAGACCGGCAAGACCAGTGAGAACTACTTACTTGATGGGACGACAAAACAAAAGACCACAAGTCTCATCGGTCTCACCGGTCTTCTGTCCATTTCCGCGTTAAGCCGCTGAGTGACCGGAGGGCGACTAGGGTTTCAGGGCCCTCGTGGCCAGCTCATCCTCCACCTGCGCAATGAAATCCGCAACCGGCATGACCTCCTGCTTCTTCC
>Ga0097691_1000811_pt1 | contig 25149 bp, 23 predicted proteins | sample NGESurdeep072012_8_FD_72858 | JGI IMG/M metagenome (GOLD analysis project Ga0097691, IMG submission 72858) | Arctic peat soil microbial communities from Barrow, Alaska - NGEE Surface sample 210-1 deep-072012 | ecosystem: Environmental > Terrestrial > Soil > Wetlands > Peat ... | reverse complement strand
GGTCGGGCATCACGGTCGATCGCAAGGTGCTGTCGGATCTCGCCATCCACGAGCCGGCGGCGTTCCAGGCGATCGCCGAGAAGGCCAAGGCCGCGCTGGCGGCCTGAGGCGCGGCGCTAGCGGGACGGCGAGCGCGCGGCTTTCAGCGCCCGACGCGAGTAGCGCTGGGCGACCTCCGACCGGCAGAAGGCCGTGAACGAACGATACATGGTACCGGACTCGTTTTCGTATTTTCGGTCGCAGACGCGCATCTCGCGCTGATAGGTGAGCTTTTGCGGCGCCTTGAGGCGCTTGAGAAAGTCGGCCTCGCATTTCTTTTCGACGGCGGCGCCAAGGTGGATGTCGCCGCTGGTGCCGTATTCGCAGGCCTCGAACACCTTCATCGCGCGCTCGCATCCGGGCGCGGCGTTGATCACGTCGATGATCTCGTCGAGGGTCATCGATTTGCCGAGACAGACCGCGGCGAGCGCGGGACCGGCGCTGAGCGAAAGAATGACGGCCATGCCGGCCAAGATGAATTTGGCGATCAACGAATTCTCCCGTTGGGCCTGACGTTGGTGCCGGCGGAGCGCAAGGGGGTTCAAGAGTTCGACGCCGCCAGGTACGAAATTGCATGCTTCGGCCTGACTTTTCGGCCTTGACGTTTCAGCCCCAGGGCGGCCACAACCGGCGCCTCACAGAAGTCAGAGATCAAAACCGTGTCCGACCTCGCAACGCTCGAACAAACCATCCTTGGCCAGATCGCCGCCGCAGGCGACGAAGCAGCGCTGGAAGCCGTGCGCGTCGCAGCCCTCGGCAAGAAGGGTTCGATCTCCGCGCTGCTTTCGACGCTCGGCAAAATGTCGCCGGACGAACGCAAGACCGAAGGCGCAAAGATCAATCTCGCCAAGGATACCGTCACCCAGGCGCTGACCGCGCGCCGCGACATCCTGAAATCCGCAGCCCTCGATGCCCGGCTTAAATCCGAGACCATCGACGTCACGCTGCCGCTGCGCGAGGCCCGAGCCGAGCAGGGCCGGATTCATCCGCTCAGCCAGGTGATGGATGAACTGACCGCGATTTTCGCCGACATGGGATTTTCTATCGCCGAAGGCCCCGATATCGAAACCGACGATTACAACTTTACAAAACTGAATTTTCCCGAGGGCCATCCGGCGCGGGAAATGCACGACACGTTCTTCTTCAATCCGAAGGAAGACGGCTCGCGGATGCTGCTGCGCACCCACACCTCGCCGGTGCAGGTCCGCACCATGCTGACGCAAGCGCCGCCGATCCGCATCATCTGCCCGGGCCGCACCTATCGCATCGATTCCGACGCCACCCACACGCCGCAGTTTCATCAGGTCGAGGGCCTTGTCGTCGACAAGGGCTCGCATCTCGGCCACCTCAAATGGATCCTGCACGAATTCTGCAAGGCGTTCTTCGAGGTCGATCACATCAACATGCGATTCCGGCCGTCGTTCTTTCCGTTCACCGAGCCGTCGCTTGAGCTCGACATCCAGTGCCGGCGCGACAAGGGCGAAATCCGTTTCGGCGAAGGCGAGGACTGGCTGGAGATTCTCGGCTGCGGCATGTTGCATCCGAATGTGCTGCGCGCCTGCGGCATCGATCCCGACGTCTATCAGGGCTTTGCCTGGGGCATGGGCATCGACCGCATCGCGATGCTGAAATACGGCATGTCCGATCTGCGCCAGTTGTTCGAGAGCGACGTGCGCTGGCTCACCCATTACGGCTTCAAGCCGCTCGACGTCCCGACGCTGGCGGGAGGATTGAGTTCGTGAAATTCACCCTCTCCTGGCTGAAGGAACATCTCGACACCGACGAGCCCGTCGAAAAGCTCGCCGACAAGCTCACCATGATCGGGCTTGAGGTCGAGCACATCGACGACAAGGCGAAAGCGCTGGCACCGTTCACCATCGCACGCGTGATCTCTGCCGAGCAACATCCAAATGCGGATCGCCTGCAGGTCTGCATGGTCGACACCGGCGATGGCGGCGCTCCCGTGCAGGTCGTCTGCGGCGCTCCGAACGCGCGTGCGGGCCTCGTCAGCGTGTTCTCGGCGCCCGGCACCTTCATTCCCGGCAAGAACATCACGCTCGGCATCGGCACCATCAGGGGTATCGAGAGCCGCGGCATGCTGTGCTCGGAGGCCGAGCTGCAGCTTTCGGAAAATCACGACGGCATCATGGAACTGCCGGCCGATGCGCCGATCGGAGCCTGCTACGCGCAATGGGCCGGGCTCGGCGACCCCGTGCTGGAAATCAACCTGACGCCGAACCGGCAGGACTGCACCGGCGTGCACGGCATCGCGCGCGACCTCTCGGCCGCCGAAATGGGCAAGTTCAAAGACCCCGGCATCAAGCCGATCAAGGGCGAATTCCCCTGTCCGGTAAAGGTGACGGTCGAGGACGCCACGCTGTGTCCGGGTTTTGCGCTGCGTCTGGTGCGCGGCGTCAGGAACGGCCCGTCGCCGGAATGGCTGCAAAAGCGCCTGACCTCGATCGGGCTGCGGCCGATCAACGCGCTGGTCGATATCACCAACTTCATGACCTACGACCGCGCCCGGCCGCTGCATGTGTTCGATGCGGCGAAAGTCAGCGGCAATCTCACCGTGCGACATGCGCGCGACGGCGAGACGCTGCTGGCGCTCGATGGCCGCACCTACACCCTCGACACCAATGTCTGCGTGATCGCGGACGATCACGGCGTCGAATCGCTGGCCGGCATCATGGGCGGCGAAGCCTCCGGCTGTTCGGAGCACACCACCGACGTGCTGATCGAATCGGCGCTGTGGAACGAGATCAACATCGCCCACACCGGCCGCAAGCTCGGCATCAATTCGGACGCGCGCTACCGCTTCGAGCGCGGCGTCGATCCGGCCTTCATGCTGCCGGGGCTTGAGCTTGCGACCAAGCTTGTGATGGAGCTGTGCGGCGGCACGCCATCGGAAAATGTAGTCGTCGGCAAAGCCTTCGGCGACGATCGCGTGATCGATTTTCCGCTGACCGAGGTCAAGCGGCTCGCCGGGATCGACGTGCCGCTTCCGGAAATGAAACTAATCCTTGGCCATCTCGGCTTCATGATGGCCGGCCCCGGGCCGGTGGTGAAGGTCGCGGTGCCCTCGTGGCGTTCCGATGTGCACGGCAAGGCCGATATCGTCGAGGAAATCGTGCGCATCGTCGGCGTCGACAAGGTGCCGATGACGCCGTTCGAGCGCGGCGACGCGCCGCGCAAGCCGATCCTCACCGCCATCCAGCTGCGCACCCGCCGCGCCAGGCGCGCGCTCGCCGCGCGCGGCATGGTCGAGGCGGTGACGTGGTCGTTCATTGCAAAGCCGTCAGCCGAATTGTTCGGCGGGGGCAAGAGCGAGCTCGCGCTCGCCAACCCGATCGCGTCCGATCTGTCCGACATGCGGCCGAGCCTGCTGCCGGGTCTGGTTGCAGCGGCGCAGGCGAATAGCGATCGCGGCTTTCCGGATGTGGCGCTGTTCGAAGTCGGTCAGGTGTTCAAAGGCGACCGGCCGGAGGACCAACTGATCGCGGCATCTGGCGTTCGTCACGGCTTTGCCTCCTCGAAGGGCATCGGACGGCACTGGTCCGGCTCGGCGATAGCAGACGCGCTCGACGCCAAGGCCGATGCCTTCGCGGTGCTGTCCGCCGCGGGCGCGCCGATGCAGGCGCTGCAGGTCGTGCCCGGCGGTGCAAGCTGGTTGCATCCGGGACGATCCGGCACCATCCAGATCGGTCCGCAAAACGTGCTCGGATATTTCGGCGAGCTGCATCCGCGCGCGCTGCAAGCGCTCGGCGCCGACGGCCCGTTGATCGCGTTTGAGGTGATCCTCGATCGCATTCCCGACGCCAAGCAGAAGCCGACCCGCGCCAAGCCGGTGCTTGAACTCTCAGCGTTCCAGCCGGTGTCGCGCGACTTTGCGTTTATCGTCGATCGCGGCGTCAAGGCTGGCGATATCGTTCGCGCCGCGCAGGGCGTCGACAAGAAGCTGATCACCGATGTCACGGTGTTCGACGTCTATGAAGGCAAGGGCATCGACGATGGCAAGAAATCCGTTGCCATTGCGGTGACGATCCAGCCGCGCGAGAAAACCCTGACCGATCAGGAGATCGACGCGGTGGCCGCCAGGATCGTGGCCGAGGTCAGCAAGAAGACCGGCGGCGTGCTGCGAGCATGACACTGAGACGTGCGAGGCGGTTTTCGGAAAACCATCATGCGCCAGATTCTAGGGCATGATGAGCCTGATCGGCCTCATCCCGACCGATGTCGGCACCTGCGCCGCCATCGCAATCTGCGCCATCGCTTTGGTGTCGGGAACGGCGCGCGGATTTTCCGGCTTCGGCTCCGCGCTGATCTTTATGCCGCTGGCGAGCAGCATGGCCGCGCCGCGCCTCGTCGCCGCGGTGCTGCTCATCATCGATTTCGTCGCGGCAGCGCCGCTCGTTCCGAATGCGTGGAAGCATGCGGACCGCAAGGCAACCGCGATCATGGTATCGGGCGCCCTGGTCGGCGTACCCTTCGGAACTTACTTCCTCAGCCGGCTCGATCCGGTGACGACGCGCTGGATCATCTCCGGCTTCGTGTTTGCGCTACTGATGCTGCTGCTGTCGGGCTGGCGCTATCGAGGCAAAAGACTGCCCTGCTGTTACCGTCGGCATCGGCGGGTTGTCCGGCTTTTGCAGCGGCCTCGCACAGACCGGCGGCCCGCCTATCGTGGGCTATTGGCTGGGCCGGCCGATCGCCTCGGCCATCGCGCGCTCCAACATCCTGCTGTTTTTTGCCGCCTCGGATTTCTTTTCCGCGGTGAGCTATTCATTGACCGGGCTCATCACGTCGGATGCGATTCGATTTTCGCTCGTGATCGGTCCGGTCTATGCCGTCGGAGTCTGGTTCGGCGCCGCGCTGTTCGGCCGTGCCAGCGAGAGGCTTTTCCGTGCCATCTGCTACGGCTTGATAGCGGCTGCTGTCATTATCGGCCTGCCTGCGCTCGACGGCGTGCTGCGCTGACTCGGACCCGTCATGTTCGATTAGGCAACGCTTTCCGCCAACGCCAGATCGCAATACGCATAACCATCGCGTTCGACGCGCTCACCGGTCAGAACCGGAAGGCGGCGCGAAAAGATCGGCCCCGCCACCACGCAAGTATGAAACTCGCCGTTCTCGCCGCAAGCGTCGACCCCATCGGGCAAATCGGCCAGCAATTGCAGATCGAATTTGCGCCCAGCAAATTCCGCCGGCAGCTTTTTCAGATCGACGGTGGCGAGATAGGCCTCCAACCCGCTTGATATCATCGCATGCGCCAGCGGCAAGGTCGGCCTTTCCCACAGCGGAAACACCGGCGTGATGCCGGTGCCGGCGAGCTTTTGTTCGCGGTAGGCCCGGATATCCCTGAGGAACAGATCGCCGAAAATGATGTGCGTGATGCCGTCCTGTGTGGCGCTGGCGACGGCCTCACCCATTCGTGCTTCGTAAATTTCGTTCGGGCAGGGATAGGGGATCGGCACGATGCGCGGCGGCAATCCCGCCGCCTCACACTGCGCCTGCAGGATCTCCTGCCGCACGCCGTGGATCGACACCCGCCCGAACGTCTCGGTCACCGTCGTCAATGCGCCGACGACCTCGAATTCGCCTGAGCGCCTGATCTCATGGAGCGCGAACGCGCTGTCCTTGCCGCTCGACCATGAGATCAGCGCCTTCGGCCGCATCTGTCTCAATTGATTGGCGCTCGCGGCATTGCGGACCGGGCAGGCGCCACACGCCGTCGCTGCTTGGGCGCGCGCGCTGGCTCCGCCGCCGGCTCATCCTTGAGCGCGCCGATCTTTCGCAGCGCCGCCTCCGCCGCGCGCTCGCCGCTCTCCCAGGCGCCGTCAACCGTTCCCCACAGGGTTTCGTGGGTCGCCTCGCCGGCGAGGAACATGCAGCCGATCGGCTCCGTCAGAATTTTTCGCGATGGCTGCGAACCCGGCGCCGCCGATGACATTGCGCCGAGTACAAACGGCGCGGCGTTCCAGCGGGTCATGCTGGTCTTCTTGACGGCGGAAGCTGCTTCGCTGCCGAACAATTTGGTCAACCATTCCACCGCGAAGGCCGCCATCGCCTTCTCGCCCTGCGCCGCAAGATCGCGGCCGAACGAGCCCGCGACATCGATCGAGCACAGCGACGACGACCCCATGTTGGCGAACAGAAGCGCCGTCCGCATCGAGCTGCTCTGTTCGATGATGATGTCGTCGCGGGCGAGCCCGAGCGGATTGCCCGGTAGTTGCAGCGCGATCCGATCGTAGCTGCCGAGGCTCAATCTTGCCGCGGCATCTAGCTGGCGCTTGGGAATATCCGGCGTGAATTTGATATTGCCTGCAGTCAGCACGTTGCTGGACACCGTGACGATGGCGGCGCGCGCGGCGATCTTGCCCGCCGGCGTCTCCACCGTGACATCGCGTCCGCTCCAACTGATGCGGCTTGCGGGCGTCAACAGCGCAACCGGAATTTGCTCGCCGAGCTTCGCGACCAGCGTGCCCAGGCCCTGGCGGCAGGCGATCGCGGCATTGCGCTCCTGCGCGCGGGCCTTGTCGATCACGGAAATGTCTTTCAGATCCTTGCCGGTGGCATTGGCGCCGAGCACGAATTCCGCCGTGCTGGCCCAGTCGCCGAGGTCCCTGGGCAGCACCGAAGCGCAGGACACATCGGCCTTGCCGCGCGAGGCGTCGTCGATGGCGCGGTTGGCGCGCACCAGTGCTGCGAGAAATTCCTCGATTTCACCGGCCCGCGCGTTGCGGCGGCCGATGCGGATTGTCTGGCCCAGTGGCGCCGGATGGACGTCGAGACCCGTGCTGCGCGCGAGCCTAATCATCGGGTTGGTATCGGGATTGTGCAACCAACGCGCGCCGCGATCGAACGGCACGTCGAAGGTCGCGGTGTCGGTGAGGCAGCGGCCGCCGATCTGGCCCGCCGCCTCCACCACGATAACCCTGCGGTTCGCCGCCTGAATGCGCCGCGCCGCGGCTATGCCGGCTGCGCCTGCGCCGATCACGACAATATCGGCCTCGCCCGGCAATGGCGCCCCCCATGCGTCAGCGCCAAGGGCCGGTATCGCCGCAAGTGCCGCGGACGCCGACAGGAAATCTCGGCGCGTCATTGTCATGGCATGGTTTCCGGAACTTTGAAAAACAGAAGAACCTTTAGCGAACTTGCCGCATCCGAGCGTGGGCGGCAACCATCATGGTGAATCAATCATGATTGATCCCTCCAATGCATGAACTAAATTGCAACGGCTTTCGACCATGATAAGGAAAGGCAAAAAAGCGGTCAGAAAGGTCGCTGGGGGGAAGATATCATGGGCTTCGTGCTCGATACCGTCGGCAAGCTGATCGCGGGCTACCTTCAGAAGGAAGTGCCGGGCTATGAGCCGTTCACGCCGAGCGACCCGGAGCATTTGCGCGGCGTTATCGAGCCGGGCGACGTCCTGCTGGTCGAGGGCAACAACCGGGTTTCCGGCATCATCAAATACCTTACCCAGTCCACCTGGTCGCATGGCGCGCTTTATGTCGGCCCGATCGACGGCGCGGAGGAGCCCGACGGCGAGCCCCACGTCCTGATCGAGGCCAATATCGGCGAGGGCGTGACTTCGGCGCCGCTGTCGAAATATTTTCCCTATCACACCCGGCTGTGCCGACCGGTCGGCCTGTCGTTCGAAGACCGCACCACGGTTTGCCGCTACGCCATCAACCGGATCGGCTTCGGATACGACACCAAGAACATCCTCGATATGATGCGCTATCTGTTTCCGCTGCCGATCCCGCAGCGCTGGCGGCGGCGGATGATCGCGTTCGGCTCGGGCGATCCCACCAAGATCATCTGCTCGGCGCTGATCGCGCAGGCGTTCGACGCCGTGCGCTACCCGATCCTGCCCAAGATCACGCGTGCCGGCAGCAGGCAGGCCCGGCGCGAGATCCTGCACATCCGCGATTCGTCGCTCTACATGCCGCGCGATTTCGACATCTCGCCCTATTTCGAAATCGTCAAACCCACCATCGTGCAGGGATTCGACTACACGGCCCTGCACTGGGCCGACAAGCAAAAGCCGCTCCGGGAGGTAGCGGGCGAATTCGGCCCGTTTCCAGCGACGATCGAGTCGCCGCCGCTTGTTCCTGAAGAGATTGACGAAGAAGCGCCGCTTCCGGCTGAAGAAGTAGCGTTGGTTGCCGGGCAAGCCTCGCTGGTCGAGCGTATCACCGTGTCCGAGCATTTTATGGTCGTCGAATATGTTCCGGAGCGCCGTGCCAGACCGCGCGCGCGGGTGCCGGAACGGGCGGCCTAGGACGCGGTCTTCAAGAGGTGGCCCGGGAGGTAATCCTGCTGGACCCCGATCGGAATAGTCCAACCATCAGCACCAACTGGCTTGGTCGCCACCGGGCGCCCGCAATAATTCCTGAATGTTGGCTTCGATGATCCGGAAGCCAACATTCCCGTAGAGCTTTTGACGCCCCTCATTCAAGATGAAGCTTGGACTGCCTTCGATGCGCATCTTGTCGGCGTCCTGGTAGTCGGTAGCCAGTCCGGCAAATGCGGTTCCATCGTGAATGCGTTTTTCAATCGCGTTTATATCAACGCCGAGAGCTTCGGCCAGGTCGCATTGAACATCCCAACGGGCGATGTCGCGGCAATCCCGAAAAAACGCACAACGGAATGCCCACACCACCTTATCCAAGATTGACGTCGATGATTGGCCCTGGCCTTCGCTTTCTCGCTCGTGCTGCCATTGTTGGACAGCAACCATAAACAAGTGCGCGCTTGTCGAGGTCGGCGGGCGTGTCTTTAGCCAAATCTCCGGATCAACCTCGATATGCGGGAACTGCAGCGCCACGCTTCGCAAATGTGCGTTGAAGCCGGCATATTCACCCTTGTCTCGCCACGTTGAAGTGATCTTGAGGGCCGTATTGCCAAAGACAGAACAGAACCGATGGTCCAATCGAACCGCTTCGCCGAACTTCTCTTTGACCGCATCGATACGAGCCTGGGCAATATAGGCCCAGATGCATAATGCATCCGAGAAGTAAGAAACCTTGACGACGCTCATTTGATCGCTCCCCTCTGCTTGTTCGGCTCTTCTTCGGTCCCGGGTCTCACCGCGCTACGGCAAGGCATTTGGCGACGGCTCCGCCTGGGGCGATACGGGCTCGGCCTGCGCCGATGCAGTCGGTTTGTCGGAGGCAGCCAGGCGTCTTTCCTTCACCAGGCCATAGATCGCCGGAATCACGATCAGCGTCAGCAGGGTCGACGAGATCATGCCGCCTATCATCGGCACCGCGATCCGTTGCATGATCTCGGAACCGGTGCCGGTGCTCCACATGATCGGCAGCAAGCCGGCCATGATCGCGACCACCGTCATCATCTTCGGGCGCACCCGCTCGACCGCGCCTTCCATGATGGCGTCATAGAGATCGCGTCGGGTCAACGCGCGGCCTTCGGCCTCGCGTCGGGCCCTGATCTCGGCCAAGGCATGATTGAGGTAGATCAGCATCACCACGCCGGTTTCGGCGGCGACGCCGGCGAGTGCGATGAAGCCGACGACGACGGCCACCGAAAGATTGAAGCCAAGCCACCACATCAGCCAGATCCCTCCGACCAGCGCGAAGGGCAGCGAGAGCATGACGATCATCGTATCGGCGAACGAGCGGAAGTTGAGATACAGCAGCAGAAAGATGATCAGCAGCGTGACCGGAACCACGATCTTCAGGCGCGCCGCCGCACGCTCGAGATACTCGAACTGCCCGCTCCAGACCACATAGGAGCCCGCCGGAAACTGGATGCTTGCCTTCACCGCCGCTTGCGCGTCGGCGACGTAGCCGCCGAGATCGCGATCGCGAATGTCGACATAGATGTAGACGGCAAGCTGCCCGTTCTCGGTGCGGATCGAGGTCGGCCCGCGCGAGGGGGCGATCTTCGCCACTTCTCCCAGCGGCACCGCTCCGCCGTTCGGCATCGAGACCAGAACGTCGTTGGCGATGGCCTGCGGGCTGCTCCTGAGATCGCGGGGGTAGCGCATGTTGACGCTGAAGCGCTGGCGGCCTTCCACGGTCGTGGTCACGGTCTGCCCGCCCAGCGCGGTACCGATGACGTCCTGGACGTCCTGAATCATGATGCCGTAGCGCGCCAGGGCGGCACGGTCCGGCGTCACGTCGAGGTAGTATCCGCCGAGCGCGCGTTCCGCGTAGGCCGACGATGTTCCGGGCACGGTCTTGAGAACCTGCTCGATCTGCTTGGCGAGCTTGTCGATCTCGACCAGATCGGTGCCGATCACCTTGACCCCGATCGGGGTGCGGATGCCCGTCGACAGCATGTCGATGCGCGACTTGATCGGCATGGTCCAGGCATTGGAAACGCCGGGGAATTGCAGTGCGCGGTCCATCTCGGCGGTCAGGCTCTCAATCGTGACCCCCGGCCGCCATTCCGGCTTCGGCTTCAGATTGACGATGGTTTCGAACATTTCCGAAGGTGCCGGATCCGTGGCGGTGGAAGCGCGACCGGCCTTGCCGTATACCGAGGCCACCTCCTGAAACGACCGGATGATCTTGTCCTGGGTCTGCAATAGTTCCGCCGCCTTGGTCACGGAAATGCCGGGCAAGGTCGTCGGCATATAGAGCAACGTTCCTTCGTTCAGGGTCGGCATGAATTCGCTGCCCAGTTGGCGCGCCGGCCAGATCGTGACGGCAAGAACGGCCAGCGAGACGAGGATCACCAGCACCTTGGCGCGCATCACCGCCTTGATCGCCGGCCGATAGATCCAGATCAGGAAGCGGTTGATCGGATTGCTGTGCTCCGGGACGATCCGGCCGCGGACGCAGACGGTCATCAAGGCCGGCACCAGCGTGATCGACAGCAACGCCGCCGCCGCCATCGAAAAGGTCTTGGTGAATGCGAGCGGGCTGAACAGCCGGCCCTCCTGCGATTCCAGCGTGAAGATCGGCATGAACGAGACGGTGATGATCAGCAGGCTGAAAAACAGCGCCGGCCCGACCTCGGAGGCGGCTTCAATCAGGACTTCGATCCGCGCGCGGCCCGATTTGGCCCGTTCAAGGTGCTTGTGGGCGTTTTCGATCATGACGATGGCGGCATCGATCATGGCCCCGATGGCAATGGCGATGCCGCCAAGGCTCATGATATTGGCCCCCAATCCCAAGAGCTTCATGGTTCCGAACGCCATCAAGATGCCGACCGGCAACATGATGATCGCCACCAGCGCGCTGCGGAAATGCAGCAGAAAGACGATGCACACCAGCGCCACCACCACGCTTTCCTCGAGCAGCGTCTGCTTGAGGGTTTCAATCGCTGCGTTGATCAGATTGGAGCGGTCATAGACCGCCACGATTCCGACCGAACCCGGCAGACTGCTGGCGATTTCCTTGAAGCGCTTTTTCACGTTTTCGATCACATCGAGCGCATTGACGCCGAAGCGCTGCAGCACGATGCCGCTGGCGACCTCGCCCTCCCCGTTCAGTTCGGTAATGCCGCGCCGCTCGTCCGGACCGAGCTCGACGCGCGCGACGTCGCGCAGCAGGACCGGCGTGCCGTTGCTGGTTTTCAGCACGATGTTGCCGAGGTCGTTGATGCCCTTCAGATAGCCCTTGCCGCGGATGACATATTCGAACTCCGAGAGTTCGACCGTACGGCCTCCGACATCGGCATTGCTGGCGCGGATCGCATCGCGCATCTTCGGCATGGTAATGCCGAGATCGCGCATCCGCTGCGGGTCGAGGATGACGTTGTATTGGCGGACGAAGCCGCCGACGCTTGCAACCTCGGCCACGCCTTCCGCCTTGGCGAGCGCGAATTTCAGGTTCCAGTCCTGAATGGTACGCGTGTCCGAGAGGTTCAATTCCTTCGACATCACGGCATACTGGTAGACCCAGCCGACGCCGGTCGCGTCCGGCCCCATGGTTGGCGTTACGCCGGCAGGCAACCGGGAGACTGCGCCGTTGAGGAATTCCAGGACCCGCGAGCGGGCCCAGTAGATGTCGGTGCCATCCTCGAAGATGACGTAGACGAACGAGACGCCAAAGAAGGAAAATCCTCGCACCACCTTCGAGCGCGGCACGGTGAGCATGGCGGTGGTCAGCGGATAGGTGACCTGATCCTCGATGACCTGCGGCGCCTGCCCCGGATATTCCGTATAGACGATGACCTGGGTGTCCGAGAGATCCGGGATGGCATCGAGCGGCAGATGCGCCAGCGCATAGATTCCGGCAGCGGCGGCAAACCCCGCGCCGAAGAACACCAGCAGCAGGTTGCGCGCCGACCATGCAATGAGCCGGGCGATCATTACGGCGCTCCCCCGTCCGAGAAGCCCTTGAGCGCGGCCTTCAGATTGCTTTCGGCGTCGATCAGGAAGTTGGCCGAGACGACGACGGACTCGCCTTCGGCAATGCCTTCACGCACCTCGACGTAGCCGCCGCCGCGATGACCGAGCTTCACGTCGCGGGGCTCGAAACGACCTTGCCCTTTCTCGACGAACACCACCTGCCGGCTGCCGGTGTCGAGGATGGCACTTTCGGGAACGGCGAGCACCGGCTGCGCGGTGCCGGTATCGATCTCGGCGTCCACATACATGTCGGGACGCAGTGCCGCATCGGGATTCGCCAGTTCAACCCTGACGCGGGCGGTTCTGGTCTCCCGGTTCACTTGCGGATAGATCACACTGATCTTGCCGGTGAATTGGCGGCCCGCAAAGCCGCGCGCTCTGACCTCGACCGGCTGGCCAACGACGAGCGCACCAAGATCGCGCTCCGCCACGTCGATCAGCGCCCAGACGACGGAGGTGTCCGCAACCCGGAACAGCACGTCGCCGGGCTGCGCGCGCATCCCCTCGATGGCATTGCGCTCGAGAACGATGCCGTCGCGCGGCGCCGACCACTCGATCGCGATCGGAACGGTGCCGCTCTTTTCCATGGCGGCAATCGCCGCTTCGGGAACGTCGAGGTTCGTCAGCCGCTGGCGCGAGCCGCGCCCGTAGGCTCCGCTGCCGCCCGTGGTCTTGGAATTGATCGTCGCGATATATTCGGCGGCGGCTGAGGAAATCAACGGGCTGTAGATTTCCATCAAGGGCTGGCCTTTGCTGACCCTGGTGCCGGTGGTGACGTTCGCAACTTTCTGAACCCAGCTTTCCGATCTCATCGAGATCACCGAGATGCGGCGCTCATCGAGCTGGATCGTGCCAGGGGCCCGGATCGCCGTCCGGATTACACGCGGCATGGCCGGTTCGGATTTGACGCCGGTGCGCTGGATTTTTCCCGGAGAAAGCTTGACGGAGCCATCGTCGCTGTCCTCGCCCTCATAGACCGGGATGTAGTCCATCCCCATCGAATCTTTCTTCGGGATTGGCGAGGTATCAGGCAGCCCCATCGGATTGCGGTAGAATTTGATCTTGCGGTCGGCCGCCACGGTCGTGGCGGGCGCGGCGGCAGGCTCGTCATCGAAGCTGAGATCCGCGCCGGCTGGCACGGCCCGGTAATCCCGCCCGTCCGGCGTCTTCTTCGGCGTCAACGAGTAGAGCGGGGCCCCGTCCGGATCCTGATAGTAGATCGGCTCGCTACTGGTCTGCGCGGTCGCGGACGAAACCAGCGCCACGCCTGACGCGTCCGTCAAGCGAAGGTGTCCGCGAACACCGATGAATCCGCCACCCGCCGCCGCGATCAAGGCGGCGACGGTAACACCGGCGAGGATGGCGCGCTTCATTTCTGCGCCGTGATGACGAGCTTGCTTTCAACCGTCCCGCTCTCGCCCTGCACCTTGGCGCCGAGCGAGAGCAGCCACTTTCCTTCCATTCCGAAGGTCGCCTTGAATCGATAGCTGCCCGGTTCCGCAGCACCCGGCTCCAGCGCGATCTTGGTAGCCATCTCCGGCATTCCTTCCGGCGCCATGTCGAGACGGGTTGCAAAGATGACAGCGCCCGGCACCGGCTTGCCGGTCGTCTTGTTGACGAGCCGTACCGTGACGATCTTGTCCTTGCCGGCGGTGATGGTCGGCTCGACGAGACGGAATTCATAATCCTTGATGTCGGCGCGGGCGATCGCGGCCGAACCGATCACGGCAATGCCGATCAGCGCCGCCCGGAAAGCACGCGAGATGTTGAACGTCTTCATTCTTAAAATCCTCCGATGTCATAGTCGTGCCGCAAGGCGGCATGCGTCGATCCCACGCGATCAGGTCGCGCGGCAGCAAACGGCGTCGTGACGCCGTTCAGACCAGAATTCGAGGCGGATGTTCGGGAGGTGGGTGACCGAGCCCATCGGGCCATGAATCGTTCTGCAGCGAAGCGATATGGTCCGAAGCGGTGAGAAGCGGATGGACGACGTTGGTCGACGTGCCGGTGAAGTATTGGGACATGCAGGCCGCCATGAACACGCACTTGTCGCAACCGACCGGCGACGGCGACGGCGCCTTCGACGGACAGCAGGGCATGTCGCTTGCCATCTCCTCCGTCGTTGCCGACGCTGACATCTCATCCGCCATCCCCTGCATCGACCCGCCGGAAGACGTCTTCGCCATGAGAGGCCGGGAAACCGGAGCCAGCGCCAAGCCCGCGATCACAAGGATCGCGAGCAGCCGGCGGATGGTGAAGGTTCGGTTCACGGAGCTAAATTCTCACAGACTGGCGGCCATGGAAAGCCCGCCACTCTTGCATACCATAGGTTCCATCTGGCCAGCGTTGATCAATATCAAGGCCGCCAACGAGGGTTTGGGCGCAGTCTACCTGTTAGATCGACCAATTACGGCCATCAGTTCCGATATCTTTTCCCGCTGATCGGCCTTGTTACCGCTAGTGATCGCGTGTTCGACGCAGTGCGAGACGTGATCTTTGAGCACTTCTTCCTCGACGCGCCGGAGCGCGGCACGCACGGCTGAGATTTGCGTGACAATATCGATGCAGTAGCGGTCCTCGTCGACCATCTTGGACAGGCCGCGGACCTGGCCTTCGATACGGCCGAGGCGTTTCTGGCAAGATGTCTTGATGTCTTTTCGCATGCACCCTATATACCCCTACCGGGTATGGGTTGCAAGTGGACTGGAGACCGCGATGACCAAGGCCGAAATCGCACCTGCGGATAGCGTTTCAAAGGGTTCCGGCTGCGGCTGCGCTTCCACGGTGGCGGCCGCTCAACCCAAGGAAACCGTGAAGACCGGGTGCTGCGGCGGAGGTCACGATCACTCCGGCCATGGCCATGGTCATTATCATGCTGACGGTAACACCAAGGTGCGCGACCCCGTCTGCGGAATGTCAGTCGACCCCGCGACAAGCCAGCATCGGTTCGACTATCGCGGCGAGACCTTTCATTTCTGCTCGGCGGGCTGCCGAACCAAATTCGCTGCCGATCCCAGGCAATATCTCGACAAGACCAAGGCGAAAGCTGACGTGCCGGAGGGCACGATCTACACCTGCCCGATGCATCCGCAGATCCGCCAGATCGGTCCCGGAAGCTGCCCGATCTGCGGCATGGCGCTGGAGCCGGAGGTGGCCAGCCTCGATGCGCCGCCCAACGCCGAACTAGCTGACATGACGCGCCGCTTCTGGGTCGGCGGCGCGCTCGCCCTGCCAGCCGTCGTTCTGGAAATGGGCGGTCACCTCGTCGGCGGTCACGGCTGGGTCGATCAGACGCTGTCGAACTGGATTCAGCTGGCGTTCGCCACACCCGTGGTGGTCTGGGCGGGCTGGCCGTTCTTCGTCCGCGGCTGGCAATCGCTGCTGACGCGCAATCTCAACATGTTCACCCTGATCGCGATGGGCACAAGCGTGGCCTATATCTACAGCCTGATCGGCACCATCGCGCCCGAGATTTTTCCGGCTACCTTCCGCGGACATGGCGGCGCGGTCGCGGTCTACTTCGAAGCCGCCGCGGTGATTACAGTCCTTGTCCTGCTTGGCCAGGTACTGGAGCTGCGCGCCCGCGAGGCCACGTCCGGAGCGATCAAGGCTCTGCTGGAACTGGCACCCAAAACCGCCCGCCTTGTCGACAATGACGGCGCCGACCATGAGGTGCAGATCGACAGCCTCAAGGTGGGCGACAAATTACGCGTCCGGCCGGGAGAAAAGGTGCCGGTGGACGGCGTCATCCTCGAAGGCCGTTCCTCGCTCGACGAATCCCTGGTGACCGGCGAATCCATGCCCGTCACCAGGGAGAGCGGCGGCAAGGTGATCGCGGGCACGCTCAACCAATCCGGTAGTTTCGTGATGCGCGCCGACAAGGTCGGACGCGACACGCTGCTCTCCCAGATCGTCAAGATGGTGGCGGAGGCGCAGCGCTCGCGCGCGCCGATCCAGCGGCTTGCCGATCAGGTTGCCGGCTGGTTCGTGCCGATTGTCATTGTCGTGGCGCTGGTCGCCTTTGGCGCCTGGGCGATATTCGGCCCCGAACCCCGGATGGCGTTCGGCCTCGTCGCAGCCGTCAGTGTGCTCATCATCGCCTGTCCCTGCGCGCTCGGCCTTGCCACACCGATGTCGATCATGGTCGGCGTCGGCCGCGGCGCCCAGGCCGGCGTGCTGATCAAGAATGCCGAAGCCCTGGAGCGCATGGAAAAGATCGACACGCTGGTGGTCGACAAGACGGGGACGCTCACCGAAGGCAAGCCGAAGGTCGTCGCGATCGTCGCTGCCTCCGGATTTCAGGAAGCGGATATCCTGCGGCTGGCGGCCAGCGTCGAGCGCGCCAGCGAGCATCCTCTGGCTGACGCCATCGTTCGGGCCGCCAAGGAACGCAATCTCGATTTGGGCAAGGTGGACGAGTTCGACTCGCCGACCGGCAAGGGCGCGACCGGCAAGGTCGACGGCAAGACCGTGCTGCTCGGCAATGCGAACTTCCTGACATCGCTCGGGATCGAAACGCAGTCGCTTAATGAAGAAGGCGAACGGCTGCGCGGCGACGGCGCCACCGTCATCAACATCGCGGTCGATGGCAAGCTCGCGGGGCTGTTTGCCATTGCCGACCCGGTCAAGCCATCGACGCCGGATGCTTTGAAGGCACTGGCAGCGGAAGGCATCAAGGTCATCATGCTGACCGGCGACAACCGGACCACGGCCAATGCGGTCGCACGGAAGCTCGGGATTACCGATGTCGAGGCGGAGGTCCTGCCGGATCAGAAGAGCGCCGTCGTCGCAAAACTGCAGAAGGCCGGGCGGATCGTCGCCATGGCCGGGGACGGCGTCAACGACGCCCCTGCGCTGGCCGCGGCGGAAGTCGGTATTGCCATGGGCACCGGCACCGATGTCGCAATGGAGAGCGCCGGCATCACTCTGCTGAAGGGCGACCTCGGCGGCATCGTGCGGGCACGCCGGTTGTCGCAGGCGACCATGAGCAACATCCGGCAGAATCTGTTCTTTGCGTTTCTGTACAACTCCGCCGGCATCCCGATCGCCGCGGGCATTCTCTATCCGACGTTCGGCTTGCTGCTGTCACCGATCATTGCCGCCGCGGCCATGGCGCTGTCGTCGGCGAGTGTGGTCGGCAATGCATTGCGATTGCGCGTGACGCGTCTGTGAGTGAGCCGCATCGGCCCGCAGCCTCCAGATGTCAGGCGGCGACGCCGGATTTTCTGTCCGGCAGCCCGGCGCGGGCGAGCCCGCCGTAGAGTGCTTCGCCCGGCATTTCCGATCGCAGGATCGAGCGCACCGCGATCAGTCTCTCGATATCGATGCCGGTAGCAAAACCCTTGCTCTCGCAAAGAAACACCAGATCCTCGAACACCACGTTGCCGGTGGCGCCTGGCGCGAACGGACAGCCACCGAGGCCGCCGAGCGAGCCATCGAGGATGCGCGCGCCGGCATCGAGCGCGGCGGACGCATTCGCGATCCCCATGCCCCTGGTATCGTGCAGGTGAACGCAGACCGGTTTCGCGCCCGCCATTTTAACGATCGCCCTGGTCAGCTCTCCCACCTGCTTTGGGCCGGCATATCCAACGGTATCGGCGACGGCGACAAAATCGACGCCGGCCTCAAAACATTTTTCGGCCAGTTTGATCACTTCCCGCGGATCTACCGGACCGGTGATCGAACAGCCGAGCGCCATCGAGATCGCGGCATTGACGATCGGCTTGTGCGGGCTCGCATCGCGCAACTCGCAAAGCCGCTTCACGTTGGCAATGGCCTCCTCACGCGACCTGTTGGCGTTGGCCTGGCTGTGCTCTTCGGTGGCCGAGACCACCGACGCGATTTCAGCAACGCCTGACGCCAGCGCTTCATTGACGCCGCGCTCGTTCAGCGCCAGCGCTATGCCGTGCGCGCCCGGCAGCGCTGCGACGGTTTTGACGATCTCGCGCACGTCGGCGAACTGCGGAAACGTGCTCGCGGGCAGGAACCAGCCGACCTCGAAATGCCGCACGCCCGCGCCGTATTCATCACGGATCCAGCGTTGCTTCGCCGCGGTCGAGGGAAAAGTCTTCACCAGCTGCAGGCCATCCCTCAGCCCAACCTCGCGCAAACTCACTCTGTCAGCGGGATAAACGTCTTGAACACGGGTCATGCGAGCCTCACAGCGGCATTGCCGGTTGGAGAAAATTTTTGGCCTCAAGCTCGGCGCGAACAGCTGCGGTATCGGCGCCGAGCGCCGGCACCTTGAGGCCTTCGCCGATGCTGGCGCCGTTCCACTCGATCGGAAGCGCGGGGACGCGGAACGCCTCGCCATTGGCATTAGTGTTGTTGACGAGTCCGCCGGGGCGCAACACATGCGGATCGTCAAACAGATCTTCGGGGCGATTGATCGGCGAGAAGCAGATGTTCAGCCGGTCGAGCGTCGCGGAGAGTTCCGCCGCGTTCCAGCGCCTGATCACCTCGGCGGCGCGCGGAATGATTCTTGTTCGCGCCAAAATCCGGTCAGTGGTGGTGCGCAAGCTGGGATCGTCCAGAAATTCCTGCAACCCGAATTCCCTGCAGAAGCTTTGCCAGTGGCCTTCGGTGACGACGCCGATGAAAATGCGCTCGCCGCCCGCGGTCTCGAAAATATCGTAGATCGGCCAGGCATGTTCGCGCTCCGGCATCGAGCGCGGCTTGTTGCCGGTCATCTCATACTCGACCATGTGCTGCGCCACGAGGAACAGGCAATTTTCAAATAACCCAATGCGGATGTCGGCGCCCTTGGCGCCGCCGCGCTTCTGGTAGAGCGCGGCGAGGATCGCTATCGCGCCGAACATGCCGCCCATGATGTCGTTGCCGGATGAGCCGACGCGCTGCGGCTTGTCCCGCGTCCCGGTCATGGCGGCGAGGCCCGACATCATCTGCACGACCTCGTCGAGCGCCGGACGGTGCTCGTAGGGACCGGACAGAAAGCCTTTGTGTCCGGCGACAATCAGATGCGGATACCTGCGACGCAGTTCATCATTGCCGAGCCCCTGCTTTTCCAGTTGCCCGTCGCGAAAATTCTCCAGAAACACGTCCGCGCTGGCCAACAGCCGGTGCATCGTCTCGCGATCGTCCGCTTTTGCGAAATCGAGGACGACGCTGCGCTTGCCGCGGTTGAACAGCGGGAAGAACGAAGTTCCCATGCCGCCGAGGCTGCGGGTCTTGTCGCCGGCCGGCGGCTCGACCTTGATGACCTCGGCGCCGAGTTGCGCCAGAATCATGCCGCAGGTCGGTCCCATCACCATATGGGTCATTTCGACGACCCGTACCCCGGATAACGGCAGGTTCGGCGTGCTCATTGGCGTCTCCCGGAATTCCCTGGTTTTTTGCTTGAGCATGATCTTTTCGGAAAACCGGTACCCACTTTTCCGGATCATGCTCTAAACATCGGTTTGTAGAGCAAATTAGGCTTCCGAGCGCTATCTGTTAAATATAAACATGGCAAGCGACGACGAAAGCGCGCGAAACAACGCAGCAATGCGTCCAGCGCTCAAAAAAGAAAACCGCGGGGGGAGACATCATGAGCGCCATCGGCATCGATACCGGACTTGATCTTGCTGCCGCGCGCGGCGGGCCGGATGAGATATCGCGGCGGCTCGAAAGCCTGCCCGCCTCGTCCTATCTGTGGCGTCTTGTCATCCTGCTGTCGCTCGGCGGCTGCTTCGAAATCTACGACCTGTTCTTCACCGGCTATATCGCGCCGGGCCTCAACCGCAGCGGATTGCTGACCACCAAGACGTAGGCCTTTTTCGGTTTTTCGGGCATCGGCGCGTTCGTCGCCGCGACCTTCGCCGGATTGTTCGTCGGCACCTTCTTCTTAGGCTTTCTGGCCGACCGGTTCGGACGGCGATCGATCTTCACCTATGCGCTGCTCGGCTACACCGCGGCAACGGTGGCGATGGCATGCCAGACCACGTCCGGCGGCGTCCTGTTGTGGCGGTTCATCGCCGGGATCGGCATCGGCGTCGAGATCATCACCATCGACGCCTATATCACCGAGCTGGTGCCGAGCTGGATGCGGGGCCGCGCCTTCGCGATCAATCAGGCCGTGATGTTCGCCGCGGTCCCCGTGGTGGCGGCTCTGTCGTGGTGGCTGGTGCCGCTGTCGCCTTACGGCGTCGATGGATGGCGCTGGGTGGTACTGATCGGCGCCGCCGGCAGCATGGTGATCTGGATCCTGCGGCTGTTCGTGCCGGAAAGCCCGCTCTGGCTCGCGCGCCACGGCAGAACCGAGGAGGCCATCCAGGTCCTGCGGACACTCGAAGCCTCCGCCGGCGCCACCTCAGCGCGTGCGGAAAAAGCGGCGAATGCGTCGCCCGCGCGCGCGGCGGTTGCGAAAGCGGGTTATGCGGAGCTGTTCAAGCCGCCGTATTTGTCGCTCGTCGTGATGTTCATGGTGTTCAATCTCTGCCAGGCGTTTGGCGTGTACGGCTTCGCCAACTGGGTTCCCGCGCTGCTGGTCGAAAAGGGCATTACCGTCACCAAGAGCCTGCAATATTCCTTCATCATCGCGTTCGCCTATCCGATCGCGCCCTTGCTGGCCGCAAGCTTTGCCGACCGGTTCGAGCGCAAATGGATCATCTGCGGCGCGGCCGTCGCGATCTCTGCGTTCGGGATGGCGTTCTCGCAATTCGCGCAGCCTGCGCTCTTGATCCTGAGCGGCGTGCTGATCACGGCTGCAAACATGACCATGTCCTATGCCTATCACGCCTATCAGACCGAGGTGTTTCCCACCTCGATCCGGGCGCGGGCGTCGGGCCTGGTTTATTCGATGAGCCGGGTCAGTGCGACATTCTCGGGCTTCATCGTCGCCTATGTGCTGCGCGAAGCCGGCGTCGGCGGCGTGTTCGGCCTGATCACGTCGGCGATGTTCGTCGTCATAATCGCGATCGCGACCTTCGGCCCGAATGTGCGCGGCAAGCCGCTCGACGCTTGAGAGCCCGCGCCGGCTCTTGCCGAACCCGGTGAGCATGGCTACCTCTCGCGAAGGTTCTTTGCAGAGGACAGGACAATCATGCTCGACGCTGCCGTCAAGGCGCTTTCGCAAATCCTGTCGCCGCCGATGCGTTCCATCCTGTGGCGGTCGATTGGGCTGGCGCTGGTGCTGATCGTGGTGCTGGCAATCGGCCTGCAGCGGCTGCTGAGCTGGTTTGCGACATCCGGCGAAGGCTGGGCCAAGGCGATGCTGGGCCCCGGCTTTCAGACGCCGCTGAATGTCCTTGCCTGGATTGTCTCGATTGCCGCCGGTCTCGGCGTCGTGTTCGGCGCGGTGTTGCTGATGCCCGCGATCACCTCGCTGGTTGCGAGCGTGTTCGTCGACGAGGTCGCCGACCATGTCGAGCACGAACACTATCCGGCGGAACGCCCCGGCACCGCGCTGCCGTTCGGCCTCGCCATGACCGAAGGCGTCAAGACCGCGCTGCTGACGATCCTGGTCTATCTGATCGCGCTGCCGTTCGTGTTCGTGGCCGGCGCGGGGTTCATCGCGTTCTTTATCGCGACCGCATGGCTGCTCGGCCGGGAATATTTCGAGCTTGCGGCAATGCGGTTCCGCACGCCCGCGGAAGCCAAGGCGATGCGCAAGCAGAACGCGGCCATCGTGTTCATCGCGGGGTTGATAATCGCGGCGTTCGTATCGATCCCGATCGTCAATCTGGCGACGCCACTGTTCGGCATGGCCTTCATGGTTCACATGCACAAGCGGCTGAGTGGGCCAAGGCCGGAGCTGATCGAGCCGGGGCGGAAGACGAGCGTGCCGGTGGTGTAACCAGGACCGAGCCGGCAGGAAGTGCCGGCAAGGTCAGTGCGCCACCAAGGGGCAGCCGCCGTCGGCCAATGGGCGGAAGGCCTGATCGCCCGGGATTGTTCCCAGTATCTTGTAATAATCCCAGGGCTTGGTGGACTCCGACGGCTTCTTCACTTGCGCAAAATACATGTCGTGAACCATGCGGCCGTCTTCCCGGAGGCGGCCGTTCTTGACGTAGAAGTCGTTTACCGGTTTCTCGCGCATCTTCGCCATCACCGCCTTTGCCTCGTCCGTGCCGGCAGCAGCAATGGCCCCAAGATAGTGGCGGATTGCCGAATAGACGCTCGCCTGAACCATGGTCGGCATCCTGCCATGTCGCTCAAAGAAGCGCTTCGACCAGGCTCGGGTCTCTTCGTCGCGATCCCAGTAAAACGCGGTCACGAATTTGAGCCCCTGGGCGGCCTGAAGCTCCATGCTGTGGACATCGGAAATGAACACAAGCAAGGAGACCATGGTCTGATTTTTCGTCAGCTCGAACTCATTCGCCTGCTTGGTGGCATTGATCATGTCGCCCGCGCTATTGGCGAAGGCCACCACCTTCGCGCCAGACGCCTGCGCCTGAAGCAGGTAGGAGCTGAAATCCGCAGTGTTCAAGGGATGGCGTACACTGCCAAGCACCTTTCCTCCGGCGGCCAGCACCGCGCTGGTCGCATCGGCTTCCAGCGAATGGCCGAAGGCGTAGTCGACCGTGATAAAGAACCAGGTATCGCGCCCTTCCGCTACGATCGACTTGGCCAGGCTCGTGGTGAGCGCATAACTGTCATAGATCCAGGATGCTTCAGTCGGCGTGCATGCTTTGCCGGTAAAGGCTGTGCTCCCTACCGCGCCCGCAATGGCGATCCGGTTGCGCTCTGCGGCGAGCTGCTCGACCGCAAGCGCTACGGCAGAATTGTCGAATCCGATCGCCATATCCACTTTGCCGATCTCGAACCACTGGCGGGCAATGGCGGCCCCGATATCGGATTTGTTCTGATGGTCGGCGAATACGATCTCGACAGGTTTGCCAAGCACGGTGCCCCCGGCATCCTCGACGGCCATGCGTGCAGCGACGACCGAGCCTGGGCCGCCCAAATCTGCATAGAGGCCGGATTGGTCATTGAGGACGCCAATTCTGACGACATCGTCGGAGATCTGCGCACGTGCAGCGGACGCGAAAAGGCTCGCGGCTGCCAGAGCCGAAATGAGCACAGGCTGAAATCGCATGGCGTTCCTCCCAATCAAGGCCCTGGTGCGCGGCCCTTGATTCAGGCCTTGGGCACGCCGCGAAGCGTAGGCTCGGTATTATCAGTACACAAGGTGCCGATCGCTCGAAGTCGGTTGTACATCGTTCAGCGTATCGGTCTTCTTCTCCCTCGCCCCGCACTTGCGGGGAGAGGGTTGGGGTGAGGGGCCGTTATCCGCTAATTCTGAAAGAATTTGGCGAACGCAGCGACTTGCCCCTCACCCGGATCGCAAGAGCGATCTGACCTCTCCCCGCAGGTGCGGGGAGAGGTCGGATCTTCACACCGTCTTCTCCGGCCAGCGGCAGAGATCGTTGATCAGGCACATCTCGCAGCGCGGTTTTCGTGCGAGGCAGGTGTAGCGGCCGTGCAGGATCAGCCAGTGATGCGCGTGCAGCATGAACTCCGAAGGAATCACGCGCTCGAGGCCAAGCTCCACTTCGAGCGGCGTATTGCCGGGTGCCAGACCGGTGCGGTTGCCGACCCGAAATACGTGCGTATCCACCGCCATGGTGTGTTCGCCGAACGCCATGTTGAGCACGACGTTGGCGGTCTTGCGGCCGGCGCCGGGCAGCGACTCCAGCTCGGCGCGGGTGCGCGGCACCTCGCCGCCGAACTCGGCGATCAGTTTTTCCGACAGCGCGATCACGTTCCTTGCCTTGTTGCGGTAGAGCCCGATGGTCTTGATGTAGTCGCGCACTTTTTCCTCGCCGAGCGCGAGCATCTTCTGCGGCGTGTCGGCGACCGCAAACAGTGCGCGCGTCGCCTTGTTAACGCCGGCGTCGGTGGCCTGCGCCGATAGAACGACCGCGACCAGCAGCGTGTAGGGGTTGAGATGTTCGAGCTCGCCCTTGGGCGCGGGATTGGCTTTCCGAAAGCGGCTGAACGCCTCGTGGACCTCAGCGGAGGTCCAGGGTTTTGTCGAAGGCTTGGCCGATTTTTTCGCCACGCGCGCGGGCCCCGATTTGGCCACGGCTTTTTTCGCGGATTGATCGCGAGAGTTTTTGACGCGTTTCGGAGCCGTGCGTTTCGACTTGGGCAGGGGCCTGCGGGTGATTTTCGGCATGATCCGGGTATACTGACACGGCATGACCGCAGGCAACGATTTTGATCCGGAGGCGCAGCCGGAATTGTTTTCGGCGCTGCTGACGCCGCACCGCTCGCTGAACCGCACCGGCTTTCTGGTGCTGATGGCGTTTGTCAGCGCCATCAGCTTCGCCGCCGGATTGGCGTTTCTCCTGATGGGCGCGTGGCCCGTGTTTGGCTTTTTCGGCCTCGATGTGCTTGCGGTCTACTGGGCATTCCGAATCAATTTCCGCCACGCCAGCGCCACCGAGGAAATTCTGGTGACGCCGTCGGAGCTGCGCGTGCGCCGGGTCAGCCACCGCGGCCATGTCGTCGAATGGGTGCTCAATCCGCTGTGGGTGCAGCTGGAGCAGAAAATCGACGCGGAATTCGGCATCGAAAGGCTTTATTTGGTCTCCAAAGGCCGCCGCGTCTCGATCGCGAGCTTTTTGGGACCTGACGAAAAAGTATGCTTTGCCAAAGCATTAACGGCAGCACTGCAGGCCGCGCGGCGCGGCCCGAGCTATAACCCGGTCAACTAGTGCCTTTGACGCGTTTTTCTTCACGCGAACCGGTGTCCCCTTCGCTCGAAAACGCTATGGGAAAGGCTGTCGGGAATCGGGTGGTTTGGACATCGCGCCCGGCCTACATCTTAAGCCATGATGAAC
>Ga0097691_1000810_pt1 | contig 25160 bp, 20 predicted proteins | sample NGESurdeep072012_8_FD_72858 | JGI IMG/M metagenome (GOLD analysis project Ga0097691, IMG submission 72858) | Arctic peat soil microbial communities from Barrow, Alaska - NGEE Surface sample 210-1 deep-072012 | ecosystem: Environmental > Terrestrial > Soil > Wetlands > Peat ... | reverse complement strand
GATTACTCTTGATGTTTTTTCTTGATTGGCACGTACATAAAGCAAATCGGCGGGTAATCATTTTAAGTGGCACAACGTTCTGTTCGGTGAGACAATGGTTTTGCATTAGCACCTGAGGCGCTGCTGGCCGGCGCTCAATAAAGATTGGCTTCGCGCCGTCTGCATGGCGTCAGCGCAGCATGAGGAGAATGCAATTGCGGCTGGAAATCTGTCCCGGTTTCTGAAATGAAATTCAGAACACGCAAATCCCGTCCTGCACTGGCTCGTTTCGCGCCGTTTCTTTTATCGTGCATTTTTTTATTATCGCCTGCGTTCTCGTGGGCGGCACCGGATTGGTCGGACGACATTCTGTATTTCGTGCTCATCGATCGCTACGCCGATGGAGACAGCACGAACAATCGCAGGGTTGAACGCAGCAATCCGGGTGGCTATCACGGCGGCGATCTGAAAGGTTTGACCCAGCATCTGGACGAGCTCGCCGACCTGGGAATCACGGCGCTGTGGATCAACCCAGTTCAGAAACAAGTGCCCCAGGGTTTTTATGCCAGCGCCCCGGCAAACCTCGGCATTCCGGAATTCAAGCACTGGGGTTTTCACGGTTACTGGATCGATGATTTCACCGCGATGGAGCCGCAGTTCGGCAGCCTCGATGACCTGAAGCATCTCGTTGAGGAAGCGCACAAGCGGCACATCAAGGTATTGCTCGATGTGGTTTATAACCACGCCGGTTATGGCTCCAGCTATGAATCACGCAGGACCTCTGACGGGCAGAGCTGGATGCGCTCCGGCGAAGGCAATTGCGAGGTCGATCCGATCACGTGCCGTGTGGGCGGTCTGCCCGACTTCAAGACTGAGCTTCCCGAGGTCAGGGATTACCTCCTCAATGCCAACATAACCCTGGCCAAGCAAGCCGGGGTGGATGGTTTTCGCCTCGATACTTTCAAGCACGTCGATACAGATTTCTGGCTGGAGCATCGCCGCCGCACGCGGGCCGAGCTCGGCAAGGATTTTTTTCTGCTGGCCGAGTACTGGGGCGGAAATGCAAGTTCGCTCGATCCTTTTTTTGCCCGGGACGAAATCGACGCCGGATTCGATTTCAGTTTCAAGGGCAGCTGCGAATCTTTTGTGAATGGTCGCGGTCGCACGGTTGCTTACGGCAGCTACCTGGCTTCTAGACACAAGGTACGCAAAGGTTATTTGCTGGCGGATTATCTTTCCAGTCATGATGAACCGATGGCGTTGTACGACTTGAACGGGGATAAAGCCAAATTCCAAATTTGTGCGGCCATCCAGATGACGTCGATCGGAATGCCAGTGATCTATTACGGTGAAGAGGTGGCGCGCGCCGGAAGTGTATGGCCGCTCAACCGCACTGACATGCCGTGGGGTGATCGCGATATCAAGCCGGGAAACGCTCTGCCTCGCGATGAGTCCATGCGTGAATATTACAAGGCGCTGCTGCACATCCGGCGCCATCACCCGGCATTGAGCCGCGGCGATTACACGCTGCTGTCGGGGCCTCAGGATGCAGTGCTTGCCTACATCCGGCATGACGCGGCGAGCGGCGATAACGTGATGGTTCTGGTCAATCGGGATGACAAGGAATCGGCGACGGACTTCATGCTGCCCGGCATTTGGCCAGACATTTGGAATGGCAAGCCGGTTGTGGATGAATTGACCAGCAAGCCGGTTACGGTTGCCGCGGGACGTATCGAGTTGATCATGGCCCCGAAGTCGGTGCGCATTCTAAGTTTGGCTTCAGGAAAGGCAGAGCACTGATGGCTTCAATCCGGTTCGACAAAATAGGGAAAAGTTACGGCGATACCGAGGTCATCAAGAACCTCGATTTTACCGTGAACGATGGGGAATTCATGGTGTTCGTCGGTCCGTCCGGATGCGGCAAATCCACGGTCTTGCGCATGATCGCCGGGCTGGAAACCATCACTTCCGGCGAGCTTTGGATCGGTGATCGCGTGGTAAACGATGTCCATCCCAAGGATCGCGACATTGCGATGGTGTTCCAGAGCTACGCGCTTTATCCCCACATGAACGTGTTCGACAACATCGCCTTCGGCCTGAAGATCCGCAAGCTGCCCAACGCCGAGATCCAGCAAAGGGTAAAGGGCGTCGCAGACATGCTGGGGCTCGATAAATTTCTCGATCGCAAACCCAAGGCATTGTCCGGCGGTCAACGTCAGCGCGTCGCGCTGGGGCGCGCCATCGTTCGTAATCCATCGGTGTTTTTGTTTGATGAACCCTTGTCCAATCTGGATGCCGAGTTGCGTGTGCAGATGCGCGCAGAGATCAGCAATCTGCAGCGGCGGCTCAACACCACGACGGTCTATGTGACCCATGACCAGGTCGAAGCGATGACGATGGGTCAGCGCATCGCCGTCTTGCGCGCCTGCGACAGCGCGAGCTCCCTCGATACCAACCTGATGCAATGCGGTTCGCCGATGGATCTGTATGACCGGCCCGACAACGTCTTTGTGGCCCGCTTTATCGGCACACCGCATATGAACATCTTGCCCGCGCGTTTGAGTGACGATGGCACGGAAGTGGAGTTGTTGGGCGGACGGATGCCGGTCAGCGCCCAGTTCAAGGAAGGGGCACTTGCGATGCGCGGTCGTGACGTGATACTCGGCATCCGTCCGGAACACATCGGTGCTGCCCATGAGATCGATTGGGCTCAGACGCAGACATTGCAGGGCCAGGTGGAAATGGTTGAACTGCTGGGTCACGAAGCCATCCTGCATTTCAAGGTGGGAGAGCACGTTCTGACAGGTCGTTTGCACAGTCACGGCAGCCTGCCGGCTGTAGGCGACACGGTCAGCATGCAGTTGAAATGCGATGCGATCCATTTGTTTGACAAGGTCACCGAGTTGCGCTTGCGCTAAACATTTTTCGAGGAGGAAATCATGAAACGATCACAAATGTTCTTTGCAGCCGGCACGCTGTTCATTGCCGGCATTTTCAGCGCAGCACAGGCGGCCGAGCTGGTGGTCTGGCATGCCTACCGGGGCGCAGAAAAGTCCGCCTTTGAAAAAGTCGCCAAGCTGTACGAAACAAAAATGGCGAGCAAGGGCATCAAGGTGACGACGCTGGCGATTCCTTACGATGCTTACGCGGACAAGATCAGCGCATCCGTGCCTAGGGGGAAAGGACCGGATGTTTTCATTTATGCACAGGATCGCCTTGGCGGCTGGATCGAGTCCGGCAAGACCGTGGAGCCGATCGGTTTCTATATGGACGATGCGACCCGCAAACAGTTTTTGCCCGGCATGCTGGATGCGATGACTTACAAGGGTACGGTCTATGGGCTGCCGCTGAATTACAAGAGTATCACGTTGATCTACAACAAGGCGCTGGTGAAAAAGCCGCCGAAAACTTCGACAGAACTGGTCAATCTCGCCAAGAAATTGACCAATGCAGAATCGGGCCGCTACGGACTGGTTTACTGGTACACCAACTTTTATTTTCATGCCGCGCTGATGAATGCCTTCGGCGGCCACGTGTTCGACAAGGATGGCAAACTGGTGCTGGATTCGCCGGAGACGATCGCCTCGATCAAGCAGATGATGAAATGGTACAAGCAGGATGGCATCATGCCAACGGAGCCTTCCGAGGCTTTGGTGTCTTCGATGTTCAACGAGGGCAAGGCGGCCATGGTGTTCAACGGGCCGTGGTTCATCGGCGAGATTTCCCCCTCGGTGGATTATGGTCTGGCGGTGCTGCCGGGGATAGACGAAGCCGGCAAGAAGCCGATGCGACCATGGCTTACGATCGAGGGTGCATACGTGTCCGCCAGTTCGAAGCAGAAGGAGCTGGCTTATGATTTCGCGAAATTCCTTACCTCTGAGGAAGCCGGTCTGATACTGGCTCTGGAAGGCCGGCAATTGCACACCAACGCCACGATCTACAAGGACAAGCGTGTCTCCGGCGATGTCGTGCTCAAGGCCTTCCACGATCAGTTGAGCAGTGCCGAGCCGATGCCCAACCGCGCGGAAATGACCATGATGTGGTCGCCGGCGACGACAGCGATGAACAAGGTCGTCAAGGGCAATGCCACCCCCGAGGCGGCGCTTAAGGAAGCATCGGATGCGATACAGGAAAGCATCAACGCATTGCGCAAGGGACGCTGATTCGTTGCAGCGATTAGCCCAGGCCGATAACTGACATGAACTTTGCCGAACACCTGAAGCGATCCGCCGTGCTGGGTTTGGCTATCAGCATCCTGATCACGCTCGCGCTCAGCACCTGGATGTTTCGCGCAGAGGAGAGTGATCTCCGCCTGCAGCACAGGCAGCGTCTGGCGGTGATGCATGCCAATGCATTGGCGCTGGCCGTCGCCAACACCAACGTCGAAGAAACGGGCAAGCGGGTCAGTGATATCCAGAAACTCGATCCCCGGATCGAATCCGTGATCATCGTCGGTGGCATGCAGCTGGTGGCCTCCACCCGCGCCGAAGATGCGGCACCGCGCCAGCTAGGGCGCGAAGAAAAAGCCTTGTTCGATCTGAGCGACCAGATTCGAACCGCCCGCGAGACGAACCGGGGCGAAGATGTGGTTCGCAAGAAAACCGTCCAGATCGAAGAAAAGACGATCGGCCATATCGTGGTCACGGTCCCTTACCTGTCGGATGGGCAGTTTGCCGGAATTTTGCAGATGAAATTCAACACGACCGGGCCGGATGTCTCCGGCGCAGATATCTTCAGTCCCGCGCCGGATTCATACACATTGCCTGCATTGCTTTTTTTGGCAGCCTTGCTGGCGGGTTCGTTGTTCCGCATGAGCACGGAGCGGAAAGTCGATTTCACCAAACTGCTCGCGCTGGGCGTGTTTCTGTTGATTGCGCTGTTTTTCCAGCAGCAGCGGCTAGAGCGGCTCGATCGGACGGTGACTCAAGCCAATCAGGCAATTGCGGCGAACTACCTTGCTGCGGCCCAGCAGTATGACCGATTGGGCTATTTGGCATTGCCGCGAGATAACTCATCCGTTAATCTTTGGGATACCGATCATTACCAGCGTCCCCTCGGCCTGATCGCCGCCGACGGCAGCGTTTCAGCCAAAACCCAAGCTGCGTATTTCGACAAGCGCAGCGGATTTCTGAAACGTATCCTTGGTGCGATCGATCTGCTTGGCGCGGCCGTGTTGCTGATGTTCCTTTACGGTTATGCGGCGCGCACGTTCGCAGCACTGAAGGAACACGCCGACGCATACACCTATGTGGCCCCCGCAATGATAGGAATGCTGGTGCTGGTGTTCTTCCCGTTCGCATACGGCATCACGCTGTCGTTCACCGACACGACACTGTTCAACGAATTTTTGCCGTTTCAGGATCGCTTGATAGGTTGGGCCAACTTCAAGGCCATACTTGGCGATGTCAATTTGTACGAGCGAACTGCTGGCGGGATCATCTGGAATTACCAGAACTTCTATTGGACATTGCTCGTCACCATGGCCTGGACGATATCCAATGTCACGATCGGCGTCACCGTCGGTTTCTTGCTGGCGATGGCGCTGAACACCGAGGGGTTGAGAGGCAAGGCGATCTATCGCGTGCTGCTGATACTTCCCTGGGCGATACCCAATTACATCACGGCACTGGTGTGGCGCGGCATGTTCCATCCGCAGTTTGGTGTCATCAATCAGGTGTTGCAGATGTTCGGCATGCAACCCGTCGCCTGGTTCGACGGTGTCTTCAGTTCATTCTTCACCGGGGTGGCGACTAACGGCTGGCTGAGCTTTCCGTTCATGATGGTGGTGATACTGGGTGCTCTTCAATCCATACCCAAGGACATGTATGAAGCTGCCGAGGTCGAGGGAGCCGATCGCTGGCAGCGCCTGAGATACATCACGCTGCCGTTGTTGCGGCCGACATTGATCCCGGCCATTGTGCTGTCGGTGGTATGGACCTTCAATATGTTCAACATCATCTTCCTGGTTTCCGGGGGCGAACCGGGAGGAGCCAACGAGATCCTGATCACCAAGGCTTACAAGATCGCATTTGAAAATTACCAGTATGCGTACGCGGCCGCCTACTCGACCGTGATCTTCATGATCTTGCTGGTGTATGGGATTTTCCAGACCCGCATAACCAAAGCGACGGAGTCATTCTGACATGGCAGATATAAAAACCAGGAATCATGTATGGCTGCATGTGGTCCTGATCAGCTTCACCGTGCTGGCGATCTATCCGGTGCTGTGGGTGTTGGCGCTGTCGTTTTCCGGCCAGCAAAGCGTGGGCCTGATCGACCTGCCGAAAGACCCGAGTTTCCTCGAGCGGTTCAGGGGCATATTGCCAGTGCCGGCACACTGGTCTGTGAAGAATTTCACCGAAGTCTGGACGGAGCAGGATTTTGGCCGTTGGATGTGGAACAGCCTGGTGGTCTCGCTGATGACGACCGCGCTGGGTGTGTTTCTCGCATGCACCGCGGCCTACGCTTTCTCGCGGTTTCGTTTTCCCGGTCGTAACGTCGGCATGCTGATGTTCCTGATATCGCAAATGTTCCCCGGCACGCTGATGCTGATCCCGCTGTTTATCATCATCGTCAAATGGATGGGATTGGGCAACACCTATGTGGGTCTCGTCATCGTGTACGCGACGACCGCGATCCCTTTCTGCGTCTGGATGCTCAAGGGATACTTCGACACCATCCCCTACGACATCGAGGAATCCGCCATTATCGATGGCGCATCGAGGCTGACGATCTTTCTGCGCATCATCCTGCCGCTGGCCAAGCCCGCGATCGCGATCACCGCGCTGTTTTCGTTCATGACCGCCTGGAATGAATTCATCCTCGCTTCGATTTTTATGGAATCGGAGGCGAACTACACAGCCCCGGTCGGGCTGCGCTTTTTTGTCGGCGGATTCACTTCGCAATGGGGGTACTTCGCGGCCGGTTCGGTAATCGTTTCGCTTCCTGTGGTGGCGTTGTTTTTGCAACTGCAAAAATATCTGATCTCGGGTTTGACCGCGGGCAGTGTTAAATAATTGTTACAAAATGTAATATAGGGGAGTAAGATTCTCGCATCCCCGCAGGTAAAATTTTCTTGTTGGCGGATTCTCTTCGCATAAAGTACTTCGCTGCAGGTTCGGCAATCGTCTCACTTCCGCTGGTGATATTGTTTTTGCATTTGTTGTATTTGTATAAGTATCTGAATCTCGGGTTACCACAGGAAGTGTCAACTAACTGTAATACTTGATAGAGAGAAGGAGAAAGCATATGAACAATAACAAGACCGCACTCGCCGTTTGCCTGGCATCCCTGCTGGCACTAGGCACTTCCGCTCAGGCTGTTGTGTTCGACGATCCCAAAGGCGACGACAAAGGCCCGGGCACTTATGTTTATCCCACCGATAGCGTCTACAAGCCGGGTTCATTTGATCTTACCAAGATCGCGATCACGAAGAACGGCGATCAGGCCGAGTTTGCGGTCGACGTGAACAGCTCGCTGGAAGATCCGTGGGGCATGGGCGTTGGCTTTTCGGTACAGATGATTTTTGTCTTTATCAAGAATGCGCCCGGCGGCCACACAGAAGGCCTTCCCGGTCTCAATATCCAGTTCGCTCCGGGTAGCGAGTGGAACAAGGTGGTGATCCTGTCACCGCAGAAAAAAGCCCGTGTCGTTGGCGAAGCCCAGCAAAAAGCTCCCAAGCTCGTTGCCGACATCGTCGTGCCCAACACCACCCGTGGCAACAATCGCACCATCAAGGGCTCGGTACCGTTGAGCGAACTGGGCGGTGACGGCAACGTCGATGCCTGGGGTTACCAGGTGGTCATGCAATCCAATGAAGGCTTCCCTGCAGCGGGCGATCTGCTGATGCGCAAGGTCAACGAGTATGAAGGCCAGCACCGCTTCGGCGGCGGCAATGACGGCGATTGCGATCCGCACACGATGGATGTGCTGGATGGGCCCGATGCCAAGCAATCAGAAATGCTGGCTTACACCTGCGGCCCCAATGGCGAGTCGGTCAAGAAGGCCACGCTGAAGATGATCAGGAAATAAATTCACCTATTCGTAATCATTCATTAAAGGGAGCTTGAAATGAATAAGTACACAATAAAACCATTATGCCTGGCCATCGGTTTGGCCCTCGCGGGCTCTGCCTCTGCTGCCACGGTTGACTTCAGCGGTTCGAATTTTTATATGAAGTTCCTGGATGGAAACCAGCACAAGGCATCCACCGCCAGCATCGATACGGCCAGCGGAAGTGATATAGGACAGTTCACCGAATTGAACCTGGTGTTCAAGGCGACGCTTTCGCCCCAGGTCGAGGCGGGTGGACGTGTCCAGAGTCGCAGCAGCGCATCCTACTGGACCGACTACGGCGGTTTCGGCAATGAGGGCAATGTCAACAACAACGTCAACGATATGAAGTTCATGAAATTGCGCGGCGCCTATGCCGAGCTGACGCCGGGTTACAGCTGGTTGAATAATGCTCGCATCGGTACCAGCGACTGGGGCATGTTCGATCCGTTCACCGTGGGCAAGATCCGCTATATCGACCGCGACAATTACAATGGCCTGTATTTCAAGGGGCCGATGTCAGCGGGCAGCAGTTGGGAATTCGCGCGGATATCCTTGCCGAACTATCTCCAGTTCAACTATGGACAAGGCGCAGTTTGTTGCAGTACCGATGCTACGCAATACAATGAAGCGGTTTATATCGCGCAATTCAAAGTGCCGGTCGGCGGGGCGAAGCTAACGACTAGCTATCAAACCTTCGTCGATCACTCGCTGGCTCCAACTGGGAATGTCTACACGGGCGTGAATACAAAGGGTATCTACAAGAATCAGGTTTTTGCGCTCAAGGCTGATGGCAGTCCGAGTGAAGCACTTGACTTGCGTGGAGCCTACTACTGGTCTTCGTCCGATCCGTCCGGCGGCTCGATCGGACAAAATTGGGGTAATACCCCCACAGGCTATATCAGCGACAAAGCCATCAAACTGGACGTGGACTTGACCCCTCCGGTTGCGGGCCTGGGTTTTAACTTCCAGTACTTCAATATCGGGGCGGGCTATTACAGCACTGCGGCAGCGCGTCGCGAATCCGATGTGCTGCTCACGGAAGGTTCCGAGTCGGCTTGGTACAAGTGGGGGAATCCGCTCTGGTCAGGGGGGGCGGCTGCCAACTATACTCAGGGAGCGGCATCGCCGAATGGAGCTCCGGGTGTGCCTAATGGAACTCAAAATGGCCTGACCGACAATGCCTTCATGGACTTTGACGAGTCACCCACAGAGTCGGTGGTGGGCTGGAAAGGTCTTACCGCAGTGGGCAAGTTGGATGTAGCCAATACGCCGATGTCACTTGAGTACACCCATGTGGGCTATAACAATAACTGGAACGGTTACTCTGCCGGCGGGCCTTTGTATAATGTCTTTGCGGCTAACCAGGATCGCAAGACCAATATCCAGGTCTTCAAACTCAATCATATCTTTGCTGTGATCGGCGGCTTGGATACCAACTTCAAGTACAAGAGGGTGAGTGACAAGGATGGAGATTATCTTGTTCCAGGTGTTAGTCGCGATGTGCTCGATAACGGTATTACCCTCAGCGCGGGCAATCAGTTATTCAGCCAGCTGTATGGCACCGTCTCATATGGCCGCTATATACGCGACATTACAGTCAGTGGCATTGGTTACAACAATTCAAAAAGCATTTACAGCCTGAAGTTTGCCTACAACCTGCCAGGATTTGAAGTGGGCATGTTGACGCAATGGATCCAAGGCTATGGCAATCCGACAGAAACTCTCGGTGGAGATTCGAAGATCCAGCAATATCGCATGAAGACTTATGCCCAGGTCAATTTTTAAGGCTAGCGATTTCTCTCGTTTTTTTCAGGAGACAAGAACCCTCCCTTGATCCGGGAGGGTTTTTTTCGTGAGGCGTTTCCTTGACTTCGCGGGGATGATGCGTCGGCGTATACTTCTTCCGCTAAGCCTGACAGGGCATTACAAGATCGAATGTCGGTGTTATGGAACATGTGAAATGTGAAGGACCGTGAAATGAAATCCGCCTTACTATTTATTGCCCTTATCTTGCCCATGCTGAGTACTTGGGCCGGGCTGCAGCCTCTGGTCACGATCAATGATCCGTCAGGCGATGATTTCGGCGCCGGTAACCTGGTCTATCCGCAGCGCGCCGATTTTCAAGCGGGCAATCTCGATCTGCTCCAGTTGAAGATCAGCCGCGATGGTGAAGGATTCTGGTTCGACGCGATATTCAGGAACCCGATCCGCGATCCGGTCAATGTTCCTGACTCGGTCGGTGCGGAGTCCCTGGCGAACTTCGCCCGCAAGGGTTTTTACCAATTCAATCTGGATGTTTATGTTGACACCGATCGCGTCAAGGGTTCGGGTAACACCTTCTCCCTTCCAGGACGTCAGGTGAAGATCGATCCGGCCTATGCATGGGAAAAGGCCGTGATTCTGACTCCCAGACCCGAGCTGATGCGCCAGCAATTATTGGCTGCGCTGACCGAACAGTACCCGGATCGAACCAAAGCAGAGACCGAGGCCAGTGTCGACCGCTCCATGTTTTTTCCGACACGGATCAGCGTACGCGGCAAGTCGATATCCTTTTTCGTGCCCGCCGGATTTTTTGCCGGAAGTGACGGGACCGACTGGGCCGTCACGGCCTTGGTTACCGGGGCAATGACCACCATCCCGGCAGACTTGTCGTTCTTCCCCTCGACAAAAACACCGCTCGAGCGGCTCCAGTTGGGTGTGATGCAGCCTGTGGCAGGACATCCCAAGGACACATTCGGCTACCGTGGCGCCATGCCGAGTCCGGTGGTGGATATGCTGGGTCCTTCGGCTGAGCAACAGGTGCGGCAGCTTACCGCCAAGGATGATCTTACCGGAGTCTCCTGGGGACCGCATGCGGTCAATGACATCCAAACGCCAGTCGCTGCAAGCGGCGCACCGGTTGCGGAGCAGAAGTCTGCCGGTTCGATCACTGCAAAACCGGTCGTGCCGATCGGCAATCTGTTCCAGCCGGAAGCCCCCACCACTACCCAACCCGCAGAAACAAGGCCAGATCCAGCCATCGCCAAGCGGCTGCAGACCCTGCAGCAGTTGTTCGACCAGAAACTGATCGACGAGGCCGAGTACAAACAGCAGAAGCAGCGCATCCTGAACGATTTGTAAATGGTCCTGTTCATGGAGTGACTGCCGCCATGATTCCCCAACGCCCTTATGGCAAAACCGGCCTGATGGTTTCGGCACTCGGTCTCGGTGCCGCGCGGATCGGCGATGCCCGCCTGGAAGAAGCCGAAGTGGCGGCTTTGTTAAATTCTGCCGTTGATGCCGGCATCACACTGATCGACACGGCACGCAGCTATGGACTTTCGGAGGAACGTATTGGCCGTCACCTTGTGTCGCGACGCGATGACATCGTTCTTTCAACCAAACTCGGTTACGGCATTGCTGGCTACGAGGATTGGACCGGCCCCTGCATCACCGCCGGAATCGAACAGGCGCTGCGCATGCTGCGCACCGACCGGATCGATATCGCGCATCTGCATTCGTGTCCGCGCGCGACGCTGGAGCGCGGCGAAGTCATCGCTGCTCTCGAGATGGCGAAGCGCGACGGCAAGGTGCGCGCGATAGCCTACTCGGGAGATAACGACGATCTCGCTTACGCGGTTGCAACCAGTCGTTTCGATGGCTTCATGGCCTCCTTGAATATTTGCGATCAGCATGTGATCGACGATGTACTGCCCAATATCGCAGCGCAGGGATTCATCGCCAAGCGCCCCGCAGCCAATCACCCGTGGCGTTTCGATGAGCGGCCGGTCGGCGATTACTGCGAGGAATACTGGCTGCGCTGGCGCGCGATGGAGCTCTCCAGCCACGGCCACGACTGGGGCGAGGTCGCGATCCGCTTTGCGCTTTCACCGCCCCAGGTATCGAGTGCGATCATCGGCACCGGCAGCATGAAGCATCTGAAACAAAACATCGCATGGTCTGAGGCCGGGGGATTGGACGCGGATTGGTTAGAAGAATTGCGTGCGGCGTTCCGGCAACATGACCGGGGCTGGCTGGGGCAGATCTAGCGTGATTTATTTTTTGGGATAGTGCTTGAGTGTGTGGCGGAAGCGGTGAGATTCGAACTCACGGAGGACTTTCATCCTCGCTAGTTTTCAAGACTAGTGCCTTCAACCGCTCGGCCACGCTTCCTAAATTGTTGTTACTTCGCACTCTGGCGGCAGATTTGGCTTTTTTCGTGCCTTGCCTAGTGCTGCCAGCCCTTTGAGGCCGCACATTTTGAACTAAGCCGCCCGTCATGTCCAGAAGCAATCAGCCTTTCACGCAGTCCGCCCAGTTGTTGGGAGTTTCATAGAGGCGCACTCGCTCGAGGCGCAAATGGTTGCCGTAAGTGTCGTGGTAAGCGGGACTGAGGATGTCGAAGGCGGCTTGGGCAAGATTTTCTGCGGTCGGCACGACGTTGAGGATGACAGTCTTGTGATTCGGCAGGCTCGCCAGAAAGTCACACACCGGCTTGTCACCGCGATACACCAGAAAAGCATGATCCCACGCGTCCACCAGCTTTTCCTTGGCGATACGTTTGACATCGGAGAAGTCCATCACCATGCCCTGTTCGGATAGCCCCTCGCTGGTGATGATGTCACCGGATAAGGTGATTTCAATCGCGTAACGATGACCGTGCAGGTGTTTGCACTGGCTGTTGTGGTTGGGGATGCGATGTCCTGCATCGAATTCCAGGCGGCGGGTAATGAGCATGTTGGCTGATTTCAATTTAAGTGGCGCGGATTATACCCTGTCAGATTTTCAAAGCCGCAGCGCGTTGCAGAAATTCACGTTGCGCGTGCTCGTCGTTATGCGTGCCATAGCGCAACGCGGTGTAGCGTGCGGCGAGGTCGCGGATGGCCTCTGCGAGCTCGGGGCGCGCTGCAGCGACGCGTGCGGCATAGTCCTGCGCGCCTTCATGCGTTGCACGCGGCAGTCCTGCATCAGCCAGTTTTCTGCATAGCTTGAGCCATGCGGCTTGCACCCTGTCCGGTTGGCGAGTGTACAAGTGGCGCAGCATGAACAGCGCAAACAGTGCTATCACCAACCCCAGGCCGCTCGCCATGTTGAGCGCCATTTTTTGCCAGGTGATGGATTCCATGCCGAGGCGTGTCAGGAAAGCGAATTGGCGTTCGGTGTCGTAGCCCAGTACCCATTGGTTCCATTGGTTGGCGAGCGTGTCCAGATTAAAGCGCAGGTCGCGCATCCACTGTGGCGGATTGCGTTCCATGAACGGCAGGGCGGCGTTGTCAGACAAGGCGGCAGACAGACCGCGCTGTACGCGGTCCGGGGCAATGGCACCGGTCGGGTCGACGCGCACCCAGCCTTGTCCGGCCAGCCACACTTCTGCCCAGGCGTGGGCATCGGATTGGCGCACGATGTAGTAGTTGCCGACATCGTTGAATTCCCCGCCCAGATAACCGGTCACCACGCGCGCCGGGATGTTCGCGGCGCGCATCAGGAACACGAATGCCGAGGCGTAGTGTTCGCAGAATCCCCGTTTGGAGGTGAACAGGAAATCATCCACAGTGTTGGCGCCAAGCGGCGGCGGTTCGAGCGTGTACACGAAGCCTTGTTGGTAGAAATAGGTCAGCGCGGTGTTGACGATGGCCGCAGCATCTTTGTTGCCGGCGCGCCACTCGGCGGCAAGCTGTTGCGCGCGCGGATTGAACCCTTTTGGCAACTGCAAGGCGCGCTGTAGCTGTCGTTCTGATTCTTGCAGGTTGGCGTGATACACCAGATTCGAACGCGCCGCATAGCGCAGCCGGGCGTGAACCGGCTCCTTGTTCAACACCTGAAAATCGTTAGTCAGTGTGGCCGGCACAGACAGCTTTTCCGGTACATCGAGCGCAAACAGCCAATGCTTGTTGTGCGGTTCCAGAGTGACGACGTAATCGATAGCCTGGTCGAGTCCGGTGAATTTCGGCGCGATCGTGGGCAAGGTTATGCCCGGTGTCCAGGTGCGTCCGTCGAAATACCACAGCACCGGCCCGCGCCAATACATCTGGTCGCGGCGCGGCGGTTTGTCGTTGTAGGTGATACGGAATGCGACTGCTTCCGACAAACTTAATCGGCTCAAGCTGCCCGGCGACATCCGGTCATCCAGCCCGGTGCTGGCATAGGCATCCTGCGGCAGGCCCCACAGCGGGCCTTGCACGCGGGGGAACAGGATGAACAGGATCAGCGTCAGCGGCAGGGCTTGCAGCAGCAACACCGCGGCGATGCGCAACCGCGGTTTCAGCGCGATGCTCTGTGCTTGCAGGTGCACCCATGTCGTCACGATGACCATCAGCGTGGCGAGCAGATATAGCGCGGTGGGGATGCTTTGCGAGTAAAAAAAGTTGGTGATGATGATGAAACAAGCGAGGTAGACCAGCACCATCGCATCGCGCGCTTTGCGCAGTTCCATGAGCTTGAGCGTGGCAAGCAGCATCAATAACGTGACGCCGGCTTCGCGTCCGAACAGCGTGTGAAATTCGAAAGCGATCCCGCCCGTGCCGGCAAAAGTGACCAGCATCAACAGCCAGCGCTTCGGCAGGGGTTTGCCGGTATAGGCGAGCCAGGCGCGCCACAGCAGCAAGCCGGCACCCAGGCTGCTGACCCAGATCGGCAGATGTTCGGCGTGCGGCGCGATGACCATCAGGATGCTGAGCAGAAGGCCGTAGGTGAGTGGTTTGTTCATGTTAAAAGGCAAAATTTATAACCACGGAATACACGGAACACACGGAAAAGGCAAAGCCGAAGGGATGTTGTGTTTTATGCATTCACCCGATGGGTAGATACCAGGCAAGCTGTGCTCCATGGTTTTCTTCCGTGTGTTCCGTGGTTGAGACGTTTTTAGGTTCATGGTTGTACTGGCTGCTGCAAATTGAACAACGCTATCCTGCGCAAACATTCATCACGATGTGTGATGCCATTATTGGATGGCAATTCACCATCCGGCAAGCGCAGCCCGTAGCGCAAACCCTGCGCCTCGGCATCAAGCACCCAGCGGGTTATGCGCGCCAGTTTTTCTTCTTCGCTGCGATCCGGGGTATCGGAAAAATCCAGCAACAATTCTTCGCCGAGCGGCGTGGAAAATTGCTTGACCTGCAAACCACGCTCGCGCGCATAGGCCTTCCAGGCGATGCGCGGCAGGGCATCTCCAGCAGTGTATTTGCGCAGTCCGGCGAAATCCTCATCCCCGGCAACACTGCGTTTTCCCGTGCCGTCCGGTGAGTTGCCGAACGGCAGTGGCGCGTCGCTCAAGGGTTTTGGATAGACCAGACAACGCGTGTCGAAATGCAAATACGACCAGCAATAAAACAGGCCAAGCGGGAATTCGGTGTACAGCGTCATGCGACCCGGTTGCAGCCAGCCGCGCTGCGTGGCGGCAAGAGGAAAGACGATTTCAGTATCTTGTTGGGCGGGGGCGTCGAACAGCAGCGGCGTGTTGGTGTTTTTCCAGAATGAATCGCCGGTCTGTACCAGGCAAAGCTGGTAGCGCGACAACTTGCTGCGATTGTTGAAGTGCAGCTTGAATTGCGCGGTCTCGCCGCTGAATACTGCTTCGGCACGACCCGCGCGTATTTCCAGATGCGCCAGATTGCGGAACGAGTGCAGCATCGACATCACCGCCATCATTGTCAGCAGGAAAGTCAGCACATAACCGAGGCTCAGGTTGTAGTTGATGTCGCCGAGCAGCATCAGCACCAGCACGAAGCAAAGCGTGAAACCCTGTTTGGTGGGGATGATGAAGATGCGGCGCTGCGTCAGTGTGATCGTGCCGAGCTCGATCCTGGGGCGGAACAGCCAGTTGCGGAATCTTTGTTTGAGCGATGCGAGCACTTAGGGTATGGCGACCGCTTCGATCAATTCACGCACCAGCACTGCGCTATTTTGTCTGGCGTATGCGCCGACCGCCTGCAAACGGTGGCTGACCACGCCGGGCAATATCGCCTGCACGTCTTCGGGGATCACGGCATCACGTCCGTCCAGTAATGCCCAGGCGCGTGCGGCGGAAAGCAGCGCGAGTCCGGCGCGCGGCGACAGGCCGTGGGTGTAGCGTGCTTCTTCGCGAGTATGGCGCAGGATGACTTGCACGTAATCGAGCAGCGCGGACGAGACGAACACTTCCCGCGCGCGTTTTTGCAATGAGAGCAGTTCGCTGCTTTCCATTTGCGGGCTGAGCTGGGCGACAATTTCGCGCCGGTCCACGCCGGACAGCAGGCCGCGTTCCGCCTGTGCATCGGGATAGCCCATCTGGATGCGCATCAGGAAGCGGTCGAGCTGAGATTCCGGCAACGCGAACGTGCCGATCTGGTATGCGGGATTCTGTGTGGCGATGACGAAGAACGGGGCGGGCAGCGCGCGCGTCGTGCCTTCGATGGTCACCTGTTGTTCTTCCATCGCTTCCAGCAGAGCGCTTTGTGCCTTGGGTGTGGCGCGATTGATTTCGTCCGCCAGAATCATTTGCGCGAAGATCGGGCCGGGATGGAATTTGAATTCGCCGTTGTCGCGCTGGTACACCGACACGCCAAGGATGTCGGCGGGCAGCAGGTCGCTGGTGAACTGGATGCGCTGGAATTGCAAACCCAGTGTGCGTGCCAGCACATGCGCCAGCGTGGTCTTGCCCACACCGGGCAGATCCTCGATCAGCAAATGGCCGCGTGCCAGCAGACAGGCAAGCGCGAAGCGGATCTGCTGTGGTTTGCCGAGGATGATCTGCTCGGCTTGGCGGATGACGTTGTTCAGGTTTTGTGACATGTTGTATTTTTTATAGCCTTATATAAAGTTGCAGGTCGGGCTACGCCCGACAATTTGCTTGGGCGGGCATAGCCCGACCTACTACTGATAAAACTCCCAGCCATTCCACTAGGTTGTCAAAGGCGTTGCATAGCCATTCGGCTAAGCCACCAGCCGAAGAACTTTTGGCCGGGCACCCGAAAGACGGTGACATAAGCCGCTGGTTAACGACAACCAAGTGACTGGTTGTCAGGACGAACGGTATATTAGGGAGCTACAGCAAAATCGCCGCAACCACCCTGCGACCCTCCGCCACCAGTATGTTGTAGGTGCGGCACGCGGCGGGGGTATCCATGCACTCTACGCCGATGCCCGCATCGGTCAATGCACGGTACAGGCGCGGATGCGGAAAATGTTGCCGTGCGCCGGTGCCGAGCAGCAGCACATCCGGCTTGAGGACGAGGAAATAGGCGAAATGTGCTTCTTCCAACCCGTCGAATCCGCGGACGATCCAGTCGTTGCGCACCTCTTCGGCCAGCACCACGATGCTGCGGTCATGGCGTTCGCCGTTGACCACCACGTGATCCGGGCCGTGGGCGGTGAACAGTTTGGTGTCGCCGGGATTGGCTAGGTGTATTTTCAAGATATGGCCTCAATTTTATCCATGGCATTTGCTGTGCGGGGGCGGGGCGGGTAAAATCGCGCCCTTTGCAGCTCCGTGGCGAATTCTATCATTAGAGTATTTGGCATTGGGCAGCGCCAGGACAACCCGGTTCAATATCCAGAATAAATTTCCAGAGTAAACATAAAGTGAAACCAATCTTAAAATCGACCAAACTTGCCAACGTGTGCTACGACATCCGCGGGCCGGTGATGGAGCGCGCCAAGCAGATGGAGGAAGAAGGCCAGCGCATCATCAAGCTGAACATCGGCAACCTCGCACCGTTCGGCTTCGAGGCACCCGAGGAGATCCAGCAGGACGTGATCCTGAACCTGCCGAATTCGTCCGGCTATTCCGATTCCAAGGGCATGTTCGCTGCGCGCAAGGCGATCATGCATTACTGCCAGTCCAAGAAGATCATGGGCGTGTCGCTGGAAGATATCTACATCGGCAACGGCGCGTCTGAACTGATCGTGATGGCGATGCAGGGCTTGCTCAACACCGGCGACGAGGTGCTGATCCCCACGCCGGATTATCCGCTGTGGACGGCGGCGGTGACTTTGGCGGGCGGCACGCCGCGCCATTATGTCTGTGACGAGCAGAACGAGTGGATGCCCGACCTCGCCGACATGCGCAGCAAGATCACGCCCAGGACGCGCGCCGTCGTCATCATCAATCCGAACAATCCGACCGGCGCGCTGTACTCCGACGAGTTGCTGCGCGAAGTGGTGCAGATCGCGCGCGAACATGAGCTGATCATTTTCGCCGACGAGATCTACGACAAGATGCTGTACGATGGCGCGACCCACACCTCGATCGCTTCGATGGCGGATGACGTGCTGTTTGTCACGCTGAACGGCTTGTCAAAAAATTATCGCGCCTGCGGTTACCGCTCGGGCTGGATGGTGGTGTCGGGCGAGAAGAAACACGCGCAGGATTACATCAGCGGCCTGACTATCCTGGCTTCGATGCGGCTGTGTTCCAACGTGCCCGGGCAGTTCGCGATCCAGACCGCGCTGGGCGGTTATCAGAGCATCAACGACCTGGTCGCACCCGGCGGGCGCTTGTGCAAGCAGCGCGATCTCGCTTACAAACTGCTCACCGAAATTCCCGGCGTGACCTGCGTCAAACCCAAGGCCGCGCTGTATCTGTTCCCGCGCTTCGACCCGAAGATCTACCCGATCAAGGACGACCAGAAATTCATTCTGGAGCTGCTGGAGACTGAAAAGGTGCTGGTAGTGCAGGGCACCGGCTTCAACTGGATACACCCCGACCACATCCGCGTGGTGTTCCTGCCGAATGCCGATGACCTGACCGAGGCGATAGGTCGCATCGCCAGGTTCCTGGAGCATTACCGCAAGAAACATGGCACGAATTAACAGCACGGTAGGAGCCAGATTCATCGGGCGATTCTGTGAGCGAGCTATCGCGCAATAAATTGCGCTCCTACAAATAAAATTAAGAATAACGGATATATAAATTATGAGCATTAAACCAATCAACGTAGGACTGCTGGGCATAGGCACGGTCGGCGGCGGCACTTTCACCGTGTTGCAGCGCAACGCGGAAGAGATCACGCGGCGCGCCGGCCGCCCGATACGCATCACCGTGGTGGCGGACAAGAATCTGGAGCTGGCAAAAAAAATAACCGGCGGCACGTGTCGCGTGACTGACGATGCATTCTCGGTGGTGAGCGATCCGGAAGTGGACATCGTCATCGAGCTGATCGGCGGTTGCGGCGTGGCGAAAGAGCTGGTGCTGAAAGCGATCGCAAACGGCAAGCATGTCGTCACCGCGAACAAGGCGCTGCTTGCGACGCACGGCAACGAGATTTTCAAGGCCGCGCAGGACAAGGGCGTGATGGTCGCGTTCGAGGCGGCGGTGGCGGGCGGCATTCCGATCATCAAGGCGCTGCGCGAGGGTCTGACTGCGAACCGCATCGAATGGATCGCCGGCATCATCAATGGCACCACCAATTTCATCCTGTCCGAGATGCGCGACAAGGGCCTGAGTTTCGACACCGTGCTGAAAGAGGCGCAGCGTCTGGGTTACGCCGAGGCCGACCCGACCTTCGACATCGAGGGCGTGGATGCCGCGCACAAGATCACGATCCTTTCGGCACTGGCGTTTGGCATTCCGATGCAGTTCGACAAGGCCTACATCGAAGGCATCACCAAGCTGGATGCGATCGACATCAAATATGCCGAACAACTCGGCTATCGCATCAAACTGCTGGGCATCACCAAGCGCACACCGGAAGGTGTAGAGCTGCGCGTGCATCCCACGCTGATCCCGACCAAGCGCCTGATCGCCAACGTCGAGGGCGCGATGAACGCGGTGCTGGTGCAGGGCGATGCGGTCGGCGCGACGCTGTATTACGGCAAGGGCGCAGGAGCCGAACCAACGGCCAGCGCGGTGATCGCCGATCTCGTTGATGTCACGCGCATGCACACCGCTGATCCGGAAAATCGAGTGCCGCATCTGGCATTCCAGCCGAACGCGATGGCCGACCTGAAGATATTGCCGATGGACGAGGTGCAGACCAGCTACTACCTGCGCCTGCGCGTGCAGGACAAACCCGGCGTGCTGGCCGACATCACGCGCATCCTTGCCGACGAACAGATCTCAATTGATGCCGTGATCCAGAAAGAACCGGGCGAAGGCGAAGACCAGGCCGACCTGATTATGCTCACCCACCTGACGCGCGAAAAACGCATCAACGCAGCGATCAAGAAGATCGAGGCATTGGGCGTGGTGGCAGGCAAGGTGACCAAAATCAGGCTGGAAGAGCTCGGGAAGTGAAATGGAACAACATAGAGTTCTGTTCGACTCCCTGGAGTGGCAGAGCTCGATTCATGGAGCAAGGTTCAAAGCTTTTCGCAGCGGCACAAAACAGCTTCGCCTGGTTGAGTTCACGAACGAATTCGTTGAGCCGGACTGGTGCGAAAAAGGGCATATCGGTTTCGTGATTCAGGGTGAACTGGAAATCGATTTTCACGGACGACTTGTGCTTTACCCTGAAGGTTCGGGAATCTTCATTCCATTGGGAGCGGCGAGCCGTCATAAGGGGCGTTCGGTTACGCCCAAAGTCCTGCTGTTTCTGGTTGAAGAAATTTGATTTTGTAGGGTGCAATAAGCGTAGCGCATTGCACCAAATGTTAGAGCGTACCTACGGCGCAATGCCCGTTGGTTATTGCGCCCTACTGATGAGGTAATGAATCAAAATGAAATACATCTCCACACGCGGCAATGCGCCTGCGAAAAACTTTACCGAAATCCTGCTTGGCGGTCTCGCACCCGATGGCGGGCTGTACTTGCCGGAGCAATATCCGCAGGTGACCAGGCCTGAGCTGGATGCGTGGCGCAAGCTGTCTTACGCCGATCTCGCGTTCGCGGTGCTGTCGAAATTCATTACCGACATTCCGGCGGCTGACCTCAAGGCCATCATCGCCAAGACCTACACGACCGCTGTTTACAGCAATGGCCGCAGTGATTCCGATTTCTCGCAGATCACGCCGCTGCGCACGCTGGAGCCTGGCGTGCATATACTCGAACTCTCCAACGGGCCGACGCTGGCGTTCAAGGACATGGCGATGCAGTTGCTGGGCAACCTGTTCGAATACACGCTGGCAAAACAACATGCCGAGCTGAACATCCTCGGCGCGACTTCAGGCGACACCGGCTCCGCGGCCGAATATGCGATGCGCGGCAAACGCGGCATCCGCGTGTTCATGTTGTCGCCGCACGGAAAGATGTCGAGCTTCCAGCGCGCGCAGATGTATTCGCTGCAAGACCCCAACATCTTTAACATCGCCATCACCGGCATGTTCGACGACGCGCAGGACATGGTAAAGGCGGTGTCCAACGACCACGCCTTCAAGGCCAAGTACAAGATCGGCACGGTCAACTCGATCAACTGGGCACGCGTGTCGGCGCAGATCGTGTACTACTTCAAGGGCTACTTCGCCGCGACGAAATCCAACGACGAGCAGGTCGCGTTCTCGGTGCCGTCCGGCAATTTCGGCAACATCTGCGCCGGACACATCGCGCGCATGATGGGCCTGCCCATCGGCCAATTGATTTTGGCAACCAACGAGAACGACGTGCTGGATGAATTCTTCCGCACCGGCGTGTATCGCCCGCGCGGCACGGATCACACCTACGAGACCAGCAGTCCGTCGATGGATATCTCCAAGGCCAGCAATTTCGAGCGTTTCGTGTTTGACCTGGTCGGGCGCGATGGTGCCAAGGTGCGTGAATTCTGGAGCAAGGTGGATGCAGGCGGAGCGTTTGATATCAAGGGCACGACATATTGGGATGCGCTGCCCAAGTTCGGTTTCGCTTCCGGCAAGAGCACGCATCAGGATCGCCTCAAGACCATCCGCGAGCTGTGGGAGGAATACGGCGTGATGATAGACACCCACACCGCCGACGGACTCATGGTGGGCTTGGAACAGCGCCGCCCCAACCTGCCGCTGATCTGCCTGGAGACCGCGCTGCCCGCCAAGTTCGCCGAGACGATACGCGAGGCATTGGGACGCGAACCGGAACGCCCTGCTGCGCTGGAAGGCATCGAGAAGCTGCCGCAACGCTGCGAATTGATGGATGCTGATGTGGGCAAACTCAAGGCCTTCATCGCGGCAAGAGTGCCGGCATAATTCATATTTTTAGAGAATTAAAGCATCCATGGAAATACAAACCAGATCAGTACTTACTTGCCCTGTGTGCGGTTTCGCCAAGGAAGAAGAGATGCCTGCCGATGCGTGCCAGTGGTTTTATGAATGTACAAATTGTCGAACGATACTCAAACCAAAAGCGGGCGATTGTTGTGTCTTTTGCTCTTATGGAACGGTTCCTTGCCCTCCGATCCAGCTTGGTGGCGTCAAGGACGGTTGCTGTTAAAGATGCTCAAACATCGTTCAATAAGGGTGCAGGCAGTATTGATACACTTTTAAGTGACTAAGTGAATAATCTTCTCCTCCTCATTCTCTGCTTTATCGCCGGCATGTTGCTGCACCGCTTCAAGCGCATGCCGGTCAACACGCCCGCGGTGCTCAACAGTTTCATCATCCATGTTTCCTTTCCCGCGCTGATACTGTTATCTGTGCATGACCTGAAGATCAGCGGCGAAGTCGGGCTGATGGCGGCGATGGGATGGATTGTTTTTGCGCTGTCGGCCGGGTTCTTCTGGCTCATCGGGCGCTGGCTCGATTTGCCGCGACCCACGGTGGGCGCGCTGATACTGACCGGAGGATTGTGCAACACCTCATACGTTGGTTTGCCGATGATCGAGGCGTATTACGGACACCAGGGACTCGCCAGCGGGATCATCGTCGACCAGCTCGGTTCCTTCCTGGTGCTCTCCACATTGGGCATCACCTTTGCCGGCATCTATTCGTCGGGTCGTCCCGGTGTCGGTGAAATGGCGAAGCGTATCTTTCTGTTTCCCCCGTTCATCGCATTGGTGATCGCGCTGTTGTTGATTCCTATGGAATATCCGGAATGGCTGACGCTTGTGCTCAAGCGCATGGGCGACACATTGGCACCGCTGGCGCTGCTCGCGGTCGGCTTTCAATTGCGCCTTGGGCATCTCGCGGGCAATGGCAGGAATCTGGCCATAGGCCTGACATTCAAGCTGGTGCTGGCACCGCTGGTATTGTTCCTGTTATATGTACCGCTGCTCGGCGCGCATGGTCAGGCCATCCAGATCACGTTGTTCGAAGCAGCCATGCCGCCGATGATCACCGCCGCGATACTCGCGACCGAGCACGACCTTGATCCGCCATTGGCGACGCTGATGGTGGCGATGGGACTGGTGATTTCATTCGCCACGCTGAGCGGCTGGTGGTGGTTGATGCGGGGCGTATAAGACGTTATCCGGAATCGACTGCTGAATAGAGCCGTAACGCCGATTTACCAATTCAGGCATGAGTGATCAGATTTAAAAAGAGACTTGAGTTTGTTGCAAATACAACTGCTCCACTTTTTTGCGAGCCCACGGTGTCCTGCGTAAAAATTTCAAGCTGGATTTGATGCTGGGATCGTGAGTGAAGCAGCGTATAGGCACAGCGGCACCCATTGCTTCCCAGCCCATGGTCTCGGATAGCTGTGTGACGATAGCCTCAAGCGTAATGCCGTCCAAACTGGGAAGACTTGCTGTTTTTTTAATGGCGCTCATGTTTTCATTTTACAGGGGTTAGCCGGACTTGAGCGCTTACAATGGTGATCCTTGTTTCCGGGATGCACTTGTCATGACAGACCCCGTTCGCCTCGCAAAACGCCTTGCCGAAATAACCCAATGTTCTCGCCGGGAGGCCGAACTTTATATCGCAGGTGGCTGGGTAATGGTTGATGGACAGGTGGTGGAAGAGCCGCAGTTCATGGTGACGCAGCAGAAGGTCGAGCTCCACCCCGAAGCCAGTCTCGTACCGGTTGAGCCGGTGACCATCTTGTTTCACCAACCGCCCGACGCGAACATGAATGCTGATTCCGCGCAGCAATTGATACGCGCCGACACGCGGGCGGCTGACGACCCTTCCGGCATCTACATACTCAAGCAACACTTTGTTCGACTGATGCAGTGCACACCGTTGGAGAAGAATGCCGGCGGCTTGTTGGTGTTTACCCAGGACTGGCGAGTGGCGCGCAAGCTGATCGACGATGCCGCCACGGTCGAGCAGGAATATATCGTGGAGGTCGCGGGTGAATTGCCACCCGACGGGCTCAAGCTTCTCAACCACGGACTCAGTTTTAACGGCCGGGCACTGCCCCCGATCAAGGTCAGCTGGCAAAACGAAACCCGGCTGCGCTTTGCCCTCAAAGGGGCACAACCAGGCCAGATCGCGCATATGTGTAAAAGTGTCGGGTTACAGGTGCTGGCCATGAAACGGATCCGGATCGGGCGAGTGGCTATGGCCAAATTGCAGCCTGGACTATGGCGATATTTGATGCCGCATGAGCGGTTTTAAATCAGGTCGGCGGGCACGCTATTGTGCCCTGTCAATTCCGCAAGTGCTTGAGCCTATAGCGGATAGCTTAGCTTTGTTGAATGCGGGAATGACGGGCCGGTCAAAAATGTTTTCAGCTTCTATGCACGGGTGTCCGGTTAAGAAGAGTTATGGAAAAGTTAGAATCACTTCGGGAGCGACCGGCTGCAAAGTGCCAATTGAAGCCGTTCAGGATTGGTGCCAAATCCGGGCGTTCGATGTTCCAAGGCACTGTTTGGGTCAGACGAAAGAAGCAAATCTTGTCTATCTGCTCTATTATGCATCTGCTGACGGACAATTTAGTGGAGCCGTCAATGGATCGTGCTGTTATCTTGAATCTGTATGCTTCACTATATTCAATAATATTGACCGTTGAGCCTGTCTGGCAACTATCAGGTGACGTTGGCTCCGACCGCTCGCTATGTTTCCGAAGCCGGCGGAAGAGTAAGCTGTTTTCTCACGGATTAACAAGGATCACATCCAGGAACTTCAATATGCGTCCACGTCATTTTGAACGTCACCGCACTGAACGCATCGGCTGGCTGCGCGCCGCGGTATTGGGCGCGAACGATGGCATCGTTTCCACAGCGAGCCTGGTGCTGGGAGTTGCTGCCGCGCATGCTACCCATAGCAGCATAGTGGTCGCCGGGGTTGCCGGCCTGGTCGCCGGCGCCATGTCGATGGCTGCTGGCGAGTATGTCTCCGTCCACTCACAGGCAGATACCGAAAAGGCAGACATCGAGCTTGAACGC
>Ga0097691_1000809_pt1 | contig 25162 bp, 25 predicted proteins | sample NGESurdeep072012_8_FD_72858 | JGI IMG/M metagenome (GOLD analysis project Ga0097691, IMG submission 72858) | Arctic peat soil microbial communities from Barrow, Alaska - NGEE Surface sample 210-1 deep-072012 | ecosystem: Environmental > Terrestrial > Soil > Wetlands > Peat ... | reverse complement strand
GACCGTTGTTCTGGGGGTACTGCACCGCCTCGGACGCGGAGATCTTGCCGCCCTGGACGGTGATCCGCACCTGGACAGGCCCCCACCGGGTGTCGGCGGAATCCCCGGTGTAAGTGGCTGGTCCTGACTTGCTCGACTTGGACGTCGCCGGCCCGCTCTTGCTCGACGACCGCGGCGGTGATGCTGAGCCAGGTGACCCGGGCAGCTGCGACACAGGGCTGCCGGCGACCAGGGCGCTGTTGGTGCTGGTGCGGTAGCTGAAGAGCAGCACCACAGCAGTGATCGTGGACATCATCACGAAGACGATGCGTCGCATGGCTCCCCTTCCTGTCTCATCATGTCCGGCGCGCGGGTAGTCAGTAAGCGAAACGTTCGATGTGGATGCACTCCGGCGGGACCCCGGCGCGAAGGACGGCCCGCTCGGCAGCATCCATCCACCCGGGGCTGCCGCAGATGAAGACGTCATGACCGGCGACATCCGGCACGAGCTGGCGCAGGGCCTCGACGTCGCCGATGTGCGCCGCGTGTTCGGGTAGCCAGCTCGACCGCCGTATCGCCCGGCGGCCGGTCACGATGAACAACCCTGCCTGACGGCGCCCAGCCAGGCCGGTCAGCTCCTCGACCAAGATGCGGTCCTGGTCAGAGCTTGTCCGGTAGATCACGGTGATGTCGCCCGGTCGCTGGTCCAGCTCCTCCAGAAGCGCCCGCATCGGCGTGATGCCGATGCCAGAAGCCATGAGCAGAACCTTGCGACGAGTCCGCACCCCCTCGTGCAGCCGGCCGTAGGGGCCCTCGAAGAGCACCCTTGTCCCCGGGCGCAGCCTCGCAAGCCTCGCCGACCCATCCCCCAGATGGGCGGCGGTGATTCGCAGCGTCCGGCCGTCGGGTGCCGCGGACAAGGAGTAGGGGTGTGCCCGCATGAAGCCGGGACCGTCCAGGAAGCGCCACTGCAGGAACTGGCCAGCCCGCACCGGCAACCGGTCCAGCATCCGACCCCGCATGACGACCGTGGTGACCCGGTCGTTCTCTGCGCGCACCTGCTCCACAACGAGCTGATGGCGCAGGCTGCGCCACAGTGGCTGGCCGACCCGCCAGATGAGGACGCTCGCAGCGGCGGCCGCCCACAGCGTCCACCAGAACACCGTGGCGAGCGTGGAGGTCAGGAACTCCTTGCCGGTCCATAGCTGGTGCGGCAGCGCGAAACCCACCCCGAGGTAGGCGTAGAGATGGAGCAGGTGCCAGGACTCGTAGCGCAGCCGGGCCCGGGCCGCCCTGATCGAGGTGATCGTGACCCCGACCAGTGCCACGGTGCCTGCGACGGCCAGCAGCATCCCGGGGTAGTTGACGACGAAGTCCACGATGGTGGCCCACAGCCCCTTCGGCGAGGTGGCCGCATACCCGAGGGTGATCGCGACGACGTGCACCAGCATCAGGTTGAACGACCAGAAACCCACCCAGCGGTGACGTCGAGCCAGCTCATCCTGGCCGTAAGTCGCCTCCACCAAAGGGATTCGGGCCATGAGCAACACCTGGATCAGCAGCAGGTCCGATGCCACCAGACCGGTCAACCGGCCGACGCTGGTCAGACCGGTGCCTGTCTGTGCAAGGTCGTGGACGCCCCCGCCGGCGACCCAGAGGGCAACGACCACCAGCATCGAGCACCAGACGAACACCCCGCAGGCATCGCGCCACCACAAAGGCACGGGCAGTGGACGGACCATTGCGCGGCGGCCGCCCATCCGGGACGGCGTGCCAGACCTCTGGGCCGTCGACGACACCGACAGCGGGTCCGGTGAGACGGTCATGCCCACAAGGATCGCCGAAGATCTTGGGTGTTTCCTGAATCAGGCCAGACCCAGTTCCTTTGCCTCTTCCCAGAGCTCGGATCGCACGCTGGGATGAGCGGCGTACTCAATGAGGTGACGTGCCTGCGTCTTCTCGTCGTAGCCCAACAGCTTGGCCACACCCTGCTCGGTCACGACAGCGGTCTGCTGGAATGAGGTCACCGGCTCGTCCAACAGCGGAACCACCGTCGAGCAGTCCGCCCGCGGGTGCCAGCTGCGCAGAGCAATGAACGCCTGACCGCCGGGAGAATGCAGGGCCCCGACGATGAAGTCGGTTTGTCCGCCATACCCCGAATAGATCCTGGCGTTGATCCGTGAGGCATTGGCCTGCCCGAACAGGTCCACCTCAAGAGCGGCGTTCACGCTCGTCATCTGACGGTTGGCCGAGATCAACGCCGGGCTGTTGGTCTTCTCCGTGCGCAGCATCTGCAGCCGGGGATTGCGATCCACCCAGTCATACAACCTGCGCGAGCCGAAGCAGAAGGACGCGGTCAGGATGTGATCCTCATCGAGCGCGTGCGCAGCGTCCAGGTCCAGGACACCATCGGCGAACATCTCGCTCCAGATCCGCAGCCCGCGCCGGGACGCCAGAGCCTTCAAGGTGGAGTCAGGCACCGCCCCGATGCCCATCTGGAGCGTTGACCCGTCATCGATCATGGCGGCAAGACGTTCTGCGATAACGAGACTGGCGTCATCAGCGGTGCTGTCGTGCGCGTCATCGAGCTCGAAGTCGTACTCCACCGCCAGGTCAACCGCCTCGGTTGAGATCTGCGAATCCCCATACGTGTACGGCATGCGGGAGTTGATCACCGCGATCACCAGGCCACCGCGAGCGCGGCAGGCGTCGACGGCCGCCGGAAGGATGTTCACCTCGATTCCCATACTCAACAGGCCGTCCTGGGCCGGAGCGCAGTGCAGCACCACCACATCCGGAGGCAACGTCCGCTGGAAGAGCACCGGCACCATGGACAGCCTGCTGGGGACGTACTGCAAAGACGGGTGGTGGCGCATGCCTGGACCGGCGAAGCTGGTCTCGGCAATGACACCGGAACGGACAGGAATGCCTACCGGGGAGTTGAGCTGATACAGGCGATATCGCTCGATCGTTCGGTCGATGGTGTCAAGAGCCAACCACGGCGTCGCCGCGTTGCCGCCGACTACCACTCGAGGCACACCCTTGATGGCTGCCAGATGACTTTGAAGCTGATCCAGACTCATCGTTTGCACGACGCCCATTGTGCCCGATGAGCACCCCTGAGAATGACGGGAGAGTCGGTCAGTCTGGCGGTCGGCGCGCCGGGCGTGCCTGCTGGGTAACCGCGAAGACCGCGGCTTGTGTCCGCCGCTCCATACCCAGCTTGCCCAGCACCGCAGTGATGTAGTTCTTGACCGTCTTCTCGGCCAGGGACATCGCCTCTCCGATCTGGCGGTTGGTGAGGCCCTCCGCCACGTGATCCAGGATCCGTCTCTCCTGCGGGGACAGCAGCCGCAGTCGCGGATCAGCCCCCGCGTTGCTGGTCCAGCCGCGCCGTACCCGATCAACCGTCGCGGGGTCGATCAGCTGCTCCCCGGCGGCCGCCTTGCGGATAGCCTCAATCAGTCCGTTTCCCTTGATGTCCTTCAGCAGATACCCGGCCGCCCCGGCCAGCACGGCCGTCGCGAGCGCCTGTTCGTCGTCAAATGAAGTCAGGATCAACCCTGCTATCGCAGGATCCACCGACCGTACGTCTCGGCACACGTCGATGCCCGAGCCATCCGGCAGCCGGGCGTCGAAGATCGCCACGTTTGGGCGCAGCGCGGGAATCCGGCGGGCGGCCTCGACAGCGGAGCCAGACTCACCCACCACTTCGAAGTCCGCAACAGTCTCAAGGAGCTCTCTTAGTCCGCGTCGCACGATCTCATGATCATCGAGGAGAAATATGCGGATTGTCATCTGATCCCTTCCCGTGCACGATCACACCATCATGGTCCATCAAAAGGGGTAAGGGGATCGGTTGCACCCCTTTCCACCTGGCCCCGCGGGGGCAATGATGACATGGCCAGCAAGGCCAGCAGGGCCACAAGCACCCCGGGAGGCCAGTGTGAGTACGCCGGCACCGCGGCCCCTGACCTCGGCGCAGGCTTCGCACCGTCTTCAGCAGCTCGGCCCGAACACCCTCCCGCAGCCACGCCTGCTGCCGCTGTGGCGAAGGATCCTGAGGGCTGTGCGCGATCCCCTGGTGCTCGTCCTGCTCGCTGCTATCGTCTTGACCTCGCTGACCGGGGACGTGGCCGACACCATCGTGATCGCCGTGGTCATCGTGGTGAACACCACCTTGGCCGTACGCCAGGAAATCAGTGCTGACCAGGCGGTTTCGGCGTTGGCCCGCCTCGTGGCCCCGGTGGTCCGGGTGCTTCGCGACGATCGAGAAGTGAGCCGGCCCGTGGCCGAGCTCGTGCCCGGCGACCTGATCGTCCTTGCCGAGGGAGATCTGGTACCGGCCGACTCCCGGCTCGTGGGCGGTGCCTCACTTCAGGTCGACGAGTCTGCTCTGACCGGCGAGTCCATGCCGGTGGACAAGTCCGTCACCGCCGACTCTGGCCCAGCGCCATCAAGAGCGCAGCCGGCAGATCAGCCGACCCGAAAGAACCAGGACATCCCGACGCAGGTTGACGCTCTGCTCTACTCCGGGACCATCGTCGTCCACGGCCGCGGCCTGGCCCGTGTCATTGCCACCGGGGCTCGCAGCGAGCTAGGCCAGATCGCCAGCATGCTGGCGCCGCAGCAGCGGGCCACCCCGCTGCAGCAACGGATGACCCAGTTGTCGCGATATCTTGCAGCGGGCGCAGTTGGCCTGTGCGCGCTGGTGATGGGCATTGGCCTGCTCAGGGGAGAACCCTTCGAGCTCATGTTGCTGACCGCCGTGAGCCTCGCCGTCGCAGCGGTGCCGGAGTCCCTGCCTGTTGTCGTCACCGTGAGCCTGGCTCTGGCGGCCCGCCGCATGGCCGAGCGTCACGCCATCGTGCGCAACCTGGCCGCCGTTGAGACTCTGGGGTCGGTCACCCTGCTCGCCACGGACAAGACAGGGACGCTGACCCTGGCCAGGATGGCGGTCACCGGCACCTGGTGGCCACCGGATGCAGACGAGCAGATGCTCCTTGGCGCGCTGGCGCTGTGCAACGACGCGACCCTGGACACACGCTCGGGCACATCGTTGGGCGACCCGACGGAGACGGCCCTGCTGCACGTGGCAGTGAGCCGCGGAATCGTGGTCGACAAGCTGAGGGCGTCGTTCCCACGGGTCAGCGAGCTCCCATTCGATAGCTCACGCAAGCGCATGCTGACCGTTCACCGAGACGCAGACGGCGGTGTACTGGCGATCTGCAAGGGTGCCCCGGAGGCGCTACTGCATGCCGGGGTGCTCCTGGATGAACCCGCCGTCATCGATACCGCGCTCCAGATGAGCCGATCCATGGCCGCCACCGGAGCCCGTGTGATCGCCGTGGCACGCCGACGCGCGACAACCGAGGAGGCAACCCGGTCCCAGCCCGCAGCCCTGTCCGAGTCCGGACTCAGCCTCGTGGGTCTCGTGCAGCTGCAAGATCCCCTTCGTCCGGCATCCGCCGAGACGATCGCGGCCTGCCACAAAGCGGGAATCGACGTCGCCCTGGTAACCGGAGATCATCCGGCCACAGCGGCCAACGTCGCGGCCCTGGTGGGGATCACGGCCGACACCCAGCATGTGGTGGCACGGGCGACTCCGGCCGACAAGCTGGTCCTGATCCAGACCTGGCAGGAGGGTGGGCACGTCGTCGCGATGACCGGGGATGGGGTCAACGACGGGCCCGCTCTGCGCCGGGCTGACATCGGGGTCGCGATGGGTGAACGCGGGACGGAAGTCGCAAGACAGTCCGCCGACCTCATCCTGGGCGACGACGACCTGGCCACCGTGATCGCAGCCGTTGAAGAAGGTCGTCGCGTGTACGCCAACATCCGGCGCTTCCTTCTCTACGCCCTCTCCGGTGGGGCCTCGGAGATCCTGCTGATGTTGGCCGGCCCACTCCTGGGCACCCCTCTGCCACTGCTGCCGGCTCAGATCCTCTGGTTGAACCTGCTGACCCACTCCTTCGCGGGGGCCGCGCTGGGCACCGAGCCCGTGGAGGCCGGAACGATGACACGGGCGCCCCGGGACCCCGCCGAGGGTGTTCTGGGCGGTGGACTCTGGTGGCGCTTGGCCACAATCGCCGCCGTCCTTGCCGCCGCCAGCCTCGCCGTGAACCTGGCGGCTGGGAGTCTGCTCGGATCCTCTGCTGCCCTGCTGGCCCTTGGGGCCGGACAGCTGGGGGTGGCCTGGGGTGTCCGCGCCCACACCGGGACGCCCACCGCCGGCCGTTTGCTCGCACCGATGCCGCTCGCGATGGTGGGGGCGAGCCTGCTGCTCGTCGGGTCGGTGACGATCACACCACTGCGTTCGATACTCAGTACCCAGCAGCTTCCGGCTGCTATCTGGGGACTGGCTCTGCTGAGCGCACTGACCGGGTACGCGTGCGCCCGCGTCCTTCGTCCGCGGACCTTCTGAGAGGGTCAGACGTCTGGCTGCGCCGAGACGTGGCGAACTCCCTTGACGGACTGGGCGATGGAGATGACTGCTCCGCGCTCGCGGTCCGAGCCAGTGCCCGTGATGTGCACCACCGCGTCCGCGACGTCCACATGCCAAGCCTGCAGACCGGTCTGGGCCAGTGTGCGAGATATCTCGGCCGCGATGTCCTGGTCGGAGCGAGACATCGCCCGGATCACGTCACTTCGGCTGACGACGCCCAGGAGCACGTCGCCGCGGACCACGGGCACGCTCTTCCAGGACGTGGTCGCAAAGGTGTGGGCCAGCTCAGCGACATCGCTGTCCTCCCACACAGTGTGTGGGTGCGCCGTCATCACCTGAGCGACCGTGGTCAGTAGTGACTTGGCCGGTTGCCGGGCCGGGCGCACATGTGCCCTGGGGTCCGGCTCCAGATCTGCCTTGAGCAGATCGGCCTCGCTGATGATGCCGACCACGCGCGTGCCGCGATCAACAACAGGAAGACTGGTCACCCTGGCGCTCGCCATCAGCTTCAGCGCTTCTTCCAGTGAGGCGTCCTCATGCACGCTGTATGCCGGACTGGTCATGATCTCGCGAACAAGCATGTCGACCACCCCTTCGAACGCAACAACTGGCTAGGACAAGCATGCCTCGCCGCGAGCAAGACAGTAGCAGTGACAAACATCTCATGCTTGGTGGTCCGGCAGCGCCTCCCACACCAACACGGTCCCCCGCGGCTTTCTTGCCCGCAGCTGAAGCGATCCTGCGTGGGACTCGGCGCGCTCGCGAAGGTTGGCCAACCCGCTGTGGACGGCGGCCGGCGAGACCCCGACGCCGTCGTCGGCAACCTGCACCTGAATGGTGGCGTCGACGGTGATATCAACACTGGCACTGGAGGCCTCGGCGTGTCTGACGACGTTGGCCAAACCCTCTCGAACAACGGCGACCAGATCGGCCTCAAGCTCGGCGCTCAGGGAGTCCAGAGGTCCGTTGATCGTCAGATCGGGGACGAATCCGAGCGTCTGGGTGGAGGCCCGCACCAGCTCGGCTATCTCCTCATGCAGCTCGCGGGTGGGGTTGGCCCGATGGAGCTCAAAAATGGTTTGTCGAATGTCCCTGATGGCCGCATCCAGGTTGTCCACCGCCTCCTCGAGCCTGGTGCGTACGGTCGGATGCTCCGCCAGGCGTGAAGTCGACTGCAGCGAGAGACCTGTCGCGAAGAGTCGCTGGATCACATGGTCGTGCATATCGCGGGCGATCCTGTCGCGGTCCTCCAACAGGGCAAGACGCGAACGGTCCTGCTGGGCGCGAGCCGCCACCAGAGCCAGCCCCATCTGCTGGGCAAGAGCCGCCAGAGGAGGCACGACGTTACCCACGAACGGTTCGGCATCCCCAGCCCATGCCACGGCGAGCACGCCGATCTCGTCGTCTCCCACGGTGATTGGCAGCAGCGCCGTCGGACCGTAGGTATCTGTTGCGCCCAGCGCCCTGACATCGTTGGTCAGAGTGTCGGCCGCCGGGTCACCGGGCCTGGTGAGCAGGAGAACAGGCTCGCGTGCCGCCACGAGCTCGCGCCAGTGACGCTTTCGCAGAACGGTTCCAAGTCCAGCTTGGGACGGATCGGCGTCCTCAAGGGGCTGGCCCGCCTGCACAGCCCTCACCACGAGGGCTCCATCGTCGTCATACAGCGCAACCATCGTCAGCTGGGCCTGGGACAGCTCCCAGGTGCGCTGAGCCAGGAAGTGCATTGCTGACCTCTCGTCCCTGCCCTCAAGGAAGAGCTGGGTCACCGCCCCTGTCGTGGCCAGCCACCGCCGCTGTTGGCGACTCATCTCGTACTGGCGCGCGTTGTCGATGGCGATACCGGCAGCCGCCGCCAAAGCCACCAGGATCTCTTCGTCGTCCGGACTGAACTCGGCGGCGCCTTGCTTCTCGGTCAGATAGAGGTTGCCGAAGACCTCGTCCCGGATGCGGATCGGGGTGCCGAGGAAGCTGTGCATCGCTGGGTGGTTGGGCGGAAAACCGTACGAGTCGGGGTGGCCCGCGATTTCAGGCAGCCGCCGGGCGCGCCCCTCCCGGATCAGCAGACCGAGAACGCCGTGCCCCCCGGGTGGGTCCCCGATGGCCTCGCGCTCCGCCTGCGTGATCCCTTGTGTGACGAACTCGACCAGGTGTTCGCCGTCGGGGCCGAGCACGCCCAGCGCGCCGTACTTGGCGTCGACCAGCTCACAGGCAGAATGCACGATCCTGGTGAGGACGTCGGCCAGCTCGAGGTCTGCGGTGACCGCCATCACGGCGTCCAGGAGCGCAGTCAGACGCTGTTGGGCCCGCTTGGAAGCGTGCTCACGACCACGTAACTCGTCGAGCAGCGTAGCCGGTGCGAGCGTGGTGGCTAACGGCCACGCAGATGCCGGTTCTTCGCTACTGGGGTCGGACTCCACCTAGCCGATTCTAGAGCGAATCCTGCGAACTAGGGTCGTCCGGTGTGGTCACATCCATGCCGCCCGCTGGCTGCAAGGATGAATCAGGCCCGGCAACGGTCAGAACGTCGCAACAAGCATGCTCCTGGCAGTATCTGCCCACTGAGTCGACGGTGTCCGGTGCATCGCGACCAAGGACGAGAACTGCCGCGCCGCGACTGCGTTCAACCAGCGTTCGGGCCGCGTCCCCCTCAACGATCTCGAAGGTGCACGGGACCCGCCGCTGCCGATGCAGGGCCCGCAGGGCCACCCCGAACATCGCCACGTCCATCTCCGTTCGGTCCTCTGCGCTCAGGCCTGCCGGCAGCACCTGGACGAAGCGAACCCGGGATCCGCGGTGCACGGCTTCGCGCACGGCAGCACCGGCGACCAGGGTCGCCATGCCATCGTTGACCAGACCGGCCACCACATCGGGGGCGATGTTCGGCGACTGCGTGCCCGCAGGGCCGGGAGTGGTGGATGTCTGCATGTAACTGATCGTCGCGCCAGTGTTCGCCAGGCAGCAGAGTCGAAAGTCCCTTTACCTGATTGAGCGTCGGCTCAACAGGGCGGGACCAAGTTCCCTGTGCGTGCCCGCTCAAGGTCGCCAGAGTGGCCCATACCCGACAGGTGGCATTGACAGCAGCCACCAACCACGAGAAGGCGGACGACGCCATGGTTGCCACACTGAGGTTCCTTGGCGGGGCAGGCACTGTCACCGGCAGCAAGTTCCTGCTCGAGCAGGAAGGGCGCAGAACCATGGTGGACTGCGGCCTCTACCAGGGTGAGCGAGCCTGGCGTCGTCTGAACTGGCAGGCACTGCCAGTGAGCGCGAGCTCGATCTCCGATGTCATCCTCACTCATGCGCACCTGGACCACTGCGGCCACCTGCCGGCCCTGGTACGCGAGGGGTTCACGGGGCCAACGTGGTGCACGCAGGGCACTGCATCCCTGGCAGCCATCGTCCTGCGCGACAGCGCCTACCTACAGGAGGAGGACGCGGAGAATGCCCGACTCTGGGGGTTCTCGCGGCACAACCCGCCACGCCCGCTGTACAACGCCGCCGACGCCGAGAAGGCGATCGCCTCGTTCAAAGCGTTGGACTACCACCAGCACTGTGACCTTCGCTCGGGTGCGCATCTGTCCTTCAGCCGGGCAGGTCACATCCTGGGATCTGCCAGCGCCCTGGTCACGATCGGCACAGGCACGGTTCTGTTCTCCGGTGACCTCGGTCGAACGGGTCACCCGCTGCTCCTGGCCCGGGAGGCACCGCCCGCCGCCCGCACGGTCGTCATCGAGTCGACCTACGGTGACCGCGCCCATCCAGCCGATGACGGCTCCACCCACGAGATCCTGGCCGAAACCATCTGTCGCACCGTGGAGCGAGGCGGCTCCGTCCTGATCCCCGCCTTCGCCGTGGATCGCACCGAGCTGGTGCTCCACGCGCTCAGCCAGCTCGCCGCCGCCGGCGCCATCCCTGCGATACCGGTATACGTCGACAGCCCGATGGCCCTGGCCGCACTGGACGTCTACCGCGGCCACGGTATGCGACTGGACCTTCGCCCTGACCTTCCCGCGCGCCTGGTGGACCTGCCCGACCTGCACACAGCGCACAGCGCCCAGGAGTCCATGCGGCTGAACGAACCACTCACACCGTCGATCATCATCTCCGCGTCCGGCATGGCGACGGGCGGTCGAGTGGTACACCACCTCATGCATCTGCTGCCGGACCCCCGGCACACCGTGATCCTGACCGGCTACCAGGCCGTCGGCACACGAGGGCGCCAGCTGGCCGAAGGCGCAACGGAACTGAAGATGTTCGGACGCTACGTCCCGGTTCGCGCCGAGGTGGTCTTCGACCATGGATTCTCCGTCCACGCCGACGCCACCGAGCTGCTCACGTGGTTGCAGGCGCTGCCCGCCGCCCCGGAAACGGTCTACATCGTGCATGGTGAGCCCCAGGCTGCCCGTTCGCTGGCCACCAAGGTTCTGGCCGAGACCGGCGGTGCGCTGTGGTGCCCGAGGTCGGCGAGCGCGTCAGAGTCGACTAGGTGGACCTGACAGAGGGTGGACTCACAGAGACCGTGTCGCGCAGCAGGTCCGGATGGACGTCGAGGCAAGATCTACAATGCCGTCTCTGGAACTGGCCTCCAGCGGCCTTCGGGTGGCGTGCCCGATCTCGTTCGCCGGGGCCGTTCCTGTTCATTGCCGGGATCAACGGGACGCAGCCGGGCCAGCCCGTGCCCGGCACGCCGCGGTATGTCGTCTCCTCGGATTTCGAGCCCAAGCCCAAGGTGACCGTCCTGAGCCAACCGAGCTGCTGCGTGAGCTCGTGGCCAAGCTGGCCGATGGTCTTGTTGACAAGCTGATGGACACCCAGAACGACCTCGTGGGCGACACCGCGCCGATGGCATCGATGGACCTGCCGTCCGGGTCGGGTTTCATCAGGGACTCCTTGAGTTTCGGCACCAACAGCGCCTCAGCCAACCTGAACTACTACTTCATCCAGCCGGAGGTCTGTCGTGCCGTCAGGGACTGGCACGAGGTCAAGGCCACCAGGACCACCTGCGCAGGGTCTGCACACACAAGCTGAGGCGGTTCTGCGCGAATCTGGTCATGGCACCGGGTCGACGACCATCTGGGGTCGGCGCTCCAGGAGCCGCAGCACCGCGCCTGCCACCGCGCTGGCCCCCGCAGCGCCCATGACTATCGTGTAGTGGTTGACGTCAGTCACTTCTCGCACCGTCATGGCGGGCAGCTCGGCTCTCCAACGCTCGATCTGACTCGGGCTGTACAGCCCGGGACTCTCGTTGAGCAGTCCTCGTGGCGCGGTCAGGAGCGAGACGGTGTTGCTTTGCTCCGGGTGACCCGGTCTCAGATCCTCTAGCGCTGCTTGCACAACGCCCCCGCCATACAGCTCCATCGAGTCCTGCCTGACCGCCTCCAGCGACGCTGACGGACGCAGCTGCGGCTCGGTGCCGGTCAGGTCGTAGCTGGCGTAGTCGGCCACGGCGTGGCTCCACTGGTTGCCTGCGAAGGCCGGGTGCCCCCTCCAGAACTCCAGGTACGCCGCCCGACTCGGGAAGGTCATCGACAGGCGACGAAGAGCGGGACCCAGGGTGGCTTCGAGCAACTCCTGCTTGTCGATGCCCACCGGGACAGCCAAAGGAAGGCCGCCATCGACCAGAAGTGTCCCACTGAACCGATCGGGATGCAGATGGGCCGCGACCACTGCGACGAAACCACCCATCGAGTGTCCGACCAGGATGGCAGGCGGCAGCTTGAGGGCCTGGAGTACAGCCTCGAGATCCGCCGCGTGTCTGAGCATCCCGTAAGGCCCTGGCAGCCCGGCACTGCGGCCCCGCCCTCGCAGGTCCGGGGCGATGAGACGTACCTGCGGCATGGCCTGAGCGATCGCGGCCCAGGCCAGATGGGAGGCGGTGATCCCGTGTACGGCGACCACCGTTGGGGCGCCAGGGTCGTCCGGACCCCACTCGCCGACCCTCAGAGCCCCGCCGTCCACGGGGACGTCGTGTGTGCGGTATGTCATAGCGTGCGGTAAGTCATGACGCGCTCCCTTTGCCGTGCGCTGCCTTTGCTCGACCGCACCGCTCGAATTGTCTCTGGACTCGAGACCAAAGGGAAGGTATTTTCTTCTTTGTGAGGCAACCCTTAGTGGCGTTGCCCATCAACAGCAAACATCAGGCAAACGATAAGGAGCACAGCCATGGCCATTTCCCTGGTCCTGCACCGCATCAGCGACTTCGACGCCTGGCGAGCGGTATACGACTCCGTCGCCCCCCTGCAGGCCGCAGGCGGCGTTACCGCTCAGTCCGTTCACCGGACGGCGGGCGATCCCGACAATGTCCTGGTCATCCACGAGTTCGACTCTGTCGAAACCGCCCGAGCGTTCTTCGCCGATCCCGAGCTGCACGCAGCGATGCAGCGAGGCGGCGTCAAGGGCGAGCCCCGCATCGAGTTCTACGACTAGCCCCGACTAGCCCCGCTTCAGGTCGCGGCACTCATGGTTGCTGATGAGCTGCCGGATCTGATCGTCGCCGATGGCGACGCCTGGCAAGGGTGGCTCGGCGCGCACCCCGCGAGGTCGACCGGCGTGTGGCTGGTGCCCGCCAAGAAGGGCACGACCGACCCCACCCGCCTCACCTAGGACGTCGCCCTCGATGAAGCGTTGCGCCATGGCTCGATCGATGCTCAGGTAGGCCGCCGAGACGAAGGCACCTACCGTCAACGCTTCACGCCCCGGCGGGCGCGCAGCCATTGTCGGCGCGCAACGTCGCCATCGTGCCAGCTCGAGTCGCGCGGGGCCGAATGCAACCGGCGGGTTTGAGCCAGGTTGCCAGTGCGAAGGCCGCTGCCCGCTGGGACGCGGGATAGCCGACCAGGCCAGCATGGACGTGCCAGCCGCCCTGGATGCGGCACTGACCCCAGCACCCAGGGCGAGGGCCATGTTCGAGATCCTGGACCAGCCAGAACCGCTTCGAAGTCCTGTGCCGGATCGCGAGCGCCAAACGCGATGACACCAAAGCCCGTCGCATCCAGCAGTTCGTTACCATGCTCGAGCGCGACGAGGCGATCTACCCGCAGAAGCGCATTTCGACCGGTGACCGATCCCTGCAGTGCCTTGGGTGCCTGAAGACTGTGCCGGGCGCTGGTAGGGGGCTACCAGCGCCCGGCACGGACGCCTTGGGGTCAGCGGGTGATGACCACCTTGAGGGCCTTCGTCTCCGCTGCGCGGGCGAAGGTGTCGTAGGCGTCCATGATGGTCTCGAACGTGAACCGGTGGCTCACGAACTTCTCGGGCGTGAGCTTGCCCTGGGCGACAAGCTTGAGCAGCATCGGCGTGGTGGTAGCGCTCACCAGGCCGGTTGTGATCGCAATGTCCTTGATCCACAGGTCCTGCAGCCTCAGCTCCACCGACGTCCCGTGAACCCCGACATTGGCCACCGTCCCCCCAGGCCGGATGATCTCGGTGGCCATACCGAAGGTCTGCGGAATGCCCACGGCCTCGATCGCGACGTCTACGCCCAGGCCATCTGTCATAGCCATCAGCTTGTCCTCCCAGCCCGCGCTGCCGCTGTTGACCGAGTCGGTGGCGCCGAAGTTCTTGGCCTGGGCAAGTCGGTTGTCGTCCAGGTCGATAGCGATGATGCGGGACGCCCCGTAGAGCCCGGCGGTCATCATGGCTGAAAGGCCCACCGGTCCGGCGCCAACCACGGCCACGACATCGCCAGGCTTGACGCGGCCGTTGCGCACCCCGATCTCGAAGCCGGTCGGCAAGATATCGGAGAGCATGACGGCGGCCTCGTCACTGACGCCCGCGGGCAGCTTGTGCAGGGAGCTCTCGGCGAACGGGACGCGCACGAACTCTGCTTGGGTTCCGTCGATGAGGTGGCCGAAGATCCAGCCGATGCCCGAGGTGCCTTCCTTGTTGAGGCAGTGCGCGGGGAGCTGCTGGTGGCAGTAGGAGCACGAGCCACACGACGTGATGCAGGAGATGATCACACGGTCGCCCACGACGAGCTTGCCCACCGCAGAACCGACTTCGGTGATGGTTCCGACACCCTCGTGCCCGAGAATCCGTCCGTCCGTCACAGCCGGGACGTCCCCCTTGAGGATGTGCAGGTCGGTGCCACAGATCGTGGTCGTGTCCACCTGCACGATCACATCGGTAGGGTCGATGATCTTGGGATTGGGAACTTCTTCCCACGACTTTTGATTCGGTCCGTGGTACACCAGAGCCTTCATGAAACGTCCTCCAAGTCGCCACGTGCCCGGACCGGACGGCCGGGCTCCGCGGGTGCGCCTTTGCATCCCACCCATCCTCAGGCCGAAATACTGGGCCCCATGTGACCAAAGTCCTTGTTATTGCCGCTATTGCGAAGTTCACACGACAGATCGCCCGATTGCGGCCAAACATGGCGTAAGAATGACGCTGGCCAGGAGCACCAGGCGCCTGCCGGAAGTTCATAGGGACGGGACAGGAAATGACCGATCACGAGACCACCCCATCCGTCGGGATCCCGTCCCCGCCGGACGCGCCGGCCCAGGTGACAGCGCAGAGGCCGTACACCAGGGCTACGCAACCTCGGTTCAAGAAGAAACGCTTCGCCTTCGCGCCGGCCATCTTTGTCCTCTTCTTGATCATCATGGTCAGCACGGGCGGTAACGACCCGGGGATTTTCGACCGCACCACGAGCGCTTTGGAGTCACAGGCCGAGAGCTCTGTCGGGGTCAGCCCACAGATGGCCACCACGGGCGAGAGCGTCCGTGACGGAAAATTCTCCTTCACCGTGACTTCCGTCGGGCGGCCGAGCAGAACCATCACGGACCGGTTGGGCATCAGCGAGACCGCTCAGGGCGTGTTTGTCATCGTTCGCGTCAGTGTCACCAACATCGGTTACGACCCCCGAACACTGACCGCCACAGACCAGTACCTGGCCGGCAACAAGGGCCAGCGGTTCGCGACCAGTTCCGCGATCTCGTCACTGGCGGGCGCCGAGACGATCTTTGCGGAGAAGATCAACCCCGGCCACACCGTGCACGACGCCCCGGTACTGTTCGACGTGCCCCCCGGAACCACGATCGCCAGCATCGAGCTTCACGACTCCGTGTCCTCCAAGGGGGTCAAGGTCGCACTGTCCTGAGCTGAGCAGTCAGCCGGCGTCGAAGGTGTCCATTGCCTCAATCCGGTCGCGGACTCTGCGGCGCAGGATCTTGCCGATCTGGGAGCGTGGGAGGTCCTCCATGATCACGACCCGGCGCGGGACCTTGTAGCCCGTCAGCCGCTCGCGCGCAAAGGAGCGCACTCGATCGGGGTCGACCGTCGCGCCGGCCACTGGCACCACGGCCGCGACAACCTCCTCGCCGACGTCGCCGGCTGCCGCGATGCCGACCACGGCCAGGTCGTCAACTTCGGGCAGGGCCCGAAGAACGTCCTCGACCTCGGTGGGATAGACGTTGAAGCCGCCGGTGATGATCAGCTCCTTGATCCGGTCGACGATCCTGACGAAGCCGTCCGCGTCCGCGACCGCGATGTCGCCGGTGCGTAGCCAGCCTCCGGGCAGGAGCACCGCGGCGGTCTCGTTCGGGCAGTTCCAGTATCCGGCGAACACCTGCGGGCCGCCGATCAGCAGCTCACCCGGTTCGCCGATGGGTTGGTCCTGCGAAGGGTCGCCCGGGTCGACGATCCGGATCCGGGTTGAGGGGAACGGGACACCAACCGTCCCTGGCCGTCGGGTTGCCGCGGCAGGGTTGCCCAGCGAGATGGGCGAGGTCTCGGTCATCCCGTAGCCCTCGACGAGCAGCCCTCCGCTGACGGACTCCCACGTCTCGACCACGGCGGGCGGCAACGCCATGGCACCCGAGATGGCATAACGGATCGACGTGAGGTCGACGCGGCCCTCCTGTGCCGCGGCAGCAAGCCGCTCGTAGATCGGCGGGACCGCAGGCAGGAACGTCGGCGGGCGCCGTCGGATCGCCTCCAGCATCTGGTCGAGGTCGAAGCGGGGCAGCAGCACCAGGGTCGCGCCCACGCTCATCGAGTAGGTCAGGCACAGCGTCAGTCCATAAGCGTGGAACAGGGGCAGCACCGCGTATACGGTCTCCTCGCCGTCCTTCAGACCTGGCATCCATTCCCGTCCCTGGGCCGCATTGACCCTGAGGTTCCGATGGGTCAGGACCGCGCCCTTGGGCGTGCCCATGGTCCCGCCCGTGTATTGCAGCAGGGCGATGTCCTGCGGGCGTGGCTGCGGGTATGCGCCGCTCAGTGGGCTGGTCGAGGATGAGACCCGCTCCCAGCTCAGCACCCCGTCGGGCACCGCGCCGGTCATCGCCGCACGCGCCGAGCGGGCCTTGGCCACCGGCAGCCGCAACGCCAGACGCTTGCGCCAGGGCAGGGCGGTCGTGAGGTCGACCGCCAGGATGGTCCGCACCGTGGTTTGCGCGCGGAGTCCGTCGATCACCGGTGCCGTCTTGTCCCAGCACACGGCCACCGTTGCCCCACAGTCAGACAGCTGATGCCGAAGCTCGGTCGCCGTATAGAGCGGATTGTGCTCCACGACGACGGCGCCCAGCCGCAGCGTGGCATAGAAGGCCACCACATGCTGTGGGCAGTTAGGCAGCACCAGCGCCACCCGGTCACCTGCTCGCACGCCTGCTACGCGCAACGCCTCGGCGGCCCGATCCACGCGGCCGGCCAGCTCAAGGTATGTCGTCTCCGAGCCGAAGAAGTCGAGCGCGACCCGGTCGCCGAAACGCCGGGCGCTGGACGCGAGCATCTCGGGCAGAGACTCATCCGGAACCTGGACCTCCGCCTCGACCCCTGGCGCGTAGCTGCTCAACCACGGACGCCTGCTGAGAGGGCCGCCGTCCTGCCCCTGTTCCGACGTGCCCGCCCGGTCCATATCCACCTGATTCCCCAAAGAGCCCACCACGACCGTCCACCCAGTGTTCAGCGCTGGGCCACCTGAGGCAGAATACTCAGCCGTCGGGCGGCGCTGTCCGCGGCTGGCAGAACGAGCGGACCACCCTGCGAAGGGTCGGGGTCCCTGGTTGCTGAGGCGCTCAGGACTCCCACCCGCGATGCTGGGTCCATGGCTATAGGGGCCCCTTGATGCCGGAGTCGTTGGATGTGCTGGCGAAGGCCGGGCAACCGCCCCGCGGCGAAACCACCGATGCAGCGGCGGCCCAGCGCTCAGAGTGCGTCATGCTCAACAGGGACCTCATCTTCTCGAAGCGATCCGAGCCCTTGACGACATCCTGGAACTGATGGGCGAGGTGCAGCCCAAGAGCCGGACGCTGATGCGCCGCTCCATCGTGGGACGGCCAGTAGTACTTCTGCCGTTAGGGCCTTTGACCATGAGCCGCGGGGCGGGGAAGTCTCCTGGCTCGAACAGCAGGTTGCACAACCGGCACCAAGTGGGCTCGATGCAGTGACCAGGAAGGACAACCGTGACTGAGACCAAGCCCCACCTCAGGCAACCCCACCTCGAACGCCTGACCCCCTTGGACGTGAGCAACCTGCGCACTGAGGACCACGGGATGCCGATGCATGTGGCCGCACTAGCCCTCATTGATGGTGCTTCTGTATGCGACGAGTCTGGGCGACTTCGCGAGGCGGTCAGCCCCTGCCACAGACCCTGCCAGAACCCCGCGATGTGCCCAGCGTTGACTTGCGCCACGTGGTCCGGGGCCTGCGGCCCACGAGGCCAACAGCAGCACGCACGGGGCCACCAGCACAACGAGCGCCATTGATGACCTCGGCATCCGAGCCCTATCCAGCGTGAGCCAACACGGGTTCGTAGGGTGAAATCCAGACTTCGCACATCCCGGTTGGACCGCGCCGGGGGTTCTTGGACACTGGTCATGTCCAGGGCTGCGTGGTGCTTTCATGGCGCTGCCTCCAACAGATCGAGGAGGCGCCATGACAGGGCAACACGCCAGCGGCAAGTCGAGGCGGGCCCCAAAGGTGGGCTATCTCGTTGCAGTCATTGTCAACAGCGCCATGTTGTTCCTCGTGAACATCCGCCCTGGGTGGCGCGAGCTGCCCTTCCTCACCGAGGACTTCGTCAGCCTTGTCTGGTTGATCAACCTGTCAATGCTCTCCAGTGCCGTGGTCAACATGGTCTACCTCCGGTACGACCCTGCCTGGTTCAAGTCGCTTTGCCAGGTTGGCATATCCGCGATCGCACTGACGGTCGCAATCCGGGTGTTGCAGGTCTTCCCGTTCGACTTCTCGCAGTACTCGTTCAACTGGGCGGCGCTGGCCCGGCTGCTGCTGGCGCTTGCCGTCTTCGGCTCAGTCGTGGGGATAGTGGCCGAACTGGCCCGGCTCACCAAGAGCGTGATCGGTGCTGGCGATCGGTCGCGGTCCGTGCCCCGCCTGTGACCACAGCCTGCGGCTCGCGGGTCAGTGCGAATGGGTCCCCCATCACGGCATAGCCGTCCTGTCGCGGCGCGGCAGAGGCGTCGAGCCGGACTCCTGGCGGTGCCCCGGTCTGGCCGTCGCCATGAGTAGGTGCGCGGGTCGGCGCTGCGGAACGTCGATCATGTCCACGAGCCATACGACCATCGTTTCCGGACCCCCTTGAACAGCTCGTCCGGACCCCCGAGTGCAGGGTCAAGGGCCCGTTTCCGAGCTGTGACCCGTGAGATCCTCGGGTCTGAGAGCAGCCAGGGTGTCTCGGATCGCCGCCGGAGGCTCGAACTGGCGACGCCCGAAAGCGCGCAACAGCTCGTGGAGTCCGTCGCCAAGACCGCGGGGTGGCAAGGTAATTTCATACTCGACGGTGCCGCCCTCGCGTTCGATGACATGAACACCGACACGTCTGTCCTCCAGCAGTCCGACCACGGCCGCATTGTCAGCCGCCACCAGTGCGGTGAACCGTCGGATGCCTTCCTGCCGGGCACGATCGGCAAGGCGGCTCAGTAGCTCGATGGCAAGTCCTCGACGCTGCCAGTCGTCGACCACGACGACGGCGACTTCGGCTCCTTCGACGTCGTCTGGGTTCCGGATGTAGCGAGCGATGCCGAGTCCGCGACCGTCGGCCGGGTTCAAGGCGCCAAGCGCCTCGTGGTTGTGGTGGTCGATTTCGGTGAGGTAACGCAGCTCCGCCGCGCTCAGGTTCGGTTTGCTGCTCAGAAATCGCAGCTGGCGAGATTCGTAGTTCAGGCGGGCGAAGCCATCTGCCAACAGCGGTGCGTCCCCGGAGTGCACCTCCCGGATGAGTACGACCGAACCGTCGCGTAGCCGTGCCGAATTACCCCTCATTGCTGTCAGTCTTTCACCCGCCAACTGGAGGGTTGCGGCCGGCTGAAGCTGACGTTCAGCGTTGACGCCTGGACGTCCTGGCGGGCAGGCGCCGACGCAGCCGCACCATGCCCCAGATCGCCAGGCAAACGACCAGCAGAATCATGGCGGGCAGCAGGGCCGGCTTACCGGTGACCTCCAGAAACACGGTGATGACAAAGAGGACCAGGGCCCAGAACCCGAGAAAGCCGATGAGGATGTCGAAGTCCTCCCCGGAACGAACCTTCTTCGTGCCCGGGCTCGGGGACTCCGGGTCCACTACTTGACCGCTCCAGCCGTCAGCCCCGCAACGATCTGGCGCTGGAAGACCAGCACCATGATCACCAGCGGAATGGTGACGATGGTGGCGGCGGCCATCACCGCGGTGTACGGCTCCTGGTGCGGCTGCGACCCGGTGAACGAAGCGATGGCGACCGTGACGGTCTGGGTCTGGGCATTCGACAGCTGGCTGGCGATGAGGAACTCATTCCACGAGCTGATGAACGCAAGGATCGCCGTCGTGAAGATGCCCGGCGCCGCCAGCGGCATGATGATCTTGCGGAACGCCTGCCCCTTCGTGCACCCGTCGATGCGAGCGGACTCCTCGAGCTCCCAGGGCATCTCGCGGAAGAACGAGACCAGGATGTAGATGGTCAATGGGAGGGCGAAGGAGATGTACGGGATGATCAGCGCCTGATAGGTGCCGATCCAGTTGAGGTTGGTGAAGAGCTGGAACAGCGGAGTCACCAACGCCACGCCGGGGAACATCGAGGCCGCCAGGATGAACCCGAGGACCAGGTACTTGGCCCGGAAGTTCAGGCGGGCCAGTGCATACGACGTGAAGATGCCGAAGAGCAGCGAGATGATCGTGGTGATCACCCCGACGATGAGGCTGTTGATCAATGCCCGGGTGAGGTGGTTGCCCGTGTCCGTGGAGAACGCCGCACGGAAGTTGTCCAGGGTGACGTGGCTGAAGAAGGGGGTCGCGTCATAGGTGAAGCCGACGTCGCGGAAGGCGGTGACCACCATCCAGTAGGCGGGCAGCAGGCACCAGATGACGATGACCGCGGCGAAGATGTATGTCCGCGCCGACCCCCACCTCTTGCTGTTCCTGGCTCTGCGTTTCGCGTGTGGCGCGGTCTTGGTGTCCTGGGTTGCCGTTGCGGTGGTCATTTGGCCTTCCCCTTCCCGCTCACGGTGGTCGTTTCAACGGCGTTGATTCCGAGGAACTTCACGAAGATGAGAGCAACCAGGAAGATGACGATGAACGTGATGGTCGACAGGGCAGAAGCGCTGTTGAACTTCCCTTGCCTGATCTCCTGGACAACGAGAATCGACAGGGTGGTGGTGTTGTTCGCACCCCCGGTCATGATCTGGGGCAGGTCGTACATACGAAGAGCATCAAGGGTGCGGAACAGGATCGCGACCAGCAGCGCCGGCTTCACCAGCGGCAGGGTGATGTGTACGAATCGTTGCCAGGCCGTCACTCCGTCCACCTTGGCGGCTTCATAGACGTCTCCGGGGATTATCTGCAGGCCGGCAAGAATCAGCAGTGCCATGAACGGCGTCGTCTTCCACACGTCGGCGATGATGATCCCCGCCCGGGCAGGGTTCGCACTCCCGGTCCACAGGATCGAGGTGCCGAAGATTTTGTTGGCGATGCCTTCGAAGGCGAAGATGAAGAACCACAGCTTGGCGGTGACCGCCGTCGGGATGGCCCATGGCACCAGGACCGAGGCCCGAAGCAGACCCCGGCCGCGGAAGGTGCGGGCCATGATGACCGCCATCCCGAACCCGAGCGCTGTCTCGAGAATCACGGTCGCGACAGCGAAGAAGAACGTGGTACCGATGGAGCTCCAGAACTGCGCACCCAGATTCCCCGGTGGGCACGGGACTGTGACCCCGCTGGCGGTGCACTGCTGCAGGATCCAGTGCGTGTAGTTCGAGAACCCGGCAAACCCGCCGGCCACGAACAAGCCGGTCTTGGGGTCCAGCCCGGCGTCCTTCTGGAAGGACTGGATCACAGCAAGGACGACCGGATAGAGAATGACAATGCTCAACACAATGATGGTCGGGGCGATCAGCATCGATGCGGCTCGGCCCTGGGTTGCCTCCTTGCGGTGAGCAACCTTCTTCTCGTCGTGGCCCGAACCGGGTTGGTCGGTCTTGGCCGCCAACCCGGGCTGCGGTTCAGTAGACATGCCCACTCCTTGCCGCCGGGGCTTGGTCGCCCTCTGTGTCTGAATTCGTGGATCTGCCGCGGTGGGTGGGCCGGAGCCCACCCACCGCAGTCACAGCAGTGCCGAGACCACTCAGTGAGATCACTGAGCTGAGATCACTCGGCTGAGCTCACTGGCCGCCAGCAGCCTGGATGGCCTTCTGCATGTTGGCCAGTGCAGTGTCCACCGGCACTTCACCCTTGATGGCTGCATAGGCATTGTCCTGAACAGCCTTCGATACGGCCGGGTAGAACGGGGTGACCGGACGAGGAACAGCATTCTGCAGCGAGGCCTTCAATGTCGTCAGGTAAGGGAACTTCGCCACGAGCGCGGGGTCGTCATACAGCGCTGTCAGCACCGGGGCCAGGGATCCCTGCGTCACGAACGCCTTCTGCTGTTCTGTGGTGGTCAGGAACTTCAGGAAGTCAGCCGCCGTGGCCTTGTTCTTGGAGTACACGCTGATAGCCGCGTTGTGACCACCGAGAGAGGATGCGCCCGGACCGGAGGCACCAGGAAGTGCCGCCATGCCAAAGGTGGTCTTCACCTTGGACGAACCGTCGGTCTTGGCCAGGTTGTACACGTAAGGCCAGTTGCGCAGGAACAGAAGGTTGCCGTTCTCAAACGCCAGGCGTCCCTCCTCCTCCTTGAACGTGATGCCTTCCTTCGGGATGCTCCCGTCGGCATAGGCAGTCACCAGGTTCTGCAGGCCCTTCTTGGCCTCGGGCGAGGTGACCGTCGGCTTGCCGTCGGCGCCGACGATCGTGCCGCCGGCCGAGTTGATGGCCTCGGCCACGTTCACCGTCAGACCCTCGTACTTGAAGTACTGACCCGCATAGCAGCCGATCTTCTTGGCCTTGGCGATCGAGCACATGCTCATCATCTCGGCCCACGTCTTGGGCGGCGTCGGAACAAGGTCCTTGCGGTAGTACAAGATGCCGCCATCGGTGGAGACGGGAGCGGCGTACATCACGCCTTTGTAGGTCGCCGTCTTGACAGTGGCAGGCAGCATCAAGGAAGTGTCGATCAGCTGCTTGCCCGTCAACGGCTGCAGCCATCCCTTGGCGGCGAACTCTGCAGTCCAGATGACGTCGACGCTCATCACGTCGTAGTTGGGGTTCTTGGTCTGGAAGTTCTGAACCAGGTCATCGTGCTGCTGGTCGGCCTGGTCGGTCTGTTCCTTGAAGGTCACCTTCTCTGTCGGATGTGCCGCGTTCCAGGTGGCAACCAGCGGCTTGACGACATTGCTGTTGTCCTTGCCCTGGACGTAGGTGATCGGACCACGGCCGGCCAGGCCACTGGCAGCCGGGCCACTGGCGGTGGTGGTAGTGGTAGTGGTTGAGCTGCTACACGCAGTGAGCGCCAGGGCGATAGCCCCCAGCACTGCCACTGGCGCGAGCTTCTTCGAGCGTTTCATCTCGTGCTCTCCTCTTCGGGACGTTGCGCACAACCTGTGGCCGCACGGTGGAACGGATGATACTCGCAGGGCCACCCCAGGTCGTAGGTCATCTGGCGGTTTCGCCTGTCGTTTATGCGGAATCGTTACCTCGGGCGGCCCAACACTGAGGAGGGCTTAAACCCTCGCTGGGGCCGGCCACAGGGACCGACCCCACCGAGCTGTCCGTCCAGGTTGCTACCGCCCACGAGCCATGGAGAGCAGGAAGGACAAGCCGTTCGGGCTGCCGACGCCAGTCACGTCGTCGTAGCCGGTCCGGGTGAAGATGGTGCCCGTCTGGTTGAGCGTGCGCAATGACGTCCTCAGTCCGCCAGTGGCGTCGTAGCCATTGACGAAGTCGACCCGCACCACGCCGTCGGTGACCCCCTGGCCGTGTTTGACGTCCCGGAAGGCGCTCGACCCGGCAAGCTTGTAGATCTTCGGGTTGAGGAATCCGAGTGAGTCACCGTTCACCTGGTCGGCAACCGCGACGACGCCGGCGAACAGCGGGCTCGAGAGGCTGGTGCCGCCGATCCGATACTCGCTGTAGTGGATCGAGCCGTCGGGGAAGTTCTGGCTCTGTCCGACCAGGAAACCGGTGTTCGGATCACCCACCATGCCCACATCGGGCACGGCGCGGTGTGCACCCTGACCGAAGTAGTTCGAGATTGAGTTGGGGACGACCTTCTTCTGGTAATTGGGCTGCTTGAACAGCTGGCTCGTGCCGCCGCCGCCGCCATACAGGTAGGAGGGTGTGGCCGGATCCCACAGACCCTTGACCAGGTTGGACCTGCCGGTGCCCCAACCCTGCTCGAAGAGGTAGTCGGTGTTCCTACCGACGGCAAGTGAGGTGCCGCCGACCGCCGTGACGAACGGGTCCGAGGCGGACCAGTCGACCTGGCGGCTTCCGGTGTTGGCGATCTCGTCGCCGCTGTCGCCAGAGGAGAAGAGGACGCTGATGCCCTGGGCTGCGGCCTGGATGAAGGTCTGGTGCGCTTCGGCCACGTCAGAGGCTGGTATCTGCTCACCAACATCTCCGTAGGAGTTGGTGATGACCTGCGTGAGGCTGTTGTCGACGACGGTGTTGACGGCCGCGTTGAGGTCGGTGTCGTAGCAGCTCGAGGCGCCGACGTACAGGATGTTGGCCGCCGGTGCCATGGCGTGCACGGCCTCGACATCCAGCGTCTCCTCGCCGTACCAGCCACTGGCGCCACACGAATGAGTATCCGTATAGGTGGCGGGCAACGACTGGCCGAACTGGTAGCTGCGCAGAGGGTGCTGCGAGTCGTTGCGCCTGGCGTACGTCTGCGCGTCGGCCAGGATCGTCGCCGAGGCGTAGGCATCGACGACAGCAACGGTGGCCCCGCGGCCGTCGTAGCCGGCTTTGAGGGAGTTGTCGATCCCGTAGGCGCCGCGCAGCTGCGGCGGCTTGTAACCGCAAGGTGCATAGGTCAGCGGGTCCGCCAGCACCTACGGGAACGTGTTCGCCGCCTTCTGGCCGTAGAACGCCGAGCACGGCGTTCCGTTCCTGAACACGAGGTCCGGTGGTGGCAGGACGTCGCTCGGCCTGGCCACGGACGTCGTGGCGGTGGCCACGCGCTTCGCAGACTCCGGGCCGCCGACATGCGAGGGCTTCTTCCGGTTGGAGGTGTCCAGGCCGCCGATGCCGACAACCGTGCCCGCAAGGACGGTCGGGATCGAGACGCTGGAGGCAGGGGCCGAAACCACCAGGACTCCAGACACGGCGTCATAATTCGTGAGTGTTCAGGGCGAGTTTTGACCTCGCAGGAGCGGTGCCGGGGTAGCGGGTTTGGTCGTCGGTCAGGACCTCACCCCGTGCTGAGC
>Ga0097691_1000808_pt1 | contig 25203 bp, 19 predicted proteins | sample NGESurdeep072012_8_FD_72858 | JGI IMG/M metagenome (GOLD analysis project Ga0097691, IMG submission 72858) | Arctic peat soil microbial communities from Barrow, Alaska - NGEE Surface sample 210-1 deep-072012 | ecosystem: Environmental > Terrestrial > Soil > Wetlands > Peat ... | reverse complement strand
CGCTCCGAAGGCATGATCGACGTGCTGAACGTTCCCTCTCCTGCAGCCACAGCAAGCCTCGTGATTGGTAGGGAAATCGTGAATATTGTCGCAGCTGGCGCATGAATCTTGTATAGGTCACTCGACGCAACGTTAGGCAAATAACCAGTCGATCGCGGGACATAAAAAGCCGGCTTTCGTTCGCTACAGCTGGACGACCTAATTGCTACCGGTCATAACTTTTTTGACGTCAACTGCCTTGTCCGCCGTCTTGGTCTTATTGCGGAACTGCTCCTGGTAAAAGACTATATGCTTGTCAATAACGTCTTCCCAGCGATAGCTTGCCTGGGCGCGCTCGTGCGCCATGGCACGATATTCCAGGACGAGGTCGGGACGATCGACCAGCATTTGAAGCTTGGTGAGCAGATTGCGATATTGTTCGGAACCGCGATAACTGAAACCGGCATCACCAACAACCTCCAAGTTGGAAGGCGTATCGTTGACAATGACGCAGTTTCCGAATCCCATCGCTTCGACGAGTGCTGGGTGCGTACCTCCGACTTCGTCCGGCAGGACAAAGACGTAGGCGTTGCGCTGAAACTGCTCGTAGCCGTCTCCGTACACGGCCCCAGTGAAAACCACTCTGGGATCGCGAGTGGATTTCAGCTGGCGGACGTAGTCGCGCTCCCAAGGATCGTCACCGACGATGACGAGCTTCTTGTCTGTGCTAACGCCCTCAAATGCTTTGATCAGCTCGTGGATATTGTTTTCCGGTACGAGACGGCCAACGAACAATACATACTCACGGCTCTTGAGATGGAAGCGTTGCAGCACATCGGTTGCTTCTGTTGTGGGCATTCTCATTCCATAGGGAATGCAGCACGACTGCACACCGAACCGCTGTTCGTAATAACGCTGCACATCTCGGGAATCGGAAATCAGGCCATTACAAAACAGGACCGCGAGCTTCTCTGATAAACGCAGGTACCACCGGGCAAAACCGCCCCACTTCGCGCGCTGCCAATCGGTGCCGTCGACCGAACACACCGCTTTCATTCCCGCTGCGCGCACGAGTGGCGCGAACAGGGTTGTTCCGGTAGTGAAGTAATGCACTACGTCGACACGGTGCACCAAGGCATGCAACGTCGACACGAATGCGTGAAAGATCGTACTCAGATATTTGGACTTGAGAGTTGGAAGGGTTACGAGGTGAACGCCTTCGTAACTGTCGCCTTCCTGCGATGACATTCCGGAGCGGTTGTAGACCGTTACGTCATGGCCCAGCTTTACGAGCCCGCGGGAAAGGTGATCGACTGCCGTCTCGAACCCGCCGAATCGGGCGGGAATCGCTTTAATGCCAATCATTGCTATGCGCATATTGAGAATCGTTTCAGAATCAGACATCAGGGATAGCCTGCAGAGTTGGCCAATGACCGTTCTTGCATCAATTGGTTAAGTCGCTCGACAGTAACTCCGACGAAATTCGGCACCACGTAATCTGCGCCAGCATCACTCAGCAGGCGCGCGCGCGCCTCATTTGCAACGCCCATACAATGCATCCCGGCCGCTTTTGCGCCGCGCACGCCAGACACTGCATCCTCGAAGACGACACTTACGTTCGGGGATCCCCGCAAACGCTCACAAGCCGCCTTAAACACCGCCGGATTGGGCTTCCCCTCCTTGACATCGTTTCCTGTTATGACAGCGGAGAAGTATTCGTCGATTTTAAACTGGCTTAACATGCGTTCGACGCGGAACCGACTGGCGGAAGTCGCTACCGCCATCCGTATGCCGCGCTGATTCAATTCGACGATGAATTCGACCACACCGTCCACCAGTTGGAGGTGATCCGCATAGCGCGCAAAAAAGTCGTCTTTCTTCACTCCATAATCCGTCAGTTCGTTCGGCGTCAGTTCACCGAGGAAAAAACGAAGGATGTCTTCACGTTTTCGGCCGTCAAGAATAAATTCCAACTCACTGTCGGTGACCGAACGTCCCATCGACTCGAGAAATTTGCGCCAGCCCAGTTTATGAACTGGATGACTGTCGATAATGACTCCGTCCATGTCGAAAATTGCGGTTTGAATCATAAGGGTGGTCCTACGACTTGGCTCAGGCCGGGCCAGGTTTCTTGGGCCAACCCATAGTTCTCCAGGTTGCCGATGTCCATGAGGAACTCACTGCTGAGGTAAGCTCGCATTCGCCCGATGAGCCTGGGAAAAACATCGAAACCAAGATCCGAAAATGAGGATGACGACAGGGCCCGCAAGAGTTCAGGAGTGCCAATCATAACACCTGAAAAGGCGAGACTACTGGCAGGATTTTCCGGTTTTTCGATGAAGTTTCGAATTACGTGCCGGTCGTCGGTTTCAATAATCCCACATTGGCTGGGATTGGCAACTTCATAGACGCCAAGCGTGGCCGCTGTAGGCGATTCCTGATGGAACTCCAGCATCTTGCGCAAATCCATATTTGTCAGCACATCGGCGTAAAAGATCCAGAACTGAGCTTCCTCTTCCACCCAGGAGCGATTAGCGGCAATGGTCCCTGCACTTCCAAGCAGCTTTTCTTCTTCGTACAGGTGAACGCGGGCACCACCGGCGAGCTGACTGACATACCGACGCACGGCACCTGCGTGCGCGTGAACATTGACTAGCACCTCGTCGATGCCGGTACGGAGGCAGAGATCCAACCAGATGCCGAGCAACGGTTGTCCCTGAATCGGTACAAGACATTTCGGAATATCGTTTGTAATTGGCCGAAGACGAGTGCCTTCACCTGCGGCCAGCAAGAATGCCTTCATCAGTTCCCGTATGCAATGGAATATCGAGCTAGGCCTTCGCTCGGTTGGCGGTCAGCGGTACGAAATCCCAACGTGTCCCGGAGTCCTTGTCAGAGTCGAGGAAGGGATCGTTAATGATTACCTGAGCGCCATCTCGATCGAACCCGAAGATCATTTCGCGAAGCCCCCTGGCAGCGAACGCCTGACGAACCGATTCCTGGTGCGCGGCTGGAACGTAAAGAAGCAGAAACCCGCCTCCTCCCGCGCCGGTAATCTTTCCGCCAACAGCCCCGGACTGTCTCGCCATGGCATAAAGATCGTCGATATGGGACGTCGAGATCTTGGACGAAACGCGCTTCTTCGCCTCCCAACCCGTGTGAAGCAGGCGCCCAAAATGATCGAGCTCGCCCTTCATCAGAACGTCGCGCATAGTTACCGCCAGTTCACGGATTTCGTGCAAAGCATCTACGGCCATACAGGAAGGCTTTTTCGTGGCTGTTTCCTGGGTCTTCAGGATGTCCCAGGAATTATGCGCGGCGCCGGTGAAGAACAGCATAAGGTTCGACTGCAACTCGCGGAACAGCTCCGTCGGCAGCATGATCGGCTCGATGTTGACGGAGCCGTCACGAAGGAATTCGATGTAGTTCAGTCCGCCGAATGCCGCCGCGAATTCATCCTGCTTTCCCACGGGATTACCGAGTACGTCGCGCGCAATTCGGTATGCTCTCATGGCGAGCTCGTACTGGGACAGGCCGAGTTGGAGGTACTCGGTGACAACCTTCAGCACATTCACGCAAACGCTGGCAGAAGAACCCAACCCGGTTCCCGGTGGTATTTCGGACGCCAGGAACAGATCCACCGAAATATTGCATTCCAGATCGCGTAACACGGCCAAGGGAATCTCGAGTGCGGTACCCTTCACAGTGGGATCGTTGATGTCTTTCCAGGTTTCCAGTTTGCGAAAGTCAGAGGAGATAACCTGGATGAAACCGTCGTCGCGACGCTTGAGGATCGTATAGAAGTACTTGTCGATCGAAGTGCTGAGTACAGCACCGCCAAATTGTTCGCAGTATGACGGGAGGTCAGTACCACCACCTCCAAAACTAATCCGCACTGGGCTGCGTGCTATCAACATGTTGGTAAACAGACCCTATCTGGAATACCGCTGCTAATTTATAAGAAACAGAGTTTTGAGTTCTTTCACGCCGGTGAAGCCTGCCGAAGATCGTCCAAACAGTCTGAATCATCAGCACCGTATCGAGCAGCGGCGACCAATTCAAAATGTAATGAAGATCAAAGCGTGTCTTCTCATCGGCCGCGTGCTCGTTCCGGACGCCATTCACTTGCGCCCAACCGGTGATGCCCGGTTTTACCGATAGCCGCTGCCGGTGCCATTCGGAATAGTGCTTAATGCGATCCGGTGTCTCGGGACGCGGACCAACAATACTCATATCCCCGCAGAATACGTTCCACAATTGCGGTAGCTCCGAAAGGCTGGTCTTGTGCAGTAAGGACATGAACCAGGAGTTCTCGGGGTGCTTATCGGAAATCGCCAGTCGGTGCATGGAGAAGATCCCCCCGTTTCGGCCGCAGCGGCTCTCAGTTTCAATTACCTGACCTTTGCGCATAAACAGCTCAAGGGCCGCAACCAGGAGGACGGGAGAACTGATGGCGAGCAGAACCAGTGCGATTAAAGCATCTAACAACGGCTTGACTCTGAGGAGAAGGTGATGTTCGCGCCGCTTATCCACGCAAAGCAACGGTATCCCCTCGACTTCGACCAGGTACGGGCGGGTCATGTAAAGGTCGTAACATTGCGGCACCAGGCGCACCTCGATTGACTCTGCCCGGCATCGGGCTACAAGACTTGCGATTTCGCGAGACGCAGGTTCGGGCACGACCACAACGAAGTCAGTGATCTCGTTCTTCTTGAGTACATCGACCACACTCAGTGTCGATATTCCTCGAGTTTCCTCCGGTATTGCGAGACGGTCAATCTGGCCGGCGCTTGTAAACACACCGACCACTTCCGCGCAAATTTCGGTGTGGGCGCTGAGCTTGGCAGCCAGTTCGCGCGCAACGCGCCCATCTCCCATAATAGCAAAGCGGTGGTTCCTGCCGGACGCGACCAGTACCCATCGTGCCACGACTCGTATGACCAGAAATCCCGCGTACAGTAGAAAAGCGACTTTGAGCAATACAAATGTGGGAATGAGCACGTTCAGGATTGCGGCGACGCTCAGTATCGAAGCCACAAGAATGCCGTCTGCGATAACGAGCCATGACGCGGCCAAAGTCAGCCTCGACCCGAGCTGGAAGCCATCCAAGTGCGAGGAAATGCTAAAGAGAAAAAGACATACGAAAACTCCCGCCACAAGCAGTCGGGAGAACCCAAATGGCAGCGGCAACGAAAGGTTGGTGAAGGCATTCAGAGGAACACCGCAGGCAAGCGCAAGGGCGACTGGGAACCAAAGTAGATCCGCAGCGAGAATTGAAAAGCGAACTCTTTGCCTGGTCATGAAACGTATGCCTACTCTCGCCGCCTCGAAACCCAGAGAATGCTGCCCGTTCTCACCGGACGGGCCAACTAATCATATCTAGAGGAAAATAACTTGTCACTACTATTTGTGCGGATCTCAGAGCTTTGAAATGGCGTGAGAGCGATATATGCGTAGGCGTTAGGACGTCACACACGAATGCCGTTGCTTCGAATCCGCGCTTGCTTCCACGCCCACGCACTTTCGATGATGTGGGAGAGGTCTGAATGTTCAGGGAGCCAGCCTAGTTCGGTTTTCAACTTCCGCGGATTCGCGCAAAGGATGGCCGGATCGCCGAGCCGTCTGGCACCAATCCTCACGGGTATAGAGCGCCCAATCACCTTCTCCGCAGCTTTCCATACGTGTCTTACAGAGTGGCTCTCACCGGTACCGATGTTGTAGGCCGCAAAGCCCGGGCATTGCAATGCACGCAGAGCCAGAATGTGCGCGCGAGCGATATCCAGAACATGGACGTAGTCGCGGAGGCAAGTTCCGTCGGGCGTCGGATAATCATCCCCGAAGATCGTGAAGCACTCGCGTTCGCCGGACGCGGCCTCAAAAAGTAGCGGGATGATGTGGGTTTCCGGCCGATGGTCCTCCCCGACTTGTGCCACTGCGCCCGAAGCATTGAAATAGCGAAACGCGATCGCGGACATCCCATACGCTGACGCATACCACGCCAGAACGCGCTCGAAACACAGCTTCGTATCGCCATATGAATTAACCGGTAATTTCGGATCGTCTTCGTTAATAGGCGCAGACGCAGGGTTGCCGTATACGGCTGCGGTAGAAGAAAATACAAACTTCTTAACACCCGCCTCGCGTAGCGCGTCGAGCATCGCCAAGCTCGCGCTGACGTTCACCTGAAAGAATGCTGCGGGATTAGTAACTGACTCAGGGATGAGCGCCTTGGCCGCAAAATGGAAGACTGCGTCGATGCGCTGATCTCGCGCGATTCTCAGAATCGAGCCTTTATCGCCGACGTTCACTCCATAAAAAGTAGCCTCTTCGGGAACAGCTTCCCTGTGACCGGTGGAGAGATCGTCCACCACAAAGACTTCATGGCCTTGCGCGAGAAGCTCGACGCTGCAAATGGAGCCCACATAACCAGCGCCACCAGTAACCATAATTCTCATGCTTTTCGTGCCTTCTCAGTCTCCCAGCATGACGGTGCGGTCGGAATCAGCCGGCGGCTGTCCGGAGTACCTTCATTTCAATGAGTTCGCGATGCGCGTTCGATGCGAAATGATCCAAGCTTCCCTGCGTACTCACCCAGGCGAGGAAATCCTGAATAATTTCGCCCAAACTGCGCCGGGCACTCCAACCTAGCTGTGAGAGTTTTGCAGCCGACGAAACGGAATGGCGAGCGTCGCCCATACGGAACATACGCGAAATCTTGGGTTCCATCGACTTGCCCATAGCTTCGGCCAGTTTGCGCGCGTACTCGATAACTGTCGTGGGTACTCCGCTCCCGACGTTGTACACCTGCCCGTCCGCTTTGCGCTCTCTCGTGACCACCCAGTTGGCCTCAACTACGTCGTCAACATGGACGTAGTCGCGTTGGAGAAGGCCATCCTCGAAGGCAAGGGGCGGCTGATCACGTAGGAGTTGCAGTGTAAAAATGCGTGCAATACCTGAGTATTGGTTGAACAGTGACTGCCGTGCACCCTGCGTAATGGAGTAACGCAATGCCACACAAGGAACACCGGTCTGCGATCCTAGCCTCAACGCGGTGATTTCCTGGGCATACTTGGACACACCATACGGACTCAAAGGGTTGGCATAGCGCTCATCGAGGAGCATCGGTTGCGCGACCTCACCACATTGACTGCAACGCACTTCCCAGTCGCATTGCTCCAGTTGGGCCGTGGACCGCGGCTCGGGCAACATGAAACCGTGTTGGTTGCAGGAGTACTGCCCCTCACCATACACAGCTTGGGAAGATGCGAAAATCACGCGCTCGACAGGAAGCTTCTTCGCCTTAATGACCTCGAACAGAAGCGCAGTCCCGACGACATTGGTCAGACTGAATTCGCTGTAATTGGGAACATAATCCTGGTAGGCCGCTTGGTGGGAGACTATGTTGACTCCTGCGAGCGCCTTCTCCCAATCGCTCCGGTTTCGAACGTCGCCTTTGATGAACTCTACATCCCGAGAAAGTTGCTTCGGAATGCCCTCCGGGTGGACCCGTGGTTGGAGCGAGTCCATCACCCGGACGGACCAGCCTTCGCGCAGATATCTATCCGCAAGATGGGAGCCTATAAATCCGGCTCCTCCGGTAATTAGAATTTTCACTGGAAAAATGTTCCTTTGCGTAAAGCGATATTACGACGAACAGGACAGCTACCATCATCGTCCCGGAGATTTCGGCGTTTCGGCAGACCCGGAGAATGCAATCTAATCCGCAGCCGCGGCGAGAACCCCAGGGTTCCGCATACGCGCCCGCAGTGCGGTAAACACACCATGCGCTGTGATGACGTGTATATCCTCAATCACTTGCACATTGTTGGAGGGTACCACGACACAAACATCGCAGAGTTCTCTCATCTTGCCGCCCTGAAATCCGGTAATACCCACGGTGACCGCGCCGGCACTCCGCGCAACACGCAGGGCGTTCAACACATTGGGGGAATTCCCGCTTCCGCTGATGGCGAAAGCAACGTCACCGCACGTAATGAAATTCTTGAGTTGTTCCGCGAACACGTGCTCGTATGCCGTATCGTTGCTCCATGCCGTGATGAGCGGAACATTGTCCGTCAATGAGAGCGCGCGCATCCGCACGGGACACAGATCCGACGTTCCCTTGCCGAGGTCACAAGCCATGTGCGAGGCAAGAGCTGCACTGCCGCCGTTACCGAATAGGAAGAGAGCTGCGCCGCGGTTGTGCGCCGCGTGCAAGACTTCGACCAGCCGGTCGATCTCTCTAAGCGGCATACGGGCCAGAACGTCGTAAACGCTGGAAAAGTAGTCCGAAACTTCTGACAACTGATCTCCACTCCGATCATGTCGTGACATTCGGCCCTCCGAGAGGTTCAGTACACCAGAAGATCAACCATCGAAACAGAATCAAGCTCATGAGCCTGCGGCTGGCGAACCTGCGCAGCTAACCTTCGGTTAAACTTGCATTGCGAACGGATATTCTAATGGCGCTCGCCTCAAAAGACAAGAAAACGCGTCTGTCCGCGCAAGTGTAAGCGGGACAAAGTTAATGCCCTTTCCCAAATAATACAACAGGCACGGTCTGCAACAGGATTTTCAAGTCCAGGCCGAGCGACCATTTCTGGATGTACTCCAGATCGAGCCGTACCCAATCATCAAAGCTACTAATCTCGTTCCGTCCATTTACTTGCCACAAGCAGGTAATGCCCGGCTTAACCAGGAGCTTGCATTTCTGATACGCAGTGAATTGCGCATATTCAGTCTGGAGCGGAGGGCGCGGTCCGACAAGACTCATAGGACCAGTGAATACGGTCCAGAGCTGGGGTAACTCGTCTAAGCTGTACTTTCGTAACACCCGGCCCACGGGCGTAATTCGCGGGTCGTTCTTCATCTTGAAGACTGGACCCGACATTTCATTCTTCGCCATCAGCGCAGCTTTCCGTTGGTCCGCATCCTGGTACATGGAACGGAACTTATAGCCGACAAACGGCACTCCGTTCTTGCCAACCACCCTCCATGGATAAAAAACCGACCCGGGCGAGGAAACTTTCACCAGAATAGCGATGATGAGAAACACCGGCGACAGGAGAAGCAGGAGCACACCTGACACCGAAAAGTCCAATAGTTGCTTGATGAGCAGCTTCGTTGCTGTCACACTTGGAGACAGCGCAACGTGCTCAGCCGTATGTTCTGTTACGTCGACCGTCACTCCATGTTCCTATTCGCGAATATGGACTTCCATGACGCGTTTCGGCTCTGTTCCGACCTCTGCCGCTGCACAATCAAGCTCGTTATAAAGCGACTGCAGTCCGGCCATAAAGCCTTTGATGTGAAAGTGTGCCATCACGCGGCGGCGTCCCGCTTCGCCCATGCTCTTTAACATGTCGCGCTTGGCAAGCATCTTGGAAATGGCGCCGGCAATGTCTTCCGAATCGTTGGGCCGAACTAGATAGCCTGTCTCGCCATCGACTACCTGTTCGAGCGGGCCACCATGCGCGGTCGCAATGACCGGTTTTCCGGCCGCCATGGCCTCCAGCACCACCGTGGGACATGGATCGGGCTGCGTCGAAGGCAGGACGAATATGTCATAGGCATTCATGACCCCGCGAATGTCGGGACGGAAGTCGTGAATCTGAAAAGCATGGGTCAGGCCCAACCGCTCGACTTCCGACCGGAACTGGACCATCAATTCCCTCTCCGTGTCGAAAACACCTCCCACCGCAGCGAATTGCGCTTGCGGAAATTGCCGTAGAATCCGTGCCGCTGCCGCCGCAAAGACCAACTGCCCTTTCCAGCGACAAACTTTTCCGACCATGCCGATCAGCGGCACACCGGGCGCAATTCCAAACTCCTGGCGGACGCGTTCCCCTGCCGCGGGGTCCGCAAAACGTTCCGCGTCGATGCCGACGTAAATGACCCGGAGCTTGTGCACGAAGACCGGCTGGTCGGCGGCAATGTGGTCGCGGACCGCATTCGAAACGCACAATATTACAGACGTAAATCGCGGCGCAATCGCATGCAGCAATCGCCTCATCGCCGGAGGCTCCACGAGGATCTCGTGGACATGCCATAAGTGTGGTGTCCGCGTGAGCGACGCCGCAAACGCGCCGGCCAGGACTGTCAGCGTGTTGCTGTGTACGATAACGATATTGCGCCGGCGGATGATGCGTACAATGGCAACAATGGCCATCAAAAGCTGGAAAGCAAAGGGAAAGATAGCGACCGCATTGAAGTATTTGCGCCGCATTACTCCCAACCGCAGGAACTCGTACTCGATTCCATTCTTTTCCAGTTCAACGGAGAGCCGGTTGATGTGGCGCATGTCCTCGGGAAGGATCACGATAGGGTGAAAGCGTGAACGGTCCAAGCGCTTGACAATCTCCAGCAGGAAAGCGTCGGCACCGTAAAGATCGTTGTTACCGTGGACAAACAGGATGTTAGCTGGCTTCATAGGACCGTGTGTCACGCCGGCGAGCGTTCGGGCCTGGAGGAGAATGCAATCAAAATGTCGCCCGGGTTAACGTTGACATAAAACTTGTTGATGCGGCTGCTGCGCATCAATTCCGAAAGCCTCAGAAATCCGCGCCAGTAGCGGCTGAGACGCGCCAACAGAAAATGCAGGTTGAAAGGCTTGCCGATGGTGCAGATTTGCAGCGGCTGGAAACCCACCGAGGTCAGCAACAGATGCATCGTTTTCGGATCGAAAAAGAAGTAGTGGTCACGGATGAATTGCCGCCAGTGGGAGCGAAACACGCGAAACCAGATAGTATCAATGTTCGGAGTTTCGAGTACCAGCAGTCCCCCCGGTTTCAAGATGCGAAACATTTCGGCCAGTTCGAGCTTCGGACTGTTGACGTGTTCGATGACGTGAAAGGCGGTAACCACATCGAATGAAGCGTCGGGAAAGTCGGCTTCGCGCAACGTGCCATTGAACACGTCTACGCCGCGACCGCGGGCCTGTGCCGCCGTATCCCGATCGGTCTCCACGCCGGTCACCTCAAAGTGTTGCCGCGCGATATCGAGAAAATAACCACGTTCGCAGCCGACGTCGAGCAAACGACCGCATCTCCGCCACTGAAGGATTTTCTGCAACCGATGCTGAAACGTAAGATATCGGACGTCGGTAACGTCAACAGTTGCGTCGGGGAACGAAATCTTTGCGTCCTGTCCCAGGACACGATTCCTAAGCTCGCGGTCTTCGTTCGAGAAATCCTGAAACGTATGATCGGTACTTCGCGGACTGATGTAAAACAGCCCGCACCGGCGGCACCGAACAAGCGGACCGTCACTTAAGGGCGGCCGTAGCACGAAGACGGCGTCGTTGTTACCGTCGATTTCGCAGTTCACAGATTTCATTTAGGGAATCTCTAAACAACCACATTTATCGAGCCGCTGAATGGCCGCGATGCGGAATTGCAGTGGGTTTGACTTAGCCGCCGATGGGTGCGGTCGCTGAATTTGCGGCACGCCGCGTATTACCACCACTCCTGCCGACACTACGCCGCTGAGTATAGCAGCTTCCGGCGCGCCATAAACAGGTTCACCATCGCACAGGTCGCAAACAGCGGGTTGGCGTTCTTCTTGAGCCCTCGGTAGCGCACCTTCACGAATTCGAACTTCAGTTTCATCACTCTGAACACGTGCTCGACCTTGGAGCGCACCCTCGACTTCGCCCGGTTCCTGGCGCGCTCGCCTTCATCGACCCGGTCCTTGTACCGGTAGCGCCGATGGGTGCAGTCCTGCGCCTGCGGCGCCTGGCGGTGAATGATCTCGCTCTGCCCTTGGTACGCCTGGTCGCCCCAGACCCGCGTCTCTTCCCCGTGCAGCAACTCCGGCAGCACCGTCGCGTCCGCCACGTTGGCCGCCGTCGCCACCACCGTGTGGATCATCTTCGTCTTGCTATCCACCCTCACGTGCGCTTTCATCCCGAAGTACCACTGGTTCCCCTTCTTCGTCTGGTGCATCTCCGGGTCGCGCCGCTGCTCCCGGTTCTTGGTCGAACTGGGCGCGTGAATGATGGTCGCGTCCACGATCGTCCCGGTCGTGATCCGCACCCCCTGGCTCTGCAAGTGCAGGTTCACCGCCTCCAGCATCTCCCCGCCCAACTGGTGCTCTTCCAGCAAATGACGGAACTTGCACACCGTGGTCTCGTCCGGCACCGGCTCGCGTCCCAGGTCAATCCCCACAAAGTTGCGCATCCCCGCCGAGTCGTACAGCGCCTCTTCCACGGCCGGGTCGGACAGATTGAACCACTGCTGCAAAAAGTAGATGCGCAGCATCCGCTCCACCCCCACCGGCGGCCGCCCATTCCCCGCCTTCGGATAGTGCGGCTCGATCAGCGCGCACAACTTCCCCCACGGCACCACCTGTTCCATCTCTTCCAGAAACTGCGTCCGCCGCGTCTTCTTCGTGTAGCGCTCAAAGCCGGTCATCGTCGCCAGGGTGGGCTGCTTCATGTGGTTTTCAAGTCCTCCGCGTTATCTCCTCGCACTCTAACCTGAGTGGTTGTGGAAATCAGAGAACTTGTTCAGAGTCTACTTAGGAAGGTCTCATTCGCCCGAGCAGGTATTTTACTTGAGGCTAGCGGTCACGCCGCCGCGTTCCCGAATACATCCTTCTGCACCGGCAATCTGTCAGTCGCAAACAGCAATCCCAGCAGCGCCCAGAATAGCGAGCCAAACTGCGTACTCGTCTGAAACAAATAGTCCACCATTCCATGTGCCAGCACCCCTATAACAGCTGCCATGGCGGTGAAAGCAAGAATGCGCTGGTACGGGGACACACTGGCGAGTAGCCGCCGTCGAGCGGAAGAAATCGCCATCGCCATGAGAGTGAGAAACAGCAGCAAACCAAGGATGCCCGTTTCAGCCAGAGTCTGGAGGAAAAGGTTATGGCTGTCGAGTTGGGCTCCTTCGAGATCATCGATCGTAACCAGTCCATCGTACGAATCGCGAAAAGTGCCGTAGCCGACGCCCAGCAGCGGATGAGCGGTGAACATTGTCCATGCCGCCTTCCACAGCTCAAGCCTCGAAACGGCCGAAGCAACGTCCACGAAATGGTCCGAACTTTGCATGACAACGGCCACAGATGCCCCGAAGAGCAGTACAGCAATAAGGATCATCGCAATCGACCGCTTGCGATTCCGGATGAAGTAATGCATGCCGAGGAGCAGCATCATCGCAAATACGACTAGGCCTCCACGGCTCTCCGTGAGCAACAGCGAGAACAATATGCCAAGCAAGCACGCCGCGGCCACCGCACGCGCCGTATGCGAGCGCGCCGCAAACATAATAGCAATCGCCAACGGTGATACCAAGTTGAGATAGCCAGCCAGCGAATTTGAATAGTTGAGGAATGAGGTGATACGTCCGTTCCATGCCCACGCTTGAAATAAGTCCGGCGGGTAAAAGAAGCGGAATACGGCGGTGTAGCCGCCCACGGCCGCCTGGTAGTATCCGAAAAGGCACACTAGGAATGTTGAGATTATCAGCGCGCAAAAAATACGGGCAATCAGTCGCTCGTCGAGTTCCCAGCCTACAAACAGGTAGTAAATACAGGCATAGGAGAATAGCTGCAACAAGGCGCGCATTGCCGAGTGCGTGACGTGTCCCGAAATCGTGACCGAGACGAATGCAACCCCGACGTAACACAGGAACACGCGCTCAAAGCGACTCCGCAGGAACCAATCCTTCAGTCCACGCCGCCGGAGCACTTCTCCCATAACAAAAACCAGGAAAACCAGAATGCGCAAAACAGTGCCGCTATCGTGTAGTGGCAGGCCGATTTCGAGCAGCGGCGAAAACGGCAAGAGAAAAACGATCCAGATGGGGAGGGATTGCAGGCGGAAAGCCGCGGCACCGATTATGAAAACGGCGACAGCGCACACCACCCCGGCAGAAGCAAACATGCAGCTGATCACCGTCAGGACGGCAGCGCTCGCGAGCGACAAATCGCGGGTTAGAGTAGAGCGCCATACGGTTGGTGATGCCGCCTGGTTCATGCCTGGTCTGCTGCCGCCACGGCCGGAAGGTAATGTGGACCGACAAGGGTGCACAGGGTCTCGCGCGCACAGCGCTCCCAACTGAATAACCGGGCCCGCTCAATTCCGCGATAGCGCAACTCTGTGCGAATGCTGTCACTGTCAAGAACCGTCTCGATAGTGGCGGCAATCTCGTCAATCGAAAGGGGATCGAAATACCGCAGCACCCCACCGGAAATCTCCGGTAAACACGAGGTATTTGAAACTATGGTCGGCGTTCCGCATGCCATAGATTCGACCATGGGCAGGCAGAAGCCCTCATACAAGGACGGAATGACGGTCAGGGCCGCACCCTTGATCAGAATAGGGAGGATACGTTCCTCGACAGGGCCAGTAATAATAACGCTCCCGCGTCCACCCGATCGAGCTGCCTCAGCCAGTATCCCTCCGTAGCACCAGCCATATGCCCCAGTGAGCACCAGATCAAAATCCAGGTCAGGGCGGCGCTCCATCAATAGGCGGTAGGCACGGATCAGCCGCACGAGGTTCTTGCGGGGTTGCAGCGTACCGAAGTGGAGCAAGTATGGCCGTTTGACTCCATGCAGCGCAAGCTCAGCCGCCAGCGCTTCCGTGTCGAGGGTTGCGCAGTGAAACAGATTTGCGGAGTAACCGTTGTAGATAACATCAATTCGGTCAGCAGAAATACCGTAGTAACGTACCAGGTCGCGCTTGGAGCAGTCGGAGATTGTCAGGATGCGATCCGCCAAACGGGCGGCAGCGGTGATCACTGACTGCTCAATTGTGCGTCGAGCGAAAGAATGCGACGGCGACGTCACTTCAGTAGCGTCATGAATGGTCACAAAGCTGCGAACGGATCGAACCAGCGGAACGGCCGGAACCGGGCAGAACAGCACGTCAGCACCAGAGCGAGCGGCGGCACGTCCTACTCCGCCGAAACGCCAAACGCGGCGATGCAGCATTCCAGGAGCGTCGCTGAATTGCAGACCAGTAGTCGCGCGCAACAGGTGAACGTCGTTCTCGATTCGATGAGGAGGAGAAAACACGAGGATGGAGTCACCATTCAGCGATGCCATGGCCGGCATATGCGCCAAAAGGTTCCTGGCGTAGATATAGCTGCCGTGACTGCGAAAGCAAGCCGAAAGTATGTAACTGTCAAACGCGATTTTCACGGTGCGTAGCGGGTTTCAGCCGACGGCTCATGTTCGCCGACCAGACCGGCAGCGAGTTGGCGTAGTCGGAGCAGTTGCCGCAGCAAGTTGATTTCAGGCCGACTCACGATCACCAGCAGTGCGCTGGCAGCAATGCAATAACTCAACGCGCGAAGAAAGACATTATTGAAGAAGTGGACGGAGAAGTAGAGGACTGCGGCCGACCAAGCAAACACACCTACAGCATGGAGCCAATCACGCCAGCCTTCATGCGTAGTACTGCGTAGCCGCCAACTCCCGAAGATCCACCATGCAATGACTGCCATGACCTGCGCGATTGCAACTGCCAGAAGCGAGCGGAAATATACGGCCGCAAATACGGTTCCCGCCAGGGCGAGCAACAAGGCGAGGATCGCCGATCTCAGGAATTCGCGTTGGCGACCATACAGGTTATACAAGGTGGCGTGCAGAATCTGAATCGCACCAAAGAATACCGTGCCTAACAACAGCACGCGCGCCAGCGGCAAGCTTGCCTCATACTTGGGAATAACGCGATGCACAAATGCGTCCACGACCACGTAATAGGACAGCGAAACGCTCCAGGCGAGCAGGATCAGTCGAGACGTGCGTCTGTACAACCGCGGATGGTGGCTACGGTCTGTGGCCGCGAAGTGCGGCAGGAAGACTCGGGACACGCCGCCGATGACGGTGATCGGCACCATCAGTGTGCTGGCCGCGAGGCTGTATTGCGCAAAATCAGCGATCGGAAATACCGAACTGCACACGAGGCGATCGGTATTCTGAACCAGAGCCAGTGCAACGTTGCCCAGCAACACCGGCCATCCAATGGAGATAAAGGACATCGGCGCGATTGCGTCAGCAGGCTTGCCCTGCGGTCGGGTAACACGCCACAGGTAACCGATGGCAGCCACAATGCCCAACACGTAGAAGGCGATCAGATACCGGAAATCGGGCCGTCCGAAGCTCCGGGCCAAGGTTGCGAAGATGACCACCGAAGCTATTGGCAGCATCTGGGCAAGCGCTACGGGTCTGAAGACCCGGCCTGCTTGCAGCATGACAAGCAGGAGCGTGTTGATGTTCAGCAAGATCGCAACCAGAAGGACCGCGATGGCAATCGTGCGCAGGTGGATATCCGCGCGGAATACCACCCAAAGGATAGCAGCGATGGGCAATACTACTACGGCGTGCTGCAACACAAGAAAACGAACAGCCTGCACACGATTGGCCGTGAATTCTGCGAATGGTTTCCCCGCCCACGATAGCAAGGCGCCGTCGGGAAACCCCATGTGTAACAACCCGCCGTAAGCGACGTACAGCAGAAACAAGCGCCAGTACCCAAAGTCCTCCACACTGACCACCCGCGGAATCACAAACACGTGGAGCACGCCAAACAATACGCTGAGCATCGTACCCGTGAGCAAGATAGCCACGTCGTGCGCAATCCGGTTTCGAAACGCCACCTCGATCTTCGCGGCTGGTGCAGTTGTGGCCATTGTTGCCACCTGGTTGTTCATTTCCGCGACTCAGTTGGCAACTTGCTGCCCCGCTCGGAATCGCGACCTCTGATTGAGCCCCAGATGTCGCGCGCGATTACCTTTCCACTGTGGTAGTCGGGCATTCCCGCCCACAAATCAGCCAGTCCAATCCAAGCTACCGCGAAAACGAACGTCAACAATCCTGTGAAAACGATAATTAGCAGCCGTGGCGGGGACGATTTCTTCTCGGGAACGTCCGGCGGGTCCAGGACCTTCACGGTCGGAATCTCCTTCGCCTCCTGCACCTTCGCCAGTTCGTATTGCTTGGTGAGAATCTCGTAGACGGCTTCCTGTATCTTGGTGCGCCGATACAGGTCATAGTAGGTGACTCCCAGCAAGGGCAGCTTGCGCAACGCCGGGTAGAGCTGGTCTGAGCTCAGGTCAGCACTGGTTTCGTTGGCGCCACCGCTCATCTTCTGCAATTGCCGGCGTAACTCGCCGATACGGGCATTCAGCGACTGAACCCGGATATTATTCGGAGAATAGATAGCTTCCAAGCCACGCAACTGACTCTCGGCAGCAATTAGCTGAGCCTGCAGGTTGGCGGCGGCTTCTACCAGGACCTTGCCCTGGTTTTGCACGTCCAGAGTGGCGTTGCGGCTGGAAAACTGACTCAGTTCGCGCGAGGCATCATCCAAGTCCTGTTTAACGGCCTTGAGACGACCCTCGAGAAACAAACGCTCGCGACGCGCCGAGGATGTGCTCAGTTGGGCGACAAGCTTGTCGAGTTCATCGACGTAAGCGGCGGCGAGGTCACGGGCACGATAGGGGCTGTGGTCGGTGACGACGATGGTGATGATTCCACTTTTCTTGTCTTCATCAACGAAAGTGCGCTTGGTGAGCTGCTTGCGTGCGTCCACGTAGTACTTGTACCGATAGACCTTGCGCAGGTTGAAGCGATCGATCAGATCGTCTTGCACGGTGCGACTCCGAACGATGCTGACAAACGTAGCGCCGGAGGATTTCCCGCCGATCAGGGTGCTGGCCAGGCCAGCCGCGCCGGAAGGCAATCCCACCGAACCGGTCATGGCGGCGATCATGGCAGCATTCGACATCGATTGCGGATCGGGCGGCATCAATTGCACCGTCGATTCGTACCGCTTGGGAATGACGAATGCGACGACGGTCGCAACAGCCAGTCCGATGAGCGTCACGCGAAGCAACCAGCCGCGGCGGTCCCATAGAAGAGCGCTCGTCGGCATGGCATCGCGCCAAGACACTTGTCGTGAAGCGTCGTCAGTCCCTGTTCGCAGCTGTTCGGTTATGCTGCCCAAGATTGCACCCTCCGGCGAAAACGACCATCGATCACCGGCATGGCCCGGCATGGCCTGGCGAACACGACCTCACGTGATCTGAATTTTACCAACCGCAACATTCCAAGTTCCGCCTGCCGTTGAAGGCAGGGTGTTTGCCATCGCGACGTGGCTATTTTGCGATGCGCAAATGAGGGCGGAACGTAAGCTGGAACGATGCGGTCACATTGGACTGTCTTCCCGAGGCAAGCAGTGGCATGGTCCAGTGCTCGACTTGTACGAAAGTGCTCAATGCCAGGTCGGGACGAATCGCTCGGTTCCGTGTTGACCGGTACATTTTCAGTAAAGCTGCTCATCGCATCTCATTCTCAAGAGTGCCCTTGCGGCGCAGAAACACCTTGAACCGGCATCAGTGTCTTCCCCAATTCCGCGGCCAATAGCTGAATTGAACTGAGGTCGTTACGTTTGTCTGGGAATTGGGGGCCACCATTGGGAATATCCACCTTTCGTATGTGACCGAACTCGAAATGCTCATGGCTGAATGCACCCATAAGTCGGCTCGTACCGCAACGTCGGTGAGAGTGCCGCCGCCGGCGATGAACTCCCTGCTGACTTTCTGATGGCGGAAACTCATCTGGACAAAGCTTCTTGCATCCACGTGATACGTGGCCCAAGCTTGAGCTCCCTGCCCTGCTCGTCCAATCCAGTTTCCCAACAGATTGCCATCGTTGGTATATCCGTTGCGCCATGTAGCGTTGAAGTAGTAGTAGCCGGGACCCACGGCCCCTCCAAGAGGATTGTCCGAATAGCTCCCTTCGAGTCGCATGTCCAGCTTTGGCAGTGACGGAAAACGAGAAAGGTAAAGACCAGCACGCCAGATCGATCGATCGGGATACGCGATCGGAGAGTACTGGTCTTCGGTAAAGCCGTCGCCGTAGAAGGTCAGCCATTTCCGCAGCCCGGGCAACCGGTAGGTGAAGTCCATACCCGAACGACGGTCTCCCGGTTTATTGGCATTGCCAGCGAGCGTGTTTCCCGTAGACACAAGGCTGCGAAAGAATGTGTGCCATGTCAGCGGATACCCTGGCCCGCCGTAAACCGTGGTTCGCGAAAAGCCAAGCTCAAGATCAGGAGTCGGCTTAAAACTGATTCGCTGGCCGTGTATGTACGGCTGCGGATCGAGTGATTGGCCATAACTTCCTGTCAGGCCATTAGGGCTGACAAGAAACTCGTGTCCCGATAGCTGGCCAAAAAATCCCTCTGTCCGGATCGGTCCCAGCCAGCCGAGAATACTCGGCAATTTGAACGGAGTAACCCGGTTCATTCGCACCATCGTGATGGGTTCGGCATTGTTACTAAACATCATCGCACCACCGATGCCCGGTCCCCATGAGAGGCTCTGTTTGCCAAAGGAGAATTGCCAGTTGTTGAGGTTCAGTGCAACATAAGCATCAAGCAACCGAAAACGATTCACAGCCGGCATCAAAGTTGCAGGCGCGATCGACGGCAGGTTGTCTGCAGTCGCGGCCGCTTGTCGAGCCGACAACGAGAGTGGCGGGGCAGAAGGCGCGTGCTGGTATTCTCCCCGCACATAAAATGTCAGCGGGCCGGCTTCGGCATGGCTGCTGAACCCGGTAACCAAGTTGAAACCTTCCTGGTACGGCCTGCCGTAATCATTTACGAGAGTTTGGCCGAAATGATAGCCATCGGTGAGCGGCATGCCTGAAATGCCAGTGAAACGTGTATAAACGGATTCGACCTCCACGCCGAGATTTCGATCGCCCGCCCGACGCCGGCTCTCAAGCGCGAATTCAGCCTTCAGGACTTCGTACAGTTCTTTCGCCGACGCATTCGTCCCAGTTTCGCCAACTAACTTGGCAGATACCTCTTCAAGAATTCGCGTACATTCCATGCGCGTCCAAGGACGCATTCCAGCAAAACCTGTCTGGATGTACCCCATCGCCGCCAGCCGGTCGATTACCGGATATATCCAGCTGTCGAGTGGAACGTACGGAGATCCTATGTTCTCCGGGTTACCGGAGCCTCGGTCGCGCTCGAATGTTCCGTACGCCGCATCGGAGTATTCACGAGCGTGATGTGCGTTATATACCTGGCGCCCCACGAACCAGCCGATCGCGCCGCCTACAAGGACGTCCGAGGTGAAGTGCTGGCGACCGGTAACTCGGGCAGCGCTGATCGCCGCGGCGCCGCCGTAAGCGAGAAGCTGCGTCAACGGACCGGGATATTCGCGTGCAATTACGGATGCGATCGCCCAAGCGCCACTGCTGTGACCCGACGGGAACGACGACCCCCCGTTCAGGAATCGTCCGGTGCCATCGTTCTCCAGCGGACGATTGCGTCCCGCGATGTACTTGATTCCCTCGGTAATGAGCAGCGCATTGAGGGCAGCTTCCCCACTCAGCACGGCGGTCTCGCGCATGTGGTCATTGTGGGTCGCAAGGCTCAACAGATAAGCGCTGGCGACCCCACCCCCGTAGGCCGCCGCTCCGTAATCGGAAAAAGACTTACTGCGTTTGATGAGAGTAGCGCTCGTCGGGAGCTTCTGCTCGATGCTTCCATCGCTCAACGTAACTACAGTCATCGCTCCGACGAGAGGCACAATCCATTCGGCATCGTCCAGACGCAGTTTCAGCGGGCTGGTCCAAAAGTTTTTCTGGTCCGCCACAAAATTTCGCGCAAAAGATCGCTCCAGGGACCTGTACGGCTGGCCGTTTTGCGTAACGCGCGTGGCCGGAGGCGCGGGGGTTCCGTCATCAACCGAATTGGTCGACGATGGAACGTGTCCAGCGGACGCGCCGGCCGACAACGTAGGCGGCTGAGATTCGGGTTGCCCTCGTTCGATGGTCTCCTGCCCAACCGGTTTCGCCGCCGGGTCCTGCTGTTTTTCTTGGGGACAGGGCAGGCGGACTTTGCCCGAAAGGTCGGTACAGACACGGTCGCCCGATGCGTCCTGCGCCACAGCGCATGCCGCGAAGGCAAGAGCCACTACAGCAAGCTGAAAAGAGCGATTCTTCATTTAAAAACTCGATGCAACCTTAGCGGCGATCGCCATGGACGAGACAAACTGGGCGCCCGTCATGATCTCTTTCCAAGCCGACGACCCGGTGATGAATTTCTCGGGAACGACAACCATGTCGCCAGGCGCTATCTTGAGGGAGAGCACGCTGCCGCGCCAGAAACCGGAACCTCCTCCGTCGCGTCCGGCCACCGATCCATCGGCGCGAATCACGTAGACGGACTTTTTGTCGGCGAGCGCAGTGGCCCCGCCGGCCTGCTGCAGATACCAGCCTGCGTCCTTGCCGGGCGCATAGCTCACTGCCGAACTGTTGTATACCTGCCCGCTTACGATCACGAAATTCGGCCGTTTGGGAATGAAGAGCACGTCTCCAGCACGCACTTCGACATCCGACGACGTGTTCTTCCACCGCCGGATGTCGGCCGATATGTGGATGACCAGCCTGCCACTGGGAGCCTGGTTGCGAAGCGCGTTCAGCACTTGTTGCTGCTGTTGCATTGCCGCTTGCATCAAGGCTGCCTGCTCCTGGCCGGTGACGCTGCCGCTGATATTCGCGTTTCCGCTAGCCTCGATGCGATGAATCGTCTCCTGCCGGCTCTTTTCCGAAAACTCGCGCACCTGCATTCGTTCCAGCACCGCACCGTACGGGTATGCTGTCGCCGTGAAACCGCCCGTGCGCTCGATGATCGCGCTAAGCTTCTAGCCTTCCTCGATGCCGTAGGTCCCTGTATGAAGCACCTCGCCCTGTACGGTGATTGAGGCGCCCACTTCGGCCCAGCCTGCCAGCTGGCGGATGCTGAGAACATCACCATCCATCAGGCGGACATCGGAATCGGCTTCTCCCGACATCGCCTTCGCGATCGGAACCTCCTGGTGCTCGCCGAGTACGCGCGCGCCGTTCTCGACGACGTAGCGCGACAGATCGGCAGCCATGGTATAGGCGCCGCGCTTGAACCCACCTGCCAGACGGATCAGGTCGGCGGCACTCATGTTCGTACCCAGCGGGTATTTACCGGGCTTTGCGACCTCGCCCAGGATGGAAACCGTGGGCGGATCGAGTTTCGCCAGGTCGCGGTGAACGATGATCCTGTCCTTCGCTTCCAGCAGAAGGTCTTCTTTCGGATCTCCTGCCAGGGCGCGGCCAAGATTAACGCTTAGAATCTTGACTTCGCCGCCAGGCAGCTTGCGGTAGATCTGCGCGTCGTCCAGCTTGGCATCGGTGGTGATGCCGCCCGCAAGATAAATCGCGTCGCGAAGGTGCGTTTCACCGTTGGTCAGGTGCTCACCGGGCTGCCGCACCTCGCCGGAGACCATGATTTCGGGCGCGTCTTCGAAATCGAAGCGACCGAATACGCGCACCGTGTCGAACGGCTTGAGCTCAGGAACGGTCCCCTTCCCGCTGAGTGCGTCTTCGAGGTTGAAAGCTAACACCACGGGGCGGTAATCAGGGGCATTGAGTCGGATGATCTCGGCATGACGCCGGGATGGTTCGGGCAGCATGTCGGCGTAAGACTTGATCAGGTCCGTGACCTTCATGCCCTCGCTGTACGGATACTTGCCGGGGTGGAAGACGTGACCATCGAGATAGACCGTCTTGTAGCTGTACGGCAGGATCGGCGAGATGCGAATCGTGTCGCCGTCCTGAATTTTGAAGGCCTCCATCGCCCTGGTAGTCGCCTGCTGGTCGTTGTTTTCCGGCAGGTCGAGACTCAGCATGATCTTCTTGTCGTGTGCCTGCACGCGCTCGACGTCGATATGACGCAGGGTGCCGGTGGAGAGCACTCCCCCCGCGATTTCCAGCGCTTCGGCAAGATTCGACTCGCCAAGCAATTCATAAATGGCGGGTCGGCGCACCATGCCTTCGACGGTGATCTGCGGCCCAATCGGCGGCACCAGGATCGTGTCGCCAGACTGCAGAGTGCTGATGTCGGAGCGGGTCCCATGCAGGATCATCTCGTACAGGTCGGTTGCCTGCACAACCTTGTTTCCGCGTTTGTGGAGTACGGTCCGGAGAGAACCTCGCGACGACGGACCGCCGGCGGCAAGCACGGCGTTGAGCGGCGTCGAGAGCGCGCTGATGTCGTAAGCTCCGGGTAGATTCACGTCGCCCACGATGTAGACGCGCACGGTTCGAATACGGGCCAGCGAAACGTCCGCGCGGACGTCACGGTACTGCGTCCGCAATAAAGCCTGTATCTCCTGCTGCACCGCTCCCAGCGTCTTGCCGGTCACCTGCACGGCGCCGGATTCCGGCAGCGAAACGCGGCCTTCGCGGTCCACTACGCGCTGCAGGCGCTGCGAAACGCTGCCCCACATCTCGATCTTGAGAGTATCGCCGGGCCCGAGCACGTATTCCGGACCCACCGGAAGATCCAACGGAAGCTGGTCCAAGTTCCCGGTCCCGTTGGTGAAGATATCCATGCCGAAGCGGTCCAGCGTCGGCGAGCGGCGGGAGACCTGCGAGTACAGGTCATACAGCGACGGGATGTCCGCGTAGGGATTCGCGCGATGCCGAATAACAGGGGATTCGTAGTTCGGCCGCAGCGGCGGCATCTGGGCGCGCGGCCGCGACAGCGAAGCTGATTCAACCGGGACGTCGGAGTTAGAGTTGCCTGTCGCGAGCGCACCCGCTCCAGACATGGCGGCCAAGGCGGCGTTATCACGCAGCTTCTGAGCCGCCGACATGGCGCCGGCATTGGATCCGGACATCCCGTCTCCCGTCAGTTCCGAGGCCGCTAACAGCGATGGAAGCTCGCCCGGATTGATCGGCGCCATCGAGGGATAGTCGATGTCCCCCTGCGTGGCCTGTGCCCGCAGCATCTCGCGCCGGCGATCTACCGGGGCTGACGGCGCCGACGGAACGGCATTTCGTTCAGGAACTGATTGCTGCTGCTGCTGCTGCTGCTGCCTGAGTTGCTCGCGTTCCTTTTCGCGATCGCGTTCCAAGTCGACGCGCTGTTTCCAATAGTCCTTTTCGGATATCGGCGCTTTGGCGAGGTCGCCGTCTGCCGTGTCGGTGCCGTTCTTGCGGTTCCTTCCTGCAGCGAACTCGTCTTCGGTTGGCTTGGCGCGCACATAGGAGCGCTTCTCAATTTCCTGCGTGGCAAGCACCCGAATGTTGGCGTCGGTGCGCACGAGGTCGAAGACGGCGGCGTCGGTCAGGCTCTCGGGATCCAACAGTCGGCCCTGCTCGTAGGCTTTCAAGACGAGGGTGCGTTTGAACGCAAGCACCAAGCCGGGAGAGTCGCGGAAGATCTCGAGGATCTTGTCTGCCGACATGGAAACAAGCTCGGCAGCCTGACGCTCGGCCCGCGATGGCAGGTTGGGCGCGTTTTCGTTGGTGCGGTTCGACGGTGATTGCGCTGCAACCGGCGGCACGAACCAAATCACCGCCAGAAAAGCTGTGACGAAACAGAATGCGCGAGTGTACTTCCGCATTACGCCAACCTCTTGGAAATCGCTATTGCCGATGAGGCCAGCTATCGGGGAATCCGACAGCCGAATGGAACCTGAAAGTTAATTGAAGAAACGGTGGGCGAGATATGGCTCCGCCCCGTCAGTTACAGGGCTAGAATGAATTAACAATAATAATTTCAGTTACTTACGATCCAAACACACTGGTTGATGAGCTTCAAGCACGGACGATCAATGCACAGTTCAAAATCAAGTCTCTGTGTGCTTGGCCACAGAAATCGAAACTCCATCGATTCGATCGGTGAATGCTGTCTGCGTCAAACCCCAGTCAACGCGGAAAGACTTGGCCGCAACGTTAACCGAAATCTTACGTTGAACCAATTTGGGAAACTGCCTAGCCCGCATGGCTTCCGCTTTGGAATTTTACCAAGGCAGCGCACGCGCTACCTCGCTCGCTCGGAGGACCAAGCGGCTCCGTTCGGAGACAGCCAGTCAAGCTCTCGGATGAGCATAAATTTATACCACGAAAGCGAACCCTCCGTCATCGCAATAACCCGCTATGTGTCAGTAGAAACAGAGAGATGTCTAGTGACAAAACCTTGCACACCGGCGCTCCGGCGGCTGCGGTTGTACAATGCACGATTTAGCCTTTACGGCTATGGGAGCGGAGATGCGCGCATTGGTGACTGGCGGTGCCGGGTTCCTCGGATCGCACTTGTGCGGACACCTGCTCGACCGGGGGTGGACGGTCGTCTGTGTTGATAACGAAGTGACTGGTTCAGCGGCCAACGTCGCCGTCCTGTCGGCAAGCGACCGCTTCCGGTTTGTGAAGCAGAAC
>Ga0097691_1000806_pt1 | contig 25213 bp, 28 predicted proteins | sample NGESurdeep072012_8_FD_72858 | JGI IMG/M metagenome (GOLD analysis project Ga0097691, IMG submission 72858) | Arctic peat soil microbial communities from Barrow, Alaska - NGEE Surface sample 210-1 deep-072012 | ecosystem: Environmental > Terrestrial > Soil > Wetlands > Peat ... | reverse complement strand
GCCCAGGGCGGCACCGGATTGGGCCTGGCGCTGGTCAAGCACGTGCTCACCCGCCATGGCGGCCGATTGAACATCGAGAGCACGCCGGGCGAGGGCGCCACCTTCACCATGCATCTGCCATTGCACACCGAAGATTTCCGGCCGACGAGCGAATTGGACGTAAAATCAAAAGCTTAAATTGTCATGTGACTGTCACCAAACGTTTATAGAACGGTGACATGCGACGCCTATGGCTGACCTCGACTTCGGAACCTCTCGATCCAACGCGACCAAAAAAACCTGTCCGAAGCTCAGTCTTGGAGTGCGTTTTAAAGCAACAGCGGCCGCCCGGACCCGGGCGCAAAGGCGGAAATCACGGGCATCAAGCCCCGCGCACGCTTTTGGCCGCCAACATGGAGAGACCCGTGAAACACTGGACGACAAGGTCCGCAATTTGGGCAGCCGCCGGTTTCATCGCCGCCGCTGCTTTCGTTCCGGCTCAGGCTGCCGACATCTCCGGCGCCGGCGCCACCTTCCCCTATCCGATCTATGCCAAATGGGCCGACGCCTACAAAAAGGAAACCGGTAACGGGCTGAACTATCAGTCGATCGGTTCCGGCGGCGGCATCAAGCAGATTACTGCTCGTACGGTGACTTTCGGCGCGTCCGATATGCCGCTGCAGCCGGCGGAACTGGATAAGATCGGCGTCATCCAGTTTCCGACCGTCATGGGCGGCATCGTCCCGGTCGTAAACCTCGACGGCATCAAGAGCGGCGATCTGACCATCGATGGTCCGACCCTTGCCAAGATTTATCTCGGCGAGATCAAGACCTGGGATGATCCGGCGCTCAAGAAGCAGAATCCGAACGCGAAACTGCCGTCGCAGGCGATCGCGCTGGTGCACCGCTCCGACGGATCCGGCACCACCTTCATCTTCACGAATTACCTGTCGAAGGTGAGCGCGGATTGGAAGTCGAAGGTCGGCAGCAATACCTCGGTCGAATGGCCGGCCGGCATCGGCGCCAAGGGTAACGAAGGCGTTGCCAATAACGTGGCTCAGACCAAGGGCGCGATCGGTTACGTCGAGACCGCCTACGCCAAGCAGAACAAGCTGACCACCACCAAGATGGTCAACAAGGACGGCAAGGTCGTTGCCGCGACCTCCGAGGCCATCATGTCGGCCGCCGCCGGCGCCGACTGGGCGAAGGCGCCCGGCTTCTACATGATCCTCACCGACTCAGCCGGTGCGGCGTCCTGGCCAATCGCCGGCGCCACCTTCATCCTGCTGCCGAAGGAGCCGAAGGATACGGCCGCCACCAGCGAAGCGCTCAAGTTCTTCGCCTGGGCGTACAAGAACGGCGGCAAGATGGCCGAAAGCCTCGATTACATTCCGATGCCCGACAGCGTCGTGAAGCTGATCGAGGCCAAGTGGAAGAGTGACGTCAAGGCGGCGATGTGATTCCTACGACAACGTGGGGAAGGGCGCCGGCAAATATTGCTATTTGGCGCCCTTTCCTTGTCCACCGCCGCTCACAAGGCGGCTTGTCTTGCGGCTAAGGGGCCGCTTGAGTAGCTCTCCTGGACGCGCTTGAGCCATAGGGAGGGCCGAATGCAACCCGCCGGGAGGCGACCCGTGGTTGACGTTGCGTTGCAGGGCGGAACCATGTCGGTCGCCGAGCAGGTCGATCGAGCCAAGGTTCTCCAGCGGCTGCGGTTGGGCGACGCGGCGTTCCGTCATCTAACGCGCGCCGCCGCCGTAACCGTTCTCGTCATCCTTGGCGGGATCATTGTTTCGCTGATCCATGGTTCGTGGCCGGCGTTGCGCACGTTCGGCTTCAGCTTTCTGACCCAAACGAGCTGGAACCCGGTGACCGAGAAATTCGGCGCGCTGGCACCGATTTACGGCACCGTCGTCACTTCCTTCATCGCCATGCTGATCGCGGTGCCGGTCGGTCTATTCATCGCGCTGTTTCTCACCGAATTGTGCCCGATGTGGCTGCGCCGCCCGATCGGCATCGCCATCGAGTTGCTCGCCGGCATTCCCAGCATCATCTACGGTATCTGGGGCCTGTTCGTGTTCGCGCCGTTCCTGCAGCAATACGTGCAGCCGTTCTTGATCACAGTGTTCGGCTCTGTGCCGGTGCTCTCCACTTTGTTCGAGGGCCCCCCCTATGGCATCGGCATCCTGACCGCCGGCCTGATCCTCGCCATCATGGTGCTGCCGTTCATCACCTCGATTTCGCGCGACGTGTTCGAAGCGGTGCCGCCGGTGCTCAAGGAGGCGGCCTATGGACTGGGCTGCACGACCTGGGAAGTGGCGCGTTACGTCGTGCTGCCCTACGCGCGCGTCGGCGTGATCGGCGGCGTCATGCTCGGGCTTGGCCGTGCGCTCGGCGAAACCATGGCGGTGACCTTCGTGATCGGCAATGCGCACCGCATTTCCGGCTCGATCTTGGCGCCGGGAACGACGATATCGGCCACCATCGCCAACGAGTTCACCGAGGCGGTCGGTGACCTCTATACCTCTGCGCTGATCGCGCTCGGCCTCATCCTGTTCGCGATCACGTTCATCGTGCTCGCTTTTGCGCGCCTGATGTTGATGCGTCTCAACACGCGGGTCGGAGTCTGACCATGGTCATGATATCAGGCGCCTCCTCTCCGCTTTACGCGAAACGCCGCCGCCGTAACGTCATCACGATGGGGCTGTCGTTTGCCGCGACGGCTTTCGGTTTGAGCTGGCTGGTGCTGATTCTCGGCGTGCTGCTGTGGGAAGGCTTCAGCGGTCTCTCGCTGGCGGTGTTCACTGAGATGACACCACCACCGGGCGCGGCCGGCGGCCTGCTCAATCCGATCATCGGCAGCCTGGTCATGACGTCGATCGCGGTGGCGATCGGCACGCCGCTCGGCATGCTCGCCGGCACTTACATGGCGGAGTACGGTCGCTACGACAAATTGACCACGGTCGTGCGCTTCATCAACGACATTTTGCTGAGTGCACCGTCCATCGTGATCGGTCTGTTCGTCTACGAAATCATGGTCGCGCAGATGGGCCACTTCTCCGGCTGGGCCGGCGCCGTCTCGCTGGCGGTGATCGTGGTGCCGGTGGTGGTGCGCACCACCGAGGATATGCTCACCTTGGTCCCCGACACGCTGCGCGAGGCGGCAGCCTCGATCGGCCTGCCGCGCGCGCTGATGATCACCAAAGTCGCCTATCGCGCCGCGCGCGCCGGCATGATCACCGGCGTGTTGCTGGCGATTGCGCGCATCAGCGGCGAAACCGCGCCGCTGCTGTTCACCGCGCTCAACAACCAGTTCTGGAGCACCGACCTGAATGCTCCGGTCGCCAGCCTGCCGGTCGTTATCTTCCAGTTCGCGCTCAGTCCCTACAAGGACTGGCAGAAGCTGGCCTGGACCGGCGCGCTGATCATCACCTTGGCGGTGCTTGCGCTCAGCATCATCGCCAGGCTTCTAGCGGCACAGAGAAAATCATCATGAGCGTAGCAGCATTCACGGTACCGACCGTCACCCACGCAGCGTCCAGCGTCGAAGGTCTGTTGGAAAAGATTTCGATCCGGAACCTGGATTTCTTTTATGGCGATAACCGTGCCCTGAAGAACATCAATTGCTCGCTGTATCAGGGCAAGGTGACCGCCTTCGTCGGTCCGTCCGGTTGCGGCAAGTCCACGCTGCTGCGCGTCCTCAACCGCATGTACGACCTCTATCCGAACCAGCGCGCCAGCGGGCATGTACAACTCGACGACGAGGATATTCTGGCGTCGTCGCAGGACCTCAATTTGCTGCGCGCCAAGGTCGGCATGGTGTTTCAGAAGCCGACGCCGTTCCCGATGACGATTTTCGAGAATATCGCCTTCGGCATCAGGCTGTACGAGCGGCTGACGAAATCCGACTTGGAGGGCCGCGTGCAGCATGCGCTGCAGCGCGCCGCGTTGTGGGAAGAGGTCAAGGACAAGCTCAACGCCAATGGGCTCTCGCTCTCCGGCGGCCAGCAGCAGCGGCTGTGCATCGCCCGCACCGTCGCGGTGCGGCCGGAGGTGATCCTGTTCGACGAGCCGTGCTCGGCGCTCGACCCGATCTCCACCGCCAAGATCGAGGAACTGATCGACGAACTTAAGGACGACTACACGATCGCCATCGTGACCCACAACATGCAGCAGGCCGCGCGCGTGTCCGACTTCACCGCGTTCATGTATCTCGGCGAGCTGGTCGAATACGGCGAAACCACGCGCATGTTTACGACACCTAACGACCGCCGCACTCAGGATTATATAACGGGTCGCTTCGGCTAACACTGATGAGCCAGTCCGCGACTGAAGGACAACAACAATGACCGATTTGCACACCACCAAGGCCTTCGACACCGATCTGCAGGATCTCGGACGCATGGTCGCCGAGATGGGTGGCCTCGCCGAAAAGCAGGTCGCCGATTCCGTCGATGCGCTGGCCAAGCGCGATAGCGCGCTGGCGCAGCGCATCACGCAGGCGGACGCCAATATCGATGCGTTGCAGCGTGAGATTGAGGAAAAGGCGGTGCTGACTATCGCCCGCCGTCAGCCGATGGCGGTCGATTTGCGCGAGATCGTCGGCGCCCTGCGGATTGCCAACGATCTGGAACGTATCGGCGATCTGGCCAAGAACATCGCCAAACGCGTGATCGCACTCAACGGCGAATTCCCGCCGCCCAAGCTGATCCGCGGCGTCGAGCATATGGCCAATATGGTGCTCGGCCAGATGAAAGCGGTGCTTGATGCCTATGCCCGCCGCGACGATAGCAAAGCGATGGCGGTGTGGCGCGGCGACGAGGAGATCGACGCGGTCTGCACCTCGGTGTTCCGCGAACTGCTCACCTATATGATGGAAGATCCGCGCAACATTACTTTCTGTATTCATCTCTTGTTCTGCGCCAAGAACATCGAGCGCATGGGCGACCACGCCACCAATATCGCCGAAACGGTGCACTACGTTATCGAAGGCCGGCCAATCACGGAGCACAGGCCGAAGGGCGACACCACGACCATCCCCGCGCTGCGGACGGCGACCGAAAGATAACGGGACTGCGCATGATCCCGAAAAGTGGGAACCGGTTTTCGGATAAGATCATGCGCCAAGGAAAAAACACATGACCGCGCGCATCCTGATCGTGGAAGACGAAGAGCCGCTCACCATGCTGCTCCGCTACAACCTCGAGGCCGAAGGCTACGAGGTTGAGACCGCCGCACGCGGTGACGAGGCCGACACCCGCCTCAAGGAGAGCAGCCCGGATCTGGTGGTGCTCGACTGGATGCTGCCGGGCCTGTCCGGCATCGAGTTATGCCGCCGTCTGCGCGCGCGGCCGGAAACCCGCCAATTGCCGATCATCATGCTCACCGCCCGCGGCGAGGAGAGCGAAAAGGTGCGTGGGCTCGCTACCGGCGCCGACGATTACATCGTCAAGCCGTTCTCGGTGCCGGAACTGCTGGCGCGCGTGCGCGCGCTGTTGCGGCGCGCCAACCCCGAGCGGGTCGCGCTCGTGCTCAACATCGGCGACATCGAGCTCGATCGCGAAAAGAAACGGGTTTCACGCAACGGCCGCCCGATCGACCTCGGGCCGACCGAGTACCGTCTGCTGGAGTTCTTGATGGAGCGCCCGGGCCGGGTGTTCTCGCGCGAGCAATTGCTCGACGGCGTCTGGGGCAGCGATATCTATATCGACGAGCGCACCGTGGACGTGCATGTCGGCCGGTTGCGCAAGGCGATCAATCGCGGCCACATGGCCGACCCGATCCGTACCGTGCGCGGGGCCGGCTATGCGCTCGATGACCGCTTCGGGCGGGCGAGCTGAGCTAACCGTGGAAAGAGCGCTTGTCGCGCCGCCGGTCGGTCATCGGCTGGTAGGCGACGCGGGAGTGGAAGGTGCAATAAGGGGAGTCATTGGCTTCGCCGCCGCAGAAGAAGAAGTCCCCGCTGCCCGGATCGCCGATCGGCCAATGGCAGGTCTTTTCGGTCAGTTGCAGCAGGGTCTTGCGCTGCTCGACCGGGATTTCGATCAGTTCCGGCTCGGGCTCGACCTCGTAATCATAAGCCAGCGCGGTATTGCCCCGCATCGACGATCTCGACACCCGCAGCATGCCGGAGGAACGCGCCTTGCGCGGCCTTGGGCTGGACGAAGAAGGGCTCTTGGCGCGGCCGGAGAGGCCGAGGCGGTGGACCTTGCCGATCACCGCGTTGCGGGTGACCCCGCCGAGTTCGGCCGCAATCTGGCTGGCGGACAGCCCGTCCGCCCACAGTTTCGTCAGGAGTGCGACCCTTTCGTCGGTCCAGCTCATCGGGTTTTCTCCTAGCCTTTCAAGGCCTTGGGTAGAATCCGCCGCCGTCGTCGGGCAACGCTTCGCGCGCCTGACGCATACGCTACAGGGATGAACTAAAAATCGATCCGGCAGTACGAGATGTCGTACTAGCTGACTGAAACGCTACAATATGGGGTAAGTCACGTGCAAGCTCTTGCAAGCCCCTATCCCCATCTACCAACAGTTTTTCCAATAGAATCGGCACTTGCGGCATAATTGAGTCGGCAAAAGGTACGCCGCGGCCGTGTTGACAGGGCAAGACCCGGCAATAGAATGAAAAAAGTGCCGCCCGGCGAGGCGGCACATTTCTTTTCGGCTCGCGCATGATCCCGAAAAGTGGGTACCGGTTTTCGGAAAAGATCATGCGCAAGCAAGATGTCTAGACGGAAGAAACAGGCCGTGAACTCGCATCTATTGCCGACCTATGCGCGCGTCGACCTCGCTTTCGAGCGGGGCGAGGGTGCTTGGCTGTTCACGGCTGACGGCGAGCGCTATCTCGATTTTACCTCGGGCGTCGCCGTCAACGCGCTCGGCCACGCGCATCCGCATATGGTCGCGGCGCTGACCGAGCAGGCGCAAAAGCTCTGGCACGTCTCCAACCTGTACCGCATCCCGCAAGCCGAGCGGCTGGCCGACCGGCTGTGCGCGTTGAGCTTTGCCGATACGGTATTTTTCCAGAATTCCGGTGCCGAGGCGATCGAATGCGCGATCAAGATGGCGCGCCACTATCAGTTTTCCTGCGGCAAGCCTGAGCGTTTCCGCATCATCACATTTGAAGGCGCCTTCCACGGGCGCACGCTGGCCGCAATCGCCGCGACCGGAAACAAGAAATATCTCGAAGGCTTCGGCCCGTCGATGCCAGGTTTCGACCAGGTGCCTTACGGCGATCTCGAAGCGGTCAAGAAAGCGATCGGCCCCGAGACCGGCGCCATCCTGATCGAGCCGATCATGGGCGAGGGCGGCGTGCGGGTGGTTCCTCATACGTTTTTGCGCGCACTTCGTAAATTGTGCGACGACCACGGCCTGCTGCTGATGTTCGACGAGATACAAACTGGAATCGGCCGCACCGGCGACCTGTTCGCCTATGAGCACACCGGCGTCACGCCCGATATCATGGCGCTGGCGAAGGCGCTGGGCGGCGGAATTCCGATCGGCGCCTGCCTGGCGACGGCGGAAGCGTCCAAGGGCATGACCGCCGGCACCCACGGCTCGACCTTCGGCGGCAATCCGCTGGCGATGGCGGCCGGCAATGCGGCGCTCGACGTGATAACGGCGAACGGCTTCCTCGACCGGGTGCGGAAGAATTCGCTCGTGCTCAAGCAGCGGCTGGCCGAGCTGAAAGACCGCCACGCGTCGGTGATCGCCGAGGTGCGCGGCGAAGGCCTGCTGATCGGCCTGCGCATGGTGCCGCCGGCATCCGAGATGGTGGACGAATTGCGCAATGAGAAGATGATCACGGTTGCCGCCGGCGACAATGTGGTGCGGCTGCTGCCACCGCTGATTATTGGAGAAAACGAGATCGCGGAGGCGTTCGCGCGCATCGATCGGGCTTGCGCGCGGCTGGCGCGCGCGCATCCGCGGCAAGCTGACCAGGCTGCCAAGCAGAAGGCGGCGTCATGACCGGAAACGGCATGCGGCATTTCCTCGATCTCATCGACGTTTCGAAGTCGGTGCTGGCCGGGATGATCGACAACAGCCGCGCCATGAAGGCCGCGCGCGCGCGCGGGATCGTCGCGGCGCCGCTGGCCGGCAAGACGCTGGCGATGATCTTCGACAAGCCGTCGACGCGCACACGCGTGTCGTTCGACGTCGCCATGCGCCAGCTCGGCGGCGAAGCGATCCTGCTCACCGCGCAGGAAATGCAGCTCGGGCGCGGCGAGACGCTGGCCGACACCGCGCGCGTGCTCTCGCGCTATGTCGACGCCATCATGATCCGCATTCTCGATCACGAGGCGGTGGCCGAGCTTGCGCGCCACGCCACGGTGCCGGTGATCAACGGGCTCACCCGGCGCTCGCATCCCTGCCAGGTGCTGGCCGACGTCATGACGTTCGAGGAAAAGCGCGGGCCGATCCGCGGCCGCACGGTGGCCTGGAGCGGCGATAGCAACAACGTGCTGGCATCCTGGATGCACGCGGCCGAGCGCTTCGAGTTCCAGCTACGGGTGGCGACGCCGGCCGAGCTGCGCCCCAAGAAATGGCTGATGGACTGGGTGAAATCGTCCGGCGCCGTGATCAAGATCGGCGACGACCCGGAAGCCGCGGTGAAGGACGCCGACTGCGTGGTCACCGACACTTGGGTGTCGATGGGCGACCGCGACGGCAAGTCCAGGCATAACGTGCTCAAGCGCTACCAGGTCAATGCCCGGCTGATGTCCAAGGCCAAGCCGGACGCGCTGTTCATGCACTGCCTGCCGGCGCATCGCGGCCAGGAGGTCACCGACGAGGTGATCGACGGCCCGCAATCGGTCGTGTTCGACGAGGCGGAAAACCGGCTGCACGCGCAGAAGGGCCTGCTGGCCTGGTGCCTGCACGCGGACGCCCGGTAGCAATCACCGCGAACAGCGCTACATAAGGGCGATGAGCAACCCTGAAATTGCTATTCCTTCGCGCGCACCGGCGGCCACCACGGCCGACGACACCGTCATGCCGTTCGAAGTGGCTTCGCTCGACCTGCGCGGCCGCGTGGTGCGGCTCGGGCCAGTGGTTGACCAGATTCTCAACGCTCATGCCTATCCGCAGCCGGTGGCCAAGCTGCTGGGCGAGGCCGTGGTGCTCACCGTCATGCTCGGCTCGGCCTTGAAGATCGACGGCCGCTTCATTTTGCAGACCAAGACCGACGGCCCGGTGCGCATGCTGGTGGTGGACTTCACCGCTCCCGGCAAGGTGCGCGCCTGCGCGGGCTTCGACAAGGATCGCGTCGCCGCGACGATCGCATCCGGCAAGGCCGATGCCGGCGCGCTGCTCGGCCACGGCCATCTCGCCATGACCATCGACCAGGGCCCGGACATGAACCGCTACCAGGGCCTGGTCGCGCTCGCAGGCGGCTCGCTGGAAGACGCGGCGCACGAATATTTCCACCGCTCCGAGCAGATCCCGACGCGGGTGCGGCTGGCGGTGGCCGAGGAACTGCGCGCGGTTCAAGGCGGCGCCAGCCATCGCTGGCGCGCCGGCGGCATCTTGCTGCAATTCCTGCCCAAGGCGCCGGAACGCGTGCGTGTTGCCGATCTCGATCCCGGCGATGCGCCGGAAGGCACCGTCCCGCACACGCTGCCGGAAGACGATGCCTGGGTGGAAGGCCGCGCGCTGGTCTCCACCGTCGAGGACGTCGAATTGATCGACCCGGCGCTCTCCAGCGAGCGGCTGGTCTATCGACTGTTCCATGAGCCGGGCGTGCGCGTCTTCCGCGGCAGCGAGGTGCGCGCGGAGTGCTCGTGCTCACGCGCCAGCGTTGAGGCCATGTTGAAAAGCTTTTCGCAGGATGACCGCGATCACATGGTCGAGGACGGCAAGATTTCCGTCACCTGCGAATTCTGCAGCGCGAATTACGTATTTGCGCCGGGCGAGGTCGAGGCGAAAGAGGGTTGAAGGCGAGGCCGGTCAGTTGATCGTGCGCACGGCGTAGGATGAATCGAGCGAGAAGGCGGGAATTTCGATGTCAAAATGCTCGCCGGCCACCGTCACCATGCCGTAGCTGCCGGCCATGAAGCCGGACGGCGTCGGCAACGGCACCCCGCTGGTATATTCAAACGACTCGCCCGGCTTGAGGGTCGGTTCCTCGCCGACCACGCCCGGACCCTTGACCTCTTGCAGCCGCCCGAAAGCGTCGGTGATGCGCCAATGGCGCGTCTTGAGCTGCACCGTCTCGGTTCCCAGATTGGCGATGTCGATGGTGTAGGCCCAGAAGTAATAGCCGTTGCCGGGCGACGAGCGCTCCGAAACGAAGCGGGGCGTCACCGTGACTTCGATCTTGCGGGTTACGGCCCGGTACATCTAAATGCCTTACAATTCTACGAGGCCTGGGCTAGCTATTTTCGTCCTGCCTGCGGATTATGGCCGAAAGACCATACGAAAGAAAAGCCGTTCATGATCAAGGTATCAACCAAACGCGATCTGCGGCTTGACCTGTTCCGCGGCATCGCACTCTGGCTGATCTTTCTCGATCATATTCCGTCCAATGCGGTGAGCTGGATCACGATCCGCAATTACGGCTTCAGCGACGCCACCGAGATTTTTGTCTTCATCTCCGGCTATACCGCGGCCTTCGTCTATGGCCGCGCCATGCGCGAGCATGGCTTCATCGTCGCCGGCGCCCGCGTGCTCAAACGCGCCTGGCAAATCTACATCGCGCATGTGTTCCTGTTCGCGATCTACCTCGCCGAGATCACCTATGTCGCGCACAGTTTCGATAATCCGCTCTACAGCGAGGAAATGGGCGTGCTCGACTTCCTGAAGAATCCGGAAGTCACCATCATCCAGGCGTTGCTGCTCAAGTTCAAGCCGGTGAACATGGACGTGCTGCCGCTCTACATCGTGCTGCTGCTATGGTTCCCGCCGGTGCTGTGGCTGCTACTGCGCTTGCCCTCGCTAGCGCTCGTGGCCTCGGCCACTCTCTACTCGCTGATGTGGCAATTCGAATGGAATATTCCGGCCTATCCGCAAGGCGAATGGGTGTTCAATCCCTTTGCCTGGCAACTGCTGTTCGTGTTCGGCGCCTGGTGCGCGCTCGGCGGCGCACAACGGCTTGCGCGCTGGCTCAATTCCCCGGTGGTATTCGGACTTGCGGTCGCCTATGTGCTGTTCGCGTTCGGCATCGCGATGACCTGGTACTTTCCGCGGCTTGCGCTGTTTGTGCCGAAATTCGTCGGCGAGGCGATCTATCCGATCGACAAGACCAACCTCGACGTGCTGCGCATCCTGCATTTCTTGTCGCTGGCGGTGATCACGCTGTGGTTCGTGCCGCGCGACTGGCCGGTATTGCGATCGCGGGTATTCTGGCCGGCGATCGTATGCGGGCAGCATTCGCTGGAAACCTTCTGCCTGGGCGTGTTCCTGGCCTTTGCCGGCCACTTCGTATTCACCGAAGTGTCCAACCGCCTGCTCACGCATATCATCGTCAGCGTATCGGGCATCGCCATTATGGTGGCCGCAGCAGCGTTGGTTTCGTGGTATAGACGCATAGAGCGACAAGGACCGGGGCCGCGTCCGCCTTCGATCAAGCCGGGCTACGCGGGGGGCGACGCATGACGGGACGTGTACCATTCCTGCTGGCATTGCTGATGCTGGCCGGCCCGGCCTGGGCCGAGCATCCGGCCGAGTGCCGCGTGGCCGCAAATCTGATTGAGCCCGATTTTCCGCTGCCACAGGTCGCGCGCGCGCTGGCCGCCAAGCGGCTCAGCATTCTGGTGATCGGCTCCGGCTCCATGCTGTTGCCTGGAGCGGACGGCAGCAAGAACGCCTATCCGGCGCGGCTGCAGCACGCGCTCACCGAAATGCTGCCCGGCGTCGAGGTCAAGGTGGTGACCGACGTGCAGGCGCATCGCAATGCCGTTGAAACGGTGAAGGCGCTGAAACCGGCGCTCGCGGCGGCAAAGCCCGCGCCCGCGCTCGTGGTTTGGGGGATCGGAACCGTGGACGCCATACAGGCGATTGATCCAGATCAATTCAGCCATGCCCTCGACCACGGTATAAATATTGTCCATTCGGCAGGCGCTGATGTCGTTTTGATCAACGCTCAATACAGCCCGCGCACGGAATCGATGATTGCCCTTGGTACTTATGCTGAACACATTCGTTGGGTTGCACTGCAGCAAAAAGTGCCGTTGTTCGACCGATTCAGCATCATGAAGCTTTGGGCCGATCTGGGGACGTTCGATTTGTATTCGGCTACGAAAAAACTTGACATAGCCGAGCGTGTTCATGATTGCATAGCACGATTGCTGGCCGATCTCGTGATCGAGGCAGCAAAGCTAGACGAGCCGCATGCCGAGAGCGGTCGTTAAATGAACTCTGGGGGAAACGGCCGTGCCGGGAATTGATCTCGCCTATCGGGCGATGAAGCGGACTACTGTCGCCGCGCTGTTTGCTGCATTGGCATTGCCACTCTCGGCGCGCGCCGAAACACCGGCGCTGACGTGCGACACGCCGCTCGACCTGATTCGCCTCGCCAATCCGCTATCGCACGTTGCGCAAAAACTGACAGCCGGCGCGCCGATCACCATCGTCGCTATCGGTTCGTCGTCGACCGCGGGCGCGGGTGCGAGTTCTCCGGCTAAGTCGTACCCGAGCCAACTGGCGGTCGAACTCAAGAAGCAATTTCCGTATAATTCTATCACCGTGCTCAATCGTGGCGCGAACGGCGAGGAAGTCGCCGACATGCTCAGGCGCTTCGACAAGGCGGTGGTGGCCGCCAAGCCCGATCTGGTCCTGTGGCAGCTCGGCACCAATTCGGTCATCCGCGACCACATGTTCAACGACCACGGCGCCGCGATCCGCGATGGCCTCAACAAGATTCGCGCCACCGGCGCCGACATCGTGCTGATCGATCCGCAATTCGCGCCGAAAGTGATCGTAAAGGCGGAAGCCGCACACATGGTCGAATTAATCGCCACGACCGCCAAGGTGGAAAATGTCGACCTGTTCCGCCGCTTCGACGTGATGAAGCGTTGGCGCGAGGCCGATCACATGGCGTTCGAGTCGTTCGTGTCGCCCGATGGGCTGCATATGAATGACTGGAGCTATGCTTGCATGGCCAAGGGCCTTGGTCTTGCCATCGCTGAAGCCGCCGAGCGGCCGGTGGTGTCGGCGGCCATGTCGTACGTGGTGCCTTAAGCGCTCGACGACGCTGCGCTACACCGCGTCCAAAGCCGTCAGCAGATCCTCGATCAGATCGTCAGGGTGCTCGAGCCCGGCCGAAAACCGTATCAGCCCATCGCCAATGCCGAGTTCGGCGCGTTGCTCGGGCGTGAGCCGCTGATGCGTGGTCGTGGTCGGGTGCGTAACCAGGCTCTTGGCATCGCCAAGGTTGTTGGTGATGCCGATCAGCTGCAAGCCGTTGAGGAACCGGAAGGCGCCTTGCTTGCCGCCCATGATCTCGAACGAGCACAGCGTCGAGCCGGCACGCATCTGCTTGGCGATGACGTCGGCCTGCGGGTGGTCGCTCCGGCCGGGATAGATCAGCCGGCTGATTTTCTTGTGCCCATCGAGCGCGGTTGAAACCGCCCCCGCCGTTTCGGTCTGCCGCTGCACCCGCACCGACAATGTCTCTAGCCCCTTCAGCAGAATCCAGGCATTGAATGGCGACAGCGACGGCCCGGTCTGGCGGATCACTTGGTGTACGTGATCCATGATGAATTTTTCCGACGCCAGGATGACGCCGCCGAGCACGCGGCCCTGGCCGTCGATGTGTTTGGTCGCTGAATAGACCACGCAGTCGGCGCCGAGCGCGAGCGGGCTCTGGTAAAGCGGCGTGGCGAACACGTTGTCCACCACCAGCTTAGCGCCGGCCGCGTGCGCGATATCGGCGACCGCCGCGATGTCATAGACTTCAAGCGTTGGATTGGTCGGCGTTTCCATGAAGAACGCCTTGGTGTTCTTCTGCACCGCCTGTTTCCAGGCATTGAGGTCCTTGCCGTCGACTAGCGTGCAGGGGACGCCGAAACGCGGCAGCCATTCCTCGATCACCCAGCGGCAGGAGCCGAACAGCGCCTTGGCGGCGACCACGTGATCGCCGGCCCTGACCAGCCCCATCAGCGCGGTGGTGACGGCTGCCATGCCGGTGGCGGTCGAGCGCGCGGCCTCGGCGCCTTCGAGCGCGGCCATGCGCCGCTCGAACATGTCCAAGGTCGGGTTGGAATAGCGCGAATAGACGTAGCCGGGCGTCTTGCCGGAGAAGCGCGCCTCGCATTCCTCGGCACTCGGGTAGATGTAGCCCTGGGTGAGGAACAGCGCCTCCGAGGTCTCGCCGAACTGCGAACGCAGCGTTCCGGCATGGACCAGGCGGGTTTCTGGGCGGTAGGTCTTTTGGTTCGACGCGGGCATGTGGCCTCCTTTAGGCTTTGCGCATGGTCTTGCCCGAAAACCGGTAGCCACTTTTCGGGACCATGCGCCGGCCAACAAATGGCCAATAAAAAACCGGCCGGAGAAAAAATCTCGGCCGGGCACACGCGTCCCCGGCCTTTTAGCGATTTATTTTACGTGGCTGCAAGCCGGCCGGCTCAAATGACCACGGGATAAGGTGTTTGTAGCGGGGCCACCCGCTTCCCGTCAAGGCACCCATCGGGTTAGATCGGCGCCTCGCACGTGAAGGGGCGCCGTGGCACTCACATTTGGCATCGAGGATAAGGGCATCCTGCCCGACCGCATGATCGCGGCGCTGGCCGCGGCTGGCGGGATTCTGCCCTCAACCGATTTCGTGCCCGACCAGATCCAGCCCGCCAGCCTCGATCTGCGGCTGGGCGAAGTGGCCTACCGCGTGCGCGCGAGCTTCCTGCCCGGGCGCACCACGGTGGCCGAGCGTATCGACGGGCTGAAGCTGCATGAAATTTCGCTCAGCGACGGCGCCGTGCTGGAGACCGGCTGCGTCTATATCGTGCCGCTGCTCGAAAGCCTGGCGCTACCCGACGAAATCTCCGCCGCCGCCAATCCGAAAAGCTCGACCGGCCGGCTCGACGTGTTCACCCGCGTCATCGCCGATGAGACCCGCGGCTTCGATCGCATCGAGGCCGGCTATCACGGCCCGCTCTATGCCGAGATCAGCCCGCGCACTTTTCCGGTGCTGGTGCGCGAGGGCTCGCGGCTCTCGCAGATCCGTTTCCGCCGCGGCCATGCGCTGCTCGACGCGCCCGCCTTGCGCGCGCTGCATGCGCGCGAGCGGCTGGTGGATGGCGACGCCGCCGACGTGAGCGACGGCGTCGCGGTCGGCGTCGATCTGTCGGGGCTCGGGCCGGGCGGCCTGGTCGGCTATCGCGCCAAGCGCCACACCGGGCTGATCGACGTGGAGCGGCGCGCCGGCTATGCGGTGCTCGATTTCTGGGAGCCGATGCAGGCGCGCCCCGACAAGAGCCTGATCCTCGATCCCAACGAGTTCTACATCCTGGCGTCGAAGGAAGCCGTGCAGGTGCCGCCCGACTACGCCGCCGAGATGGTGCCGTTCGATCCGCTGGTCGGCGAATTCCGCGTGCACTATGCCGGCTTCTTCGATCCCGGCTTCGGCTATGCCGGCGCCGGCGGCAAGGGCGCGCGCGCCGTGCTCGAGGTGCGCTCGCGCGAGGTGCCGTTCATTCTGGAGCACGGGCAGATCGTCGGACGGCTGGTCTACGAGAAGATGATCGCGCGGCCTGACAAGCTCTATGGCTCCGGCATCGGCTCCAACTACCAGGCGCAGAGCCTGAAGCTGAGCAAGCATTTCAAGGCCTGAGGGGGCGCTTGCCGCGCGCGCATGGCATTCGCTATGGTCGGCCTGCGCGGGCGTAGTTCAATGGTAGAACGGCAGCTTCCCAATTTAATTTGATGCTTTCGCATAGTTGCGCATAGAAGCTCAAAAGCGCCTGCGGCTATTGCGTATTTTCCACATCTGACTCACATGGTCTCTCATCGTCTCGCACCGCTATTCGTGCGATTTGCGAGCCTAAAGAGAGCCTAACCAATGCCAACAGTTCTTTTGACTGACATTCGTGTGCGTCAGCTCAAACCGAGCGACGTGCAAGTGACATATTGGGATACGCAGCTACGCGGTTTCGGTGTGCGCGTCGGCCGGCAACGGAAAACGTGGCTGGTCATGCGTGGCAAAAAGCGAACCCGTGTCACGCTCGGACACTATCCACAACTCGGCTTGAGCGAAGCGCGCAAGAAGGCGATGGCCGCTTTTGGAGAGACGCCGACCACCATTGCTAACCGGATGAATTTCGAGACAGCGCTTGAGAAATTCGTGACGCAACATTGTGTGCCGAATTACAGACCGCGTTCGCGCTACCAGGTTGAGCGCACGCTGCGCCGTTATTTTCTCCCACTCTTTGCAAAGACTGCGCTTCACAAGATTGCCGACAGAGACATCGGCGACGTGCTTGAGAAAATGAGCAAGACGCCGAGTGAGGCTAACCACGCGTTCGCGCACGTCCGCACATTCTTCCGCTGGTGTGCGAGGCCGCCGCGCCGGTATGTGCAGCATTCGCCGTGCGAGGGCATGGAGATGCCTTACAGGACGACGGCGCGGAAACGGGTTTTGACGGACGTTGAGCTCGTCGCGGTGTGGCGGGCTGCCGACGTTGTCGGCTATCCGTTCGGCACAATCCTGAAGCTTCTCATCCTGACCGGGCAACGGTGGGGCGAGATCGCTTCGCTGCGCTGGGAATACATCAACACGAAGGAACGCACGATAAGGCTTCCCGAGACAAAGAACGGGCGGACGCACACGTTTCCTTATGGGGCATCAGCAGCCGCTATCATCGCCTCTATCCCTCGCCGCAACAGCACCATGCTGTTATTCCCTGGCCGCAAAGACGAGTTGCCGTGGAACGGTTCTGGGAAGTCGAAATGGCTGATGAAAAAGGCTTGCCCGATAGCCGACTGGACTATTCACGACCTGCGCCGCACGGCCTCGACCAACTGGGCGGCCCTAGGCGCCCCGCCGCACGTCGTGGAGAGGCTGCTTAATCATACGTTTGGCAGCCTACAGGCGCACGGGGCTTTGAGCGCTGTCGCGGAAGTCTACAATCGCTATCAGTACTTGCCGGAAATGCGACAGGCTATTCATGCGTGGGAAAAGCGGCTGACCAGCATTCTCCGAAGCAACCGTAATGGCGGCGGTCCTCGGCAGACAATTCCGAAAAACACTGTTGAAGAGGCGGCCCTAGTCTCCTAACATTACCGAGCCCGTTAACTGGCTAACCGGGCGTTGCAACGTCCCTTTCACGAGGGACTTGCGATGACACGGAAGCTGGTATCGAAGAAGGAACTCAAATCGGTCTATGGCATCCCCTACTGTCCTGCTCACATCGCGCGGCTCGAAATCGCGGGTACATTCCCCAAAAGGGTAACGCTTGGCGCTTGCAGGGTCGCGTGGGTAGCAGAGGAAGTGGAAGAATGGATTGAGGTGAGAATTTCTAACCGCGCTCAAACATATCCTTCTTAAGGGCGAGGGGTCTGGGGTCCAACCCAGACCCCTTTTGCGTCCGATCTTCTTATCGCCTATTAACGTCGAAGCTTTGGCGCATCGCGATTCGGGTTCGCATGAAATGGCGACTTTGGAAAAATCTAAGATTGGCTATTCAGAACAAGACACCGCCGACAAGCTCATCCTACCCTTCCTTAGCTCTGTTCATAAATTTCCTTCGCCCGATAGCCTCGACTATCAAGCGCAGCACACTCTAGTTATCGAGCCAGGAAAATCCGGACGCTATGACGGTTTGTTTCTGTCTGGCGGTTACCCGTACGCCGTCCTGGAAGCAAAAAAATACTCCCACGACCTGACAGAGGAAGATGAGCGTCAGGCGCGCGACTATGCGACAAGCGGCTTTTTCGACAAGCCCGTTCCTTTCATCGTTGTGTCCAACGGCAGAGAGCATCGTTTTCTAAAAATTACCGATACGATCAATCCGCTGACGGGAAGCTGACGTACGACGAAATACCGGCGACCAATTGGGCCAAGATTACTTCAGAGCCCCCGGGCGAAGTGCGGCGATTGCTTGGAGCAAAAGAGCTACTGGAGACACTTCTTGAATTCAAACAAAACACTTATCGAGATATCTGCGCGATCTTTAAGGACTCGAAGAGCGGAAAATTTGATCTAAGTGGCAACCACCCGCTTATCCCGTATCTCAAACAGATTATTGATGATCGGAAAAACTACATCGGTGTTGCGACTAACAGCGAACAAAAGAATATTGAATTTGCTTTGGAGGCAATCAGCCTCCATTTCACGACGAAAATCCTGTTCATTAAGTTGATCGAGGACTTATCCTCTGGTCCGGGCACTCCCCGCATTATTCACACGCTGTTCCCCCGAGAAGAATACGACCTCATTGGGGGTCTTTTCGGATTTAAAGTCTTGAACGGCATGTCGAAGAAAGACTCTACAAAAGCGCTTCGATTGTATGTTAAATCGCGCCGCTTTTATCGAGACATGGCGAAGGACATCGCCAAGGTCACGTGGCAAGATATTTTTCGCTACGGGTTCAACGTTCATACCGATCAATATGGCAAGGTCTTTAAAGCCGAAAATTATGACCGGTTTCTTCCAAGTGAAAGCACGCTGGCCAATATCCGAGATGAACTTATTAAGATCGATATTCGGTCAGCGATTATCTACCGCTCTTCGAAAGATGCCGGACCAGAAAATGTTATCGGGCATATTTACGAACGCCTGATTGATGAGGAATTGAGAAATTCCATCGGAGCGATATATACGCCGGATGCGACCGTGACTTTTATGACTGAACTTGGAAGATCATTTTTAGGCCGATTTCGAAAGCATAAAATTGTTGAACCGTCGTGTGGGTCTGGGCATTTTTACCGCAAGGTGTACCGTGAGTATGTGAACGAGGTGCTTCTTGACCAGCAGAGCGCCGGTCACCCCGATGATCCAATCGCTGCTCATCGTGAAGCGTTATCCCACATTTATGGCCGCGACATAGATCCGTTCGCAGTTCAGCTAACGCTATTGGGAACGTTTTTGGAGCAGCTCCGGGACAATGTTCGCCCCGCAGAAAAGGCCCTACACCACAAGCGATGGAGTGCTGATCTTGCGGTTGATACACAGAACTCCCTCGATCCAATCACCGTAAATCCTGATTTATATTTTGATATCGAAAAGACTGCTGACCTACATAGAGCGATCAGTCGTCAACGGTCGTGCAAACGCGCTGAACATCCGAATCTAATTATTGGAAACCCTCCGTACGGGGTCAAAGTTGTCCCAGGTGCCCACTACGACGACATTTACGATCTGCAGTCGAAGGATTCTTACGGTTACTTTATTGTCAACGCGATTAGGCGACTATCCGAAGGCTCACGCGTAATATTTATTGTCAGCTCTTCATTTCTAACGATCCAGTCACATCAGAAGCTTCGAAAATTCATTTTAGACCACACAAAAATTGTCAGGGTCATAAAACTGCACCGTGCTTGATCAGCGGCGCGATTATTGCCGCACCAATGAGTGCAATTATCGCCCCGATTATGGGCGGCTGCCTAAAAATCTCGATCATTTCGGCCTCCCAACACGCGACTCTACCTCTGAATGGCAGTCAGAAAAACTATTGGTCACTCCGCTTGTAACGTCTCAGGCGTCCCCTAGCGATCGCCTTCCCACGGTTCCTGGCGGGCCGCATGGTGGATGTACAGTATCTCGACCGCGTCTTGAGTGACGCGATAGAACATTTTGTAGGGATAGCGAATGAGCGGTACCACGCGGACGCCCTGGCGCTGGACGACCTCGGCAGCGCTTTCCGGCCACGCGCCAATCCGCGCTACCGCCGTGTGCAGTCGCTTTTCGAACGGCGCATAGGCCGTCGGGTAGTTGGCGGCGATGTAGGTGAGAATTTCGTCAAGATCGCGCAGCGCGTCGTCGGTGTAGACGACCTTCATGCGCGCCGGTGTTTTGCAAAGACCGCTGCAACCTGCTTGTCCGTCGCGAACCGGCCCTCGCGTGCAGCCCTGAGCCCACGGTCAATGCCCGCTAGCTCTTCAGGTGTGGCGTGGTAGACGCCCCCCTGTAGCCCGGCATCGATTTCGAGGGCGATTTCGGCGAGCTCCTCCTGGGCTTCCTTCGGCCAGGTCTCGACCCGCTCCATCACGTCCTTGAGCACTTTTGCTGTCATAGGCAAATTATAGCATACCGGTCCCATCCGGGGGAGCCATTAAGGCCTCCTGAATTGTCCGCGTTGCGGCCGAAGGCGCATCCGGCTAACTTTCTCAGCACCGTTGATGGTGCGTACCAGCAATGCGGAATTGTGAGCCTAAAGCGAGCCTAATGAGACTGAGCCATACGCTAAGTCTTTGATATGCGGGCGTAGTTCAATGGTAGAACGGCAGCTTCCCAAGCTGCATACGAGGGTTCGATTCCCTTCGCCCGCTCCAGTCTTCGCCGCTACGCCACCGCGGCCTCGACCTCGCTGATCACCACCTCCGGCAACAGGCGCTTCACGTCCGCCTCGCGGCATAGCTCGGTGCCCGGGCTGAGCACGGCCGCCGAGCCTGCGGCCACCGCGACCCGGAACGCCTGCTCCAGCGGCTTGCCGCTAGCGAGCGCCGCGACCATGCCGCCGAGGAAACTGTCGCCGGCGCCGACCGCGCTCACCACCTCGATCGCCATCGGCTGCGCGCGCCAGGCTTGGGTTGCCGTCACCAGCAGCGCGCCTTGCTGGCCGAGCGTGAGCGCGACCACTTGAGCGCGTCCATCGGCCGCCAACTTCCGGCAGGCGGCGATGCGATCCGCGTCGCTGTCGAGCGGCCCGCCGATAAGTTCGATCAGCTCGGCCAGGTTCGGCTTGATTAGCGTGACGCCTTCATCGAGTGTTGCTTTGAGCGCCGGGCCCGAGCTGTCGATCACGGTCTGGGCGCCTAGCGCCTTGGCGTGCCGCACCGCGCGCGCGAAGAAATCGTCCGGCACACCGGGCGGCACGCTGCCGCTGGCGACGACGAATTTCGGCTTGTCGGGCAGCGATGCCAGCTTGTCGAGACAGGCTTCCCATTCGGCGCGATGCAGGGTCGATCCCGGCAGCACGAAGCGGTACTGCAGGCCGCTCTCTTCTTCATAGGCCGTGAAATTCTCCCGCGTCTCGACGTGCGACGGCGTGCCCAGGCTGTCCATGCCTTCGCGCTCCATCAGCCGATGCAGCAATTTCCCGATTGCGCCGCCGATCGGATAGATCGCCGCCACGTCGCTGCCCAGCCGGTGCGCGATGCGCGCCACGTTGATGCCGCCGCCGCCAGGGTCGCGCTTGGGTGCCGAGCAGCGCATTTTGCGCGTCGGCTCGACGTGGCCGACATTCACGAAAATGTCGATGGCGGGGTTGATCGTGAGCGTCACAATGTCCGGCACGTAATGGCACCCGTTCGATCGCTGGCGGCCTGGGGCCCGAAAAAATCATGCGTGTTAAATAAATAGGTATTATTTGGTCGCAATCACCCCCTTCGCGTTACGAAAATTACGCTAAAACGGCATGGCAAGCTTGCCGGCGGTGGAACTCACCCATTCGTTACGATGACGGCTTCGTTCGACTATGATTAGATCGACCTGCGCTCGGCTTGTCCGCGACGAGGCCGTTCCATGATCGATCCGCTGTATTCGCTCTCGGGATTTGTCGTCGGCATGCTGGTCGGCATGACCGGAGTCGGCGGCGGCGCGCTGATGACGCCGATCCTGATCCTGCTGTTCGGCGTTCATCCGGCGACCGCGGTCGGCACCGATCTGCTCTATGCGGCCGCCACCAAGACCTGCGGCAGCCTGGTGCACGGCTTCGCGCGCAGCATCGACTGGCGCGTGGTGAAGCGCCTGGCGAGCGGCAGCATTCCGGCCACGCTCGTCACGCTGGCGGTGTTGTCGCACTTCAATCTCAACGGCGAGGCCGCCCGCAGCCTGATCACGCTGGTGCTCAGCGTCGCACTGTTCGTGACCGCATTCGCGCTGGTGTTCGGCGGTCGGATCGTGACGGCCTATCGCGCGCGCGTGAGCGAGCTCGACGCGAAACGGACCGCGATCAACACGGTGCTGGTCGGGGCGCTGCTCGGCGTTTTGGTCTCGATCTCGTCGGTCGGCGCCGGTGCCATCGGTGTGGTCGCGCTGGTGCTGCTCTATCCGCACTTGCCGGTGGCCAAAATCGTGGGCTCCGACATCGCGCATGCGGTGCCGCTCACGCTGATCGCCGGCCTTGGCCACTGGATGATGGGGTCGGTCGATTGGCACATCATCGCCTCGCTGTTGGTCGGCTCGCTGCCGGGCATCTTCATCGGCAGTTATTTTGCCATCCGCATCCCGGAACGCGCCTTGCGGGTGGTGCTGGCGATGGCCCTGTTCGTGGTGGCGAGCCGGATCGCCTACGACCACGCCACGACGGCCTCGGCGATTTTTACCGCCTTCACGCGACGCGCGGTCCCCTAACGGCGCGTGGCGCAGCTCGCGCCGACCGGATAAGGCGCCGGATGGCGCAGGCTTCGATGGCACGCGATCGCGCGCATGCAGACCCCGCCATTTTAGTGTAAAATGGCCGTGGTCTACTTGCAGTGATACTCGTTCCGACAGTTCCGGCTAAAAGCGGATGTCATGATTTCGACTTTTACGCCTTATCGTCGCGCAGCCACCCGCCTGTCGGGCGCGCTTGCCTGCCTGATCGTAAGCGCTGCGGCCATGTCCGCGCACGCGCAGGGCAGGCTGAAGGCTCAATACACGATCTCGATGACCGGCGTATCGATCGGCCAGATCGTTTGGCTCGTCGACTTTGGCGATAATCGTTACGTGACATCGGCGCACGGCAAGGCCAGTGGCGTTCTCAGCGTGCTAGTGAACGGCGAGGGCTCCGTTGTCACGCACGGCATCGTCGCGGACGGCCAGCTGGCTCCGTCCTATTTCACGTCCAACATTTCCGATGACGAGGGCAAGAGCGAATTGCGGATGACGTTCGAGGGCGGCGCGGTCAAGGATCTGGTCGGTCTGGAGCCTCTGCCGCGACCGGATCGGTTGGCAGTGACGGAGGCCGATCGCCGCGGCGTGAACGACCCGCTGACCGCGATGCTCATTCCCGCGCAGGCTGGCGGCGATCCTCTGGCGTCCGCGAACTGCAAACGCGTGCTGCCGATTTTCGATGGACGGCGCCGCTATAACCTTGCGCTGTCGTTCAAACGGATCGACAAGGTGAAGACCGAGCGCGGGTTTTCCGAACTCGTTTTAGTTTGCGGCGTCATTCTTCAGCCGATTGCCGGCTACCGCGCCGACAGCATGCTGGTGAAATATGTCGCCGGCCGTCGTGACCTGGAGCTCTGGTTTGCGTCGATCGCCGGCACATCGTTCATCGCGCCGATCCGCGTATTGATGCCGACATTGATCGGGACGCTGGAAATTCGCGCCGACCAGTTTGAAGCGGTCACGCCAGCGCCCGCGCTGACACCGGCGGGCGCATCGCCGCGATAGTTGCACGCAACGCTTGATTAGCGGCCGATCTCCATTTCCAACACATATCGAAGCTTCAGCGCCGCCATCGTCATGTCATGCGGCTGTCATGCCACGTGGAACCGTCGACGAAGGATAATCAACTCGACTCGCATCTTGCCCACTGCTAGCGTTTTGTATCGTTAGTTGCACTCTATGGCGCTAACGCCTGAGAGACACGATGGCCACCACGTCAGAGTGGCACGCGCACTCCCGCCAGAAATTGGAAAGTGGTCGGCCGGTTGGTCCAGCCTGTCAGGGAGCTTGCATGGATAGAATCATCAAAGCCAATATCGAGAGATTCAAATTGCTGCTGGAAACCGAAACCGACCCGACAAAGCGGGCCATGGAAATTCGCCTGCTTGCCGAGGAGGAGGCGAAGCAAGTGTCCAAGCCTGAGAAAAGGGAAGCCTAGCCATTCGGCTCAGCGGTCTTCGGTCCAATTGCGCCAATGCGTCGGCTGGATGTCGACGTGTTTCTTCGTCGAGGCATCGACCCATTGCGTTCCGTTTTTGCGGCACGGGAACACGAGCGCGTGGATTCCACGATAGTCCATGACGCAGACCTCCAGGTCGGCACCAGGGGGCGCAATTGAAACGGGCAGCCATTTGTCGGGCAGCGAATGAACGCGCGGCATGCTCAACCAATCAACCTGCAACGGCTCTGCGGCATTGACCTACATCAACGCTGCTTCATGATAGGCGAGGGCATCGGGGTGGTGGCGCTCGGCCGATTCGTTGAAGGTTCGGAGGCAGCCTCGGTGCTTGGCGCAAGCAAGTCGCTCATTGTGTCCTATTTCAACCAAAAAGCTCTACCCTCGTTAGCCGAGTTCACTTAAGAGCCCCATCCAAATGGGAGAAATTAAATGAGAACTCTCATAGCGGTGCTGGCGATGGTGTTGCTGACGATGGCCGCCCATGCCCAAGCAACGGGGAAAGGGAGAAGACAGCAACGGCCGGTGCAAAAGACGGAAGACGTGGCCAAAAAGAAGGCCCTCGACGACGACTATAAAAATGCTCTCAAAAACATCCCCGTACCCAACGAAAAGCCGGACCCTTGGAAAACCATGCGCTAGCGAGGTGGGTCGGCGCTAAGCAGCCTTGTGATGATCCGACGGCAAGGCAGTGGACGGCTCACCCGGAGTTCTAATCGCCACTTCCGTGCGATTGCCTCGCAACAAAAAGCCGGCCGCGCAACGCTTGCGCGACCGGCTCGATTCTCTATCGCAAAATTCTAATTGCCGCCGATGGTTTGGATCACGCTCGACATCGGGCGCTCTGTTTCAAGCCCGCCGCCCATCTCCTTGAGCACGGCGTCGGTGTATTCCTTGATCGGCTCGACCGGGGTCTTGCCGACCACCTGCACCACCTTGTAGCCGCCTTCCTTGAGCTGCTTGAGCAGCTCGGGCGCCGCGTGCGCGGTGGCCTGCTGGAAGTCGTGCATCAGGATGATGCCCTTGCCGTGCTTCTCGAGCTTCTTCATCACCGAGGCGACGACCTGCTCCGGCTTGCGCAATTTGAAGTCGAAGGAGTCCAGGTCGGTGGAGAAGACGCCGACATTGCGGTCGCCGACATATTTCAACAGTTCGGGTGGGTGCCGCAGCGCCGGGAAGCGGAAGAACGCGTCCACCGGCTTGTTGCCGAGCGCGATGCTCACCGCCGCGATGCCCTTTTCGATTTCATCCTTGGCTTCTTGCTCGGTCAGCCGCGACAGGTCTTTGTGCGACCAAGTGTGCGAGCCGATGGTGTG
>Ga0097691_1000805_pt1 | contig 25220 bp, 25 predicted proteins | sample NGESurdeep072012_8_FD_72858 | JGI IMG/M metagenome (GOLD analysis project Ga0097691, IMG submission 72858) | Arctic peat soil microbial communities from Barrow, Alaska - NGEE Surface sample 210-1 deep-072012 | ecosystem: Environmental > Terrestrial > Soil > Wetlands > Peat ... | reverse complement strand
AAGAACTGCGTGGAGATAGCTATTGTCGCGTTTCCTGCCCTTCTTGCGATGAATGGACATACGATTAAGGGCCACCACAAGCAGAAGCGCGCCTTACGATATTTATTACTGCGTGATAAATTATTCTGGTGGGCCGGCCTTGTTCGCTAACCGTTCGCCTTCTGCTTTCGCAGAGCTCCTCATACGACCATCCCAGCGTTTGGCAAAAGGCGCAGCGATGCCGAATTGGTCAAGCACGCGCGACACGATATGGTCGACGATATCGTTGATGGATTTAGGGTGGTTGTAAAAAGCCGGCATCGGCGGAATGATTGTTACGCCCATGCGGGCCAACTTCAGCATGTTTTCGAGGTGCAGTTCAGATAATGGCGACTCGCGAACGACGAGGACCAATCGTCGCCGTTCCTTGAGAACGACATCGGCCGCACGATGTACAAGATGTTCACCGTAACCACAGGCGATGCTGCCCAGCGTGCGCATCGAGCACGGTATCACCACCATACCTTCGGTAAGAAACGAGCCCGACGAGATCTCCGCCGCCATGTTAGCTGAATTGTGATAGACGCTGGCTAACGCGCGCACCTGTTTAACGGTGTACGGCGTTTCATGCTCGATCGTGCGTTGCGCCCACTTGCTGATGACAAGATGGGATTCCACTTCGCAGTCCTTAAGTGCCTCAAGGAGCCGCACACCGAGTATTGCGCCGGTTGCACCCGTCAGGCCAACGATCAGGCGTCGCATCTGTCTCTCTTTCTTGCGCGCGTCTATTCATCGCGCGCATTGAATTTAATTGCATCATAACAGCCAGCCCATCAATCCAAACGGCAAGCCAAACGATACAATCCCGTAAAGGTCACTTACTCGTAGTGCACGAAGGGGACTTCGTCCTTATACGAAAACACCGGCGTCTGGGGGTTGAATTGCGGCGAGGCGGCGGCGTAGCTGCTTACGCGGTTGAGCATAAATTCGGTCACATCGACGACCGGCATGTGCGCTAGCACATCGGTTACTGGATAGAAGGAGAGTTCGCTGAGCTCGCCCGAGCCGGCGAGTTCGCCTTGCAGCGCCTCCGCGCGAGCGATGAAAAAGCGCGCGTGAAAGCGGATCGGGCTGATAGGTGAAGTTATGGCACGGCCGAAATAAGTGAGGCAGTGAAGCCGGGGTGCGAGGCAACATGCCTTCCAATGCGCCCATTCGGTATTTGCGGCCTCGCCGATATCGCCGCTCTCAGCCAGCAGCAAACCGGTTTCCTCGAAGGTCTCACGCACCGCCGCGATGGCGAGGGCCTTGGCTAGTGAGGTATCCCCGCGCACATCCATGCGGTCGGCGGCGGCGAGATCGAGCGGTGTTGCCGCACTGACAGCGTAATCGCCGGGATCGACGCGGCCACCGGGGAAGACGAAGAAGTCTGGAACGAATGCCGCACTTCGCGAACGCCGACCCATCAATACTTCCGCGCCCTCAACACCGTGACGCCAGACGATCAGCGTACTCGCGTCGCGCGGCTTGACGGGAGCATTACCGGAATCGTCGCGTGCGTGTCCTAACGGCCGGCGCTGGGGGTAAATGCTAGAGGACGACATTCAGCCTCAAGTGGTAACTAAAGCTTCACTTGTGTCTCTTCGTGGCGCCGTGAAGCCTGAGCGACCGTTGTTGAAACTATTTCAATAGATCCAAAGTCTTTGATCTAAACTCCCGGCTAAGAAACATTGCCATTGACTACAACATACTCATAACCAACAACATCAGAAATCTTCCACGGGTGCCCATCCGGGATTTCAACAATCATCAGTTCCGCATTCGGACCGGCAGCGGCTGGGCCAAGTTCTTCGACGAGGCGCACGAGATCTCCATCATTTCGTTCAAGGCTGAGCAGCCAGTCGGGCCTTCCACTTTCGGCCGAGGACACAAATTGCCTCTCGAGAATTGGTCCGTGTGGATCGCGTTGACTCCGATCCCAACCTTTTAACTCCGCCAGTTTAGCGAGCGCTGCGGAGCTTAAGCTGAAGCAGGATCCGACAGCTCGATTCAAGACTACCTTCATGGCTCTCTCCGCTGACACTTTGGCGCCATTGACTATTGTCCAATCGAATTTGCCGCACTTGTTCACCGAATTCATTTTGCCGTTCGTCGGCAAGCTCCCGGCGCCCTGTTTTATAGAATTGGACTTTAGGGGTCGATGGCCAAGAATGAAACATTCCGGCGGTCGAGATAAGCAGGTTAGCTCTGCCCAGTTGTTTCGGGCCGAGCCCTGAGAGGCGACCATTTTCGCGCCGGTATACGATTTTGCACAGCGCAATTGGCGCGGCCCGGGTGCGCGACACTGAAATATCACCTTGACATCACAGAGGGGTTGTGCACCTTTTAGGTTAGACACTTTCTGCCGACGTCTCTGCGACGAACGACGCGGATGTCTTGAATTGCAGTGGCAGGCCGAGCCGCGCGGATCACCCGCGCTTTTGGACCGGTAGTATGTTTTCAGGACGCCGCCACAGTGGGAGGACCAACCATGAAATGCTTCAAATCTATCATCACTGCGTTATTGCTCGCCGCGATCAGCGCGCCGGCTACGGCGCAGACCAGCAAGCCCGCCGAGGTTGATCTCGGCATCTTCACCTTTACCTCCGGTCCGGGCGCGGCCTATGGAGTGCCGGGGCGCAACGCCGCTGACGTTGTCATCAGCCAGATCAACGCCTCCGGCGGAATTGGAGGCGTGCCAGTCAAGCCGATTTATGTCGACGAAGGGCAGGGCACCAACGCGGTGGTTGCGGAATTCCGCAAGCTCGCGTCGGATAGCAATAACCAAGTCATGATCGCCGCGCTCTCAAGCGCCAATTGCCTTGCCCTGGCGCCGGTCGCCGAGCAGTTGCAATTGCCGACCTTCATGTGGAACTGCGATACCCATCAGCTCTTCCTCAAAGACAAATACAAATACGTCTACCGCACCAACAGCAGCACAGTGCCGGAATTCGTTGCCGACGCGCTCTACCTCCTGGCGGTGAAGCCAAACGTGAAAACTGTAGCCATCATAAATCCGGACTATGCGTTTGGCCGTGACGCTGGACTGATCTTCAAACAAACACTGAAGGCGCTGAAACCCGATGTTGAAGTCGTTGCCGAACTGTATCCCAAACTAGGCTCTCCCAGCTTCAACACCGAGATTTCGCGTCTGGTCGCAGCCAAGCCGGACGTTATTTTCTCGAACTTTTGGGGCGCAGACTTGGAAAACTTCGTGCGGCAAGCAGCTCCGCGCGAACTCTTCACCAGCAGCCAGGTGATCCTGGCGCTAGGCGAATCCGTGCTGCAAAGCGCCGGCACCTTGCTTCCCGATGGTGTGATCATCGGCGTGATCGGCGACGGCTGGTGGAAGTCGTCGACAGCTCAGGCCAATCCGCAGACCAAGGCCTTCATTGAGGACTATCGCAAGCGTTTCAACGAATATCCTGTGTTTCCGTCGTTCAAGATGGCCAATACCCTCTACACAGTGAAGGCGGTCTACGACAAAGCGCTCGCTACCAACAAAGGCCGCTGGCCGACCCGCGACGAACTCGTTGCCGCGGCCAAGGGAATCAAGGTCGACACGCTGACAGGCACCCTCGCGCTGCGCGAAGACAATGACGGACTTGTGGATCAGATCGTGGGCGTAACTCAGAAGAGTTCCAGTTATCCGTTCCCGATCATGGGCAAAATGGTTCGCTATCCGGCGGATCTAGTGACGCCCCCGGTCGGAACAGATCCGATCGCGTGGATCAGCAAGCTGACGCCGACGATGGTGGCGAACGCACCAAAACCCGGCTCTTATAAATAGGACGATGTTCACCAACTATGTACCCGTGATCGTCGACGGACTGGTCGATGCCGCGCTGATCTTCTTTGTCGCGGTAGGTCTAACTTTAGTGTTTAGCGTCGCGCGAGTGCTCAATGTCGCGCATGGAAGTTTCTATGCGCTGGGCGCCTATCTTAGCGTCGTGATTGGGATGTGGTTGACAGGGCACGGGTGGGTTGTCGCAAGCCTCGCCGCCTTGTTGCTTAGCCCGATCCTAATCGCGGTCGCACTCGGGCCGTTGATCGAGCGAACGCTGCTGCGCTGGACCTATGGCCGCCCGGAGGCGCTGCAGATCCTGGTGACCTTCGGGCTGTTCCTGGTGCTGGAAGACATGCAGAAGCTGATCTTTGGCGTGCAGCCGTATTCTCAGGACACGGCGGTACAGCTGTTTGGCATCAGCCACATCAGCGGCATCGTGTATCTTAACTATCAGCTGCTGCTAATTGTGCTGGCGATCCTAGTCGCCATCGGTCTGCGCCTGATGCTCAAGCGGACGCGCATCGGCAAGCTGATCGCTGCCGTGGTGGCCGACCAGGAGATGGCGCAGACGATCGGCATCGATGTCCGGCGCATATTCGTTCTGGCGTTCACGCTCGGCGTCTTCCTGGCGGCGCTTGGCGGTGCGCTGGCCTCGCCGATGATCGGCGTTGCCCCCGGCCTCGGGGCGGAAGCGATCGTGCTCGCCTTCGCCGTCGCGGCGATCGGCGGGCTCGGCCAGATCGAAGGCGCTGCGCTCGCCGCAGTCTTGGTCGGACTGGCGCGCGCCTCAGCCATTTATTGGGCGCCGGAGCTTCAGCCAGTCGTCCCTTATCTGGTCATGGTCGCGGTCTTGCTCGTGCGCCCTTATGGCCTATTCGGGTCCATCGGTCTGCGGCGCATTTGACATGGTCGTATGGCAACTCCTCGCGCTGGCGGTCGCGGCAATGGCGCTGCCGGTCGCGGTGCCATGGCTGGGCTTCGTTTTTACCGTAGCGATCGGCAAGGGGCTGGCGGCGCTCGGCGTTGCCATGCTGCTGCGTGGCGGACTCATTTCAATTGGCCATGCGCTCTACGTCGCGATCGGCGCCTATGCGACGGCTTTCCTGATGCTCAGTATCGGGATGAATGAGCTATTTCTTCTGCTCATCTGCGCGACGGCAATCACTATGGCGGCGGGGCTGGTGATCGGAGCGTTTATGGCTCGCTATCGCGCGATATTTTTTGCCATGCTCAATCTCGCCATCTCCATGGTGTTCTTCACATTGCTATCGAAGCTTTATCACCTGACCGGTGGTTCCGATGGGATGCGGGTGGCGACCCCGACGGTGCTTGGCCTGACGCTCGACCGGGCCGAATTCGATCTTGTACTGCAATTCAGCGCCGTGGCGCTGATGGTGGCGGTGGCGCTGCTCATTGATCGCTATCTGAAGAGCCCTCTTGGCGAGGCGCTTACGGCGATCCACGCCAATGAAGTGAGGCTTGAATATCTCGGCGTCTCTGCGCGCGGCGTAATCCTGGCGGCTTACACAATTTCAGCGGCATTGGCCGGTCTTGGCGGTGCTATAACAGCGGTGGCTATCGGTCATGTCGTGCCGGAACTGTCCTATTGGACGTTCTCCGGCCAATTGGTGCTGATCGCCGTGCTCGGCGGGATCACCGGCGTGCCCGGGGCGTTTATCGGCGCCTTCTTCTTCGAGCTGGTGCGAACCTTCGCGGCCGATTTCGCACCCGACGCCTGGAATGCGATCGTCGGCGCGGCGCTCCTGATTGTGATCTTTTTCTTACCGCAAGGCCTCTACGGATTGCTCCAGCGCGTCAAGACGCGAAAGGCAAGACTATGAATCCACTCCTCTCGGTGCGCGATTTGCACATCAGCTTCGGAGGGGTAAAGGCGGCGGATGGTGTCGATCTCGACATCTATCCGCATGAACTCATCGCCGTCATCGGCCCGAACGGGTCTGGCAAGACAACGTTTCTCAATCTCTGCACTGGGTATATCCGCGCGACGCGCGGCAGCGTCATCTTCGAAGGGCGCAGCATTACCAACGAGGTGCCCCGCACCATCACGCGACGCGGCATTGCCCGGGCATTCCAGATCCCGCAGTTGTTTACCGGCCACTCGTTGATCGAGAATGTGATGTTATCAGTCGCCGCACAGCATGGAATCTGGCAGGCGTTTAGGCCGTTATCCCGCGAGGCCTACCGAAACAAGGCACGCGAGGTGCTCGATCTGATGTCGCTTGGCGACATTGCCCACGGACCGACCGTGAACTTGCCGGAAGGCTTGCGAAAACTCGCCGATATCGCCATCGCCCTGGCGCTGAAGCCGCGACTGCTGCTGCTCGACGAACCCACCAGCGGGGTCAGTACTGCGGAAAAATTTGCGCTCATGGATACCATCGTCGGCGTCCTGCGCGCTGAAAAAGTCACCGCGCTGTTCGTGGAACACGACATGGATGTAGTTGAACGCTACGCCGACCGTGTCCTGGTGTGGGACGCTGGCAAGGTTATCGCGGGCGGCCCGCCGCAAGAAATTTTGCGCAGTTCGCACGTGCTCGAACGCGTGATAGGGATCGGCTAATGCTCCGGCTGGAAAAAGTCCGGGTCCGGTTTCATGACCAGCTCGTACTCCGCGACGTCAGCATGAGAGTGGCTTCGTCGCGCACAACGGTATTGATCGGGCGCAATGGCGCCGGCAAAACTACCACGCTGCGCTGTATCATGGGGCTGCTACCGCTCGAAGGCGGCCGCATACTATTCGACGATGTCGATCTGGCTACGGTGCCTGTCCATGACCGCGCCCGCCTCGGCATCGGCTATGCGCCGGAGGATCGTCGGTTGATCTCGGATGTTTCGGTCGAGGATAATCTGCTGCTGCCGGCCATCGCCCTGTCCTTCCCAGCGACTGAACGCAAACGCCGTCTCGACGAGGTCTATGCGCTCCTTCCGGAGATCGCGATCACACGGAAGCGCGCGGCGGGGGTCCTCTCAGGCGGCCAAGGAAAGATCGTCGCGCTTGGTCGTGCGCTGATGGTTGGCACGCGCTACGTTCTGCTCGACGAGCCATTCCAAGGACTGGCACCTGTGCTTGCGCTTTCTTATGCCGATACGCTCGCGCAACTTCGACAGACGCGGCCCAGTCTCGGCTTGCTGATCACGGAATCGACGCCGAAGCTCTTGGAAAAGATAGTCGACAGCTCGCTTCTGATCGAGCGCGGTGAGGTGACCGAGCTGACCAAGCTAATCGGGCCCCAGACCGCGCCCGTGTAATAGAGGGTATCACTGACGGGCTCCTTTTAGAGCAGCCGCAGTTGGCGCCAGCGCAGTTGCAGCGTTTCGTACTTGAGCTCTGCATCATTTCTTTTTTGACTGCAGGGTCATCACGCTTCCTAGTTCTTTGGGCTTCGACAAATGCTGGTGCGTTTCCCACACTTCGCGCAGCAAGCGCTGCGATTCCTCGGGCATGGGTTCGACTTTGCGTGTGGTAAGGTCGACGTGCAAAGCGAGCTGCTCGAGTGTGGCCATCTGCCCCTTCTTCTCGACGTGCCACATCGTGTGGAAGTAGTGTATGCGCTTCGCGTCGAAGCCCAGCAATTGCGTGGTGACTTTGACTTCCTCATTTACGCTCAATTCGCGCTGATAGGTGATGTGGCTTTCCACGGCAAAAGTCGACTTTCCAGTGCGTTGGCGGTAGGGCTTGCCGAGGCCTATCAGTGGGTAGAAGGCGTCTGTGCCGTGATCGAATACAAGCATAAAATAGGCGACGTTCATGTGGCCGTTGTAATCGAGCCATTCGGGTAGAATGCGTTCCTGCCAGCGCGAAATTGGAGCCTCAAAGGTCATTGCAGTCTTCCTTTCTTTGTCCCGTAAACAGGCGTGGGATCGGGTTGGAGCCGCCTCGTCGCCGTTGGACCTCGAAGTGATCCACCGGCACGTGGGAGCTTCTAGGCCGGGCTCTGACGGAGCTTGAAGCGCTGGATTTTTCCTGTGACCGTTTTTGGCAACTCGCTCACAAAATGGATCCAGCGCGGATACTTGAACCCGGCCAGGTGTTCTTTGCAAAACTGCTGCAGCTCAGCGGCTGACGTGTCGTTTTCGTCCTCGGGATTCCTGAGCACGAGATACGCGGCCGGTTTGATGAGGTTGTTCTCGTCGGGTCGACCTATCACCGCGGCTTCGCGCACCTTCGGATGCTCGAGCAGCTTCGCTTCGATCTCGATCGGCGAGCACCACATGGCACCGACTTTCAGCATATCGTCGGCGCGGCCGGCATTGACGTAATAGCCGTCAGGGTCGACGTAATACATGTCGCCGGTATTCAGCCACTCGCCAACCATCGTCTTTTGCGACTTTTCCGGGTTGTTCCAGTAGCAGCGGGCGTTCGATTCGCCCTTGACCCAAAGCGTTCCGATCTCGCCGTTTGGCACGACGTTGCCGTCCTCGCCGACGATCTTGACCTCGTAGCCGGGGACCGGCCGGCCGGAGGTGCCCGGCCGGATGTCGTCGATCCGGTTAGAGACGAAAATGTGCAGTACTTCGGTGGAGCCGATGCCGTCCAGGATCGATACGCCGGTCAGTTCTTTCCACCGGTTGAAGATCGTGGCCGGCAAGGCTTCGCCTGCGGAGAGACAACGTCGCAATGCGCTGAGACGGCGTGGCCGTTTTTCATAGGCATGAACCATCTGGCCGTAGAGGGTGGGAACGCCAAAAAATACTGTTGCGCCGGAGCGCTCGAGATAATCGAGGGCAAGCTCGGCGGTCGCCCGTTCCGGCTGCACGACGATCGACGAGCCCATCCAAAGCGGGAAGGTCATGCCGCCGCCGAAGCCGAAGGAGAAGAACAGCTTGCTCGCGCAGAAAACAATATCGTCGGGTTCAATTCCCGCGACCTTGCGTCCGTATCGTTCGCTGGTCACCACCATGTCCCGATGGATATGAACGACGCCCTTCGGGTGGCCAGTAGAGCCGGAGGAATATAGCCAGAAGCAATCCGTCATCGGGGTCGTTGGCGCCGGGTCGAGTTTTGGCGAGGCGGCGGCGATGAGCTCGGACAGGGACTTGGGTCCGTCAATCGGGAGTACGACGCGCAGGTGCGGCGATGAACGCGCAACGTCCGCCAATTCCGCGGCCAGGGCCGACGAGTAGACAAACCCGGCGCATTGCGCGTCGGCGATCAAGTACCGGTAATCGGAGCTTTTTAGAAACGTGCTAGCGGCAATCGGAATTATCCCGGCTTTGATGGCGCCCCAAAAGACATAGAAGAACATCGGCGCGTCGAGCGCCGCCATGACCAAGCGATCGCCGGGAATCAGCCCGAGCTTCAGCAATGCGTTGCCGGCGCGGCTTACATTCTCAGCGAGCTGGGCATAGGTGATCTCATCGGCGTCGTGGCGCAACGCGACATGGGGGCCGCGTCCCTCGGTGATATGCCGGTCGATAAACGAAACCGCGACGTTGAAGACCGCGGAGAAGCGAAGTGTGTTGGGGGTGACACTTTCGTCGACCACGACAGTGTGGTCGCTCTCAATAATCCCGTTCATATTTCCGTCCTCGTTGCCACGCGCCACCGGCCCGCAGATTTGCTGCTCGGAATCGATCAATTTCGCAGTTGACATCCCGTGGGATGTGGAAGATATATGAAATATCACAATAGTATTACATGTTGCAATCCCCATGGTCGCGAGCCCCTCGTCAACTTCGAAACCGGCGCCGGAACAGCGTTGGCTCGGCCGTCCAGTCGAGCGGGTCGAGGACGCCACACTGCTGACCGGCAGCGGTTATTTCACAGATGACCTGCCGGTCCGAGCGGGGACCTTGCACGCCGCCATTCTGCGTTCGCCCCACGCCCATGCCGAAATTTTATCCATAGACACCTCGAAGGCTGCGGCGCACCCCGGCGTGGTCGCGGTGCTGACCGGTAGCGATATCAAAGCGGACACTGATCCATTCATCATCGTGCTGCGTCAGCCGATGGATCAGTGGTCGCTAGCAACCGACCGAGTGCGGTTCGTCGGCGAGGCAGTGGCGGTCGTCGTCGCCGAAAATCGCTACCTCGCTGAGGACGCAGTGGATGACATAAGGGTCGAATACCGAAAGCTGCCCGCTGTCATCGATCCTCTGCGCGCGCTCGAGAAAGACTCGCCGCTCGTGCATCCCGAAGTCGGCTCGAATGTTCCGTCGGACCGCCATTTCACCTATGGCGATCCAGATCGGCGTTTTTCCGAGGCGGACCAAGTTGTCTCGCTCACGATCGATTATCCGCGCAACTCACAGACCCCGCTTGAAGGCTACGTCGTTGTCGCCGACTACCAGCCCGGTGAGGGGGTCTACGACGTTCTCTGCAATTTTCAGGGGCCATTCACTGTCCATCCGGTGATGTCTAAGGCGCTGCGCTGCCAGGGCGCGCAGCTGCGCATCCGCACTCCGGCCTATTCGGGCGGCGGATTCGGGGTGAAGCAGGCAATCTTCCCTTACGTGGTGTTGATGTGCGTCGCCTCCCGGCGCACCCGCCGTCCGGTCAAATGGGTGGAGGATCGTTTCGAGCATCTCGCTGCGGCCATCGCGGCGCCGAACCGCATCATCCACGCGCAGGCGGCGGTGAAGAAGGATGGCACCGTCACGGCGCTGCGCTTTGAGCAGATCGACGACTATGGCGCATATCTGCGTCCGCCCATGCCGGGGCCGCTCTATCGCCAGCATGGCATCATGACCGGCGCCTATGCCGTCAAGGACATGAGCATCACCAACAAGCTGGTGATGACTAACAAGACGCCGTCCGGCATGGTGCGCGGGTTCGGCGGACCGCAGATCTATTATGCGATCGAGCGTCTAATGCAGCGGGTTGCAGTCGAACTCGGGCTCGATCCTTTCGATGTCATCCGCAAAAACCTCATTCCTGCGGGCTCGTTTCCGTATCGTGCGCCGGCCGGCGCGCTGATCGATTCTGGCGACTACCAGACCGCTACCGCGCTGGCTGAACGGGACGGCGGCTTGGCCGAGCTGCGGCGCAAGCGCGACGAGGCGCACGCCGCCGGTCGTCTCTACGGCATCGGCTTCGCGGCGGTGGTGGAACCAGCCCAATCTAATATGGGTTATCTCAGCACGATCGTTCCGGTAGAGGAACGTCGTAAGGCCGGACCGAAGGGCGGAAACGTCGCTTATGCCACCGTGCATGTCGATTGCCTCGGTGCCGTCAGCGTAACAGCCGACAGCCTGCCGCAGGGCCAGGGCCACGCGACCGTCCTGAGCCAGATCGTCGCCGAACAGCTCGGCCTCCATCCGCACGACATTCGCTGCAATATGGAGCGGGATACCCAGCGCGATCCCTGGTCGATTGCCACCGGTAACTATTCCAGCCGGTTCTCCTCGTCGACGGCGGTTGCCGCGCAAATGGCCGCCATCAAAATTCGTAGCAAGCTCAGCGAAATTGCAAGCCAAACACTTAACGTGCCCACGGAGCAGGTCGCATTTGGCAACGGCAAGGTATTTGCGAAGGACAATCCCGATAACAATATTCGCTTCTCGCGCGTTGCCGGCACCGCTCACTGGTCGCCCGGCGAGCTACCGACGGGGATGGCGCCGGGCATTTCCGAAACCGCTTCCTACTCGGCGCCGGAGCTGGAGCCGCCGAACGACGCCGACCAGATCAATACTTCGCTGACCTATGGCTTCGTCTTCGACTTTTGCGGCGTCGAGGTCGACCGTGACACCGGGGCGGTACGTATTGACAAATACGTGACCATGCACGACGCCGGACGCATTCTCAATCCGCTGATTGCCGAGGGCCAAATCTACGGCTCGTTCGGCTGGGGCGTGGGCTGTGCATTGCTCGAGGAGTTTGTCTACAGCTCCGACGGCAGCTTTCTGTCGGGCACGTTCGCCGACTATCTCTGCCCGACCGCTTGCGAAGTTCCGCGTCCGGTCATCCTACACATGGAATGCCCGTCGCCATTCACCCCGCTCGGCGCTAAGGGGCTAGCCGAGGGCAACGTTATGAGCACGCCGGTTTGCATCGCTAATGCGGTGGCCGATGCTCTCGGAGTCAAGGACGTCAAGCTGCCGCTCACACCTTCTCGCGTCAAAGCGCTCATGGGCGAAACCGAGAGGCCGCCACGCGTCGCCCGCCCGGTATCGTCGCTCAAAGCGCCGAAGGCTGGCGCCAAGGCCACAGCGGGCTCAGGAACATTGACCGTTCCGGTCGCCCCGGAGTTGGTGTGGCGCGCGCTGCTCGATCCAACGATATTGAAGCGCACGATTCCGGGCTGTCATAGCCTCGATCTGGTCGGCCCTAACAGCTACCGTGCCGACGTCTCGCTCGGAGTCGGCATCATTAAGGGCCGCTTCGCCGCGCGGGTTGCGCTCACCGACCTTGATCCGCCGCGCGCTGCTACTTTATCCGGCGGACTGGAAGGGGCGCTCGGAATCACAGTCGGAAGCGCTCGTGTGCGCCTGGCGCCGCAGGGTGCCGGAACCCTGATCGAATACGAATACAGCGCCGAGATCAGTGGCAAGGCGGCCGCAGTCGGCGGGCGCATGCTTGATGGGGCGACCAAGGTTCTAATTAATCAGTTTTTCCAGCGCCTCGTTGCGGAAATGACCGGCGGCGCTGCGCCAGCGGGCCAAGCTAAGCAGTCCTGGTGGCGACGTTTGCTCAATGCGCTCGGATTTGGCACATGAAGCCGAAATCGTTCACCTATCTGCGGCCCGCGAGTATCGACGAGGCGGTGCAGGCGCTGGCGCGATGGCGTGAGGATGCGCGCATTCTCGCTGGTGGGCAGTCGCTGGTAGCGATGATGAATTTCCGTCTCATCGAGGCGCAGGTGCTAATCGACGTCTCCGATCTAGCTCCACTCGCATATATTCGCGAAAGTAACGGTGAAATCGAGGTCGGCGCGTCGACGACGCAGGCGCAGTTTATGACGTGGCCGAAGCTGGCCGAACGGGCCCCTTTGTTGAACGCGGCCATGCCGCATGTGGGGCATTACCAGACGAGGAGTCGTGGCACCGTGTGCGGCAGTATCGCCCATTCCGATCCGAGTTCCGAGTTGCCGCTGTGCCTCGCCACCCTCGGCGGCAGCGTTGTCATGACATCGTCACGCGGCACACGCGTGCTGTCGTGCGGCGATTTCCAAACCGGCATGCTGACGACCGCCCGACTACCCGATGAGTTGATTACGGCCGTGCGATTCCCCACGCGCAAACCCGGTGCTGGATACGCCTTCACGGAGATGGCGCAGCGGCACGGCGATTTCGCCATCTGCGCCGTCGCCGCGGTGGTGTCTGGAAAGACAACCCGGCTCGGCGTCGGTGGAGTTGCGGAGAAGCCGACGGTGCGCGAATGGTCTGGGCTGGACGAGAGTGGGATCGACGATGCGCTCAACGATTTAGCCTGGGATCTTGGCGGGACGGACGATTCTCATGCCACCGCCGTCTATCGCCGTGGATTGGTGCGGAGCCTCGGCCGCCAAGTCATCGAGGAGGCGAAAAAATGCTCGAGCTGAAAGAGGGGCAACGGCACCCCATTACCATGACACTGGACGGCCAGGAGGTGCGCGGCTTGACTGAGCCACGCATGCTATTGAGCGATTTTTTGCGCCAAGAACTCGGCCGACCGGAAGTTCACGTCGGCTGCGAGCACGGCGTGTGCGGTGTTTGTACCGTCCTGATTGACGGTAAGCCAGCGCGCAGCTGCTTGACCTTCGCGGTGCAGGCGGCGGGCCGACGCGTTGATACCGTACGGGGCCTCGCTGACAAGGATGGAAAGCTGAACGATTTACAGAACGCGTTCCGCAAGCATCATGGCTTGCAGTGCGGCTATTGCACGCCCGGCATTTTGCTCTCCACTGAGGCGTTCTTGAGCGAGAACGCCAAGCCGTCCGAGCAAGAAGTTCGCGAGATGCTGAGCGGGCATATTTGCCGATGTACCGGCTATGTCGGCATGGTCGACGCCATCCTGGAGACCGCTCAGAAGAGAGCGTCGGCCGCGACGCCGTGAGAAATGAAAGCATCGTTATCCGTGCAGACCTTGACTTTTCGCACACACCGTGACGGCAAAATTGAGAGCCAACCGATCGCTCTGCGATCCGCTGTCATTGCCGGTTGGACCGGGCGCGATCCGATTGCGCGCGAAAAGCACATTGCCGAGCTCGAGGCATTAGGCGTGGCTCGACCAAAATCAGCGCCGATCTATTACCGCGTCTCGGCCGCGCGGCTGACGACGTCATCACAGATCGAGGCGACCGGCGAGAACTCAAGTGGGGAGGTGGAACTGGTGCTGATCCGCGACGCAGAGCGGCTCTGGCTCGGCGTCGGTTCTGATCACACCGACCGAAAGGTTGAGACTTACTGCGTCACCTTCTCGAAACAAATGTGCGACAAGCCAATGGCCCCCGAACTGTGGGCCTTCGATGACGTGCGCGACCATTGGGATTCGTTGGAGCTGCGCTCTTGGATCGCCGAGGGCGGGGAGCAGCGCCTGTACCAGCAGGGATCCGCTGCGGCCATGTTGCCACCCGACGCGATCATTGCCGGTTTTGCGTCGAACGGCTCTCTGGCCGAGGGGACGGCGATGTTTTGTGGAACCTTGGCGGCCAAAGGAGGCATTCGCCCATCAAAGCGGTTCTCATTCGAGCTATTCGATCCTGTCCGCGCCCGACGGATCGTGCACGCCTACGATATTGTCGTTCTCCCGGTGGAAGGGTGAGGGAGGATAGATGAGGAAGCAGTCAGCCTCCGCGCACGCGACGTCTGCTCGTACCCTCGTGGGATCGCGACCGGTCAAATCACTGTTTGATCAAGCGTATAACGAAATTAAGCTACGCATCATTACCTGCGGCTATCGGCCGGGCGAGGTCCTCAGTGAGGCCGCGATCTCGGCTGAGCTGAAGATCGGCCGGACACCCGTTCATCAGGCAATTCACCGTTTGATGATGGATGGCCTCATAACGATCATGCCGCGCAAGGGTGTCATGGTGGTGCCGGCCGGCGTCGACGAGGTGATGGAAATCATCGATGTGCGGCTCGTGACCGAATGCTATTGCGCTCGCCTCGCCGCCGACCGAGCCGACGACTCCGAACTGCAACATCTTCAAAGAATTGTCGACGCTTCGGAAAAGGCGACGAATCAACGTGACGTCGAGAAGATGATGTTATTCGATCGGGAATTCCACGACACTTTGGCGCGCGCAGCGCGTAACACTGTATTAGCGGATGTTCTGCGCAGCCTGCACGAGCGGTCGCTCCGTTTCTGGTTCATTTCCTTGCGCGATCCGGACCATCATCGCAATGTATTGGCGCAGCACCGCGCGATCGTCGCTGCCCTTCAGAGCCGGCAGCCGGATGCAGCGGAAAATGCCATGCGCGAGCACATCCTTGCCTTCCAGCGCAACGTAACCCGGCAGGTCTAAGGCGGCCGCGCGCCAAACAGGGAAACTCAGCCGATGAAGAACCCGAAGCTACACGACGAATTCAAGAAGATCGACATGACGACTGGCTGGGTCACCCCGGCGGGCTATCCCGAGGGCATCCAGCAGAAGATCCTGGCCGGCTCGCTTGATGAAGCCGGCGGAACCGGCAATCGGTCCCGGCTCCTAAGGTTTGCGCCAGGCGTTTTTACGACCAAGCCATTTGTGCATGAATATTGGGAAGAGGTGTTCCTCGTATCCGGCGATTTGACCGTCGGGAATGACGAGCACGGCAATGGTGGCAAATCATTTGCCCCGCTGACATATGCCTGTCGCCCACCAGGTGCACCGCACGGCCCCTTCAAGTCCGTCGGCGGCTGTCTGCTGTTCGAAATCCATTATTACGTCTAACGCAGCAGAATCGAAACCGCAGCCTCGAGCGGGCGGTGCAATCATGAACGCGACAATCGCGGCCGTTCGTACGGCTTTGGAATCGGGTGCAACCACCAGCCGGGCGCTGGTCCAGACCTGTATCGATCACGCGGAGGCGGCGTCGGGCGAGGGCGCGCGCACCTTCGTGCGGGTGTTCGCTGAATCGGCGATCGCCGATGCCGAGGCCATCGATCGACGTCGGCAAGCCGGAATATGGACGGGGCCGCTCGGCGGCATCCCGATTTCTATCAAAGATCTATTCGATATTCGCGGCATTCCGACGACCGCCGGATCGGTAGTGCTTGCCGAAGCCGCGCCGGCCTCAGCCGATGCGGTCGTCGTCTCGCGCTTGCGTGCAGCTGGAGCGGTGATTGTCGGGCGGACGAACATGACCGAGTTTGCCTTTTCTGGTCTCGGACTCAATCCTCACTTCGGAACCCCGGCGAATCCGTACGACCGCTCAACGCGTCGTATTCCAGGTGGATCATCGTCCGGAGCGGCAATTTCCGTCTGCGATGGCATGGCGATGGCTGCGATTGGCACCGATACCGGTGGTTCGGTCCGAATACCGGCGGCCCTATGCGGGCTCGTCGGTTTCAAGCCGACCGCCGCGCGCATTCCACTTGCGGGCACGCTGCCGTTGTCGATATCCCTCGACTCGATTGGTCCGCTTACCCGCAGCGTTAAATGTTGTCGGATCCTCGACGCGGTCTTGAGCGATCAGCCCTGTGAAGCCGCGCATTCGGTGAGCTTGCAGGACCTGCGGATCGCGGTGCCGACGACGCGCGTATTCGACGATATCGATGCCCATGTGAGCCGAACCTTCGAGTCCGCTTTGGCCGTTCTCGTCGATGCCGGCGCAAAAGTTTCACAAATTCATGTTTCCGAATTTGCCGACGTCGGTCAGACGGCAGAGGTCGCGACCTTCCCGGCGGTTGAAGGTTACAGCTGGCACCGCGATCTGCTCGGGCGCGCCCGCGATCGGTACGATCCACGCGTCGCAGTGCGCATTGAAAGGGGCCGCAGTGTGAGCGCGGCTGACTATTTATGGCTGCTGCGACGGCGAAGCGAATTGATGCGGGCGGTCCGATCTCGCGTCGGCGGTTTTGATGTCTTGGCCATGCCCACGGTACCCATTATTGCGCCACCAATTGGCGGCCTTGATCGTGACGACGACCTATACCATCGGGTCAATCTGCTGGTACTGCGAAACCCGACCCTGATCAATTTCCTCGACGGCTGCGCTTTGAGTCTGCCTTGCCATGGTAATGGAGAGGCCCCGGTCGGTTTGATGCTTGCGCGTTTCGACGGTGCAGACCACGATCTGCTCGCGATCGGCGAAGCTGCCGAGCGTGCTCTCGCCGCAAAGCGCGCGAGCAATCGCTAAGTCTTCGGCTGCGACTCTGAAATTCGGTCGGGTAGGACGCGTTCGTAGAACCGAGCGATCGCGTCGACGGTTTGTGCTGGCTTCTCGCGATGCGGCACGTGCCCGCAATCTGGCATCAGCAAGGTCTCGAGCGGGCCCTTGCATATTTCTTTTGCCATGTGGACTTGTCGATGCGTTCCGTAGTGGTCTCCGTCACCACGAATGATCAACATCGGGACGGAGATCCTGGCCAGCTCCGCTCTGAGATTGAACGCGGAAAATCTGGGATCGAGCCACACATCATTCCAGCCCCGGAATGCCGTATCGACGTAGTTGTGATAACGCGCAAGGCGCTGGCGTAGGTCGCCGGTTTCAAATGCCTTTCGTGCATTCCTGATTTCCGCGAGGGTTTCCGGCTCAACGCAGAAATGCGGCGCCATTAAAACGAGACCACGCACGCGAGGATCTGCAACATTCCCGGCATAAGCGGCGGCCATCGAAGCACCGTCGCTGTGACCGAGCAGAAGTCCCTGGCTAAATCCGATCGCTTCCAGGATTTTCGGCAGGACGTCGAGCGCATGATGCTTAATATAGTCGATCGGAAGACCGGGCTCAACCGGAGGAGATGCTCCGTAGCCGGCGCGCGAATAGACAAATACGCTAGCGCGAGTACGTTCGAATACGCGGCGCGGGAATTCGCCCCACGTGCTGACGGAGCCAAGCCCTTCGTGCAGCATTACGATTGTCGATGACCGTGAAGGCGGCGCCCCGATCAATCGATACTCGAGCGCCATGCCGGCGACGGATATCTGGCCTTCCTCTGCAAGCAACTCCATATCAGTTTCCTTATTGCGATTCACTCGGACCGATGATTGCCCCATGTCTAAGCCGAAAAGTAGATCCGCACCCTGTCCGTGTCTCTAATAAAATCTGAACCTATTGGCGGTGGAGTCCGCCGAGAACTAGGGTGCGTACTCATACATCGAGACGAGTCTGCATCGCTGGCTAATGTTTGATTTGCAGCGCTTTGCGGACTCAAGTCGGACGTCACGCCAAGTCCGAGATGAGCCAGAAGCCGACAATACCGTTAGCGTGCGAGGCTCAGCCCGGTCGGCGCTGGACGACCAGATTTGAAATCATAATCTGGACCGGTTCATTGTTCTGGTTCAACGTCGTGACCAGGATCTTGGCGATGCCCTGTTCCGGCTTCGAGCGCGACGGCCGTGCCTCCAGTACCTCGCTCACGATGTGCAACCGGTCGCCCGGCCGCACTGGACGCGGCCAGCGTATCTCTTCCACGCCTGCGCCGATAATCCCGCCAGCCAGCGGAAGTCCGCCATCGACCAGAAGCCGCATCGTCACGGCGGCTGTATGCCATCCGCTCGCTGCGAGCCCGCCGAAGAGTGTCTTTTCCGCTGCAACCTCATCGAGATGGAACGGTTGCGGATCGAACTGGCGCGCAAACGTCTTTATATCCTCCATGTTGAGCAACTCGCCCAACGGATCGGAGCACATAACCAGCCCGGGTTTCAGTTCATCGAGATAGTGCGGCGTACAGGTGGCTGGTGACATTGGCACGGGCTCCTCACTCACGATGGCTGGGTTAGGACCGCTGCAGAAGGCTTTGGCCGCCTAAACCACACGCCACCCGCGACCGCCGACGCATTGATGCCGCCGAATATCACGAGCGCTATTGCAAGTGAGATAAATAGTGCGTCGCTTCCACCTAGAAATTTGACCGCAAGCCAGCCGCCGCCCGCGGCAACGGCAACCCGTACGACCGCCGCGACCATCGGCCAGCCCAACCGACCCGCGCCTTGCGATGCAAAATATAGAGCGAGCCCACCGCCGAAGAAGCCATAGAAGGGTCCGACGATCTGCAAATAGTGTTCTCCGACCGCGACCATCTGCGCGTTGCTGCCGAACAGGGTCAGCCATGCGTGCGGCATGAGTGCCGCCGCAATCCCGATCAATTCCGTAAAACCTCCTGCAATCGCCGCGCCGGTCCAGGCAACCGTCAGCGCGCGCTGACGGTTTCCTGCGCCGATACTTGTTCCGACCATCGCCGCGACCGGCGCACCCAACCCGAACACCATTGGCACCAGCAGATATTCGAGACGCGCGCCAGTACCGTAGCCCGCGACCGCCGCAGGGCCGATCAGCCCGGCAAGTCCGGTCGCAGCCGCAATGCTTAAATTGGTCGAAATGCTCACGATGGATGATGCAGTGCCGACACGCAGAATGTCGCGCATCGGTGCCCAGGTCAGCCGCGGCGGACGCAGCGAGGGCTTTAGCACACCGCGACCCGACCAAATATAAGTCGCGAAGATCGAACAGCCAATCACGTAATAGAACAATACTGCCGTCGCGCCGCCGGCAATCCCGAGCCGTGGGAAGGGTCCGAGCCCGAAAATCAAGACCGCCGACAGTGGAATGAGCACAATCGCGCCGACACAGATAACGCAAGCGGGAAAAAACATGTTGCCGGTGCCGCGAATGATTGCTGCAAAGGAATTAAGCAGCCACAGCGGGATGGCGCCGGCAAAAATCAGGCTCGAGTAAGTTACCGCTGCCGCGAGCGATGCGTCACGCCCACCCATGAAAGCATAGAGCCACGGCCCGCCGAGCAATGCCGCAGCCGTAGTGAGGGCGCCGAGTCCGATCGTTATCGCGACGGCTGACCAGACCAATTCGTTGGCGCGCTCGCGCCCGCCAGAGCCGAGCGCACGGGCGATCGCCGAGAGGATCCCGCCACCCATCGCGCCCGCTGACACCATCTGTAACAGCATGAAGAGCGGAAAAACGAGTGCCATTGCGGCAAGCGCATCGACACCGAGCTTGGCTACGAAATAGGTCTCGATTAGTCCGATCGACGCTTGCACCACCATGACGAGGACATTCGGCAACGCGAGACGCACAATCGTACGGCCGACCGGTGCTTCCAGCAGCAATCTGGTTCGCGGATCCATGAGAAAATCTCCGGTCAGAAAGGTGCATATACACTCATCTTGACGCGTATGCGCGCATATGCACCTATTGCCAAGCTCTCCGACGCTAATTCAGGAATGCGACCTGTGTCGAAAAAGATGCCCAAACCCGCAGCAAGTGAAGCCGCGTTTGACCAGACCGCGTGCAACTGCCTGGCGATCCGTCAGGCAGCGCGTCACATCACACGGGCGTACGAGCGTCATTTGGCGCCGGAAGGGCTGCGTGCCAGCCAATATTCCATCCTATCCAAGCTCAACCGGCTGGGCCCGCTCTCGATTGGCGAGCTAGCCAACACCATGGTGATGGACCGAACGACCCTTGGACGAGCGATCCGTCCGCTCGAACGCGACGAGCTTTTGATTGTGGATGACGGGCGGGACGGGCGCACGCGCAGCATCCGCCTGACCTCGGCGGGTGTAGCAAAAGTGAAGTCCGCTGCTATCCGGTGGCGCAAGGCGCAGAAGGAGTTCGAATTAGCCTTCGGTACCGACAAAGCAGCTGACTTGCGGTCAACCCTCCTCCGCGTGATATCCGCGACCTGAAAGTCAGATCGCGCCCACGGATGCGACTGGCAACCGAACAAGGGTTGTTAGAAACCCTTTTTGACAATATTAGTTTACAGCTTTATTATTGCAACAACAAGTGACGACCAGCCAATCCGAATAAGGCATTAGTAGGAATATCCATGACGATTGTCATCGACGCGAGCAGACTGGAAAGAAAACGGAAAGAGGCGGTCAAATCGAGGACTGTGCACAATCGGCACCACTATTTTGAAGGCGTCGCGCAGGCGCGTTTCGTACTTCGCAAAGTGTTCAGGCTAATTGAGGAACAGGCAAAACTTGGCGGGCTCGACCCCCTCGAGCATCAAGCACTCATACAGATTTATGGTAGTCCGCAGATGAAGCTGCGGGTCAAGGAAGTCGCAGAAAAACTCGATATAGCTCCGGCATTTGCGTCAAATATGTTGAAATCTCTTGAGGAAAAAGGATTCGTCCTTCGCCTTCCCAGTGACCGCGATCAGCGTGTTACTTACGCGGTCGTGACCTCGCAAGGAAAACAGCTTCTTCACCGCATCGATGAGCAAGTTCAGGTGCATGTCGATTACTTCACCCGGCAATTAACCCAGAATGCACGCGAGGCGGCAATATCGATCGTAATGTTCTATTTCGGAATTTCTCTGAACGCGGGAAACGTGACACGGGCGTGAACGCAGTTGCGTCCGATAGCTTTATGTAGGGGTAGCACTATGCCGTTTCGAGACATGCGAGATTACTTGGCTGCACTTGAACAGCAAAATCTCGTCAAGCGTGTCAGTCGTGAAGTGGATCACAATTGGGAAGTCGCTTGCCTGGCAAAATGGATGTACCAAGCCCTTCCGATCGATCGGCGATTTGGTTTGTATTTTCAGAACGTCAAGGGCTCCAAAATTCCTGTCGTCACCGGCGCCCTGGGCGCCTGTCCTGCAAGTGTCGCGGTCGCATTGCAATGCGACGTGGAGGATATCAATGATACGGTCGTCGGCGCGATACGCAACCCGATCAAGCCGCGGATAGTTGGTAGCGGCGTGTGCCAGGAGGTTGTCGTCACCGGTCAGAACGTTAGCCTAGACACGCTGCCGATCGTGACTTGGACACCAGGCAAGGACAAGGCGCCGTACCTCACCACGATCGTTGTCACCCGCGATCATGACACTGGTGTCGCAAATATGGGGGTCTATCGAACGATGGTGCGAGATAGTCGTACCGTGGTCGTTAATCTCTCGCCCAATCGTCAGGGCACACGAAATGTGCAATCGTGGACTGAAAAAGGAAAGAAGGCACCGATTGCGTGGGTGATCGCGACGGAACCGGTCGTTCACTTGGCGACCGTTGCAAACCTCCCCTATGGCCGGGACGAGATCGAACTGGCCGGCGGGTTGAAGCGCGAACCGATCGATTTAGTCCGATGCAAGACAATCGATCTTATAGTGCCCGCTAATGCGGAAATCATCGTGGAGGCGGAAATCGCACCTGGTGAGCGGGACGATGAAGGCCCATTTGGCGAATTCGCAGGTTATATGGGTCAAGTCGAAAAGCGTCCCGTCGCGCGCGTAACGGCAATCACGCATCGCCGTGATCCAATATTTTACGGCTACACAAGCCAAATGCCGCCTTCTGAGAGCACGACCATCCAGAGCCTTATGAATGCCGGTGTTATCCTGCAGACTTTGCGCGATCACATCGGAGAGCAGGCTGTACATGATGTCTGGATCGATCTGACCTTCGGCGGTCTGTTGGCGCATGTAATCGTGGCAATGACCCCGCAATTCCCGGGCCACGGCAAACGCGTTGGTCGGACGATTGCCGATACGACGCTACTAAAGCGGATCACCGTAGTCGACGCGGACGTCGATATTCGGGATCCTAGCCATGTAGATTGGGCCTTGAACTCACGGTTCAGCCCGCAGCGCGATACGGTAATCATCGATGATGTCTATGTGCCGCTTCATATCGATCCATCGGTACGTGATGCGCGCGGGACCGTTTGGCAAGGCTCGAAGCTCATTCTCGATGCGACGCAAAAGATTGACTCGGGTACATTCTCGCTGCCGCCGAAGGACATGATGATGAAGGCGCTAACCGTGTGGAAAGAGTGCGGCCTTCCCGAATTCGACATCCCGCGACGAGCCAAACTACGGCTGGACAGATCTTAGGCCGATAGGCGAAAGGTAACCGGAATGCCGTACCAAGACTTTCGCCAATTTCTGGATGTGCTTCGCAAGCACGGGGAACTGGTCGACATCGATCGCCCCATCGATTTGCGGACTGACGTCGGTAAGGCATTAAAACAGAGCTATGTCCGTAAAGGACCAGCGCTCTTATTCAGCCGGAACGGCACGGAATTTCCCCTCGTTGGAGGTCTTTACTCGACGCGCAGCAAGGCCCTGCTGGCTTTCGAGGCAACAGAAGAGACAATCTTCGACAAGGTGCTGGGGGGTTTGGATCATCCTATTGCGCCCACCATAGCTTCTGCGGCGGCGCCTTGTCACGAAGTGGTGCTTATGGGCAAGGACATCGATATCACCCGGTTTCCCATACCGACCTACAGTCCGAAGGATGGCGGCCCATACATCACCGCCGGTATTTTTGTATCTAAGGACCCGGAAAGCAGCGTGACGGATATCGGACACTACCGCGCCCAGATCGCGGGGAAGGACACGTTTTCCTTTTTTGCGCAGCCGTTTCATCGGTTTGGGAAATATCTGACGAAGTGCCAACGTTTGGGTATCGCGGCGCACGGCGCCATTCTCATCGGCGTCGATCCTATTCTAGCCTATACGTGCCAAGTCCAAACGAGTGACGATACTGACGACTGGCATGTGGCGGGCGGACTGCGTGGTGCTCCGGTTGAGCTGGTGCGCTGCAAGACAATCGACCTCGAAGTTCCCGCGACGAGCGAAGTCGTTATCGAATTCGAGGTGGACCAAAACGCCACTGCTTCGGAGGGGCCGCTGGGCGAATACACGGGATATTACACGCCCACCTCCCTAAAGCCCCTGGCGCGCATAACCGCAATCACTCACCGTCAAAAGCCATATTTTCAGGGGTTGCTCACTGGCAAGCCGGTCACCGAAAACCACATCTTGAAAGCTATTCCGTTCGAGGCCTCGATCCTCCGTTTGTTGAAAGCGCAGTTTCCAACGGTCGAGCGGGTAGCGATCCCGCCTTCGGGTGGAGTTTCCTTCTACGTTGTGATCGCTATGCGGCCACGGTTCGCAGGTGAAGCGCGTCAGGCGATCTTAGCGACCATGGCCAGCAATATTCGGCCGAAATGGGTGATTGTAGTCGAGCCGGACATCGATGTGCACGATTCAGCCGACGTAGAATGGGCGATGTGCTTTCGCGTCCGGCCAGACCGCGACGTTTTCGTCATCGAACAAACTCCAGCGGGTCCGCTCGATCCGTCAGTGGGGGAAAACGTCGCCACCGCGGCTCGCGTATCTGCCGCGGTTGGCGTTGATGCTACACGGCCTTTCGGTGAACCATTCGCCGAAGCTTCCGATGTTCCAGGGTGGCAGGAGTTCGTACTGCCCGAACTTAATAAGCCGCTTTGATCTAACTGCTCACAACGTCGCAATCAAGGAATACGGTAATGCAAGCGTCGAGACTATCTTTGACCTTGTTCATCGCTTTGATCAATTTGAGTTTCGCCATGCCGGCCCACTCTGCAGAGTGGCCGCAACGGTCAGTAGTAATCGTCGTTCCTTTCGCGGCGGGTGGAAATACGGATAGTATCGCACGCATTACTGCGCAGCGGTTAGGTGAAGAGTTCGGAACGCAGTTTGTGGTCGAGAACCGCGGAGGAGCGGGGGGCGCCATCGCCGCTGAAGCGGTCGCGCGCGCGCGGCCTGACGGCCACACGTTGTTCATGGCGGCACTGCCGCAAATTGCGATCCTGCCGGCAATTAGGAAAACACCGTACGATCCAGTGAAGGATTTTGAACCGATCAGTATCATCGCGACAAATCCCTTTGTTTTGGTCGTCAACAAGGACTTTCCGGCGAAGACTCTCGCCGAGTTTGTTTCCTATATTCGCGATCGACCCAACGCGCTTGCCTATTCATCAGCTGGTGTCGGCAGCCTTAACCATCTGTCGATGGCGTTGTTTTTAAAGAATTCTGGCCTTCAAATGATCCATGTCCCTTACAAGGGTAACGCGCCGGCGCTGGCCGACGTCATTGCTGGTCACATTCCGGCGATGTTTTCAAACCTATCCGATGCGCTTCCGCAGGCCGCGGCGGGCACTATCCGATTGCTGGCGGTATCGAGTCCCCAGCGTATGCCTCAGGTTCCCGATGTTCCGACGGTGAGCGAGTCCGGCTATCCGCAATACAAAACGTTAACCTGGAATGGGCTGATGGCTCCTGCGGGGACGCCAAAAGAAATTATCAGTAAGATCTCGGCCTTGATCTCTCGTGAGGTCAAGGATCCGAAATTTTCGGAGAGGCTTGCCAGCTTTGGCGCCGATGCACTCGGGAATACACCTGAGGAATTTGCGGCGATAATAGCGGCCGATATGTCGCTGTGGGCTGAAGCCGTGAAAGTCGCTGGCGTCAGTGAAAAATGACGTAGGACACTAATGCTCCTCAAGCGTATGAATTTCACCACTAGTGCGGCGGCTGAAATTAGTCGTGCAATAGGTTGCTCTGCGCGATACGCACGCGGCGAACGAACACAATATGGGG
>Ga0097691_1000804_pt1 | contig 25236 bp, 19 predicted proteins | sample NGESurdeep072012_8_FD_72858 | JGI IMG/M metagenome (GOLD analysis project Ga0097691, IMG submission 72858) | Arctic peat soil microbial communities from Barrow, Alaska - NGEE Surface sample 210-1 deep-072012 | ecosystem: Environmental > Terrestrial > Soil > Wetlands > Peat ... | reverse complement strand
TGTCCATCGATCCGGTCATGATGAAGCACATCGAAGACGTCTTCCCGGGCCGCGACATCCGCGCCCACAACGACGAGAAGCTGCACAATCACGGCACCTCGACCGTGAAGTTCGGACGCGGTGCGGTCCTCACCGTTGACCTGACCAACCGCTGCAACATGATGTGCGATCCCTGCTTCATGGACGCCAACCAGGTCGGCTTCGTTCACGAGCTCAGTTGGGCGGACATCCAGCAGATGCTCGACAACGCCGTTTCCATCAAGCCCAAGCGGCAGATGTCGGTCCAGTTCTCCGGCGGCGAGCCCACCATTTCGCCCTTCTTCCTCGACGCGGTGCGTTATGCCCGCAAGGTCGGCTACACCTCGGTGCAAGCCGCGACCAATGGCATCGAGTTCGCCAAGTCCAAGGACTTCTGCAAACAGGCTGCGGAAGCCGGTTTGCGCTACGCCTATCTCCAGTTCGACGGCATCGGCAACGCCGCCAACGCGCACCGCAAGGTCGGCAACCTGTTCGACGTCAAGCTGCGCGCCATCGAGAACCTCTACGAATCCGGCGTTGACATCGTTCCTGTCGTCACCATCATCAACGGCATCAACAACGAGCAGGTCGGACGCATCATCCAGTTCGCCCTCGACAATCCCAAGGTCATTCCGTTCGTTTCCTTCCAGCCGGTTTCGTTCACCGGTCGCGACGAAGCCGTTACCGACGAACGCCGCACGGCGCAGCGCTACACCCTGTCGCACCTGGCGCATGACGTGAAGAGCCAGACCGGACTCGGCGAGCCCACGCGCGATTGGTTCCCGCTCTCGTTCATGTCCACCTTCAGCGATTGGTCCGACCTCGTCCACGGTCCCGCCGCCGATTGGGGACAGCTCTCCTGCGGCTGCCATCCGAACTGCGGCGTGGGCATGGGCGTGATGGTCGACAAGGAAACCAAGGAAGCGGTCCCGATGACCGCGTTCATCTACGCCGATCAATGGGCGAAGGACGTCATGCGCGTTACCGATGCTGCCCGCGGCAAGTTCTGGTCGTCGATGGGCATGACACTGGCGCTCATGCGCAATTACAAGCCCTTCAAGACGCCGACCCACTTCACCGTCTTCGACTTCCTCAAGAAGATGGACAAGACTTTCGGCGTGACCAACAAGGCCAAGACCGGCGCCTACGGCAAAGTCGGCGGCGATCGCACCCTCGAGGATATCGAGAAGCGCCGTAAGGACCGCTGGAACGTGCTCTTCATCGCCGGCATGTGGTTCCAGGACCTGTTCAACTACGACTTCCGCCGCACCGAGCAGTGCATCATCCCTTACGCGACGCAGGAGGGCGAGATCAGCTTCTGCGCTTACAACACCGGTGTGGGCTGGCGCAACATCATCGAGAAGATGCACATGACCGCGACTCTTACCAAGTGGTACGAGGAGCACGGACGTCACGAGATCTTCGCCGGCGGCAAGCAGGTCGATATCGGCGCTCGCCAGCTCAATCGCCTCGTCCTCAACGAGAAGATCGAGACCATGGAAGTGCAGCACGATCTCGACCGCCTCGGCATCGCCAAGAATTCGGGCGAAGAGAAGAAGCGCGCTCGCGACCACAAAATGGCGGAGGACGCGGCGCACAACGAGAAGATGGCCCGCCTCTACCGCGAAGTCGTCCTTAAGGAACAGAAGCCGGCAGAGAACTTCGTCCCGCTGTCCACCATCGCTCCCGCGAACGGAAACGGTCATGGGAATGGCAACGGCAACGGCAACGGCTCGAAACCTGCGGTCGAGAAGCACGAAGGCGAGTTGGTTTCGGGAGACTAATTCGGTTCTTGTGGAACCGGCTGCCCTCAGCCGGTTCCAGCACCGAACTCAAAGGCCACCGAGAAATCGGTGGCTTTTTGCTTTTCCGTATGCCTTACGCCGTGCGCCCGCTTTAACTTGGCCTTTTGCTTTTCCTTACGCCTTGAGCCTTGCGCCTGCTCCCGGTAGCCTTTTGCTTTTCCTTACGCCTTGAGCCTTGCGCCTGCTCCCGGTGGCCTTTTGCTTTGCTGACAACTGGCAACTGACAACTGCTCCTTTTCCACCCAACACCGCGCTCCTTCATCGCATCTCATTACTGGCAATCACAGGAGGCATACATGACTCACCAGGACGACACCATCAGCACCCTCGAACAACTCACTGAAACCTGCCGCGACGGACAGAACGGCTATCGCGACGCGGCCGAGCACGTCAAGGACACGGGACTCCGCATCTGGTTTAACCAGCAATCGCTCGATCGCGGCCAATTCGCCGGCGAACTCGAGGGCCAGGTGCAGCAACTCGGCAAACACGATCCCGACCGCAAGGGAAGCGTCAGCGCCACGCTGCACCGCAAATGGTTTGACCTGAAGGAGAAGATCATTGGCAGCGACGAGAGCGTTCTGGCGGAAGTGGAACGCGGCGAAGACAACGCCAAGGAACATTATGAAAAGGCGCTGAAGACGGAGTTGCCCGCCGACATTCGCACCATCATTGAACGCCAGGCGAAAAGCGTCTTTGCGGCCCACGACCACGCCAAGACGCTCCGCGACCAGCACAAGAACGCCGCGTAATTTATCTCGTCGTGGAGACCAATGGCCATCGAGAAATCGGTGGCCTTTTTGCTTTTCCATACGCTTTATGCCTGTGTTGACGCTTTTTCCATCGACCGTCGACCGTCGGCCATCGGCTTTCCCGGTGGCCTTTTGCTTTGCTTCCTTCCCAGTCGCGGAGCGAAAGCAGTTCATAGCCCGGGACGTGAGTCCCGGGGTCACGCCGCACCCTCCTGTTCGAGTCCCGGCTGAGGGACGGCAGAGTTGTTGTCAGACCGTTCGCCGAGTTCGAGGCCAAGCTGCTTGAGGTTGGCGCGCGATGCGCAGTCAGGAGAAGACGAGCGCAGCGCGGCGGTCGACAAGTGCGCGAACCCGCACCGTCTGGCTATCTCTCCTTCAAATTCCTTGACCCCACACCCGTAAGTGTATAGTCTCCGCGCCATCCATGGCTTCTAGCTCTGATCATGGCATGTCGTTATGGCGCGTCCTGAAACTGGCGTCCTATGCCCTCTTTCTCGGGCTAACTGCTTCAACTACCAAACTGCTCGATTGGGCGTTCGCCAAGGATAGGTCTGCGTCGGCACAGTCGGCTCTCGATATTCTCAAGAATCACTGGGGTGCGGCTCTCATTGCCTTTGCTGGCTATGCGCTACTGTGCGGCTCGATGTGGGTCTTGGCCGATATCCGAGAACGTCTCGCCGGAGTAGCGCGGCTGGTTCCGGTATTTGTTAAGTCCGCCAACCTTCAGCCCCGCCACCTGAATCTTGCGAACTATCACAAGGAGTATCTGGATCATCCTGAGTACCGTCAGGCTATGAATTCGATGCGCACTAACGGCAGGGTTATGGTTAGGGGCCGTGCGAAAGCTGGCAAAACCAGGATGGCATTTAACCTCGCAAGACGAGCGGGGAATACTTGGGTGCTGAGGACCCGCGAGGATTTCGTCGATTGGAGCTCCCTCGATATTCCAAATTATTCTTTCCTATACAGGCCTCGGGTTCTGTGGATTATCGATGACTTGGACAAACTACTGGGCAAAGCAAGCCTGAGTCAGGGACTCGATTTTCTGGAGAGTCAGAGTCAGCTACGGGTCATCGTCACCTGTCGCAGCGGCGAGGAATGGAGTCGAGTACAAGCGGATCCGGCGTTTTGTTCGTTTGTAGAAGCCATGACGCAGGTAGACTGCACCGACTTCTCTGTGCAAGAGCTTGTGCAGTTGGCTGCGCAGACCAAGCAAGCTCAGCGCGGTGACGTGTACGACGGGACTCCCGGGACCGTATTTCTGGACGTACTCGGTAAACGAAACTTGTTGCTGGGTGCGCCGAGACTCGCGCAATCCCTCATGCGCGCACTCTATTTGTTGCGAGAACTGGGAATCTATTCCGCTCGCTCTGATCTGATTGAAGCCGTTACAAACTCAATATGCACACCTTCGCCTTATTCGGAAATAGAAGGTGCCAGAAGATGGCTCGCGGAGAAGGATTTCATTACATCTTTCGCAGGGTCAATCGTGCCTCGGCACGACGTCTTTGTTAGCAAAGATGTCGTCGATTTTTACGAGCAGCAAAACACCTTGTTTCTCCCTCACTTGCAGCAAGCAACGCAAGCCGTTCTTACTTCGGGTACAGTCGAGGAACTCAATAGCGTCGGCTACTGGTGGGGGATGAAGCGCGAGATCGAGCGGGCGCTAGCGTGCTTCGATAAGGCCGCGTCCCTTGGGGCCAAGGACGCCCTGGGTGCGTTAGTCCTCATCAACAAGGGAGTCGCGCTGGGCCGACTGGGCCGCAGCGAGGACGCGATCGCCGCCTACGACCAGGTGATCGGGCGCTACGGCGCCGCCAGCGAGGCGGCACTGCGCGAACAGGTCGCCAGCGCGCTGTTCAACAAGGGAGTCAGGCTGGGCGAACTGGGCCGCAGCAACGATGCGATTGCCGTCTACGACCAGGTCATCGAGCGTTACGGCTCCGCCAGCGAGGCGGCGCTCCGTGAGCAGGTCGCCCAGGCGCTGGTCAACAAGGGAGTCACGCTGGGCCAACTGGGCCGCAGCGACGATGAGATTGCCGTCTACGACCAGGTCATCGAGCGCTACGGCGCCGCCAGCGAGGCGGCGCTCCGTGAGCAGGTCGCCAAGGCGCTGGTCTACAAGGGAGTCACGCTGGGCCAACTGGGCCGCAGCGACGATGCGATTGCCGTCTACGACCAGGTCATCGAGCGCTACGGTGCCGCCAGCGAGGCGGCGCTGCGCGAGCAGGTCGCCAGCGCGCTGTTCAACAAGGGAGTCACGCTGGGCCAACTGGGCCGCACCGACGATGAGATTGCCGTCTACAACCAGGTCATCGAGCGCTACGGTGCCGACAGCGAGGCGGCACTCCGCGAGCAGGTCGCCAAGGCGCTGTTCAACAAGGGAGTCACGCTGGGCCAATTGAACCGCAACGACGAAGCGATTGCCGTCTACGACCAGGTCGTCGAGCGCTACGGCGCCGCCAGCGAGGCGGCGCTGCGCGAGCAGGTCGCCAAAGCCCTGGTCAACAAGGGAGTCACGCTGGGCCGACTGGGCCGCAGCGACGATAAGATTGCAGTCTACGACCAGGTCATCGAGCGCTACGGCGCCGCCAGCGAGGCGGCGCTGCGCGAGCAGGTCGCCAAGGCGCTGGTCTACAAGGGAGTCACGCTGGGCCAATTGAACCGCAACGACGATGCGATTGCCGTCTACGACCAGATCGTAGAGCGCTACGGTGCCGCGAGCGAGGCGGCGCTGCGCGAGCAGGTCGCCAAAGCCCTGGTCAACAAGGGAGTCAGGCTGGGCCACCTGGGCCGCAGCGACGACGAAATCGCCGTGTACGACCAGATCGTCGAGCGTTACGGCGCCGCCAGCCAGGCGGCGCTCCGCGAGCAGGTCGCCAAGGCGCTGTTCAACAAGGGAGTCAGGCTGGGCCAACTAGGCCGCAGCGAGGACGCGATCGCCGCCTGCGACCAGGTGATCGAGCGTTACGGCGCCGCCAGCGAGGCGGCGCTGCGCGAGCAGGTCGCCAAGGCGCTGTTCAACAAGGGAGTCAGGCTGGGCCAACTGGGCCGCACCAACGATGAGATTGCCGTCTACAACCAGGTCATCGAGCGCTACGGCGCCGCCAGCGAGGCGGCGCTGCGCGAGCAGGTCGCCAAAGCCCTGGTCAACAAGGGAGTCGCGCTGGGGAAACTGAACCGCAACGACGATGCGATTGCCGTCTACGACCAGGTGATCGAACGATTCGCCGCTGATCCCAGCGAGAGGTTGAAGAAGCTTGCTGGAATCGCGTCTACTCTGAAGACTGAACTTGAGCGCACTGGCGACGGTGGTGCCGGGGATGTTCCGCGTCCTCCGCGCTGATCTTGCCTTCGTGCTCCTTCGTGTCCTTGGTGGTGTTTCCAATTCTTGTCACACCTCATCGGTGACCTACGTCACTGACAGCACTCCCGGTTCGCTATAAGCTCAAAATAGCCGTGAAGTGTAGCGGCAAGGGGGAACCCGGCAATCCGGGTTCCCCCAACTGTTTTCCGATCTTTCTCAACTCGAAACACCCGGCGAACCGAATCCCCTCCCCGGTTCACCGGAACCACCCTGCGTCCCTGACAAGCGGGTGACCCGGTCTAGCCCGGTTTTGGCTAGGCCGGGGTTGTTCGCCGCCTCTGGGATTTCTCGCTTTTCCGGCCATTTCTGTGGGACGTGTGGGATAACCGGGGAGGGGTGGAGCTACCATGTCCGACAATTCCAAGAAAGCCAACGCAGCCTCGCGCTGCCAATACATTCGTCTCAACGACCAGTCCTGCACCCAACCGGCGCTGAAGGACAACGTCTTCTGCCGCTTTCACGAACTCCTTGATCACCCGCTCCCTGCGGCCCAGATCCCCTTCGTCGAGGACGCCACCACCCTCCAAGTCGCTCTCATGCAGGTCATCCGCTCTCTTCAACTCGGCCAGATTAATCGCGCTACTGCGGGCACCATTCTCTACGCCCTTCAGATCGCCGCCCAGAACCTGAAGCACTTCGCGGAAGAATCCGGCCACCCCTTCGCGCAGCCCAACGCTCCCCGCAAGCACGAGAAAGAGGACGAAGAAGAATTGGAAGGACCGTCGCTGGCCGAAATCCTCCTCGACCGCCTCCAGATCATCGAAAAGGAAGACGCCGCCGAGCGCGCCGCAGCTCAACCTTCGCCGCCTCAATCACCAGATCACCAGATCAACAGATCACCAGATGGTTCCGGCGTGATCGACAAGCTCGAAGCCTGCGCCGAGTCCCGAAGGGACGATTCGCTGGTAGCCCAGCACGAAGTGCTGGGTCAGGTGTCGTTCGGAAGCCAAGTCCCGAAGGGACGGGCCGACCTCGTACCGTCCCTTGCGGGACTCCGAAGATACGAAACGAACGTGTTCCTAGGATTTCGTCCCTTCGACTTCGCTCAGGGCAGGCTCTGGGCTACCTTCGGCCGTCCCTACGGGATGCAGTTCTGAGCCGTGCAGTCGCTGGCCGTCGCATGGTTGAAGCCGTAAGTACGAGCGCCTATTGTTCAAACTTGACAACTCGAAAGGTGAAAGTTCACAATCGCACACTTTGTCCACTCCGTTGTACACGTCGCCACCACGAAAGCCGCTTGCCCGGAATGACTGATGCGGGATGATTGATGATGTAAAAACCTCGGTAAATGAGACGAAGCTACGCCTCCTCAAAGTGTGGAGTTGGTGGTTTTGGGTCATAGCGGTAGCGACCCTGGTTGCCGTCGCATTGGATGTCGGATGGCGCGATCGCCTGCTGCTGATGGGAGTGCTGTTGTTTGCTGTCGTCGCGTTTTACCAGCAGTTGTCGGCTGACCGGATGCGCCGCCAAATCGCCGCTCTATTGATCGCGGACTTGAATCGCCGTACCGAGTTTCTGGAAGAACTCACCATGATCGATCCGCTGACCGGTTTATTCAACCGGCGATTCCTGGCCAAGCGGCTTCCGTACGAGTTCGCACGCGCTGAGCGACAGGATTGCCCGATTACGCTGATGATGATCGACCTGAACGATTTCAAGGAGATCAATGATTCGTTCGGGCACGCGGCGGGCGATGCTGCCCTGCAGGAATTCGCATCCGCCTTGCGCAGCGCTGTCCGGAATGCCGATCTGCCGGTCCGCTTCGGCGGAGACGAATTCGTAGTGGTCCTGCCGGATTGCGATCTTGACCAAGCTTCTCTGCCGCTGCACCGCTTGCAGCATTGCAAGATCGCGATTGAAGGTATCCAGGTGCCGCTGCCTTTCTCGATGGGTTGCGCGCAGCGCCAGCCTGCTGAATCGCCCGAATCTCTGCTTCATCGGGCTGATACAGCGCTCTATGAAGCCAAGCGCATGGGGTCGAAGGAGAAACACTGAGGACCAGAGCACGCCGAGCTACCCGAAAGCAATTCAGGTGGAACCGGCGCTGCGGCGGATGCGTATGGAAGATAGAGGTTCTCCCATGTTCACTCGCCATGGTTTGTATGCAGCCATCCTCGTGATGCTTCTCTCCGTCACGACTGGCTTCGCGCAAGACAAGGACAAGAAAGAGAAAGACGAAAAGCATACGTTTCGGGTTGAGACCGACTCGGGACGCTACGGCTTCAGCGCCGACAAACTGGATGCCCAGTCGCTGGGCGTGGCGACGTATCCGGGAGCAACCGTTGCGCAGGAAGACAACAACGAAGGCAAAGGCGCCAGCCTGACCTTCGATTGGGGCCGCGACAGCGTCAAGCTTCACGTGCAGAAATATCTGACGAACGATTCGACTGAACCGGTGCTTGCCTTCTACCGCAAGCAACTGGCGAAGTATGGACCGGTCCTGGAGTGCCGCGAGGGCAAGGCGTTCGGACGCGTGCCTCCGGGCCTGAAGTGCGAAGACGACAAGGACCACTCGGGAACGGAACTGCGCGCCGGCAGCGAAGCCAGGCAGCACATCGTGGGCGTCAGCCGGAAGGACGGCAAGACCGAGATCGGCGTGGTTTACCTGGAAAAAACCAAGCGCGGAGCGATGTAGGGCGGAACCTTCGACTCGGATGCGACATGCGCAGGCAAACCCGGCCAGCGCTTCTGGCCGCATCCTCGCTCAGGATGACACTTCTTCTAATTCATCTATAATGATGATGAGTTTCCGACTGCCGCGGCCTTTGGGCATACCCTGGCTGCGGCAGCGGCGCTACAGCAAGGCAAGTAGCCGAGGGTACTGGTGGAAACGCCGGCGCCTCCCGTTTGGAAAGGAAACGCTCGCCCATAGGCGGAGCCGCCCTTTTCCGTACCTGCCGATTGAGATTCCGATGGCCGCGTCCGCCGCGATGATCCAATCCGAATTGCGCGACAAGTACGGGCGGCCGATCGCCGATCTGCGCCTGGCCATCACCGACCGCTGTAACTACAAGTGCGTGTACTGCCGCACCGGCAACGAGGGTGCGCTGTACGCGGAGCTGAGCTTTGCCGAGTATCTGCGCATCGCGCGCATCTTCGTTTCGCAGGGTATCCGGAAGATTCGCATCACCGGAGGCGAGCCGCTGCTGCGCAACGGCGTGGTGGAATTCGTGCGCGAGCTGCGCAAGATGGATGACGCGCTCGACATCGCCATCACCACCAATGGACACCTGCTGGCGGAGTTGGCGCAGCCGCTGAAGGATGCGGGGCTAACCCGCGTCACTGTCAGTATGGACGCGGTGGAGCCGGAGGCATTCGCGCGCATCACGCGCGTGCCCAACGGTTTCGAGAATGTGCTGGCGGGAATCCGGGCATCGCAGCGGGCGGGACTGGATCCGGTCAAAGTGAATTGCGTGCTGCTGCGCGGGTTCAACGACGGACAGATCGCTGGGTTTGGCAAGTTCGCGCGCGACGAAAATATTGTCGTGCGCTTTATCGAATTCATGCCGCTGGAAGAAGACCGGGTGTGGTCGCCGGAGATCGTGGTGCGGCTGGAGGAGATCCTGGAGCGGATGGCGGAGTTCAAGCCGCTGGTGGAAATTCCTCACGCGCGCAGCGAAACGGCGCGGCGCTACCGCTTCAACGACGGCGTGGGAGAAATTGGGATCATCGCGCCAGTATCGAACCCGTTCTGCGGCCAATGCAGCCGGGTCCGCGTTACGTCGGACGGAAAAATCCGCACCTGCCTATTCTCGGTCTTCGACCACGATTTAGCGGGACGCATGCGCGCGGGAGCCAGCGACGAGCAACTCGTCTCTTTCCTGCGCGAGGTAGTGAACCACAAGGAAGCGCGCCACCACATCGGGGAGCCCGACTTCGTGCCCGCGTCCCGGACGATGGTCCACATTGGCGGCTGAGAACGAAGGTCTAAGGTAAATTCCGGAGTATCATCCAGCCAGATCTGAAGTAGAGTATCCTCCACACCACGCATGTCCGGAGAGCAGCGCCCGATGAGGAATATTTACGAGGTAATCCGTCAAAAAGAGGCGGAAATCCAACAGTTGCAGAAAGAGCTCGAAGCCCTGCGCCTGGCGGCGCGACTGCTCACCGACGAAGTGAAAGCGGATGTCGAGCCGACGAAGCCGGTGCGAATGGCAGCTTCTATGTCGCCGATCAAGACCGACACCGAGATCGTGCTGCCAGCGGCGCCGCGGCGGCAGTTTCCATAAGCCGGCTGCGCACTCGTCGATTCAAGATTCGGCCCCGGAGATAAGCACAGGAAATGGCGAACTTCCAGCCCATCAACACAGCAGACCGGCGCGGCGCCGAGCGTAGGAGCGCGCTCGACGTTCATCTGTGCCTGGTCGATCTGGGCGACAACCGCAGCGCCATGCTGCTCGACGTCAGCGAGCTCGGCATCGGCGTGCAAGCGGTGGAGGGGCCGGGCGAGGGCTTTACGACGACGTTCCGTTTCCAGCTTCCCGATACAGCAGTCCTGATCGAGGGTGAAGGTGAGATCGCGTGGGCCGACCGGGCCGGGCGCATGGGAATCCGGTTCACCCGGATCGCTTCGGAGCTGCAGGGGGAATTGAGCAAATGGGTGGCGTCGGAGGCAAACCCGCTTTTCGCCGATCAACCGGGCACCGAGGCGATGGCCGACCTGGACGCGCGCGACCGGGTGGCGCAGCTCGAGGCGCGGATCATCGTTTCCGGCTGGGCGCAAATCCAGGCGCTGAATTTCCTGGTGGACCAGATCGCGGCGATGACGCAGGCGGGCGGCGTCGCCATTGCGGTGGAAGACGGAAGCGGCATCGTCTGCAAGGCTTCGTCGGGGATTGCTCCCCAGGTGGGCGTGCGGGTCGACCCGCGCTCCGGGCTCTCGTGGGAATGCGTGCGCACGCGCGAGGTGGTGCAGTGCGTCGATACGGAGAACGACCCGCGGGTGGACCGAATGGTATGCCGGCAACTGAACATGCGGTCGGCCATGCTGGTACCGGTGAAAAAGGACGGGCGCGTCGCCGGGCTGGTGGAAGTCTTCTCATCGCAGCCACACGCGTTTTCGAACCAAACCGTGATCCTGCTGCGCCGCGTGGCGGAGGCGGTGGCGGCGCTGGATGAGACGGCGCCGGACTTTTTGGAAGAACCCGTCCTGGAAATGCCCGGGCCGGAACCCACGGCTCCCGTAAAGACGCCGATTGCTGATGAGGTGGCGCCGCCAAAACCGGTAGAGCTGGAGAAAAAGTTCACCGCAGTGACTCCCGCTCCGGTGGTGGCGAAGGCGATGCCACAGCCGGCCCCAATCCCGGCGGCGCCGGTAGTGGTGAAGCCGGTTCAGTCGCCTCCAGCGCAGCCGGTGGTCGTTCAAAGGCCGGCAGCAGTTGTCCCAAGCGCGCCTCCCGCAGTAACGCCGACGCCGGCGGGATTTGCACCCGCGCCCGCTCCTGCGCCAAGGCCGGCAATCGTCGCACCAACGCCGCCACCGACCGTCGTGCAGAGGACAGTAATGGCGCCATCACCGGAAACTGCGGTGGCAGTGAAGCCGGCACCGGTGGCGCCCGCACCGCCTCCCATCGTTAAGCCGATTGAAAAACCGGCGGTCGCAGAGAGATATGTTGCGGTCGAAAAGCCGCAGGTGGTGATGCCGCCGCCAGTCATCGCCAAAGAGGTTGCAGCCCAGCGACCGCTGGTGAAACCAGCGGCCGAGAAGATTGAGATTGCTCCCCCGCCACCGCCGCGCATTCTTGCCAAGCTGGCACCCCTGCCGGCAGTCGCATTCAGCGGAGCAGCGGCGACGGCAGCGAAGAGGACGCCGGCGGTCGAAATGCCGATCCATCCGGCGCCGACGGAGAAGGAACAAGAACGGGCGGAGCCGCCAGTCAAAGAAGCAGCCGAACTGATGTTCATGCCGGCGGAGAAATCCGACGTTGCGGGACGCCTCGGCAGGATGTTTATCGGCGTTGCCGCAGCGCTGATGATCGCCGTGCTGGCGTATGGCGGCTGGTATTGGACGCATCCGAAGCCGGCGCCGAGCAGTACGCCGGTAACGCAACCGGCGAGCACACCCGCGCCCGTGGTGTTACCACCTGCTCCAGCAGTTTCGACGGCTGCTCCTTCCGCCGCGGTGGCGCCATCTAGGGCGGCAGCGGTCCCGGGTGCCGTCAAGACCCAGCCGGCAAAGCCGGCGCCGGCGCCGGTGCAACAGCGGGAACAAGCAGTCGCCAATGGACCGTCCACCCACCTGACCAATCCGCCGATCATGGTGGCGGCGCCAAGCGCTGGCGTGACGCCGGAGCCCGCGCCGGCAGCTGCGCCGATCGCGATCGCGCCGCCGAACACGGCAGGGATGGCGAATATACTGGCCGGCCCGGTAGTAGTGCCGAAACTCAGCGCCGCAGTCAACCAGGGCGTGACGGGGGGAAAACAGGTCCTGCGCGTCCAACCGATATATCCGACAGCCGCGCGGACCATGCGACTGAGCGGCACGGTGACGATGCTGTTGCACATCAGCAAGAGCGGAACGGTGAGCCAGGTCAAGGTCCTCAGCGGACATCCGTTTCTGAACGCGGCCGCCGTGGACGCGGTGCGGCGCTGGAAATACGAACCGTTCCAGCTTAACGGTCAACCGATTGAAAACGACGTCAACGTGCAGGTGCGCTTCGACATACCCCGCTAGGCGCGCTTTTTTCTTGCGACTAACGGCGGCAGGTTGGACAATAGAAAGGCCTTATCACGTGCGAATGTGCTGAAGCGTTTTGGCCCTGCGGCACATCTGTATGTATAGGTAAATGGAGTAACCGGCTTCAACAGCCCCGTAGGTCGGGTCACAGCCCAGCAACACTGACAGTGGACCTACTGGAGCCGGCGGATGCTTTCAACATCCCCGTTCCGGCCAGCCCGGAACTGAAAGCGAGTAAAAGAATTGGGAACAACTACCGCTGCTTGCAGCCTGGATAACTATCTGGTGCTTCCGGACCGCTCCCTGGACGAGCGAATTCTCGCGGCCAAGGAAGCCTTGGGGGACGACGTCGTGGTGCTGGGACATCACTACCAGCGCGACGAGGTATTCCGCTTCGCCGACGTCACCGGCGACTCCTACAAACTCGCGAAAGAAGCGGCAAAAGCGCGCGGACACTCCATCGTTTTCTGCGGTGTGCACTTCATGGCGGAAAGCGCCGATGTGCTGAGCCGTCCCGACCAGCAGGTGGTGCTGCCCGACCTGAATGCCGGCTGCTCGATGGCCGACATGGCCGAGATCACGCAGGTGGAAGACTGCTGGGAGCAACTGGTGCGCCTGGGCATCACCAACGATGCGGGCACGGGCGTCACGCCGATAACGTACATGAACTCCACGGCGGCCATCAAGGCGTTCTGCGGCGAGCGCGGCGGCCTGGTGTGCACGTCGTCGAATGCGCGCGGCGCGTTTGACTGGGGATTTGCGGCGAACGAGAAAATTCTCTTTCTTCCCGACCAGCACCTCGGCCGCAACACCGGATTTGGCATGGGCATACCGCTGAACGAGATGGTGGTGTGGGACCCCTTCCAGATCCAGGGCGGGGTCAGCGCGGAGCGTCTGCGGGCGGCGAAGGTGATCCTGTGGAAGGGACACTGCTCGGTGCACCAGCGATTCCTGCCCGAGCACGTGGACAATGTGCGCGCCAAGTACCCGGGGATCCAGGTAATCGTGCACCCGGAGTGCCGGTTGGAAGTGTGCCAGAAGGCGGACGGGATCGGCTCGACGGAGCGCTTGATAAAGATTGTGAAAGACGCGCCGGCGGGAACGCAGTTCGCCATCGGCACGGAGATCCACTTGATCCATCGCCTGGCGAAGGAAGTCGCGCCGGAGAAAAAAGTCATCACGCTCGACGATTCCGGGTGCCTGTGCACGACCATGTTCCGCATCTCGCCGCAGCACTTGTGCTGGGCGCTGGAGAACCTGGTGGACGGAAACGTCGTGAACCGGATCAAGGTGGACGACGGCGTGAAGCACTGGGCGAAGGTGGCGTTGGACCGGATGCTGGAAATACAGTAGACAGTTGCCGGTAAACACAGGGTCATGAAGATGAGACAATGAGTGAAATGAAGAAACGGACCTTCACCTTGATTGAGGCGCAGAACCTGCTGCCGGTGATGGAGTCGCTGCTGCGGACGTCGATGGAATCCAAGCGGCGCATCGAGGAGATCGAGGAAGAGTTCAAGAAGATCAACTACAGCGTCTTCCTGCGCGGCGGCGTGCAACTGGACATCGTGGCACTATCGCGGCTGCGAGCGGAGAGCGACAAGGCGATCCAGCGGGTGAAGGATGCGATGGCGGAGATCGAATCGATCGGCGCGCTGGTGAAGGACCTCGATATCGGGCTGATCGACTTTCCCTGCGTGGTGGACCGTACCACCGTCCTGCTCTGCTGGAAGCTGGGTGAGCAGCGGATCACGCACTGGCACGAGACCAATGAGGGATTCGGAGCGCGCAAGCCAATTGACGAGCGGATAGCGAGAGCAGGGAAGGCGAAGAAGGCGAATTAAAGTTCCTGGAATTCATGCAACGCGGCCGGTGCGCCGCGTTTTCGTTTGTAACTTGTTACAATTTCAAAGTGCACTCCTGGTGCGTTATGAAGAAGCTGTCCAAAGCTGTATTCGTCCTCATCCTGCTCTCGTCAACGATTCTCTTAGTATCCTGCGGACATGACTTCTGGGCTACAACCACTCCGACGAACCCGTCGGGTGCGGTCAATAAGTTCGTCTATGCGGGCAACAACAGCGGCGGAAGCATCTCCGAATACACGGTTGGAACGGGGGGCGCGCTGACAGCGGTTTCCGGATCGCCGGTAACAGTGGCCAGCGGCGTCGTCTCGATCGCGGCGGACTCGGGCGGCAAGTTCGTATTCGCGGCAAGTTCAAACGGCGGCGCTTATGCGTTTACCGTGAACCGCACTACGGGCGCACTGACGTTGGTGTCGGGGTCCCCGTTCACAACCGGAAGCTCGCCGGTGTGGGTGGTGGCGACTCCGGGCGGGTCGTTCGTCTATGTCCTGAACGGCGGATCAAAAGACGTGTCGGTGTACGCAGTGAACACGACGACGGGCGTGCTCACTCCCGCGTCGTCAACCACGACTCTGGCGGGGACGCCAGTGCGCGGGACCGTGGACCCAGGCGGGCACTTCCTCTACGTCTCGGAGGGCACGACGGGCACGCAGGTGTTCAAGATCGATGCGAGCACGGGCGTGCTGACCGCGGTGAGCACGGTACCCGCATCACCCTGCGCGTTGTCGGTGGACGTGACGGTGGATGCGAACACGAAGTTTGCCTTCGTCGCCGACGGTAGCAGCGCTGTTTGCGGCTACACCGTGAACTCCAGTACCGGCGACCTGACAGTGATCGGTACCGCAAGCACGTCGGCGGGGACGCAGCCGGTCGCGATTGCCAGCGGCGCGGCGGGCAAGTTCGTTTTCGCCGCCAACCAGGGCGGCAACAACCTTTCGGGGTGGACAGTGAACGTCGATGGGACGCTGACGGCGATCAGCGGGTCGCCGTTCACCACGGGCAAGTCGCCGAACGACGTCACCGTGGACCCATCGGGTAATTATGTCTTCGTCGCCAACTCAGGCGACAATAACATCTCGATTTTTTCCATAGGTTCCACGAACACGCTGACCAGCGTAGGCACGATCGCATCTGGCACAGGACCGAGCTCGATCGTGGCGACGCAGTAAAGCAGGCGCAAGGCGCAAGGCTTAAGGCGTAAGGCCGAGTTCCGGTTCGAGACAAGAGATTCCGCGCCGAAGGTGAATTCGCGCTTAGTATCAATTACGCTGATTCCGAGTACTTCGACGGTTCAAAATCCAGGAGCAACGACGCAGTTCCAAGCGATCGGAAATTACAATTTGACACCGCTGACGCGGGACTTGACCTCGACAGCGACGTGGAAGTCGAGCAATGTGCAGGTCGGCACAATCAATTCTTCGGGACTTGCTACGGCTGTTTCTGCAGGAAGTACGACAATCACGGCTTCTGCGACTGCTGCAAACGGCGGAATTGTCACCGCGACCGGGACGTTCACAGTAACGGGCACCACCGCAGCGGCGCGCGATCTTTTATCAATCACAATCATTCCGACAAGCCAGACGGTGCAGAACACAGGTGAACAAGCACAGTTTCTGGCTATCGGAAACTTTTCAAATACTCCGACGTCGGTAGATCTCACAAACACAGTCACTTGGAGTTCCAGTGACACGCGCATCGCAACCGTTAGTACGACCGGGCTGGCGACTGCCACCGGCGGCGGAACTGCGACTATCGTCGCCAGAACCACCGCTCCCGTAAGCGGTGCGAGTATCAGTGCGACCGCAACTTTTATCAATCCGGCGAGCGGTAGCGTAACGATGCCGCAGCTGACCGTCTACAAGTTGGGGGATCCGTTGCTTGGTATAGTCACGAGTTCGCCTGGACAAATCAGCTGCGGCTCTATTTGCACGGGCGGTTTTTCGTTAGGTTCTAGCGTCACGCTTACCGCAAGTCCGGCAGCTGGTCATACATTCGTCGGCTGGTCGTCGAACTGTACGCCTGCAGGGAATCCACTGGTATGCACGATTCAGATGAACAGCAACGAGACCGTTTCGGCGGAGTTCATTCGGTAAGCGACTCCGCTTTAACGTTGACTGGCACCAAACGCTGGTCCGTTTTGAACGGAATCCCGATCTATGCCTGCTTTGTTTTTCCGTATTCCCTCGTCACCAAAACGGCCATAAATTGACGAGTTTTGGTGACGAATTGGTGACGAGTTTTTTCTGAAATTAACGGCCCGATTGGTATGACGTGAATCCGCAAACGCGGAAAAACTGATGGCTCCTAAAAATAAAGCCCACCGTCCCCACGGTGGGCTTTGAATCTTGCTCAGAGGATCCAGGACTCACGTTGTCCTACCTTTAAGACGGTCTACATCTGATTTCTTGCAGTATTTGTTTGCTCTAACGTGTCAAAAACGAGGTCAACAACCTAAATACCTGTGCTTGCTTTGCCTTTCCGCAATTGCTCGTCACCAAAACGGCTCGAAATTGACGAGTTTTGGTGACGAATTGGTGACGAGTTTTTGGGAAGCATTCCTGGGCCGGTTCCTTGTGATAAGTGCTGTGGCCGTTGAAAAGCTTACAGCTGGGCGCAGTCATTAAATCTGCCGCAGGCAGGGCGAATCGGCGGCGGGTTGGTCTTCGGCGGTGCCGACGCGACCCTGGACGGCAACGTCACTCGGAGCGCGGACGTCTTCGCCGGGAACGCTGACCTTCGTGGCGAGATCGGTCGCGATCTGTACTTCGCCGGCGGCACGCTGAGCCTGACGCCGCCAGCACGCATCGGCGGCAATCTTGGTGCGCACGTCCACAAGAACCAGGATGTACGCATCGCGCTCGGCGTGGTCGTGGGCGGCAAGACTGATGTTTCCTTGGTGTTACGAAAGAGTCGATTCCTTCAATTGAGGTTCTACCTCTGGCAGGCGGTCAGCTTCGCGGGAGCGTTGCTAATCGGCTGGCTGATGCTGGTCATCGCGCCCGGCTTTTTCCATGGGGCGGTCCAGACCATACGCTCCTCCGCTTGGCGCTGTCTCGGCCTGGGATTCGCCGTCCTGGTGGCGACTCCTGTTGCCATCCTCATCCTTGCCATCACTCTGGTCGGGTTGCCTGCGGCGTTTTTCGGGCTGGCACTTTACGCGGCGGCACTGTATCTGGCAAAAGTCTTCGTAGGTGTGTTCCTCGGACGGATATTGGAAAGAACCCCCGACACCACTACCTCGCGCACCTTTCTGGCGCTGCTGGTGGGCCTGCTTCTCATCTATGTCGTGATACAGATTCCCTACGGCATCGGCGCCTTAGTGCATTTGGCAGTTTTCTGTTTTGGCTTGGGTGCATTCACGTGGCGGCTCTACTGCGCGTATCGCCCGCTACCCGGATAGAAACTCACTTGGCGTGTCCTACCGGGATCAGGTAGATCGGGGTACTGCTAGGCGGCAGCGACGCTGCTTGCGCCACCTGCTCTGGCTGAATTCCGCCCACGGGCACCGCGGCTAGGCGCAGCGCCGTCGCTTGCAGCAGCAGGTTCTGCGCGGCGTGGCCGGCTTCCAGATGTACCCAGCGCAGTCCGGCCTCCCGCCCTCCCTGGGTGGCGCGGTCGTAATCTCCGGCAATTACGAAAACCGCCGGAGCCGCCGCCACTGCTGGTTGAGAGGAAAGCCCCGCACGCAGGTCCTTCACCGAGAGCTTCAGTAGCTTGTGCCCCGCAGGAATGTATTCGAAGAAACCGTCTGCGGTCGCCACGTATAGATGCAGGAAGTACTGTGCTCGCGCCGAGGGCGCCGTGCGATGCCCCTTATCATCCGTGATGCCCTGTGCCGCCCACAAGAGCTGCGACAGCTCCTGCTGTGTCAACTTCGACTCTGCGAACGAGCGCACTGACCGGCGCGTGGCCAGAGCATCTGTCAGAGTCATGCCGCCGGTGCGGCTCGGCGCTGGCAGATCGACGCGGTCGGCCGCTTTCGGCTCGGCCTGTTGATTAAACTCAACTGTGATTGCGGGTGCAGCGGCGAGAATAAGGACGACCACCGCCAGGAGATGAGACTTACGCATACAATCCTCCGTTGCATGTGATGGCAGGACAGTCTGGCGCAACTCTTCGGCTACTCTCGCCTCGCGTCCAACGCAAGGGGAGGAAGGCTGTACTCCTTCAGCACCGCATTGACCTGCGCCAGGTCGGTGCTTTTGATCTCCTCCCACTTTGACATGGCTGCGGCGAGCGTCGGCTGGGCATCGTGCAGCGCCCGGAGCGCGCCGTCGGTGGGCGCCGCGTCGCCGCCATTGACCGACTGAGAGATCCGCTGAAACACTCCGCCGAGGTAGAGCAAGCTGCTGTGGTCGTTGCTGGGTGGTGCGACGCCGGAGTCGTCCGGGCTGGGCGCCAGCTGCACGCCGGCCACATCATCCAGCTTGCGCGAAAGACCTTGGAGTGCACTTCTTGCCGGCGCGGGCGTGGACGTTTGCGACATTAGCCGGGCGATGCCGCTGCGCAGCGCCGTGGCCTGCCCCACCGCCTGCGACACCTGCGCCGAAAGCGCCGCCACCTGGCGACCGGTGTCGAACTGCTTTTGCAGGTCGGCCATGCTGACATGGAGTCGCGGGTTCATCTTCACTGTGAGCGGCTGGGTGTAGTTCTTGCCGTCCACGGTCAGCCTGACCGTGTACTGCCCCGGCAGCACCCAGATACCGCTGCCACCGCCGAAGCCGGCTCCTCGGCCGCGACCGCCGGAGGGCGCGGGGTAATGGAGGTCCCAAACCCAGCGGTGCATGCCGGACTGGGCGGACAGCACCGGAGTGGGCTTCACCCAGTACGCCGGGATATTCAGGCGCGAGGCATCAATCGGCCGCGACTCGTCCGCGCTGGAATATCGCCGAACGATATTTCCGGTGGCATCGAGGACCTCCAGCGTGACCGGCCCCTGGGGTGCGGACTTGAGATAGTAATCAATCAGCGCGCCGTCGGATGGATTGCTGGCGAAGGCGACGTCCGGCGGCAGCGGTGTGCCGTTGCTGCTGCCGGGACGCATGGGGATGGCGGGATCGGGGCGGAACAGGTGCGCCGGCTCCGACGCCACCTGCGGCTCGATTTGCCGCAGCGCGGCGACGCCGTCGAGTACCCAGATGGAACGCCCATGGGTGCCAACGATGAGATCGGCGCCATGGAAGGTGAAGTCGCGCATCGAGCTGGCCGGCAGGTTCAGTTGCAGCGACTGCCAGTAGTCTCCCTCGTCGAATGAGACATACACGCCACTTTCAGTCCCGGCAAAGAGCAAGCCCTTGCGCACCGGGTCTTCACGTACGGTGTTGACCCACCAATTGTCGGGCAGGCCGTTGACAATGAGTTGCCAGGTCTTGCCGCCATCGTGGGTGCGGTAGATGTACGGCCGCTTGTCGTCGAGGCGGTGGCGATCGACGGCCGCGAAGACGGTGTTGGCGTCGAAGTGCGAGGCGTCGAGGATGCCGACCTTGCTCCACGGTGTGAGCTGCGCCGGCGTGACGTTCTGCCACGACTTGCCGCCGTCGTGGGTAGCCTGGATGAGACCGTCGTCGGTGCCGATCCAAACGTCATCTTTTTTCAGCGGCGAGGGCGCAATCGCATACACCACGCCACGCCGCGGTCCGGTGACGCCGTGGGTTGCGGTGACCGGGTCCAGATTCGGCGGCGCTCCGGGATTCTCGCGCGTGAGGTCGGGACTGACCATCTGCCAGCTCTCCCCGCCGCTGCTGGTCTTGAACACGTACTGTGAGCCGAAGTAGAGGTCGCGGGGATCGGCAGCGGAAAAAGCGAGCGGCAGCGTCCAGGTGCGACGGAAGGGACCGAACTGCGAGTAGCCAAGTTCGGGATCGACGTTGCGGTTCAGGTTCGTCAGAACGTTGCAACGAGTGACGGTCCCGCCGAAGATCTCACCAGGATGGAGCGGGTCAGCAACGACATAGCCGCTTTCGCCGCCGCCACAAACGCCCACCCAGTCGCGAAACGATATGTTGCCGGAGTTGCTGCGGCTGGCAACACCGACCGCGCCGCTGTCCTGCTGCGCGCCGTATACCCAGTAAGGGAAGCGGTTGTCGGCCGTGACGTGGTAGAGCTGCGCGGTAGGCTGGTTGTACCAGGAACTCCAGGTCTTGGCGCCGTCCACTGTGACAATGGCCCCCTGGTCGCTGGCCAGTACCATGCGCGCGGGATCGTCGGGATAAATCCAGAGCTGATGATAGTCGTCGCCGCCGGGCGCGCCCTTGATGGCGTCGAAGGTTTTGCCGCCATTCATCGAGCGGTAGGTCGACGTATTCATCACATAGAGGACATCGGGATTCTTCGGGTCCACGGTGATGCCGCCGAAATACCAGCCGCGTCCCCAGATGCGCGCATCATTGTCGGCGAGGCGCCAAGTCGTACCGGCATCGTCGGAGCGATAGACGCCGCCGTTCTTGGCGTCCACCAGCGCGTACACGCGATTCGGGTCGGAGGGCGCGACCGCCACGCCGATGCGGCCCACGCGGTCTGTCGGCAGGCCATTGGCAAGCGGCTGCCAGTGATTGCCGCCGTCAGTGGACTTGTAGAGGCCGCTGCCCGGACCGTTCGACGGCGGATACACGTTCCACGGAGGACGGCGCGTGCGCCACATCGCGGCGTAAATGATGCTGCTGTCGCGGGGATCGAAGGCGAGGTCAATCGCACCGGTGTTCTCGTCGTTGTAGAGCACCTTCTGCCAGGTGCGGCCGCCGTCGGTGGAGCGGAACACACCGCGCTCCGCATTCGGGCCGTATGGATGTCCTAGCGCGGCGACGAACACGCGGTTCGGATCGTGCGGGTCCACCAGCACGCGGCCGATGGCCTGGGTGTCGTGCAATCCGATGTCGGTCCAGGTCTTGCCGCCATCGGTGGACCGGGAAATGCCGTTGCCTTCCGAAATGTCGGAGCGCATGTCGGCCTCGCCGGAGCCGACATAGATGACGTTTGCATCGGAGGGCGAGACGGCCACGGCGCCAATGGAACCAACCTTCACCTGGTCGAAGATCGGGGTCCAGGTGCGGCCCGCGTTGCTGGTGCGCCAAACGCCCCCGACAACCGCACCGAAATAGAAGGTTTCGGGCTGGCCGGGCACGCCGGTGACGGCCACGGTTCGGCCGGCGCGGAACGGTCCGATGAGGCGCCAATCGAGGCCGGAGTAGAGCTGTGGGTCAACTTGTGCCGAGGCAGCGATGGAGAAAGCCGACAACAGCAGGACCAGAACACGGAGGGATGTGTTTCCCACGACGGCCGCGAAGGTAATCCCGGCGAATTGCTAAGTCAAGCGCCCCGCCCCGAGCGGCGGGAGATTTAGATTCATGTTTCTCCACCGCCTCAGGGCCTAATCGCCGTTGCCACGTGGGAAGAGGTCCTGCGGGTTCGCCTGCGCAGCGGCCGCAGTGCGCACATTTTGCTCTTGTGTGCGACTCTGAATTGCCTTAAAATCAGCCCGCTTTCTTCGGTGCATAGGATTGAGACACCATGGAGCAGAGCCCGACGTTCATTCACCAAGAACTTAGATTCGATCGACTGATCACGTCGATCTGCACAGACTGTTGCACTTACGTCGCGATAAGCGCCGATCCCAGAGCTATCGCCGCAGCTGAACAAGATCACATTTGCATTGCTAGCAGGCGGTCACCAGTTGCAGCGAGAGAGCAGACGCTAAAAGCCTCCTGAACAGGCCTCGTCCCACCCAGGCGCCGGTAGAACACGAACGACAGGAAAAACAAGTTCACCGCAACTATGGTGAAGAGCAACCACAGAACTAAGCGCGTTATATCTTCCAGCAGAACCAAGTGATTCCCCGCACAGTTTGACTTGTTGTAGTTAGGTAGAGATGCTGGTTGCGCGGGTTCCGCTGCGCGGTTTTTTGCTGCAATTCACTCCGTTGCAGCAATTCTGGAGCATGCAGCAGGAACGTGCAACCGAATTCTGGAACCACTGCTGTCCGGGGAAACTTTCACGGCGGGCGTGCAAGTGGCTTAGATTTAGCATGATACATTCGTTTTTGAGCAAAAACGATTTGAAACGCGGAAAGACGCTAAAGGCGTGCTTGGCGGCGTTTTCCGGAGCAGCGACAATGCCGGATGAACGCCGGGCACACAGTTTTTTCCCAACTGATCGAGTTCCTCCCTCACCAAGAGTTCCAGAAGTGCGTCGCCCGCTATGCGGGTGATCGCTACCTGAAGAATCTTTCCTGCTGGGATCAGTATCTGGCGATGGCCTTCGCCCAGTTGACCTACCGCGAGAGCCTGCGCGACATCGAAGCGTGCCTGCGCTCCGTCGGCGGCAAGCTCTATCACATGGGATTCCGCGGCAAGGTGGCGCGCTCCACGCTGGCCCATGCCAACGAATCGCGTGACTGGCGGATATACGCCGATTTCGCGCAGGTGTTGATTGGCATCGCCCGGCCGCTGCATGCTCGCGATCCGATGGGCGTCGATCTGCAGCAGAGTCTGTATGCTCTGGATTCGACCACGATCGACCTGTGCCTGTCGCTGTTTCCGTGGGCGAGGTTTCGCCGGCGCAAGGCCGCCGTCAAGATGCACACTCTGCTGGACCTGCACGGCAACATTCCCACGTTTATCCGCGTCACCAGCGGGGATGTGCATGATGTGAACCTCCTCGACGAGATCATGCCGGAGGCTGGGGCCTTCTACGTGATGGACCGGGGCTACATCGATTTCCAGAGGCTCTTCGTGTTTACGCTCAGCTCGGCTTTCTTCGTTGTGCGCACCAAGTCGAATGTGCTGCTCGAACGGCGCTACTCGCATCCGGTGGACAAGAGCACGGGCGTGCGCTCGGATCAGACGGTGATTCTGGCGTCGTTCGAATCGGCCTCGGTCTATCCGGATGCGCTGCGGCGTGTGAGTTACTTCGACGCTGAGACCAGCCAGTGGCTGAAGTTCCTGACCAACAACTTCACGCTCGCGGCACTGACCATCGCGCAAATCTACAAGCAGCGCTGGCAGGTGGAGCTGTTCTTTAAATGGATCAAGCAGCACCTGAGAATCAAAGCCTTTTACGGCATCAGCGAGAATGCGGTGAAGACACAAATCTGGATTGCGGTCTCGGTCTACGTGCTGGTGGCGATCGTGCGCAAACGGCTGGGACTGGAGGCCAGTCTGTACCAAATTCTACAGATTCTCAGCCTCACGCTTTTCGAGAAAACGCCCATTTTATGCGCCCTTCAGGCTATCGATGAGGACGCCAATTTCGCCGAAAACGCCAACCAACTGATTCTGTTCGACTTTTAACCGGACAGCAGTGTTCGGAAATGATGCGTGGCGTGAACAAGGCTTTACTCAGCAGCATGGAATCCGTCGCGAAAAGTCGTTTATGCGTTACTTCGAAGCCCAGCTTGCAGCTCAGTACGTACTTCCATTCCGAATTCAGTTCGACGCAGCAGAAGACGCCAACGCAGCGAACAGAACCAAGTACTACCTGCTTCACGCGAGCAATAGCCTAAAGGCGGTGCTACTCATGAAAGAGGTCATGTGGCCGCTCGGTGACGAAGAAGGGACTTTCGATTTTTCGGGAACATCCCAAGGCGTTCTGATTTCACAGTCGCCGCAAACCGACGAACTCAAGAGAATCCTTCTGCGCGAATTTGACGGCCAAGCGCTTGCGTTCGATGACATTCGCGGCAAAACTTGGGCTCTTCCCTTCATTGAGAAGCACTACCGTTCAGTGCTCCAAGAACTTCGTAGTGAAGGTGCTGTAAAGGTAACTGCTGTGACATCGAAGGGCAAAGGACTTGCCCAAAGAGACCTAGTACACTTTCCGCACGCAGGTTAGCTATGAGCCAACACAGTTCCATCGAATGGACGGATGCGACGTGGAACCCGGTGCGGGGGTGCACAAAGATCAGCCCGGGTTGTAAGTTCTGCTATGCGGAACGCTTTGCGGAACGATTTCGCGGAGTTCGTGGGCACCCCTTCGAGCAGGGATTCGATCTGCGCCTGGTGCTCGAAAAGCTTGCCGAGCCTTTGCGTTGGCCCAAACCGAAGATGATTTTCGTCAACTCGATGAGCGACCTCTTTCACGAAGGAGTCCCCGACTCGTACATCGAGGACGTCGCGGACGTAATGATGAAGGCGAACTGGCACACCTACCAAGTGCTTACGAAGCGCTCGGACCGCATGACGAGTTTGCTGTCGGGGAGGTTGTCCCGTGCTGCTGCCGCCCAACATATTTGGTGGGGCGTAAGCGTTGAGAATCGAGCTCACGGACTGCCGCGCATTGTGCACCTACAGGCCGCGCCAGCCGCTGTGCGCTTCCTGTCGATCGAGCCATTGCTTGAAGACTTGGGCGCAGTTGATCTCACCGGCATTCATTGGGTCATTGTGGGTGGTGAGAGCGGCCCAGGCGCAAGGCCGATGTCCAGCGATTGGGTACGATCGATCAGTAGGCAATGTCACAGGGCGAGAGTCCCGTTTTTCTTTAAGCAATGGGGGGGCGTTCAGAAGAAGCGTGCCGGTCGCATGCTCGATGGGCGAACATATGACGAGCTTCCTGCTCGGTCGCAAAGCGCAGTATCTGAATTACGACGTATGTGGGCCGCTGATATTGAAAACAGGCACCGCGAATGCCCCGTGCTCACCGACGCCTTCGCTGCCGATTAGCTCTATGGTGTCCGATCCGCGCTAAGCTAGATCCACCGTGAAAACCATCTTCCACGTCGATATGGACGCGTTCTTTGTTTCGGTGGAAGAGCTATATGACCCGT
>Ga0097691_1000803_pt1 | contig 25236 bp, 20 predicted proteins | sample NGESurdeep072012_8_FD_72858 | JGI IMG/M metagenome (GOLD analysis project Ga0097691, IMG submission 72858) | Arctic peat soil microbial communities from Barrow, Alaska - NGEE Surface sample 210-1 deep-072012 | ecosystem: Environmental > Terrestrial > Soil > Wetlands > Peat ... | reverse complement strand
CGACGACGTCTTGAGAAGTCGCTTCGAGTGAATCAGCGAAGCCCGAGGTTTCGCATCCGGTCGCGCTCAATCTGCTCTGGTGTACGGAAGTCCGCGCCGAAATCGCCCCGCGCCGAGAGCACGGGTAAATCAACGTCCACGACGCGCTTTTCTCTGAACGGATAGGCTGCCCAGTCCGTGACCTCTCGCGTGCGGATGATCGCCTCGCCGTTCAGAGTCAGAATCCAGCCGAGCGGCCACCACGTGTTTTCCGAGTAGACGACGAAGCGTTTGTCATCGAGGTTGAGGAACGCTCCGACGCCCGTTGTTCGTCCGAGCCCGCGCACCTCGGGGATGAACGCGAAGAGTCTGTAGCCGCTCGGGAGGCCCGTCTCCAGGCGGTTCTTAAGGAACTTGCGGATGTAGGGCATCTCGGGACCGAGGTCGCCACTCGTGGCGCAAAGCGTCGTCAGCACCTGCTTCACGATCCGTAGCGGGTAGGTTCTCGTCGTGAACTGGACGCTCTCTTCGTGTCGCTTCCCTTCGGCGTGATTCGCGACATCCTTCACGAAGTGGACGTACTCCGTCCCGTACACGCTTCCCGTCGTGCTGTTGCAACGCTTGCAGAGCACCGCGAGCGTGTTCCCTCTGGGCTTGTCCTCAGCGTAGCGGAGCATCTGACCGCCGACCGGACGCATCCGGTGGAAGAGAACTTTCGCGTCGTTGAAGGCGCCCTCGGGCGGCACGTGCTCCTCTGTGAGCGGACCCCTTTGGCCGCAGAGACGGCAGATACCCTCGGGCATCGGAGCGAGCTTACTGCGCCGGACGATTGCGCGCGCCCGCGGTGCGGAACATGATTCGCGCGGATGTCCCGCAGACCGTAGCCATGAGCATCAGCGGCCATCGGACTATCGCCATGTTCAACCGCTACAACATCGCCTCGCAGGACGACAAGCGCGAGGCCCTACTCCGCACCGAGGCCCACCTTGCGGCACTTCCCTCGGAGCGGAACATCGCCGCAATCGTCGGACACGGACAGAACACGGACAATTCGGCCCCCAAGGCGGAAAGAGGCTGAACCGTGAAGCGTTCGAAGTGCTTCTGTGGCAGCAACATAAAGTGGTGCGCCCGAGGCGATTCGAACGCCTGGCCTTCAGATCCGGAGTCTGACGCTCTATCCAGCTGAGCTACGGGCGCAAACGGGCTTTGAAAAACTGGGGTGAGAGACGGGGATCGAACCCGCGACATTCGGAACCACAATCCGACGCTCTACCGACTGAGCTACTCCCACCGCACTCGATCGGACCGCGAAGAATAGCAGAAGCCCGGGCGTCAGGGCGCCGTGATGGCCGCGATCGTGCGCTCGATCTGGGCGAGGTGGCGGCGCTCGTGTGCCCCTAGGAAGACGAGCCACTGGTACATGTCGATCGTCCCGAGGCGGGGATGCGGCGCGACGACCGTCTCCAGCGCCCAGCCGTCGGCCTCTCCCATCGCATGCCGGAGGCTTTCACGCGAGCGCGCGAGCGCAGCGAGCGCTTCGGGTAGCGAGAGGATGGCCTTCGGCTCCACGAATTCCGGCGCGACCTGCTTCTCGCGCAGGATTTCGAACGCGGCGCCGTCGAGCGAGCCGAGGACCGACGCGACGGACGTCTCGCGTTCGAGCCCCTCGCCCTTCGCCTTTCCGACGCTCTTGGCGATCCGTTTCGCGACGCCGGGCTCTACGAGAGAGAGGTGCGTCAGGATCTCGTCGACGCTCCAGGCCTCGGGTCCGGGGCGACGCGCGGCGTCTTCCGGCGACAGATGTTCGACCGCGCGCACGACCGCGGCGCGCGTCTCTTCGAGGGTGGCGGCGATCTCGGCCAGCCGGGGATGCATCGCGCGGATTGTAGAGGACCGCGGAGCGGCGCCCAAGGACGCGCGAGCCGCGCCGATCCGTTCAGGGCGCGAGCGGCGCGTCGTAGACCCTCCGGAAGGAAAATGACCCGCGCCCGCCGTCGATCTTCGTCGTCAGGAAGAGATGCGCTCCGTCGGCCGCGCGCTCGAACGTCTCGGTCGTCTCCCGGCTGCCGACCTTCGTCACGACGACGACCGATCGATCCTTCCACTTCGTCTGGACCTTCGCCGTGCCTTCCGACCGCTCTTCCTCGAGCTTGCGGGCGTCCGTGAAGAGCGTGCGCGCGCGCCCGTGCATGTCCGTGACGACGAGCTGGGGATCCTTGTGCACGATCGTCAGCACCCTTTGAGCCGCGATCTCGCCGAGGCGTGAGGAGGAGGACGAGTCGGGGCCGCCATCGCCGGAACCTCCGCCTCCGCGGCGACCGCCGCCTCCCGTTCCGCCGCCGCCGCCCATGCCGCCCCGGCCCCCGCCGCCGAAGCCGCCGCCTCGACCGCCGAAGCTTCCGCCGCCTCGACCGCCGGAGGTCCCGCGAGCTTCCTGCATTTTCTCGCGCGGATCCTCGCTCAGGTCCGTGTTCAGCTTCCAGGTGCCCGAGAAGTCGGGCCGGGCGTTCGCGTCGACCCGGACCTCGGCTCGCACGGGAGGCGCATCGGGCGGCTTGTCGGTCTTGTCGTCCGCGTAGAGGAGCCCCGCGACTCCGGCGAGGACTGCGAGGGCGCTCGCCGCGGCCCCCTTCTCGAGCCTTCTCTTCATGTCAGCCTCCGGAGCTCGCGGAGCCCAGAAGCGTCTCGAGCCGCTCGCGGTAGCTACGGCTCCAGCGCAGCGTGCGGCCGCCTTCGAGAACGATCGTCACTTCGCCGTGACTCTCGGTCTGGAGCTCCTTGATGCGGTCCAGGTTCACGATGGCCGAGCGATGCACGCGCGCGAACACCGAGGCATCGAGCTGCGCCTCGAGGTCGTTCATCGTCTCCCGGAGGAGGTGCTGCTCCTTGCCGACGTGGAGCGTCACGTAGCGGCCGGCGGCTTCGATGAAATCCACATCGGCGAGCCTCACGAGCTTGATGACGCCGTCCGTCTTCACGGCCACGCGCTCCAGCGTGCCCGCCTTCGCCCCGAGCGACTCGAGAAGTTCGATGAGCCGCCGGGCCGCGGCTTCGCCCCCGCGCGGCGCGAGAAGCTCCCGGGCGCGCTCCATCGCGAGGCGGAAGCGGTCCCTTTCGAAAGGCTTCAGGAGGTAATCGAGCGCATGGACGTCGAAAGCCTTCAGGGCGTGCTGGTCGTACGCCGTCACGAAGACGACGACGGGCAGCGCCTCCTTGTCGAGGGCCCTGAGCACGTCGAACCCGTCGAGCTCCGGCATCTGGACGTCGAGAAAGAGCAGGTCCGGCTTCGCGGCCTTGAGGGCCGTGACCGCCTCGCGGCCGTCCCCGGCCTCGCCGGCCAGCGTCACGCCGGGCTCCTCCGCGAGCAGGACCCTCAGCCAATCGCGCGCGAGGGGCTCGTCGTCCACGATGAAGGCCCGGATCTGTTTCATGCTCCTCCCGTCGCCGAAGGCAGCGGCGCTTCGCGCCACGGCATCTCGAGGATGGCTTCGAGACCCCCGCCCGCGATGTTCGAAAGGGTGAGACGCGAGCGATCGCCATAAAGTTGACGCAGCCGGCCGCGCGTGTTCGCGAGACCCACGCCGCTCTTCATGCGTTGGGAGCTCTCCGCCAGGCCGTCGCCGTTGTCGCGTACGCGGATCGTGAGCGCGTCGCCTTCCCGCGCGGCCGCGATCTCGATCACGCCGAGCCGGGCGTGCGGCGCGAGGCCATGCTCGAGGGCGTTCTCGACGAGGGGCTGCATGACGAGCGTCGGCACGAGTCCGCGCATCGCGCCCGGCTCGAGCGCGTAGCGCACGGTGAGCCGGTCGCCGAAACGAACCTTTTGGATCGCCAGGTACTTCTCGACGAACGCGAGCTCCGTCTCGAGCGGCAACTCGGGCTCGGAGGCCGTGTCGAGGGAGAGGCGGAGAAGCTCTGCGAGGCGCGTGAGCATGAGGTGCGCGGCCTTTGGGTCGCTGTGGATGAGGACGCCGATCGCGTGGAGCGTGTTGAAGAGAAAGTGCGGCTGGAGCTGCATGCGCAGAGCCTTCAGCTCGGCGAGCGCGAGCTGCCCTTCGAGCGCGACGCGCTCGCGGTCCTTCCTCACGTAGTCATAGAGGATGAGACCGAGGACGATGAGGGCATACGTGCCCGCGCCCCGGAACGCGTACCCGACCAACACGTCCTGAATGGCGCTCCGGGGAGGCAGCGCGCGCAGGCGGGGCCGCAGGAGGTCGGGCGACAGGCCAAAGGCACGGCTCGCGAGGCCGAAGAGGGCCATCTGCGCACCGAACAGCGCGGCGCTCGCGGGCAGGTGCACGAGGAGGCTCGAGCGCCAGCGGACCCGCGTGAGGGGAAAGCGCCAGACGAGGGACGCGATCGCGGGCGTCAGGAGGGCCCAGAGATACCAGGTGAGCGCCGTGGCCGCGAGCGATCGGCCGAACGGAATCTCGCGACCGAGGACCGTGTCCACGAGAGCGTGCTGGAGCGCGCTCGCCGCGACGATCGCCGTGAAGACGCCGAAAACGCCCGCGGCGAACCGCGCGCGATCGGAAACGGCTGGGCGGGCGGCCCCAGTCACGGGGGGAATAGTCACGGGAGGAATATAGATCCGGAACCGCCCGGGGTTGACCCTGTCGCGCCGAGCCGGGGGCTGGCGGGCACGAACCGGCCTCCCTCGCGCATGGCGCGCCCGGTAAGATGCGCTCCCCATGGACGAGCTCGAGATCCTGAGGCAGCGCATCGACGAGACGGACCGCCGTCTGCTCGAAACGCTGGCCGCGCGCCTCGCGCACGTCGCCGAGGTGGGGCGCCTGAAAGCGAAGGGCGGTCCGTTCCTGCGTGACCTAGACCGCGAGGCACGGCTCCTCGCCCGCGTCGAGTCCATCGCCCGCGAGCTGGGCCTCGACCCCTTCCGCGCAACGGAGATCTTCCGCGAGGTCATCGCCATGTCCGTGAAGGTCCAGGAGGAGACCCTCCTCGACCGGAGGGTCAAAGAGCGCGCTCTCGGCAACGCGCACCGCGTCTCGTTCCAGGGCGCCGAGGGCGCGTACAGCCATCTCGCCGCGCGCAAGTACTTCGGCGACCGCGAGGGGGCTATGGAGTTTCGCGGCTTCCCGACCTTCTCACGTGCGCTGCGCGAAGCCGAGTCCGGCGCGGCCGGGTATGCGTTCCTCCCGATCGAGAACACGACGGCGGGCTCGATCAACGAGACCTACGATCTGCTCCGGCACACGGAGCTGAAGATCGTGGGCGAGGAGATTCTCGAGGTGCGCCATTGCCTCCTCGGCCTCCCCGGGTCGTCCCTCCTCGGCATCACGCGCGTCGTCTCGCATCCGCAGGCGCTCGCGCAGTGCGCCCGTTTCCTCGCCGAGCTCCCGGGCGTGACAGCGGTGCCCTTCGTCGACACCGCGGAGGCCGCGCGCCACGTGAAGGAGGCGGGCGACCTCACGCTCGCCGCGATCGCCTCCGAGGAGGCCGGGCAGCGCCACTCTCTCGACATCCTGAAGCGCGACATCGCCGATCAGGAGGAGAACTGGACGCGCTTCGTGGTCGTCTCGGCGCTGGCGCTGACGCCCGACCCGCGCATCCCGACGAAGACCTCGCTCGTCTTCTCCGCGCCCCATCGTCACGGCGCGCTCGCGCATTGCCTGAACTTTCTCGACGCCCACGGCCTCAACCTCACGAAGCTCGAATCGCGCCCCGTGCCGCGCCACCCCTGGGAGTACCTCTTCTACGTGGACTTCGAGGGCGCCCAGACCGAGGACGCGGCCGCGCGGGCCATCGCCTCCCTGACGGCCGAATGCCCGTACCTCAAGGTGCTCGGCTCCTATCCGGCCCGCACGACGAAGAAGGGCCGCGTCGACCGCCTTCCGGGAGGCCAGGGAATGACCGAATGATCGTCCTCCTGGACCCTGCCCTCGCCGCGAACACGGCCGCCGAGCGCGACCTCCTCGACACGCTGCGCGGCCTGCCCGGAATCGAGGTGCGGGTGCATCGCGTGAAGGGCGCCCAGAAGACGGTGACCGAGGTCTACCTCATCGGCGACACGCATCGCCTCGCGATCGAGGACATCCGCATCCTCCCCGGCGTCGAGCGGGTCGTGCGCGTCTCCGAGGAGTACCGCGTCCTCGGGCGTCACAAGGACGACCGGCGCGCGAGCGGCTTCACGTACAACGGCGTGGAGTTCTCGCAGGAGAACCTGCATGTTTTCGCGGGTCTCTGCGCCGTCGACACGAACGACAACGTCGAGTCCATGTTCCGCGCCCTCAAGGAGTTCTCCCTCACGACGACGCGGATGGGCGCCTACAAGCCGCGGACGAGCCCCTACGCGTTCCAGGGGCACGGCAAGAGCTGCCTCAAGGACGTCTTCACGCTCGCGGGCAAGTACGGCATCCGCGTCATCGCGATGGAGGTGACGCACGAGAGCCACGTGGACGAGATCGCCGAGTGCCTCGAGAAGACGGGAAAGCCCACCGGCGTCATGCTCCAGATCGGCACGCGCAACATCCAGAACTTCGAGCTCCTGAAGGCCGTGGGCCGGCAGCCGGAGTTTCCCGTCCTCGTGAAGCGCGGCTTCGGCATCACGCTGAACGAATCCCTCAACGCCGCCGAATACCTCGCGAGCGAGGGCAAATCGCAGATCATCTTCGGCCTGCGGGGAGTCAAGACGAACCTCGGCGACCCGCACCGCAATCTCGTCGATTTCGCGCTCGTACCGGTCGTCAAGCGCCTCACGCGCCTCCCGGTGTGCATCGACCCCTCGCACTCGGTCGGCTCTCGCGACCGCGCGCCGGACGGCATCCTCGACCTCATGCACGTCACGGCGCAGGGCGTCGTCGCGGGCGCGAACATGGTGCTCGTGGACTTCCACCCCCAACCCGCGAAGGCTTTCGTGGACGGCCCGCAGGCGCTGCTCCTCTCGGAGCTCGGCTGGTTCCTCGAGGACGTGGCCCTCGCGCGCGAGACCTGGGAGAAGCGCTCGGCCCTCGCGAAACGGCACGCGGCCGCCGGATGAACGTCTGGCGCGAAAACTTTCGGGTCCGCGCGAGCGAGATGGGCCCCGACGCGCGCCTCCGCCTCCCCGCGCTCTTCGACCTCTTCCAGGAAGCCGCCGGAAACAACGCGACGGCTCTCGGGTGGGGCTCGGACGTGCTCCTCGCGCGCGGCCAGACGTGGATCCTGTCTCGCCTCACGCTGAGGCTCCTCGCGCTGCCCGCGTGGCGCGAGGACATCACGGTCGAAACCTGGCCGGCCGGCGTGCACCGCCTCTGGGCGCTCCGCGAGTTCCGCGTTGCGGGAGCGGACGGAACGGAACTGGCGCGGGCGACGTCGGGCTGGATTCTCCTCGACGTCGCGAAGAAGCGGCCCCTCCGCCAATCGCCCGACGTGGCGGAAGTTGCGAAGACGTCGCCGCCCCGCCTGATCGAAGACTCGTTCGAGCCCCTCGCCGCGCCCGAGGACGGGGCCGGAGCGCCAGGCACGCTGGGCACGCCGTTTCGGGTGACGCGCTACGACCTCGACCTCAACGCGCACGCGAACAACGTCACGATCCTGCGCGCGCTCCTCACCGCGCTCCCGCGCGCCGCCGCTCCCCCGCTCACCTTCGAGGCCGATTTCCGCGGCGAGGCCTTCGAGGGCGACCTCCTCGCGGCGCGTGTCCAGGAGACGCCGGACGCGACGCGCGTTCTCCTCTTTCGCGAGAGTGACGGGAAGGAAATCGCGCGCGGAGTCGCTCGGCCTTCTCTCGAGGGCGGCCCTTAGCGGGCATCCGCCTTAGCGGGCGTCTGCCTTCGCGGCGAGCGCCGCGTCGACCCGCTTCTCGAGCTCGTCCACCGCCAGGACGGCCTGCGTCGTCGGGAGGTCGTCCGCGCCTTCGACGATTCCGTAGACCCCGAGGAGCGCCGCCTCGAGCGAGCCGCGATCCCGATGCCGCCGCCCCGCCGTCTTCACGTGCCCCGCGTCCAGCCGCGCGAGCGCTCCCGTGATCCTCTTGAGGAGCGCGAACTGCGCGGCGAGGTCGGTCGGAGACATGGCGACGCGCGGGTCCATCTTCACCGTCAGGGTCCGCGTGAACGCCGTGCCGTCCACGGTCAGCTTCACGGTATAGGTGCCAGGAGGGACGAGCGGTCCGAGGGGTTCCCGCGGCGTGTCGCCCGCGATCGCCGAGATCGGGTACTCGTGCTCTCGTGCGGGCGGCGGCGGGAGGCGGAGATCCCACACGAAGCGGTGCATGCCGGGCGCCGCCGAGAGGAGGCGTGGCGGGCGCACCCAGTATGCCGGCACGACGAGCGGCTCGACGAGCGGCTCGGGCGCGTCGTCACTCGCGAACCGGCGGACGAATGCGCCGTCATGGTCGAGGATCTCGAGCGTCACGGCCGCCGTCGGCCTGGCGCCGAGAACGTAGTCGAGGACCGCGCCGTCGGGCGGGTTCTGCCCGACCGGCTCCTCGGGCGGGAGCGGGGTGTCCGTGTTCCGGTTCCGGCGGACGCGCACGGCCGTCTGCGGGGCATACAGGAAAGGCGCACCCGCGGGGCCCGCGGCCCACTTCGCGTCGAGCAGCCGGAGCGGCGTCACGTCATCGAGGATCCAGAAGCCGCGGCCATGGGTACCGATGACGAGGTCGTCGCCGTGGACGACGAGGTCACGGATCGACGTCGCGGGCATGTTGAGCCGCAGCGGCTGCCAGTTCTCGCCGTCGTCGAACGACACGTGGACCATGCGCTCCGTCGCCGCGTAGAGAAGACCCTTTCGGAACGGGTCTTCCCGGACCGCGTTCACGGGATCGTCGGGCAGCCCGTTCACGATCTCCTTCCAGGTCTTTCCGCCGTCGTGCGTCCTATAGACATGTGCCTTGAGATCGTCGAGACGGAAGCGGTTGATGGCCGCGTAGGCCGTGAGGTCGTCGAACGGCGAGGCGTCGATCAGCGACACCTTGCTCCACGCCGTGAGGGCCGGCGGCGTCACGTCCGCCCACGTCTTCCCGCCGTCCGCCGTGCGGTGGATGAGCCCGTCGTCGGTGCCCGCCCAGATCACGTTCACGTCCTTTTTCGCGGGGGCGACGGTGTAGATGACGCCACGGCGCGGCTGCCTGGCCATCTCCGGCTTGCGATAGACGCCGATCGAGTCCGGGACGTCCGGCGTCTCGCGAGAGAGGTCCGGGCTGACGACGTCCCAGCTCCTGCCGCCATTCGTCGTTCGGAAGAGGACGTTGCCCGCATAGAAAAGGACGTGCGGGTCCGCAGGCGAGAACACGACGGGCGCCGTGCGCAGGAAACGGTACTTCCCGCGAAGCGGAGCGGGCGAGACGTCCTGCACGTCGCCCGTGGAATGGCGGAAGCGCGTGAGCTTGCCGCCGTACACGACGTCGGGGTCGAGGGGGTCCGGCGCGACGTACCCGTATTCCTCGGCCCCCACGGGGTGCCAGTCGCGGAAGCTGATGGCTCCATGGTCGCCCCGGCTCGCAATCGCGACCGAGCCGCTCTCCTGCTGCCCGCCGTAGACCCAGTAGGGGAAGCGTTCGTCGGTGGACACGTGATACAGCTGCGCCGTCGGCTGGTTGTACCAGCTGCTCCACGTTGCCCCGCCGTTCACCGAGATCGTCGCGCCCTGGTCGGCCGCGAGCAGGATCACGTCGGGGTTCTCCGGGTGGATGAAGATCGTGTGGTAATCGTCCCCGCCCGGCGCGCCCTTCACCGGCGTGAACGTCTTGCCGCCGTCCGTGGAACGGTATGTCGACGTGTTCGCCGCCCAGACTTCGTCGCGGTTCCTGGGGTGCGCGCGCACCTCGGCGAAGTCGCCGCCGCGGCCCCAGACGCGTGACTCGCCGTTCGTGCGCGTCCAGCTTTCGCCCGCGTCGTCGGACACGTAGATCCCGGCCTTCCCGTCGGCCGCGTCCACCGTGGCGTAAATCCGCCGCGGATCCGCCGGCGACACGCTGAAGCCGATGCGCCCGAGCCCCTCGGCAAACGTGGGGAGCCCTTTCGTGAGCTTCTTCCACGTGGTGCCGCCGTCTCTCGACTTGAAGAGCCCGCTCTCGGGCCCCTGCCACGAGCCGTTTTCCCACGGACCCTCGCGCGCCGCCCAGAGAACCGCGTAGACAACGTCGGGATTTCCCGGATCGAGCGCCACGGCCGAAGCGCCCGTGTTCTCGTCCTTGTAGAGCACCTTCGTCCACGTTTTCCCACCGTCCGCCGAGCGGAATACTCCCCGCTCGGCGTTCGCGCCGTACGGGTGACCGAGCACGGCCGCGTAAACGCGTTCCGGATCGCGCGGGTGCACCGCGAGGCCGGCGATCTGCTGGGCATCGCGGAGGCCGAGGTGCATCCACGTCTTTCCCGCGTCCGTCGACTTGTAGATCCCGTCGCCCACGGAGAGATCCGGCCGCTGAAGGCCCTCGCCGCTTCCGACGTAGAGCGTGTCGGGACGAGACGGCGCGACGGCGAGAACGCCGATCGAGCCCGTCGGCTGCTCGTCGAAAACCGGCGCCCAGACGCGTCCCGCGTCCGTGGTCTTCCACACGCCGCCGTTGTTCGCGGCGGCGTAGAAGACGTTCGTGTTCCCGGGGATTCCGCTCGCGGCGACCGTGCGCCCCCCGCGGAACGGGCCGATCATCCGCCAGCGCATCTCCGAGAAGAGCGTTTCGGGAAGCGGTTGCGCCACGACGAGGCCCGCGAAGACGAGCGCGGCGGCGAAAGGCAAGATCGAGAGGCGACGACGGGACGGGTTCACGGAAACCTATTTCGCCGGCATCGCCGTTCCCCAGTAGTTCGCGTCGAAGAACGGCTTCCAGTCCTTCTTCGTGACCGCCTCCAGGACGGTCTGGACCATCTTCGTGTTGCCGAATTTCCAGCGGAAGGTGGCCTGGCACGAATTGAGGAACTTCAGGAACGCCTCCTCGCCGATCTCCTGCCGGATCGAGTTGAGGATCCAGGGTCCCTTGAAGTAGAGGAGGTATGTCCGGTACCGCCAGGCGACCTCCGTGTCCGAGTCGTTCCGGATCCTGTTGGCCAGCGGGATCGGCGCCATCGCCGCCGCCTCCTTCGCCCGCGACTTCCAGACGTCGAGGAGCCCCTGGAAGTCGCTCTTTCCGCGCAGATCTCTCACGAACAGCCCCGCGCAGATCTCGGCGAACGACTCGGTCAGCCACTGCTCCTCCGCGTCCGGCATCTTCACCACGTGGCCCCAGTATTGGTGGGCGATCTCGTGCGAGAAGCGCTCGTTCACCCCGCCGGAGAAGAGCTGGTTGACCTTGTCTCCGATCGGGTTGAACGCCTCGGAGGTGATGAACATGAAGCCGGGCGGGGCCTGCCCGAACCCGAAGGAGTGGATCTCGACGATGTTGAACTCCTCGAACGGGAACTTGCCGAGGAACGGCTCGTAGTAGCCGATCACCTTGTGGCTCAGGCTCAGGAGCTTCTTGATCCCCGACTCGTTCTTTCTCCCGTACGAGGCGACCCGGACGGTGACGCCGTTCTTCGTCTCCTCCTCGAACTCGTACTTCCCGGCGAGGACGACCATGAACTGGACCGGCTTGTCGACCCGCGTCTCCAGGACGTTCCACTCCCCTTCCTCGACCCGGCGGACGGTCTTCCCGGGCGCGAACGGGACGAACGGCTTCTTCACCTTCACCGTGGCATGGACGGTGTAGTACTGGCCGGAAAGGTCGGGCTGCGGGAACCAGGGCTCCACCCCCAGCTCCCAGTAGTTGTCCCCTCCGGGCCTGTAGAGGATGTCCCCTTCGATCTCGAATCGGAGCTTCACCGGATTGCCCGGTGTCAACGGGGCCAGCAGCCCGACGGCCACCTCGTCATTCCGGTGGTCGAACGGCAAGGCGGCGCCGGATTCATCGAAGACCCCTTTGAGCCGGAGCTGTCTCGGATCGAGGGCTCCGATGTTCGTGAAGGCGAACCTGGTGTCGTAAAGGTCCAGGACGAGGACGTTCGTCCGCTCGGCCACCGCTCGGATCGTCTCCGTCACGGAGATCGACACGCCCTTCCCATCCGACGCCGTGACGGCGAGATCGACGTCCGTCAGGATGAACCGGGGGGGGAGGGTCTCCTTCCGGTCCCGGCCCAACGGCTGGTCCGAAAGGACCGTGAGTTCGAGACGGTCCTGCACCGCTTTGTCGCGTGCTGGACGCTTGCTGACCGCCAGGAGCGTTTCGCTTTTCGCGTCCACCCCATCGAGGACGTAGACGAGTTCCGCGCTCCCGCCGGCGATCTCGGCCCGGACGAACGGCCGGTCGGGCCCGTTGAGGCGCCAGGCCGCGAACTGGTGGGCCACCGGCGAGGCGTGGATTCGGCCGAACCTCTTCACGTGGCGGGCGAACGGCTCGTCCTGGGTCGTCGAAGAGATGACCGCGGGAAGGGGCGGGAGCGAGCTGCCGGCGGCGAGCCAGAGGACCTCTTCGAACCTGTCCCGGATCGCGAGCGTCTTCCCTTCGGGGGAGAGCGTGAGGCCGGTGTTCTTCCGGACGTTGTACGACTCGATCGGGAACTCGACCGGATCCGCGGAGATGTGCTCGAGCGTCCCGTGCCCCCGGAAGAAGAGCCCGACGACCTGATCGCCGGCCAGAACGGGGACCGCGTCTCCCTTGACGAGGACCAGCGTCAGGTGCCCGGCAGAGAGGCGTAGTCCTTCGACCGGATGTGGAGACCCCGCGAGCGAAAGCGCCGACCACTTTGCGAGGAGCTGGGAGAACGTCGCGTCCGATCGGGCGGGTCGCGCCATTGCCAGAAGGCAGCCGACACAGAGCGCCGCGACCAGCCCGAGGGAGCGGTGGCCATTTTTCATCACATCCTCCTGACGCGAACCCCGGATCACGAAGCCAAGTGTAGTCGGCGCGGCACGAAATAGCCCCCGGGGAGAGATACGATCAGAATCGGTTCGATGCGCATCGCGTTCATGGCCGACATTCACGCGAATCGCGAGGCGCTCGAGGCGTGCCTCGCGCACGCGCGGGAGCAGCACGCGGACCGCCTCGTTTTCCTGGGCGATTACGTGAATTACGGCGCGGATCCCGAATGGGTCGTCGCGACGCTCATGGACCACGTCGAAAAGGGCGGGATAGCGCTCCGTGGAAACCACGATGCGGCCGTTGGCGAACGGGGCGGCTCGATGACCTCGCCCGCGGAAGTCGCCCTGGAGTGGACGCGGAACCAGCTCGGCTCCGCGCATCGCGCTTTCCTCGCGGGGCTGCCGCTGACCCACACGGAGGACGGCCTCCTCTGCGTGCACGCGGACGCCTCCGCGCCCTCCAAGTGGTCGTACGTCACGGACACCGAGGACGCGGCGCGCTCGCTCCGTGCCACGACCGAGCGCCTCACGCTGTGCGGACACGTGCACAAGCCCGCGCTCTACAACGTGCCGGAAGGCTCGGGCGCGTCGGGCACCGCGCGCGCCTCGAAGACGACGGCGTTCCGGCCCGTCGCGGGTATCCCGGTGCCGCTGCTTCCACAGCGCCGCTGGCTCGCGATCGTGGGGTCCGTCGGCCAGCCGCGCGACGGCAATCCGGCCGCCGCGTACGCCCTCGTCGACACCGCTCGGGCCGAGATCACGACCTTTCGGGTGGCGTACGACATCGACGCCGCGGCCGAGAAGATCCGCGCCGCGGGGCTCCCCGCGATGCTCGCCGACCGCTTGACGTGGGGACTCTGACCAAGATGGCGGCGAACCCGATCCAGAGAGGCGCGACGATCGACGGCTTCCTCGTCGGCGAGCTCATCCACACGGGCGGCATGGCGACGCTGCGCACGGTCACGCGGCCCGACATCCGGATGCCGATCCTCATGAAGATCCCCACCCTGCTCGAGGGCGACGACCCCGCGGCCGTCGTCGGCTTCGAGATGGAGCAGATGATCCTGCCGCGGCTCTCCGGCGTCCACGTGCCGAAATTCGTGGCCGCGGGCGACTTCTCGGTCCACCCCTACATCGTCATGGAGCGCATCGCCGGCCAGACGCTGCTCCACCGCCTCGACGACCTGCCGCTCCCCTACGCGGAGGTCGTGGCGATCGGCGCGAGGGTCGCGGTCGCCCTCGACGACCTGCACCGCCAGCACGTCGTCCACCTCGACGTGAAGCCTTCGAACATCGTGATGCGCGAGGGCACGGGCGACGTCGCGCTCGTGGACTTCGGGCTCGCGCACCACGACCAGCTTCCCGATCTCATGGGAGAGGAGTTCCGGCTTCCCTATGGGACCGCGCCCTACATGGCGCCCGAGCAGATTCTCGGCGACCGGCGCGACGCACGGAGCGATCTCTTCGCGCTCGGCGTGCTCCTCTACTTCTTCTCGACGGGCGTGCGGCCCTTCGGCGACCCGAAGGGCAAACGCCGACTTCACCGGCGACTCTGGCGCGATCCGGTCCCGCCGCGCAAACGCCGGGCCGATTTCCCGCCATGGCTGCAGGAGATCGTTCTTCGCTGTCTCGAGGTGGACCCCGCCCGGCGCTATCCCACGGCGGCCCAGCTCGCGTTCGACCTCTCGCATCCCGAAGAGACCAAGCTGACGGAGCGCTCGGAGCGGCTGAGACAGGACCCATGGAGTGCCGTGATCCGGCGCCGCTTCCATCCCGACTTCACCCGCTCGGCTCCCCGGCAGGCCGTCGCGACCCAGGTTTCGACGGCGCCGATCGTCGCCGTCGCCATCGACCTCGCCGAGGGCTCGGAGCCGCTCCACGAGGCCTTGCGCGTCACCGTCAAGCGCATCCTCGAGACCGTGCCGGACGCGCGTGTCGCGTGCCTGAACGTCCTCAAACAGCACCGCGTCGCGCTCGACACGACACTCGACGACGAGGGCCGGAGCAAGCACCTGAAACGGCTCGTGGAGCTCAAGCACTGGGCGCAGCCGCTCCTCGCGCTCGAGAACCGGATCACGTTTCACGTCCTCGGGGCGACCGACCCGGCGGCGGCGCTCCTCGAGTACGTGCGCACGAATCGCGTGGACCACATCGTGATGGGCGCGCGGGCGAGCTCCGCGCTGCGCACCCTCCTCGGCAGCGTGTCGCAGGAGGTCGTGGCGAAGGCCCCCTGCACCGTGACCGTCGTCCGGCTCCCCCGGCCGTTCGACGCGACTACCGAGGATTCTTCGGGCGCGACCCGCTGATATCCTCTTTCCAGGATGGAATTTCGCACGATCATCGAGCCCTTCCGCATCAAGTCCATCGAGACGATCAAGACGACGACTCCGGAGGAAAGGCGAAAGGCCATCTCGGCGGCCGGATACAACGTCTTCCTTCTCCACGCGGTGGACGTGCTCATCGACCTCCTGACCGACTCGGGGACGGGCGCGATGTCCTCGGCGCAGTGGGGCGCTCTGATGCAGGGCGACGAGTCCTACGCGGGCAGCCGCTCTTTCTACCGCTTCCGCGACGCGGTGAAGGACCTCACCGGCTTTGCGCACATCATCCCCACGCACCAGGGGCGTGCGGCCGAGCGGATCCTCTTCCACACGATCCTCGAGAAGGGCGACGTCGTCCCGAACAACAACCACTTCGACACGACCCGCGCGAACGTCGAGGTCGAGGGCGCCGAGGCGCGCGATCTCGTCATCGCCGAGGGCCGCGTTCCGAGTCTCCTCCACCCTTTCAAGGGGAACATCGACCTCGCCGCCCTCGAGCAGGCGCTCGAGAAGGACGGCGACCGCATTCCGGTCGTCATGGTCACCGTGACGAACAACTCGGGCGGCGGGCAGCCCGTGTCCCTCGAAAACCTCCGTGGCGTGCGCGGGCTTTGCGACCGCTTCAAGAAGCCCTTTTTTCTCGATGCCTGCCGCTTCGCCGAGAACGCCTACTTCATCAAGCTCCGGGAAAATGGGCAGGCGCATCGGACGCCGAAGGAGATCGCGCAGGAGATGTTCTCCCTCGCGGACGGATGCACGATGTCGGCGAAGAAGGACGGGCTCGCGAACATCGGCGGCTTCCTCGCCATGAACGACGACGGGTGGGCCGAGGAGGCGCGCAACCTTCTCATCCTCACGGAAGGGTTTCCGACGTACGGCGGCCTCGCGGGCTACGACCTCGAGGCCATCGCGCGCGGGCTCGAGGAAGTCGTCGAGGAACCGTACCTCCACTACCGCATCCGGTCGATCGAGTACCTCGCCGAGAAGCTCGAGTCCGGGGGCGTGCCGATGATCCGGCCGCCGGGCGGACACGCCGTGTACCTCGACGCGCGCGCGCTCCTCCCGCACATCCCGCCGCTCCAGTACCCCGGCATCGCTCTCGTGAACGCGCTGTACGAGGTCGCGGGCGTGCGCGGCGTCGAGATCGGGACCGTGATGTTCGGGATGCATCCGGACGGCTCGGAACATCCCGGCCCCATGGACCTCGTGCGCCTCGCCTTCCCACGCCGCGTCTACACGCAGTCGCACGTGGACTACGTGGCCGAGGCCGTCCTCGAGGTCGCGAGAAACGCGGCGACCCTGCCGGGCTACCGCATCACCGAGGCCCCGCGCACCCTCCGCCACTTCACGGCGCGGTTCGAACCGCTCGCGTCCTGACGCTTCGAACGAAAACGCCCCCGGACGAATCCGGGGGCGTGAGGCCTGGACGGCCGCGGGAAAAACGAAGGCTCAGCTGGCCGGGGGTGTCGGGACCTCGACCTTCGACCAGTCGATCTTGCCGTCCTTGCCCTTGGCGGCCTTGACGGTCTTGCCGAAAGCGTTGAGCTCGGCCGCGTCCTTCTTCGGTATCTTCGGAACGTGACAGCTCGCGCAGTTGGCCTTCGGGTCCTTGGCCTTGTATTCCTTCTGGATGTCCATCGTGGCGAGCGAGCTGCTCCCGAGCGCGATGGCGGCGAGGGCGGCGACGACGGCGGTGGTGGTCTTTCTCATTTTCTTCCTCCTGACGTTTGTCGGGACCAGAGTCTCTTGATTCAATCGAGGTGCCACGCCGCGGGGGGCCCGATCGCGTTGGCCTGCAACGCGATAGCCTGGCAAGACCGTTTGGGCAGGTGCCCTCCCGAGCCCACATGGGGTGAGCCGGCGCACGAAAGCGTGCAGGCGGCGCGCCTTAGTCCGGCAGCATGACGACGAGGTACTTGCTCCCCTTCCAGAAGCGGGCCGCGTCCGTCACCGTGAGCGTGCTCGCCTTCGGGCCCGTCCCGGCGAGCGCATAGCTGTCCTTCGGGTGGTCCGAGAGGACGCGCGCCTTGTCCGGCGCGGCGCCCACGGCGAACTCCGTTTCCTTCCGCGTGTCGACCTGCTTGAAAAGCGTCTCGTCGAACTGGCCCGTCCGCTGCCAGTTCCCTCCGAGGCCCAGGACGGAGCCCTTCTTTTCGACGAGGCCGGCCTTCTTCAGCGCGCTTCGCGTCGCGATGAGGACGTAGGCCGTCGACATCTGAGACTCGCGGTCCGCGATGGCGACCTCCTTCTCCTTGACGACGGCTTCCTTCTCCTTCACGGTGCCGCGCAGCTCCTCCGCTTCCTTCGCGAGGACGAGCGTCTTTTCTTCGAGCGCCGCGATCGTGGCTTCCTTTTCCTCGAGGTTGCGCCGCATCTCGCCGATGAGCCGCTCCAGCGTCGTGATCTTCTGGTCCGACGTGTTCTTCTGTTTCTGGAGGGCCGACAGCTTCGCGAGGTTCGCCTTGACCACGTTGCGGATCTCTTCGATCTCCGCCTTCAGCTCCTCGCGCCGCCCCGGCGCGGCCTTGCCTTCCTGGGCGACCGCGAGCGAAGTCCGGACGGCCTTGAGCTCCTTGACGCGCAGGTCCTCGAGGCTCTTCTGAACGTCGTCGAGCGTGGCCTGCATTTCCGCGGTCGCCGCGCCGGCGGCGCCCAGCTCGCGCTGGGAGCGCTGCTTCTCCTCGTCGAGCGTCTTGTTTTCGGCCTTCACCTGCTCGAACTCCTTCTTCGAAACACAGGCCACGAGCGTGAACGGAAGTACGGTCAGGACAGAAACCCGGGCGAACCGAAGGATGTTTTTCACGATGACTCCTCGCTCTTCTTCCCGCGGAATTTATCGCATTTCCGCCGCCGGGCGCACCCGCACCCTCCTCAGCGCTTCGCTCTCTTCCGGACGTCGTGGCGCCAGACGGACAGGAACGCGCCTTCTGTCATGCCGAGCGTCGCCATCGCCGCAGCGTTCGTGCCGACGCGAAGAAGGCGGTCGATGGTGGCGCGGCCCCGCGCCGTCTCGATGAAGCGAACCAGGGACCCCGAGACACCATACTTGTAGCGTCCCGTCCAGGCCCTCGCGAGGCTCTTCGGCCCCCTGCCGGCCTTGAGCGCGGCCCGCGCGTCGCCCGCGTGGGCGCCGTCGAGCTGCCCCGAGACGGACGTCGCGAGCCCCTCGACGAACCAGGCGAGCTCGTCCATGCCGTTGAAGTCGCCATTGGGGCCATGCTGGCCGTGAAAGACGTGGACGAGCTCGTGGCCGACGATCTCGCCGACGTGCGCGGGCGAGGCGTCGTGCTCGCAGCCTTCGGTTTTCCACACGCGCGGCGAGAGGATGAAGAGCCGGTCGGCGACGCCCGCGGCGACCATCCAGCACGCGGTCTTCTGCGTCTTCCAGCGCCGCGCGAACGCGGCATCCATCTCGCCCCGCGAAGACAGGACTTCCACGAGGAACGGCTTCGGGAACGGGCGTCCGAAGTACCCCTCCACCCGCTTCCGTCCGGCGTCTACCGCGCCGCGCAGGACGCCTTCGACCTCCCGTTCGGAGTCCGGCACGACGATGATGGTCTCTTCCGCGCCGGCCCGCGGCGCGGCGAGGAGCGCGAGAAGGAGGACGAGGGCCGCCCTTCTCACCCGCCGGCCTTCGGGAGAAGCAGCGGGGGGGCATCGTCGGGCAGGAGCTCGGGCGCGGGCAGCCCGAGCGCGAAGCCCTGGCCGCACTCGACGCCCAGCTCGACGAGCGTCGCGACGGACTCCAGGTTCTCGACGCATTCGGCGATCGTCTCCTTCCCGAGGGTGTGGGCCACCGTGTCGATCGCCCGCACGAGGGCGCGCGCCGCCGGGTCGGTCTCGAGGCCGCGAATGAAGGATCCGTCGATCTTCACGTAGTCGGCCGGCAGGCTCTGAAGATAGGAGAAGGACGAGAATCCGATGCCGAAGTCGTCGAGCGCGAACCGGCATCCGCGCTCCTTCAGCCGGCGCATCCACTCGCGGGCCGCCACGATGTCCCGCACGGCCGTCGTCTCGGTGATCTCGAAGGCCAGGCGGCCGGCCGGCAGCCCGCTCGCGGTCACGAGCTCCTCGATATGCGAGAGGAGCGCCTCGTCGCCGAGGCTCGCGCCCGAGAGATTGACGAAAATCTCCGCCGCGGGGCGCTTCACGAGCAGGTCGACGACCCGGTCCACGACCCAGCCGTCGACGTACGGCATCAACCCGAATCTCTCCGCGGCCGGAAGGAAGACGCCCGGCGCGATGAGGTCCGTCGGCCCCTCGCGGAGACGGATGAGGGCCTCGTAGTGGACCGCGCGCCCGGAGCTGAACCGGAAGATCGGCTGGTAGTGAAGGACGAAGCGGTCCTCCCGAAGAGCCTCCTTGATTCGTGACGCCCAGCGGCTCGCTTCGGAAAGCAGAGACGTGATGCCGCCCGAAGGGTTCTCGACGACCATCACGCGGTTGCGGCCCTTCTCTTTGGCGGTGTAGAGCGCCGTGTCGGCCACGGCCATCAACGACGCGGCGTCCGTCGTGCCGTCCACCGGAACGACTCCGACGCTGATCCCGAGGTCGAAGGCGCGGTCGCCCACGTAGAACCGGTGCTCGTCCACGGACCGGCGGAGCCGCTCGGCCGTGAGTCGCGCTGCGTCGAGCGCGTCTCCGTCGAGCAGGACGGCGAACTCGTCGCCGCCGAAACGGGCGAACTCGTCGTTCGGTCGCACGAGCGCGCCGAGGAGGCGGGCCAGCTCGACCAGGACCTGATCGCCGGCGGGGTGCCCGAGCGCGTCGTTGACGATCTTGAAGTTGTCGAGGTCGAGGAAGAGAAGGGACGAAGGCGATCCGCGGCGCGCGCGCGCCACCGCCCGCACGAGCGATTCCTCGAAGGCGCGGCGGTTGGAGAGGTCTGTCAGGGCGTCGTGAAGCGCGAGGTGGCGGATCTGCTCCTCGTTCTGCTTTCGGGCGGTGACGTCCTGCTTGATCGAGATGAAGTGACGAATCTCGCCGTCGGCCGACTTCACCGGCGTGATCGTCTGCTCCTCGACGTAGATCGCGCCGTCCTTGCGGCGGTTGTGCAACTCCCCCCGCCAGACGTTCCCCGCGATGATCGTCTCCCAGAGCTTCTCGTAATAGAAGGGCGCCTGGACGCTCGACTTCAGGAGCCGCGGCGTCTGCCCGATGACTTCGTCCCGCTCGTAGCCGGTGAGCTCCGTGAAAGCGGGGTTGACCCACTCGATCCGGCCCTCGCGGTTGGTGATGAGGATCGCATTCGCCGCCGCCTCGAGCGCGGCGGTCTGGAACTGGATCCGGTCCTCCTGCTTCGACTCGACGACGGCGAGGGCCGCCTGGTCGGCGAAGCGATTGAGGAGGCCGATGGACTCCCGGCCATAAGCGTGCGGGCGATCCGAGTAGCTCGAGAGGACGCCGAGCACGGAATCCCCGACGACGAGGGGGATCGAGAGACCCGAGCCGAGCCGGTACTCCTCGACGCCTTCCCTCCAGGCCGCGATCCTCTCGTCCTCCTTCGTGGAGACGACCACGGGCCGGCCGGTCCGGATGGCTTCCCCGCTCGGCCCGCGTCCCTCCGGCCCGTCATCCCATCGGAAACGGTTCTTCCTGACGAAGCTCGCCACCGGCCCGGCCACGGCCTTCTGGCTGATGGAGCCGTCGGGCTCCTTGAGACCGATCCACACCGCCGGGAACTCGAACCGGCCCGCGACCTCGTCGCAGATGAACTGGAGGATCCGATCGATCGGCTCGTGGCGGAGGATCTTTCTTTCCGTCTCGTGGAGGACTCCGAGAACTGCCTCGGCCCGCTTGCGGGCCGTCACCTCGCGCGATCCGAGGACGAAGGCCTGCGGCGCGCCGTCCGCGCCGCGCAGGACGTTGGAGACGGTCTCGACCCAGAGGTACCGTCCGTCCCGGGCCCGGTACCGGTATTCCACCACTCCCGACTTGCCGGTCACCGCCCCGCGCCTCAGTTTCTCGGCGAGCATCTCGCGGTCGTCGGGGTGGACGAGGTCGAGGGCGCTCGCTCCGAGGAGCTCGGCCGACGTCCAGCCCGTGACGAGCTCGTGCGACGGGCTGACGAACTGGAATCGCCCCGCGAGGTCCACCTGGCTGATCACGTCCACCATGTTGTCGGTCAACCGCTTCAGATCCGCCTGGACCAGATCGAGGGCCTCGCCCGCCCGGGATGCTTCCGTGACGTCCCGGATGACGGTCATGACGGCGCCCGGCGTGTAGGGGACCATGCGCGCCTCGAAGACCCGTGGGCCCGCCTGCACCTCGAGCGCGTATTCGAGCGTCTGCGTCGTTCCCGTGAGGAGGCATGCCGCGATCTTCTCGAGCCAGAGCGTCGCGACCGGCGCCGGCAGAAACTCCGGGATCGTGTGCCCGAGAAGCGCCTGCCGCGGCTGGACCAGGATCTCGGCGCGGTTGGCATGAATCTCGAGATAGCGCCCCTCGCGGTCGAGAACGAGGACGAGGTCCGGAAGGGCCGACACGATCGCCCGCAATTTCAGCTCGCTCTCGCGAAGGGCCTCCTCGGAGCGCTTTCTCTCGATGGCCTGGGCGATCAGGGACGAGACGAAGACGAGAAGGTCGCGGTCTTCCTCGGTGTAGCGGACCGTTCCCGAATAGCTCTGGACCGCGAGGACGCCGATCGTCCGCTCGCGTCCGCGCAGAGGAACACCGAGCCAGTCGACCGAGTCGCTGCCGATCCGTTCGACCTCGCCCGAGGCGACGAGCTCCTCGAAGACGTCGGGAGACGCGAGAAGCGGCCGGCCCGTCCGAAAAACGTACTCGGTCAGGCCCTTGCCGAGGGGCTTCGGCGGAAACGGCTCGTCCACCTCGTCGACGAAGTACGGAAAGCCGAGGACATCCCGGGAGGGGTCGTGCAGGGCGATGTAGAAATTCGCGGCCTCCATCAGCCCGCCCACGATGGAGTGGATCCTCGTGAACAGCTCCTGGAGACTCTCCGTCGCGGCCGCGGCCTCCGCGATGCGGAACGTCGCCGCCTGGAATCGCTCTGCCCTATCCCGGCCGCGTTTCCATGCGTCCGGAGTGAAGTCCGTTTCCATGATCAGTCCCGGAATGATAGCCGGGCTCGAGGACCCGGCCGCCGACCGGACACGCTCAGAGGACCATCGCCTCGTGAATGGCTTCGCCGCGGGCGAACCGCTCGAGGGACAGCGCGGAGACGTCGAGGTGCTCGCTCCGGCCCCGGACGAGCATCTCGGCCGCGGCGCGGCCCGCCGCCGGCGCGTGCATGATGCCGTGGCCCGAGAATCCCGCGACGACGAAGAAGCCGGGCACGCCGGGGACGGGACCGAGGATGGCGTGGTGATCCGGCGTGACTTCGTAGAGCCCGGCCCAGCTCCTTTTGATGTCGAGGCCGGCCTCCCCGACGGCGGGAAAGCGCGCGTCGAGCGGTGCGGCGATCCGGAGCGGGAAGTCGGGATCGAAGGCGTAGTTGAAGCCCGGCGGCTCGTCCGGATTCGAGTAGGCGATCAGGACGCGGCTCCCCTCGCGGCGGATCAGGACACCGGTATCGGCGTCGATCGTCATCGGAATCACCGGGGGAAGCGTCTTGCACGGGCCGCTGATGAGGAGGTGACGCCGGACGGGCATGACGGGAACGTCGGCGCCGACGAGCGCGCCGACGCAGCCCGCGAAAGGCCCGGCGGCATCCACGACGGCGGACGCCCGGAGCTCGCCGGCGGTCGTCGTCAGGCGGAACGTCCCGGACCCGTCCCGGTCAATCGCCGTCACTTCAGCTCCGTAGCGGGTCACGACACCGCCCCGCGTCGCCTCGCGCAGAAAAAAGTTCGTCAGTCCGCCCGGATCGATGAAACCGTCGCGAGGCCCGAACGTCCCGCCCGCGATCGGACCGGCCGCGTAAGGCGCCCTCGCGCGGACCGCTTCGGCGTCGAGCACCTCCACGGAGACGCCGCGCGCGCGCTGGAATGCGGCGGCGGCCGCCATCGCGGAAAAGCGCGCCGGGTCGCCCGTCAGGAAGAGGTAGCCCGCCTTCCTATAGACCGGCGGGTCCCCGATCTCGTCCGCGAGGGCGTCGAGGATGTCCATCGACGCGAGGGACATCGCGATGTTGACGTCCGTCGTGAACTGGGCCCGGATGCCGCCGTTCGCCTTCGACGTCGAGCCGCTTCCCGGCAGCGGCTCCTTGTCGATCAGGAGGACGTTCGTGCACCCGAGCCGCGCGAGGTGAAACGCGACGCTGCAGCCGATGACGCCCGCCCCGATGATGGCGATGTCGACGATGTCCTCGCTGTCCGCCATCGCTTTATCCTATCCGCCTCCGGCGCGGCATTTCGCTCAGACGCCGCCCTGCAGCCGCTTCAGCGCGGCTGCCTTGAGGGCCATGCTCGTCGCCGCGCCGCGCGCGATCGCCTTGAGCTCGGCTTCCGGCAGCGTCGGGAGGAGGCGGAGCGCGAAGGTGGGCGAGGTCTTCGGGTTGTGGACGAGGGCCGTCCGGATCTCGACGTTCGCCGCCCACTGGGTCGTCTTCAGGATCAACTCCGCGGTCTGGTACGTGAGGTACGCCGACTTCGCGACCCGGGCGACCTCGTCCACCGTGAGACGCGGGTTCTTCAGGAGCGCGTAGAGGACCTGCGGGTCGGGGTCCTGCACGAGGACGAGGCGCTCGTTGCGCTCGGCCCGCGGCGCGTAGAGGAGCTTCTCGGTCCGCGACATCCCGCGCAGCCGGTCCCAGTCGCTGACGTCCCTCCCCGGAGATTCCCGCCCGGCGGGCGCGGCGAGCAAGGCCGCGAGGAGCGCGTCCGCGTCCCCCTCGAACGACAGCGCCACCCCGTCCGGGAGCGGGGCGACGACCGTGCCCTTCACGCGCGCCTCGCGGCCGGAGGGGCCGCGGAGCGTCAATTCCGCGCGCGCGAAAAGCGCGGGCCGGTCCGCGACGGGCAGCCGCACCCCGCCCTGCGAGAGGTTCGCGCGGTGCTCCTCGCGGAGCTCGTCCTCGCTTTCGAACTCCAGGGTGAACGCGTTCGGCCCCGTCCGCGCGGCCTTCACCGCCCTAGTCTAGTGCGCGAGAGGCATTCGGAGATCACCGAGCGATACGATGGGACAACACAGCCGTGACCAAACTCAAGTCCGAGCCGGACAGACCCGCGACACCTTCCAGCCATGGCGACCTGGGAGGCGATTTCTGGGGCGGGCTGGCGGCGATGCTGGTGGCGCTGCCGTCGGCGATCGCTTTCGGGGTGACGATTTACACGCCCCTGGGCGGCAGCTATGCGGCCTACGGGGCGCTGGCAGGTATCCTCGGCGCCACCGCGCTCGGGCTGGTCGCGGCGGCCATGGGGGGCACGAAGCGGCTCATCACCGCGCCCTGCGCGCCGGCCGCGGCGGTGATGGCGGCGCTCGCCATCGGCCTCATGCGGAAGGGCGTGCCGATCGACTCTGCGCTGCTGATGCTGTCGGCGGTGGGACTGTTGGCGGGCTTGTTCCAAGTCCTGTTCGGGCTCATCGGGCTCGGGCGACTGATCAAGTACATGCCCTATCCCGTGGTCAGCGGCTATATGAGCGGCGTCGGATTGATCATCCTCACCAGCCAGATCCCGATTCTGCTGGGCGCACCCACGGGCACGCATTTCTGGCCGGCGCTGTCCGGCATTGCCATGTGGAAATGGCAGACCATTGGGGTGGGGTTCGTGACGGTCGCGGTGATGGTGGGAGCGCCGCGCCTGATCAACGCGGTGCCCGCCACGATCCTCGGGCTGGCGGCCGGCGTGATCGCCTATGGAGGCTTCGCATGGGCTGACCCGGCGCTGCGCGTCTTGGCAGGCAATTCACAGGTCATCGGGCCGCTCGGCGGGGGCGGGACGGGCCTTTTCAGCGCCTTCGCTGGCCGCCTGACAGCGATCAAGGCGATGGGCCTTGCGGATCTGCCCGCCCTGCTGATGCCGGCGCTGACTCTGGCGGTGCTGCTCTCGATCGACACGCTCAAGACCTGCGTCGTCATCGATGCGATCACGCGCTCGCGGCACAACTCCAACCGCGAGCTCGTGGGGCAGGGGCTGGGTAACCTTGCGTCCACCTTCGTCGGCGGCGTGCCGGGCGCTGGCACCATGGGCGCGACGCTCGTGAACATCTCGAGCGGCGCACGGACGCGACTGTCCGGCATGGTCGAGGGTGTCGCGGC
>Ga0097691_1000802_pt1 | contig 25247 bp, 21 predicted proteins | sample NGESurdeep072012_8_FD_72858 | JGI IMG/M metagenome (GOLD analysis project Ga0097691, IMG submission 72858) | Arctic peat soil microbial communities from Barrow, Alaska - NGEE Surface sample 210-1 deep-072012 | ecosystem: Environmental > Terrestrial > Soil > Wetlands > Peat ... | reverse complement strand
TCAAGAAGAACATCAACGAGGCGACGCGCGAGGTCACCTCGGGGACGCAGCCGCCGCTGGAGTCGGACACACAGTCGCGACTGACTTCCGCGGAGCTCGAGCGGCGCCGCACCGCCGCCGAGGAAGCCGAGCGGCCGGAACCGAAGAGGCTGCTGTAGGTTCTGGACTGAACGGCAACTGAACGGGCGGGAGGCGTCAGTAGCATAGATGCCAGTTTGTTAGTTCACTACGCCCGGACTTTCCTCCGCGCGCGACCAACTGACTGCACTTCGGGTTAAAGGATGTTGGGTAGGGCTGGTCGCGGTGCGTGCTTTAGTGCGTGAGCGATTTCAAGAAGCTGAAGGTCTGGCGGAAAGGGCACGCACTTGCGCTGAATGTCCATCGCGTCGCGACGCGGATCCGAGGCTCTGAGAACCCGGCGTTGCGCAATCAGATGCTTCGCGCGGCGATGTCCATCCCGACCAACCTCGTCGAGGGTACGGGCCAAAAAAGCGGGATTGCATTCGCCCGATTCATCACCATTTCCCTCAATTCCACAACCGAACTCGAATATCACCTGATCGTCGCCCGCGATATGCGCGTGATCGCGGCCAATGACTTCGAGTCACTCTCAGCCCAGACAATTGAAGTGCGAAAGATGCTATACGGCCTGCGAAACCGAGTGCTGGTTCTACCCCGAACGCCACGCAAGCAAGTCCCGGCGTCGTGAACTAACAAACTGGCATCTACGCCACTAACGCCTCCCGCCCGTTCAGTTGCCGTTCAGTTGCCGTTCAGTTCCAGCCCGTTCAGTTGCCGTTCAGTTCCAGCCCGTTCAGTTGCCTTACGTGTGATCTCAGACGATCATCGCGAGCTATTGAGTGGTGCGCCGAGCGGAAGCTTCCACCTGCTTCCGCTTGTCGTCGATCTTCGCCACCGCTCTCAGGTTGGCGAGAAACTCCTTCACCCTCTGCTGCCTGAGCTGCTGCAGCGACTGCGCGCGCAGCGCGTCCTTCTGAGCCTCGAACGCCGCGCGACTGGCGGGAATGCGATTGTCGGCGCGCTCGACCACAACCTCGCCGGTCGAACGAATTGGCTCGCTCACGGTGTGAAGCGGCAGCATGAATGCCGCGCCGACTGCCTCCGGCGCCTGCGCCAGCTCGGGCACGCCGGTCACGCGAGTGAACGGCTTCGTGCTGACTACCTCCAGGTTCATGAGCTTCGCCGCCTGCTCGAGCGAGCTCGCCGCCGCGATCTTCGCGTAGTTCCGCGCCTGGGGAATCAGCGCGTCGATTTTCTTCTGCCTCAGCAGGTAAGCGCGGATGTCCTGCTTCGCCCGGTCGAGCGAGAGAGCTCCGCCGGGCGTGAGTGAATCGAGGCGCGCGAGGTAGTAACCATCCTGCGCGTCGAATAGCTCGCTGGTCTCGCCTGGCTTCGCACCCTGGAACGCCCACGGGCCGACGCTCGGGATGTACTGTCCATTCACAGTCAGGGTGTTGCCCTCGACCACGGAGCTCCTGATTACCGGAATCTGGAGCGTGCGCGCCGCCTCATCGAACTTCGCCGGTTGATCGGTGGACGCCGCTATGCGGGCCAGAGAATCCGCGCGACGGTCTGTCTTCACCGCGGCGGAATCGCTCTGCTGGATGTGAAGCAGGATGTGGCTCACGGTTATTGTATCGCCCTTCCGCGCATCGACTTTGATCAAGTGATACCCGAACTGTGTCAGCACCGGCTGCGAGATTTCACCCGTCTTCAGGGCATACGCGGCGGTCTCGAACGGCGCGACGAATCTTCCCTTCGGGCCCTTGCCGAGCGATCCGCCATTCGCGGCGGACACCGAGTCGGCTGATTCAGCACGCGCGATATCCGTGAACTTCTCACCGCCGAGAATTCTCGCTCTCAGCGCGAGCGCGTGCGCGCGAACCGCGGCGGAATCTGTCGCGGTCACCGTTCGCGGCACGATGATGACCGAGACCTTCGCTGTGCCCGGGCGGTCGAACAGCTTCTTGTGGGTGTCGTAGTACGCGCGCACCTCGTCGTCGCTCACGCGAACGGCGGAGTCGGCGATGCGCTCGGGCTCGAACGCCACGAAGGAGACCTGCGCGGTGTCGTGCGTGTCCTGAAAACGGCGCCACAGCTGCTCGTCCGAGACGTACACGTCGCTCGCGACCTGGTCGAAGAGTTTTTCCTTCGGGATCTCGCTCTGATAGTACTGCTCGAGCTGCAACAGGAGCCCATTCTGCCTTGCCAGCGGGCTGGCCAGGAGGCGCTGGTACTTGGCGGGATCGAACTGTCCCTCTGTCTGAAGGTCGGGCGCCTGCGTGAGCTGTGGCGGCGGGCTGTAGCGTGCCGCCTGGAGAATCTCGTCGTCTGATACTGTGATACCGCGGCGCCGGTACTCCTGGCGGAGGAGGGCGTCACTCACGAGCTGGTCGAACGCCTGGTCCATCAATCGCTGTCTCTCGTCGAGGGAGATGGGTTGAGTGCTGCGCTGAGTCTCGTCCTGCTCGAGATTCTGCGTTGCCTGATACCAGGTGTTGGCGAGAATATCCTCTCCATTGACGGTGGCGGCGGCGGTGGTGTTCGTCACCGGTGCTCTGCCGAGCAGACCCGAAGTCTGCGCCAGGAGGAAGCCACCGACGAACAGCACGACGATGATGATCCAGATGTATTTTGCGGAGGCCCGCATTTGCTGCAACAAGGACACTACTCCTTACACGAATTGGGGTGCCCCCGGTCGCGGGGGCGAGATGGCGTATAGCCTTGTAAGCTATGAGTTTGGGTGACCGAGATGCAAGTCGCGCGAACGCGGAGATTGCTGCATCTTTCAGTTGGTACCGAAGCGTGAAACCGAAGTTCCGGGAAGTTGTTGCAGATTGAACCGAGGTAAGCGATGGATTACGACCGGTTGCGGGAGTTGCAGGAAAAATTCGAGGAGAACCCCCGTCGGTACTTCGCTCCGCTCGCGAACGAATACCGCAAAGGTGGTCAGCCGAAGCGCGCGATAGAGATCTGCCGGTCGCAGCTCTCACAGATGCCCGGTCACATGAGCGGGCAGATCGTGTACGGCCAGTCGCTGTACGACACCGGCGAGTTCGATGAGTCGCGGCAGGTGTTCGAGCGCGCGCTCACATTGGATCCCGAGAATCTCATCGCGTTGAGATCGCTGGGCGACATGTCGCTCCAGAGCGGCAATACCGTCGAGGCGCGCAAGTGGTACGTGAGGCTGCTCGATGCCGATCCGAAAGACGCGCCGGTGATCGCGCTCGTGTCCGAAATCGATGCCTCGACTGATGCGAAGCCGGTTCCCACTCCGCAGGAGATTCCCGGCATCGACGCCGACGGCGGCGACCAGGCGATTCCGTTCATCACTGACTCAGAGGGCGCGCCGGTTGTAGCGGAGAACGCCACGCCCGCGCCGCCTCCGCCGCCGTTCGAGGTGGAAATGCCGTCCGAGCCCGCTTCGGCCCCCGAGCCAATCGCTGCTTCCGCGCCGGCATCGCCGCCCGTGGAAGTTTCCGACGCGCCACCCGCGGGACTCGAGCGCCACTATCCCGTCGATCCGATCGACGCCGGTCTGCCGGCCGGCGGGATGGGTGCAGAAGGTCTCAGCGGAGCTAGGCAGGACGAGCCAATGGGTGCCGAAGGCCTCCACGGTTCGGAGCCGGAATCGCCCCCCGAGCCGGTCGGCGCTGACGGTCTCACGGGCAAGGCTCTCCCGCAGGCGCTCGCGGGCACGACGAGCGCGAGATCCGACGACGAAGACGCGCTCGAGACGTGGACGCCACCACCCGGCGCGATCGTGCACGAGCGCATTGAATCACGGAAAGAGGACCGCATGTTCTCCGGTCCCGGCCCTGAGCCATTCGTCAATGAGACGATGGCGCAGCTCTATCTGCAGCAGGGTTACAGGCAGCTCGCGCTGAGAGTGTACTATCAGCTCGCCGAATCCCGCCCCGACGACCAGGCGCTCAAGGCTCGCATCGCCGAGATCGAGGCAGCGGACCACGCGGCGCATCCGGACTCGCCGGTGCAAGCGCACAAAGAGCCGCCTTCCATCAGACCTTCCCGGGAGCCGGCTGCGCCGCCCTCGCCATCGATCGAGTCTCCGGACCGGGGCGACGCGCGCGTGGATTCTTCGCCGACGCCCGAACCCTCGCGTCACCGCGAGTCAATCGAAGCGCCCGTGCGCGAGGAGCCGCGTGCCGAGCCCGAGGGCATCGCCGCGCGACAGCCGTCCATCAGAGAATTCTTTGCGACGCTGGGACGGCGCCATCCCCCGCGTTCCACTGGGAGTCACCGCGGTAGCGCGCGCCCGGGCAACAGCGTGCCGGCCGACACGGGCGCGCCTCCGGGAAGCTCCGCTCCGAGCGCTTCGCTCGACGCGGTGTTCGCCGGAGCTACGGTGAGCGCCTCGGACAGCCGCGCGGCCTCACGGCTTGCCGGCGCCTTCAGCGGCACGGCCGGTACCGCGAGAGCTACTCCGCCAACGCCACCGATGCCGACGCCGCGCGTGAATCCCCGGATGCCATACACGCAGGAATCGGAAGAAGACGTCGCGAAATTCCGCGCCTGGCTCGACGGGCTCACGGGCGAGTGAGAATCGCCGTCATCAATGGCCCCAACCTCAATCTGCTCGGCACGCGTGAGCCGGCTCTCTATGGGACTGAAACTCTGGCTGATATCGAGTCGCGCCTCTTGAAGGTCGCGAAGGAGCTCGGCGTCGAGCTCACATTCTCGCAGCACAGCGGGGAAGGGGAGATCGTCGACGCGGTTCACGCCTTGCGCGGTCGTGCCGACGGCGCGCTGGTGAACGCGGGAGCATACAGTCACACCAGCCTCGCCATTCGCGACGCGCTGGCGGGAGTGAAAGTTCCTTTCGTGGAAGTCCATCTCACCAACATTTACGCGCGCGAGCCAGAGCGCCGTCGCTCGGCGCTCGCCGATGCGGCGCTCGCCGTCATCTGCGGCTTCGGCGCGTACGGCTACGAGCTGGCGCTGCGCGGATTGGTGAAGAGTCTTCCGGTTGCCGCCAATGGCTGATCGTCGACCAGCGCGCGTGGCGGCGCTCCGCGATGCGATCACCGCCGCACATATCGATGCGCTCGTTCTCACGAGCCTTCCCAACGTGCGCTATCTCACCGGTTTCTCCGGCTCGAGCGCGCTCCTTCTCGTGACGCAGCGGGATCTCCATTTAATCACCGACTTCCGCTACGACACGCAGGTGCGCGACGAGGTGGGCGATCTCGCGACGATCCGCATCGAAGCGCAGAGCCTGTGGACGGGATTGTGGAATTTGGCAGCAGGCCTCGCTGGGATCGAGGTAGTTGGATTCGAGTCCGCGCACCTGCTGCATCGCGACTTTCAGCGTTTGCTCACCGAGGGCACGCGCTGGCAGTGGCGGCCCCAGATCAATCTGGTCGAGGCGCTGCGCGAGTCGAAGGATGCGGACGAAGTCGCGCTCATCCGGCATGCTGGAGAGATCGCGATTCGCGCGCTGACCAGGACCATCAAGGAGATCCGTCCCGGATTGACCGAGCTGAACGTCGCTGGAATCCTCGAGCACTCGCTGCGCGACGAAGGGAGCGAGGAATTTCCATTCTCGGCGATCGTCGCATCGGGCCCTCGGGCGGCGCTTCCGCATGCGCGCGCATCATCGCGCGTGATCGAGCGCGGTGATCTGCTGCTCCTCGATTTCGGCGCCCAGTACAAGGGCTACTGCTCCGACATCACGCGCACCATGGTGATCGGGCCCGCCTCGAGCGAGCAGCGCGAGATCTACGAGATTGTGAGGCACGCCAACGCCGTGGCCTCGAAATCGGTGCGGGCGGGAATGAAGGGACAGGATGCCGACGGTCTGGCTCGTCGCTACATTGAGGATCAGGGGTACGGCGCCGCTTTCGGGCACAGCCTCGGTCACGGGTTGGGACTCGAGGTGCACGAGGCGCCACGGCTGTCGAAAACCGTCGAGACCCTGCTGGGACAGGGCGCGGTGGTGACGATCGAGCCGGGAATCTACCGTCCGGGTTGGGGAGGGGTCCGCATCGAGGACGACGTCCACCTCGCCGCGAAGGGGCCGGAAATACTCACCGATTTTACCCGAGAGCTCCTCGAAGTAGCATGAGCCCCGCTCCAGTGCCGACCCCATCATACGCCCAATGACGATGATCGATCTCCGCTACGTGAAAAAGCTCGTGGAAATGCTCGACGGATCGAGTGTGGATTCGATCGAGATTTCGTCCGAAAAGGGGATGAAGATCAGGATCTCGAAGACTCCGCAGCAGCGCGGAGCGGTGCAGATGGCGGCGCCGATGGTGATGCCCTCGCTGCTGCCGGCCGCTGTTTCCGCAGCGCGCGCGGACGCGAATGCCGGCGCGGTCGAAGTGCCAAGGCTCGAGGCCGCGAAGTCGAGGTATCTGGAAGTGAAGTCGCCGATGGTCGGCACGTACTACAGCGCTCCCGAGCCGGGATCGAAGCCGTACCTCGCGGTCGGTGACAGAATCAGCAAGGGTCAGATAGTCTGCATCATCGAAGCAATGAAAATCATGAACGAGATCGAGTCCGAGTTCGACGGAGTGGTGAAGGAGATTCTCGCGCAGAACGCGCATCCCGTCGAATATGGCCAGGTCCTCCTCCGCGTAGATCCCAATGGCTGAAAAAATGGTTCCGCAAGCTCCAAAAATGACTCCGCAGGCTTCGAAGTCCGCCACCGCATCAGGGCCGGGCTTCGATTACAAGGCCGTGCTACAGCACATGATCCAGTCGAACGCATCGGACCTTCACCTGAAAGTCGGGCGGCCCCCTACGCTCCGCATCGATGGCCACATGATGTCCATGGAGCTGCCGGCGCTCAAGCAGGAAGACCTGCGCAGCCTCGCCGAGCAGATCATGGCGCCCAAGAACATCAAGGAGTTCTCCGAGCAGAAGGAGTCCGACTTCGCGCTCGCGGTGCCGGGCGTCGGGCGCTTCCGCGTCAACGCCTACCAGCAGCGCGGAACGATCGCCTACGCGCTCAGAACCGTGCCCTTCCAGGCAAAGACCATCGCGGAGCTCAACCTCCCCGAGGTGTGCGAGCGAATCTCGCTGATGCCGCGCGGCTTGATTCTCGTCACGGGAATCACTGGATCCGGAAAATCGACGGCCCTCGCGTCGATGCTTCACTACATCAACCAGAACCGGCACGCGAACATCATCACGATCGAAGATCCGATCGAGTTCCTGCACCGCGACATCAAGAGCAGCATCAACCAGCGCGAGGTTGGAACCGACACCAATAGCTTCGCCCAGGCGCTGCGCCGCGTGCTGAGGCAGGACCCCGACATTCTGCTCGTGGGCGAGATCCGCGACCTCGACACCCTCGACACCGCTCTCAAGGCGGCCGAGACGGGTCACCTCGTCTTCTCGACGCTGCACACGACCGATGCGACGCAGACCATCAACCGTGTGCTGTCGTTCTACCCGCCGCACCAACAAACCGAAGTGCGCTACATGCTGTCCACGGCGCTGCGCGCGATCATTTCGCTGCGTCTCGTTCGTCGCGCCGACAAGAAGGGAAGAGTCCCTGCCGCCGAAATACTGGTCAATACCGAGGCGGTGCGCGACCAGATTCGCGACATGTCCAAGGCCCTCAACATTCCGGCCCTGATCAAGGAAGGCGGCGTCGCCTACGGGATGCAGAGCTTCGATCAGTCGCTCATGAACTGGTACCACAAGGGCGTGATATCCTACGACGATGCGCTTTTCGCAGCGACCAACCCGGCGGAATTCGCGCTTCGCGCGCAAGGAATCAACGCTTCAAGTGATACCTCCTGGGATACGGTTAAGCAGGAAGTCACCTAGCGAAAAGATTCTTTCGGTTCGCGGAGTCCGGTGCGTTTTCCCAAGTGAACGGGATCCGAGATCTGAGAGCGCATAGATCGTAGTTGTTGGTCACTACGCGGAGACGTCACCGGTGCGGCTCGGGTACAAGCAACGGCAAATTTGCAGGTGATCCATTGAGCAGGGTCGGAGCGTGGTGACTTAGTTCTGTCATCTGTGCCCTCTGAGATCTCGGATCCCGTTCTTTTCATTAGTTGCAATCTCGGATCCCGTTCTTTTCAGCAGGGGAATCTCGGATCCTATTCTTTTAGTCAGTTTTCCCGGAACAACGCTTAATGAGCAACAGTGTTTAAGAAAGTCCTAATCGCTAATCGCGGAGAAATTGCCCTCCGTGTGATTCGCGCCTGTCGCGAGCTCAGCATCCAGACGGTGGCCGTGTACTCCGAAGCGGATCGCGAATCGCTCCACGTGCGCTTCGCCGACGACGACGTCTGCATCGGGCCCGCTCCGGCGCGCGAGTCCTACCTCAACATCCCGCGCATCATCGCCGCCGCCGAGATCGCCGGCGCCGACGCCATCCATCCCGGCTACGGTTTCCTCGCCGAGAACGCGGAGTTCGCCGAGACGTGCATCGCGTCCAACATCAACTTCATCGGACCGACCCCGCAGCAGATCCGGCTCATGGGCGACAAGGCCGCCGCCCGCAAGACGATGCAGGACGTCGGAGTGCCGATCATTCCGGGCACGCACGGGCCGGTTGACGACTCGGACGAAGCTCTCAGGTTCGCGCGGGAAATCGGCTTTCCCGTGATCATCAAGGCGGCGGCCGGCGGCGGCGGAAAGGGAATGCGCGTCGCCACCGACCCGGAGGATTTCGCGCGATCGTTTCAGCTGGCGCGGTCCGAAGCGCTCTCCGCGTTCGGCAACGGCGAGGTCTACATCGAGAAGTATCTCTCGCGCCCGCGACACATCGAGTTCCAGATTCTGGGCGACCGGCACGGCAACATCATCCACCTGGGCGAGCGCGACTGCTCCGTGCAGCGCCGCCACCAGAAGCTGATCGAGGAAGCGCCCAGCGTCGCGCTCACCGATGCGCTGCGCCAGAAGATGGGAGACGCCGCGGTGAAGGGCGCGAAGGCGATCGACTACGTCGGCGCCGGCACCATCGAGATGCTGCTCAACGAAGACAAGTCATTCTACTTCATGGAAATGAACACCCGCATTCAGGTCGAGCACCCGGTGACCGAGGTGCTGACGGGTGTGGATCTGGTGAAGGAGCAGATCCGCGTGGCGAGCGGAGACAAGCTCTCGGTGAAGCCGCCCATCGAGCGCCGGGGCCACGTCATCGAATGCCGCGTCAACGCCGAAGACCCGGCGCGAAACTTTCAACCGTCACCGGGCCGGATCGATGTGTTCCATCCGCCCGGTGGTCCTGGAGTTCGTCTGGACACCCACGTCTACGCGGGCTACACAGTTCCGCCGTTCTACGATTCGCTCATCGCCAAAGTCATTTGCCAGGGTCGCGACCGGCCGGAGGCGCTCCGCCGCATGCAGGTCGCGCTCGAGAGCTTCATCATCGAGGGCATCACCACCACCATCCCGTTTCTCGCTCGCGTCATGGCCAACAAGCATTTCCAGGAGGGCGCCGTGGACACCAAGTTCCTCGAGCGCGAAAGCGAGTTGATGAAGGAGCCAATCAGTGCGGCTTGATGTTTTCTTCACGCCCAATCAGGTAAAGCCGATCGAGACCGCCGGACGCCTCGTCCTGATCGTCGACGTCCTCCGGGCTTCCACCACCGTCGCCACCGCGCTCGGCAACGGCGCCAGGACGGTGATCCCCGTCGAGGGTGCGGATGAGGTGATCCTTCGCTCGAAGGAGTTTGCCCGATCCCAGATCCTGCTCGCCGGCGAGCAGAAGATGTACGCCATCGCCGGTTTCGACATCGGCAACTCGCCGCAGGCGTTCACGAAGGAGGTGGTGGAGGGGAAAACGATCCTCATCACCACCACCAACGGCACCCGGACGCTCCTGGGGGTGCAGAACGCCCGTGACATAGTTATAGCTTCATACGTCAACTTCTCGGCGGTGCTGGCCATGATGAAGGTCGCGGCCAGCTCTAACACGGACATCGCCATCATCTGCGCGGGGGAAGAGGGCAGCTTCACGCTCGAGGACGCCGCCTGCGCGGGGCGCTACGTCCGGGCGATTCCAAAACGCGCAGACTCGATTCAGACCAACGACGCAGCGGCCGCCTCGGTGGTGATCGAAAAAAAATATGGCGACAACATCGCGAAAGTCTTCAAAGAATCGTCCCACGGACAAGCGCTCAAGTCGGCAGGATTTGGTGACGACCTCGCCGCCGCCGCGCAAGTGGACTCCTATCCTGTGGTCCCGATCTACCAGGACCGGCAAATCACGAAGCTCGGGCCGGAACGGGCACGATAGGCCGTCGGAGTCCGCGCTCGCGCGCGAGATCCGCGGAATCGTCCTCCTTCTATTCGGGATCTTCCTCGCCGGCGCACTCGCCGCCGAGGGCTACACTCAGCTCCACGGCAACGGCAACGTAAAGGGAAACTTCGGCTGGATCGGAGCCCTGCTCGCGAGCCCGATCGCGCTGTTCCTCGGCTGGCCGGCCGCCGCGCTCCTTCCGGTCGCTCCCGCCGCGCATGCGCTGCGACTCTTCGGGCGCCTTGGCGAGCGCAAAGACAGATCGTGGATGGTTTTCCTCCTCGGAATGGTCTTCCTGCTGCCGATCGTTTTCGGACTGGCGCAGGGAGGAGTGCGTGAGGCGACCGCGCTCGCTGGAATCTGGGGCGCCTTTGCCGCGTTCTACGTCCTTCAGTTCGCCGGAGCGGCGGGCGCGTGGATTCTCGTGGCGATCGGCCTCAGCGTGCTCATGGCCGCGACGCTGTCCTGGAATCCGATCCGCGTCGTCGTCTCCAAGCGTGTGACAACTCTCGACGATTTTGTGCCGCCCACTCCCGCCGAGCGCGCCGGGCTCGATCCCTCGAAGGAGATCGTCGTCAGCGCCGCGGACAAGGCAGCAACAGTCGTCGCGACGACACTCATCGAGCCGAGCCCGGAGGAAATGCCGCAGGTCGATCACTCGCTCATGAACGCTGCGATCGACGAGCAGCCCGTGCTCCCGATCGAGAACAAGCGCGAACGCGGGTCCAAGTCCTCCGTGGCGTCCCGGCACGCGAAGAAGATTGCGGCCGAAATGGGGGAGACTGACGGCGATGGGCTCCTCTTCACCGATGAAGATCTTCCGTCACCGGCGCTGCTGACGCCGCCCCCGCCGCGCAACGCCGACCTCGGGAAGCGCGAGCTGGACGCGATGGGCATCAAGCTCATGGACGCGCTGAGAACTTTCCGCGTCGAGGGCGATCTCGTCGGACGTACCACGGGGCCCGTCGTGACGCAATTCGAAGTCGCGCCCGCCGCCGGAGTCAAAGTCCGCCAGATCGCGAATCTCTCCAACGATCTGGCGCTGGCGATGCGCGCGCAGAGCATCCGCATCGTCGCGCCGATTCCGGGGAGGGGCGCGGTTGGTGTCGAAGTCCCGAATCCGACCGCCGAGATAGTGGCGTTCCGCGAGCTGATCGAGTCGCGCGAGTTCCAGAACATTCGCGCGGCGCTGCCGATCGCGCTCGGCAAGGATCTCGAGGGCCGTCCGGTCATCGCCGATCTGGCCAAGATGCCGCACCTGCTCATCGCCGGCGCGACCGGCTCCGGAAAATCGGTGTGCATCAACACACTGATCACGAGCCTCGTCTATCGTCACACGCCGACGACGCTGCGCTTCCTGATGATCGATCCGAAGATGGTCGAGCTCTCGGTGTACAATGTTCTTCCGCACCTGCGGCACAAGGTCGTCACCGACAATCGCGACGCCGCCGCCGTGCTCAAGTGGGCGGTGCTCGAGATGCAGGACCGCTACGAGCTGCTCGCCGCCAATGGCGCCCGCAACATCCAGGATTTCAACCGCAAGGTCCACGAAGGGCAGAAGCTCAAGAACGCGAAGCGAAACGAAGTGGCGTTCGAGGACCTCGAGTACAAGGGAGGAATCGTTCCCTACATCGTCGTCATCATCGACGAGCTCGCCGATCTCATGATGACGGTGCAGGCCGAGATCGAGACGCCGCTGGCGATGCTGGCGCAGAAGGCGCGCGCGATCGGAATCCATCTCATTCTGGCGACGCAACGCCCGAGCGTGAACGTCATCACTGGATTGATCAAGGCAAACTTCCCGAGCCGCATCGGATTCCGCGTCGCGTCGCAGGTAGACAGCCGCACGATCCTCGACGGCATCGGCGCCGAATCGCTGCTCGGCAACGGCGACATGCTGTTCATCCCGCCAGCGAAATCAGAACCGGCGCGGCTACAGGGCGCTTACATCTCGAGCGAGGACACCGAGCGCCTGATGGGCTGGTACGAGCAGCGTCGAGCGGAGCGGAAGGCCGCCTTCGAGGCCCAGGGACTCATCGTCGACGAGACGCCGAGCGAAGACGACATCATCGAGAAGATTCGTCGCAAGGAGGCGGAGGAGGCGAGCGGCAGAGACTCCGACAATCTCGACGACGCGGATCGCGACAAGTTGTTCCGCGAAGCTGCCGAGGTCGTGATCCAGCACCAGCAGGGCTCGACATCGCTTCTCCAGCGCCGCCTCAAGGTCGGCTACGGCCGCGCCGCGCGCATTATCGACCAGTTGCACGCCGCGGGGATACTGGGGCCGCCGGATGGCTCCCGGCCGCGGGACGTCCTGGCTGGTCTGGACGACCTCGACCGCATCGCGGGGCCCCGAGCTTGACCGTGTCTGGCGTGTACTGAAAAACAGCCTTATAGTAGGCGCGCGGGCCTCCCATTCCGACCGGCATGCCGTCCTCCCTCGACCGCCTGAAAATTGCCATCGCTGCCCTACGTCCCCTTTGGTTACCGCAATTGAGATGGCATTCTTCAACGCCGTGAACCGCGGAGGGCCAACGTCGTCCAACGCTCTCGATTCCCGGGGGGCGCTCGCGGCGGAAATCGCGGATTCAGTCCGGCGCGAGCTGCGCGCGAAACACTCCGCCGAGAACCTCAGTGTCGCGATCGAAAAAAACCTGGTCGACGAGGCGCGGCGCGCTGAGCTGAAGCTCGCATACTTGCGAATCGCGGCCGCGGGTGTATTCGCGGTTTTCGTGATTGGCCGCCTCCTGCTCAGCAAGATCGCTGCAGTGCCACCGCCGACGATCGGCAGTCTGGTTGCGTCCCTGATCTGGATGACTTTTGCCGCGACCGTCCTCGGACTCCTTCGGCGGGAATGGTACAAGTCGTGGTTGCGGAGGGGATTCCCGATTGCCGACGCAACGCTCCTCGTCGCCGGGTTGGGACTGAGCCGCATCGGCGTGGATCCATTCTCCGGGCCACCGGGTCTGGCTACCACGTTTGCGGGCCTTTGCGTGGTGCTCGCCTTCACGGGCGCTTTCCGCCTTACCCGCTCCGCCGTCGACCTCACTACCAGCCTGGGGGTCCTCTCTCTTCTTGTCGCGGCGGCGTTGGGTTGGGTGCCGGTGCTTGCAGCCGGCGGATCAGTCGTGGCGGTGCTGCTCTCCGGAGTGCTGGCACTCGGCGTCACCGACATGGTTCGTCGAGTCGTGATGAACGAAGTCGGGCGCATCACACTCGACCGCCTGTATGACGATGCGCAGCGAATCATCGACGCTCGCGAGGAGATCCTCGGGATCGTCGCGCACGATCTGCGCAATCCGCTCAACACGATCCACATGGCGGCGACGCTCCTCATCGAGGAGCCGGGTCCGGAGACGGAGAGAATCAATCAGCTGCGCATCATCAAGCGATCCGGCGAGCGCATGAATAGCCTCATTCAGGATTTGCTCAGCGTCACCACCATCGAAGCGGGCCGGCTGTCGATTGTCCCGCGAAAGGTGACGGTGCGCGACATTTTTCGTGAGGCGTCGGAGATGCTCGAGCCGATTGCCCGCGAGAAGTCAATCACCTTCGCCGTCATGGCGGCGGACGATCTTCCGGCGGTTCGCGCCGACCCTGCGCGCGTGCTCCAGGTTCTTTCCAACCTCATTGGAAACGCCATCAAGTTCACGCCCGCGGGTGGCTCGATCACGCTTTCCGCCGCTCGAACCGTTGGTTCGGTGCAATGTTCGGTGACCGACACGGGGCCGGGAATACCGGCAGCCCAGATCCCGCGATTGTTCGGGAAATTCTGGCAGGCAAGGCGTGGTGATGGCCGCGGAGTCGGGCTTGGCCTTGCCATCGCGCGCGGGATCGTGGAGGCGCACGGCGGGACGATCGACGTCCGAAGCGAAGTGGGGCGCGGCAGCGTCTTTTCGTTCGCGCTCCCCGTGTGGGGCGAGGAAGTGCCGCGCCGGGAGACTTCGCAGGGTACGCGCGCTTCGCAGGCATATCGCGGGATGCCGAGTCCCACCCAGCCCGTGTGATTTAAGAAGTTTCGGACGATTGCGCGTGTCCGCCTCGCGCTATTGCTTCTATTCGCGCTAAGGAGATGCTACTCCAGTCAATCAAGCTCCTAGTTTTGCCCCCCATGTCAGCAGCGAGACAGACGATGGGTTTGCGTGGCGAGCGCGTCGCGGAGAAATGGCTCAGCGTCCACGGCTGGGAGATTGCCGAGCGTCGCTTCAGGAACGGTCACCGCGATATCGATCTGGTAGCGACCAAGCGTGAAGGCGTCAGTCGCACCGTGGCGTTCGTGGAGGTCAAGACCCGCACTTCGGCCGACTTCGGTGGCCCGGTGAGCGCCGTGAATTGGCGGAAGCAGCGCGAGCTCACCCGCTCGGCGAAGGTCTGGATGTCGAGATTTCAGAAGCCCGGCGACACCTTCCGGTTCGATGTGATCGGCGTCATTCTTGGCGCTGAGAACGTTCGGATCCAGCACGTCGAAAACGCGTTCCTGATTCAGAGCAAGAGCTGATGGCGGACCTCTCGGCTGAGGCGCGCAGCACCAATGCGCGATTCTGCCTCTCCCGCAGAGATTCGGATTCTCGATCTTGCCCTTGACCGCATTACTTCGTATTTTGTTCGGGTGCCGAAATCCGGCGCATTTGCCTGGCTGCCAGGCCTTAAACGTCTAACGACAGGGTGAGCGAGATGGCTGTTTCGACGGTTCAGGAAGACAAGAAAAAGGCGTTGGGCCTGGCGATCGCGCAGATCGAGAAGAACCACGGCAAGGGCGCGATCATGAAGATGGGCTCGACCGATTCGCGCGTCCGTGTCGATGCGATCTCCACGGGCGCCATCAACCTCGACGCCGCCATCGGTGTCGGTGGAATCCCGCGTGGCCGCGTCACCGAGATCTACGGTCCGGAGTCGAGCGGCAAGACCACACTCTGCCTCCACGTCGTCGCCAACGCCCAGAAAGCGGGTGGAACCGCCGCCTACATCGATGCCGAGCACGCGCTCGACACCGACTACGCGATCAAGCTCGGCGTCGACGTCGAGAACCTCCTCGTCTCGCAGCCGGACACCGGCGAGCAGGCGATGGAGATCTGCGAGATCCTCGTCCGCTCTGGCGCCGTCGATGTCGTCGTGATCGACTCCGTCGCGGCGCTCGTGCCGAAGGCCGAGATCGAGGGCGACATGGGCGACTCGCACATGGGTCTCCAGGCGCGCCTCATGAGCCAGGCGCTGCGCAAGCTCACCGGCGCGATCGCCCGCTCCAGGACCTCCGTCATCTTCATCAACCAGCTCCGCGAGAAGATCGGCGTCATGTTCGGCAACCCCGAGACGACGACCGGCGGCAGGGCGCTCAAGTTCTACGCTTCGGTGCGCCTCGACATCCGCCGCATCGCTCCGGTGAAGGAGAAGGAAGAGGTGATCGGCTCCCACGTGCGCGTGAAGGTCGTGAAGAACAAGGTCGCGCCGCCGTTCAAGCAGGCCGAGTTCGACATCATGTACTCCGAGGGGATCAGCCACGTGTCGCTCGTGCTCGACATCGCGGCCGAATCGGGAATCATCGACAAGTCCGGTGCGTGGTACAGCTACGGCGCGCAGCGAATCGGTCAGGGTCGTGAGAACGCGAAGATGTACCTCAAGGACAATCCCTCGCTGCTCGCCGAAGTCGAGGAGAAGGTGAAGACTGTCCTCGGCATCAAGCCTCCGGTTGCCGACGAGGCAGAGGTCGAGCTGGCGGATTGACGCGTCCTCGCCCGACGGCGTACAACTACGCGCTGAGCCTGCTGGCGGCGCGTCCCTACGCCTCGAGCGCGCTGCGCCGAAAACTGATTCAGAAGGAGTACCCGGCGGCGGACACGGATGACGTGATCCGCCGCCTTCTTGATAACGGGCTTCTGAACGACGCGAAATTCGCCGAGCAGTACGCGCGCTCCAAGATGCAGAGCACGGGCGCGTCGAAGCGGAGGCTCACGCAGGATCTTTATCGCAAGGGAATCAAGGGCGACGTCGCGACCGAGGCCATCGCGAACGTCGTCGAGCAGGACGAGATCGACCCCGCCGTCGTGATCGACCGCGTCGCGCGGAAAAGGCTCGCACAGCTGGGCGATCTCGAGCCCGTTGTTCTCCGGCGCCGCCTCTTCGCTTTCCTGGCGCGCCGCGGGTACGATCTCGACGAGATCAAATCCGTTGTCTCGCGGCTGACGTAGCCGGCATCTTTGCCGGTCCGTCGGAAGGAGATCTTCTTCGGGAGCTCTCGCCTTCAGCGTCGCCTTGCGGCTCGCTGAACCGCGCCGCCTGGCAGCGGCGCTGGCTGCGGCCGCTCCCTCAGAAGAACTCCTTCCGACTTCCCATTGAGTGCTCGGCTTTGTCATGCGTTCGTCTTCGCGCCGCCCTCATTCCGAGATCGTCGCGTGTCCGTGAGAGAGACGACGGGCGCGAATCGCCTGAAACGCGCGTGTAGTTGCGAGTCTGTATCGCGTGCTGTTGCGATCCTGTACAGGGAGGTGAGGGTGTCCTCGGAGGGAGCGGCCGCAGCCAGCGCCGCCGCCAGGCGGCGCGGTTGAGCGAGCCGCCAGGCGACGCTCAAGGCGAGAGCTCCCGCAGAGGACACCCACACCGACCATATGCAGCGATGCAAGTCGACGCGCGACAAGGGCAGCGCGACAAGGGCAGCGCGACAACGGCAGCGCGTATATTTACGAGCATGAAGGCCGCCGAAATCCGCAAGAAATTCACCGACTACTTCGAACGCAATGGGCATGTCGTCCACCCGAGCTCACCAGTCGTGCCCGGTGACGATCCGACGCTGATGTTCACGAACGCGGGGATGGTGCAGTTCAAGAAGGTGTTTCTCGGGCAGGAGCAGCCGCCCGGAGGCGCACGCCGCGCCACGACCGTGCAGAAGTGCGTGCGCGCCGGCGGGAAGCACAACGACCTCGAGCAGGTCGGCCATACCGCGCGGCATCACACGTTCTTCGAGATGCTCGGGAATTTCTCGTTCGGCGACTACTTCAAGCGCGATGCGATCCGCTTCGCATGGGAGTTCGTGACCAGGGAGCTCGGGCTTCCACCCGAGCACATTCGAGTAAGCGTGTTTGAGGATGACGACGAGGCGCGCGCTCTCTGGCGCGAGATCGCCGGCCTTCCTGATTCGCGCATCTACGGACTGGGCGCGCACGACAACTTCTGGCAAATGGCGGACACGGGTCCCTGCGGTCCATGCACCGAGATCTTTGTCGACCTCGCGCACGTCGCGAAGGATTTTGCGATTCCGCCCGGCGCCAAGGGCGAGTGGACGGAGATCAAGCGCAAGGAATTCTCGAAGGATGCGTTCGTCGAGGGAGCGGAGGCGGGCAGGTTCCTCGAGTTCTGGAACCTCGTCTTCATGCAGTTCGATCGACAGGCCGATGGAACGCTGGTTCCTCTCCCGAAACCGTCAGTGGACACCGGGGCGGGATTGGAGCGCATCGCCGCGATCATGCAGGGGGAATCGAACAATTTCCACGCCGATCTTTTCCAGTCGCTCATCAAGGCGGTCGAAAAGACCATCAAGCAGAAGTACGATCGTGGGGAAGGGGGCGCGTCGTTCCGCGTCATCGCGGATCACAGTCGAGCGGTAGCCTTCCTCCTCGGCGACGGAGTCTTTCCATCGAACGAGGGCCGCGGTTACGTCCTGCGCCGCATCCTCCGCCGCGCGGTGCGCCACGCGTGGCTGCTCGGTCGCCGGCAGCCGACACTGGTGGAAGTGGTGCGCGTCGTCATCGACCAGATGGGCGATGTCTATCCTGAGCTGCGCCATCGCTCACAGCACATCATTGATACCACCCGCGCGGAAGAAGAGCGCTTCCTGGCGACGATCGAGGGCGGGATGCGCCGTTTCGACGAGCTGGCGCCGGAGAAAACCACACAGGGGTCAACAGCGATCCATGGGACGATCGCCGGCGAAGACGCGTTCAAGCTGTACGATACCTTCGGCTTCCCGATCGATCTCACCGAGTTGATGGCTCGCGAGCGCGGCTATTCGGTCGACATCGCGGGGTTTGAGGCGGCGCTCCAGGGGCAGCGGACGCAATCGCAGGAAGAGCGGAGGTCGCGAAAGATTGGGGTCGATCAAGATGTTCTCGGCAACGCTGAGTGGATCGGAAAGGGGACGGTGACGTTCATTGGTTATGACAGCCTCGATGTTGACACCGACGTCATCGCGAAGAGCGATCTCCCGGACGGACGCGTGGCGGTAATGCTGCGGGAGACTCCCTTCTATGTCGAATCCGGCGGGCAGATCTCCGACCGCGGCGAGATTCTGGGCGATGGCTGGAGCGTCGACGTCGATGAGGTCCGCAAAGTCGATGGACGCATCACCGCGCTCGGAAAGGCCACTGGCAAGGTGCAGCTCGGAAAGGCGAGAGCGACCGTGCCGCGCGATCGGCGCCGCGACACCGAGCGCAATCATACCGCCACGCACCTTCTCCATGCTGCTCTCCGTCAGGTTCTTGGGGAGCACGTGGAGCAGGCCGGCTCCCTCGTCGACCCGGACCGGTTGCGATTTGATTTCACGCACCACGGTCCAATGAGTCAGCACCACCTCGCGGATGTTGAGAGCATCGTCAACCGTGGGATCCTCGAGGGGGTTCAGCTCACGTTCGAGGAGAAACCCAAGGCCGAAGCGATCGCGGGCGGCGCGATGCACCTCTTCAACGAGAAGTACGGTGATGTCGTGCGAGTCGTCACTATCCCCGGGCTGAGCATCGAGCTGTGTGGCGGCACGCACGTCCGCAGCACCGCCGAAATCGCCCTCTTCAAGATCGTGAGCGAGACCGGTGTCGCGGCGGGAGTCCGCCGCATCGAGGCGGTGACGGGCCGCGGCGCGCTCAATCTCTTCCGCGAGCACGAGCGGGAGCTGAAGGAAATCGAATCGCTGGTGCGCGCGCCCGCCGGCCAGGTCGTGAAGCGTGTGCAGGCTCTGGTCGAAGATCGTCGCTCGCTCGAGAAGCGTCTCGACGAGGCGATGCGGAGCGGGGGCGGCAGCAGCGCGATCAAATCGCTTATCGAACAGGGCTCGGTCGTCAACGGCGTAAGAGTCGTGGCTGCGAATGTGACTGCGCCGGATCTGCCCGCGCTCCAGGCGATGGGTGACGCGCTGCGCGAGCAGATGGAATCGGGCGTTGGAGTTCTGGCGGCATCTTTCGACAACGGCAAGAACACAATGCTCGCGGTGGTGAGCGACGATCTGCGCGACCGTGGAATCCGCGCCGACACGATTCTGCGCGAGCTGGCAGCGGCTGCTGGCGGGAAGGGAGGCGGCAAGCCGCACATGGCGCAGGCGGGGATTCCCGACGCGGCGCGCATGGCGTCGGCGGTCGCGGACGCGCCGGAGATGATCCGGAAGCACCTCGCCGCGACCGCGTGAGTCAGAGCGATCCGCGCCGCGACCGAGCGAGCAAGGGCAATACGCCGCCGCCCAAGGAGCTGGAGGCAGCGATGCGGAGCGCACTCAATGACAATCAATCTCCAACCGCGACCGAAGTCCTGGACGCCGCCGCGCGCCTGCTCGACAGCGTTTTGCGTACGGACTGCGAGACCCGCGTGTCGGCTCTCGATCTCCTCACGGTGGACGCGCTGATGACTCGCGCGCTGGAGATCGCGTGTGCCGATCCAAAGCTCCTCGAGGAATTCCCCGAGCAGGCAATGCGGCGAATCGCCAACGCCCGATGATCGTCATCCTGTTTACCGGCGGAACGATCGCGATGCGCAACGATCCCGGCGGCACCGGCGCCCAACCCGCGTTGACCCCCGCCGAGATCCTGCACGCGACGAAGGGCATCCACGCGATCACGGGCGTCGAGACCGAAGAGTGGGGCCAGTTCCCCGGCCCGCACATGACGGTGGAGCGAATGTGGGCGCTGAGGAATCGCATCGTCGAGCATCTGGCGCGTCCCGAGGTGACCGGAGTGGTGATCACGCACGGCACCGACACACTGGAGGAGTCCGCGTACCTGGTCGCGCGATCGACCGCGAGCGAGAAGCCGATCGTCTTCACCGGCGCGATGCGCACAGTCAGCGACCTCGGGTGGGATGGGCCCGCGAATCTTTTCGAGGCGGTGCGGGTGGCGGCGAGTCCCGAGACGAGGGGGTACGGCGTGATGGTGGTGATCGGCGGACAGATCTTCGCCGCACTCGATACGACCAAGACCAACACGCACCTGCTCGACGCGTTCGAGAGTCCCGGGCTCGGTCCGCTCGGCGTTCTGGACGAGGGCGAGCTGATCCTGCGGCGCGAGATGCCACCGTCGCCCCCCGTCATAACACCTGACAGTTTGGCGACTCCCATCGACATCATTTTTGCCGCCGCCGGATCGGACGCTCGCCTGCTCGACGCATCGCGGGAGCAGGCGCGCGGGGTCGTGCTCGCGGCGATGGGGCGGGGCAACGTCCCGCCGGCCATGGTCCCCGGAATTCAGCGCTGGGTCGCGGAGGGAAAGCCGGTCGTGCTCACTTCGCGCACACAGGGCGGCAGAGTGGGACACACCTACGGGTATCCCGGCGGCGGCCGGCGGCTGGAGGAGATGGGCGCCATCTTCGGCGGCTCCCGCCGGGCACAGCAGGCGCGCATCGATCTCATGCTTGCCCTGGGCGCCGGGATGAACGATGCGGAGCTCCGGATCATGTTTGATTCATGAGTGGGCGCGCGCGCCTGGCGCTCGGTTCACACGAATGCATTAACGGACTTCACATAAGTGCAAAAGAGAGAAGGTGAAGTTTTCGCTCTTGAAGTTTGCAAACACCCAATGAGAAGATGAGCGCTCCAAAATCCGATAAGCCGCGCAACGTCCCGCGCCTCGACCCACCCGAGACCGTCCGCGGCATCGCCAAGCGCCTCGAGGACGCCGGTTTCGAGACCTGGTGCGTCGGCGGCGCTGTCCGCGACGCTCTCCTCGGCCATCCCCACCTCGACTGGGATCTCGCCACCGCCGCCAAGCCCCCCGACGTGCGGAAGCTCTTCAAGCGCACGGTCCCCGTGGGTGTCGAGTTCGGGACGATCGGAGTCCTCGACCACGACAACGTCATGCACGAGGTGACGACTTTCCGCAAAGATGTGCAGACGGATGGCCGGCACGCGGTCGTCGAGTTCGGCGCGTCGCTCGATGACGATCTCGCGCGCCGCGATTACACCATCAACGCGATCGCCTATTCGCCCAGCAAGAACGAGTTGCGGGATCCCTACGAGGGACGCAAGGATCTGGAAGGGAAGCTCATTCGCGCCGTCGGAGATCCCCGCGACCGGATGCGCGAAGATCGACTGCGCGCGCTGCGCGCGATCCGGTTCGCGGCTCGGTTCAATTTCGACATCGAGCGTGATACCTGGGACGCGATCGTGGAGAGCGCCCCCGAGCTCTCGCGACTTTCGGCGGAGCGGGTGAAGCAGGAGATCGAGAAGACGATGGACCAGGTGCGGCTGCCGAGCAAGGCTTTCGCGATGTGGCGCGACACGGGCGCGTTTGGCACGCTGATTCCTGCGCTCGCCCGAGTCACGGACCTCCAGCTCCTGCCACTCGATCATCTGCGCCGTCCGCTCGTGCCCGGCCGGCCGGCCAGGCGGTCGACCCGCATCGCCGGGCTATTTGCATCGATGCCGGCCGCCACCGTCAGAAAAACGCTCAAGGACCTGCGCTTCTCAAATACCGAAGGCGAATGGATAGCCTTGCTGGTCGAGCGCTGGCAGCAGCTGGGCCCGTCCATGACCACGGCCTTGCTGAAATCCGAGGAGATGGGCGCGGCCGATCCCTGGAGCAGCGATCAGTACCCTACGAGCGCGATGCTCCGGACGTGGGCCGCCAGCGCCGGGCGCACGCGTCTTGCCCCACTACTCCGCCTGGCTGACGCATTCTGGTGGGCCGCTCGGCAGGCCGGGGACCCGGCGCCGTACAAGCAGACCGTGGCCTCCGTGTACAAGCGCGCGATCAGGATCGCCTACAAGGATGCGATCGCGATCTCCGATCTGGCGATCGATGGGACCGATCTGGAGAAGCTCGGAATCAGCGGCCCCGCGGTGGGTGCGACTTTACGAAGGCTTCTCGATGCGGTTATTAATGATCCACGGAAGAATACGAATGACCAGCTGCTCGAGATTGCCAAGAGTCTCGATGGGCGGGACGGAACTCCTTAATCAGCGACACGATGCTCTTTAGAAGCAGGACCCCCGATTCGACGGTCTGGAAGCGATTCAGGTCAGGACAGGACGGCTTCACCTTCACCCGCACGGGCGACATCTACGAGGCCAAGGTGGTGGCGAACGCCGAGCGGGTGGTGGACCTGTTTTATACGCTGAGCGAGCTGATGGCGCCGGCGGTGGACGTCTACATCTACGACGCGAGATCGCGAAGCTCCTGGTCGGGGCAAACGATTGCGCTTCCCGATGTCCGCGACGCCGTGGCCCGTCTCAAGGTTCCGCTCTCGACCTACGGCGGAGTGGAGATCACTCTTTTTACTCCCGAGGATCAGCTCACCCTGACCCCGCAGATCGAGCTCTTTATCTATTCCCGCTCGGATCGGTGGATGTACCTCCTCAACAGCATGAACCTCGAGGAGCGCGCGTCGCTGGAGGAGCGCCTTTGGGGCATGGAGTCCTGGGAGCGCGCGCCTGCACCCGCGATTAGTGATGCAGTGGCCGCCGCCGCGGAGCGTCTGTCGATCAAGAGCGGGTGAGCCGGCCGCAATGACGGGCCCGGCCTCGACGAGTTGTTTGCGCACAACGTCGACGCGAAGGTTCAACCCTTCGATGGAGCGCACACCGAGGAGCACGAGGTCGTCCGCTTCCGCGAAAACCACATCGTCCGCCGTCGCAAAACCGGCGGCGTGGACGATCGCGTAGCCGATGTCGCGTTCCAGGTGTCTTCCATCTGCCACAATGAATCCCTGTCGTCGCTGCACCTTGATGTCGAGCGATTCGAGCACTGCCCGCGGGATCCATGTAAACTCACTTCCGGTATCCACCAGGGTTTCCGGAAACTCCCGGATTCCACCCAACTGCGAAACGTTCTCAACGCCGACAGTCGTGCGCACGGTTCCCATGTCCGCCATTATTGCCTCTCTGAATCGAAGCTTCTTTATCATTATCCCTCAGTCGTGATCGCGGCAATGCCTGATCGACCGGGCCCGTGAAAGTTCGCGCTTGAACGGAACCGCTCTCGTCTACACGGCGGTCGCCGCGAGCGCCAACATCATCGGCGCCGTTGCGGTCGTCTCTCGCTCCCGCTGGAGCGTCCGCGCCCTCGACAACATGGTGGCGCTCTCGGCGGGATTCATGGTGTCGGTGGCGCTGCTCGATCTCGCGCCCGACGCCATCAAGCTTCACGGGGAATCCGCGGCCGTCGTGATCCTCATCGGCTACCTCCTGGTTCACCTCACCCAGCACACGCTGGCGCCGCACTTCCATTTCGGCGAAGAGGTCCACCACGTCACGAAGCTCGTGAGCTTCTCGGCCCTCGCCGGATTGATGCTGCACACGTTCGTGGATGGCGTGGCGATCGCCAGCGGATTCGGAGTGAGCCACGCGCTGGGGTTGCTCGTGTTCGTCGCGATACTGCTGCACAAGCTGCCCGAGGGACTCGCGATCTCGAGCCTGTTCCTGGCGTCTGGAGAGAGCAGGGGGGCCGCGCTCGCCGCCAGTGCCGCGCTCGCGATCTCGAGCTTGTTCGGCGCGCTACTGACGCAGGAGCTCCCGATCCTCGGGCAGTACGGCCTGCCGCTCGCCGCCGGCGTGACGCTGTACGTCGGCGCGTCGAACCTGGTTCCGGAGTTTCAGGGCAAGAGGGGATGGAGTCTGCCCCTTAGCTTCTTTCTCGGATGCGCGCTTTACTACGTTGCTAGACGGCTCGTTGGGGCGGCGTGAGGGGGGCGTCGACAGGCACCCTGCCTTGGTCTTGCAGGGGTTTCGACGGCGGCTCCAGCGCGCTAGCCTTGTGGTTTCGTCAGGCGCGCCACGTCGGCGAGGTCCTGGGGCCGCCCAGTAGCGATTTTGTTGGCGATCAGATTGTCCCGGCTGATCGTCGGTACCTCCATATCCTCCACTCTTATCATTACGCGTTCCCGCCACGTCGACTCGAAGCCGACGCCGTCGATCGAAGTCGTCAGGTCGATTCGTCTGGGCGGGAAACCGAGTTGGACCATGAGCTCAGGTGTCTCGAGATCACCGACCGAGATTCCCTTTAGAGGCGCCCCGAAGCGCTTAAGAGCGCGCCAGACGCATTGAGCATTTGCCGTCGACGGGCGAATCCATAAGTCAATGTCGCCCGTCGCGCGCGGCAGGCCGTGCGCCGCTACCGCGTAGGCGCCAACCAACAGATATTCAACGCGTTCCGCGTTGAATGCGGACAATATCTCGCGGAAGTCTGGATTCAGCATCACCGGAGCTTTGAAAGCCCACGCATCGAGTGCGAGCTGCCACATCATCCCGACGCGCTCGGCGGGGGTCATCACTTCGAAATCTTTGTCTTCGGTGCGCTCATGAAGGCCGCGGATGCGGACCGGCGCTGGATCGAGCATGCTGAAATATAGTGCACAACTGTAGCCGTTTTGACGGAAGGTTCATAAGGGTGCTTCGGATTCTACCTCTGCAGCGCAAGTCGCGGCTGAGATTCCAAAAAGGCGAATTGAAATGAATGGCGATGTGAAAAGCTCCCAGCCACCAACTGTGCCACTGACCGCTCCCTGCTTCCGCTTTGCAGGGTGCCGCCTATCCAAGTGATGCCCAAGAAACCCCGTCCTTCTGGCGAAGACGGTCTGTGGAGCGCGAGAGAAACCGCGCTCCCCCTGGCCGCCCGGATGCGCCCCCGCACCCTCGACGAGTTCGTCGGGCAGGAGCACCTCCTCGCTCCCGGCAAAGCCCTACGCGATGCGATCGAGAAGGGAAGCGTCAGCTCCATGGTGTTCTGGGGCCCGCCCGGCTCCGGCAAAACCACCCTCGGCCGATTGATCGCCCAGTACACCGATCGCGATTTCGTCCCCTTCTCGGCCGTCACCG
>Ga0097691_1000800_pt1 | contig 25284 bp, 27 predicted proteins | sample NGESurdeep072012_8_FD_72858 | JGI IMG/M metagenome (GOLD analysis project Ga0097691, IMG submission 72858) | Arctic peat soil microbial communities from Barrow, Alaska - NGEE Surface sample 210-1 deep-072012 | ecosystem: Environmental > Terrestrial > Soil > Wetlands > Peat ... | reverse complement strand
GATGTCTCGCTCCAGGTTGTCGTTCGCGGGTATGCGGATGGCATACTTCACGCCCCGCTCCTCCAGGGCCTCGTAAATCTCCGGCTTGGCAAAGGCAGCATCGGCGCGAAACACCACTTCCTTGCCAAGTTCCTGTTGGCGCTCGATCTCCGGCAATAACAGTTCTGCCCAGTCTTCTGCGCTATGCACGTTGCCCGGCCGCAGCTTACCAGCGAGACAGTCGCCCTCGCCGTTGAACAGTAACAGCGGGTGGTAGCAGGTAGACTCGAAGTGTCCGTTGTAGGCACTTTGCTCCTGTTGCCCGTACACCGGAATCTCCGTCGAATCCATGTCCAGCACCACGCGCTGCGGCGAATCGAAAGCTTCCGCCCGCGCAATCAGTTCCCGGTTGATCGCGGCCAGCCCAGAGAGGTTCTCTTTTCGGGTCAACAGCTCCGTCTCGAACGACTGCAAGCGGGAGGTCAACGCCGCTCCTCGTTCCCAGATTCTTTCCGAACCCATGAGCCGGAAGGTCGGATCTTGTGCGAGACGCTCGGCATCGTTCACGTCTTCGTAGCCTGCCAAGCGGCTGTACACAGCCTGGCGCAACAGATCGGCCATCGGCAATTGCGTGTTCTTCCCCCGAGAGTCGGTCAAATGTTGTTCGATAAGTACGCTGAGTCCCAACCGCTCATCCAATTCCCGCACGAGAACCAGGCCACCGTCTGAAGTGACACGCGATCCTTGGAAATCGACTTTCAACGAGGGGTTGAAAGACAGCTGAAAGGGCTGGTTTTGTTGTTCACCCATTGGGTGCAAGCCTCCGAAGTATCCTTTGCGCCGTCAAAACCGCATGAATACTGGCGTTGGCCCGATCATACGGAGGTTTGGGCTAACTTCAAAAAGGAAATGTGGGATAGAATGCTGCTGCTCGGATTCCAAATGGAACTTCCGGCTAACAAGCGATTGATCGGAGAATAGGGATGGCCCCAAGAGTTCTTAGCCAAAGACGAAGCGCCCAAAAGCCTACGTCGAAGCATCCTACGGGTTCCCGAGAAAGCGTCTCAATTTGGTCCGCTACGACGAAGAGGTCTGCAGCGCCCTCGCTTGACGAGAATATCCATGTCGATGTCTGTATCGTCGGCGCCGGAATCGCGGGCATGACCACAGGCTATCTGCTGGCGCGCGAAGGAAAGTCCGTAGTAATCCTAGACAAAAACCAGATAGGAACAGGCGAAACTGCGCACACCACCGCTCATCTTTCCAATGTTTTAGATACTAGCTATCGTGAAATCGAAGGTCTTCACGGCACGAAAGACGCTCAATTGGTCGCGCAGAGTCATACCGCAGCGATTGCCCAAATTGAATCCATCGTGGCTGAAGAGAAAATCGATTGTGATTTTGAGCGGTTAGATGGATATCTGTTTTTCCCTGATAGAGGCTCTCAAGAAAAGTTACGACAGGAATGGCAAGCGGCAAAACGTGCTGGGCTGCAAGTAAGAAAACTTAAGCAATCTCCGTCCGATCTCAAACTTGGACCGTGTCTCCGCTTTCCACAACAGGCACAGTTCCATCCCTTGAAGTATCTAGCGGGTCTTGCGCGCGCGATCAGACGATTGGACGGTCAACTGTTCGGCGAAACGGAGGCGAGAGAAATAAAAGGCGGTAAAACGGTCACGATAAGAACGAAAGGAGGCGCGATTGTTTCCGCCGGAGCCGCGGTCGTCGCAACAAACACAGCAATCAATGACTGCCTCAAGATGTATACCAAACAAGAGCCCTATCGAACTTATGTGATCGGTGCACTCGTACCACCAGGTTCGATCCCCAAGGCGCTTTACTGGGATACCGAAGACCCTTTCCATTATGTGCGGCTTCAGCGGATACGTGCGAATGGTAAAACGCAAGATCTGTTGATTATTGGCGGCGAGGATCACAAGACCGGGCAGGCCGAAGGAATCGAAGGCAGATTTGCACGGCTGGCTACGTGGGGACGGGAACATTTCCCTGGAATTAAGGAGATTACATTTCGATGGTCAGGGCAAGTGATGCAGGCAACGGATGGTCTTGCTTTCATAGGCCGGAATCCAGGGGACAAACCAAATGTGTACACCGTAACCGGGGATTCAGGATCCGGAATTACACATGGCACAATTGCCGGAATCCTCTTGCGCGATTTAATTGTTGGTCGTGAAAATCACTGGGTTACCCTTTACGACCCCAAGCGAAAGACCCGCCGAGCGGCGCTCACATTTGCGAGAGAAAACCTAAAGGTCGCTGGAGAATACGCCCACTGGCTAACGCCAGGCGAAGTGAGTACCGTCGCTGAGATCAAGCCTGGGATGGGTGCAATCATTCGTCGGGGTTCGTCCAAGTACGCAGTTTCTCGCGATGACAAAGGCAGGCTATGCGAGCGTTCTGCGGTATGCCCGCACCTGGGTTGCATCGTATCTTGGAACTCGACTGAGCATACTTGGGACTGCCCCTGTCACGGCTCGCGCTTTAGTCTAGACGGAAAAGTACTGAACGGGCCTGCGCTTGATCCTCTGGAGGTCAGTCCGGCTCAGTCGTCCAAATAGAGTGGCGGGTCGCCCTTGGCCTCCACTTCTGGCCCTTCAAGAGATTAGGTTATAACCCAGCTCAAAGACAAAATCCAAGACGCCATGGAGGAAAGTCGGATGTTGGTTCTTGACGCTTGCCCATCGATGACCATACTGTTGCCGGCCATTGGTGCGCGGCGATTCAAACATTCCAGCTCACGACCGGAAGCGGCCAGAACATGCAAGTACCGCTCGAGTACGGGCAGGCGTGTCCGGGCCATCCAGAATGGAATGGATATACCCCTAACTTTGTGGAAACTCTCCACGTGAGCACGCCCGTGCAGGGAGCCCAATAATATGCGAACGGGGCATCCGACCCGTGGGAGAGTGTCGTCCGTGGTCACCTTCTTGGCCCATAATTACTCTTGATCGCAATTCGTGGGGTGCGGACGGATTTTCACAGGAGGGATCGATTTTCGAATTGCGTGGCTCAAAAGTCGAACTTGGGACCAACGTCTGGCGGCGTGATTCCTTTTGAACGTAAGTAAATTTCACTCTTCCCGAGGCGATAAGTGGCATGTGCGGATGCATCCCAGATTATGTCGAATCTGGTTGCCGGATGGCCCTTGTAGCCTCTTAAATTCGCCTTGAACAAATCTGTATCGTTGGTTCGGTTCAATCCATCGATGCAGAAGTCGAACGCCACTGTTAGATTCGTAAGTGTGCCAGTCTTCGTTGAGTCCATCGGCCGATCGAACGCAGACTGAAATCTCGCCGGAGCGTCAATGCCGAGGCCAACGGAGCAAGCTAGAACGGTCTCCAGCGCGAGGGCATTCATCTCAAACGGGCCTATCTTACTGGGGTCCGATTCGGTTAAAGCCGCTTTGCCCGCGTACTCATTTTCCGGAATAGCCTGCGCAAGCTCTAGAGACAGGCTCTTCAATACCTGCCAGTGCTTCACCAGGTCACCGACGACAGTCCTGCTGGCAACTTCCGCCCACAAAGTGAGGCTCACGAAGAAAATTAGCGCGCAAGAGATGAGTTTCAGGAACTCTCTGGCTGTCGGCATGGCGTCGATAGTATCACCGGTCTAGCGAAAAAGCCCGGCTTTGGAATGGGGTGGGCTCTCGGGACACGAAGCAGATGTTGACGCTCCGTGAGAGGGAAGCGCCGCACTCGCCGTCGTGTCAGCCGCGTAACTGTTGAGAAATCCCCATCTCACTCGCAATCGGCGACATGAGGCAGTTGCCGGCCTTAGCACATCTCCGCTTCCGGCCAACTCCGTGTTGGCCGACCTTGGCGCAAAATCGCCAAGCATTGAACTGCTCCAGAAGGTGCGCTTAACCGGATCCTCGGTGCCACTCCAGATGATCGCCGACCAGAGCACCTGGTGTAATTCCAGGTGGGAGCGGAGATCAAGCCCTTGCGCGAACCTCGTTCGATTGGCAGGGCCTTGGCTCACTCGGAGAAGGTAAAGCTGCTGGCGAAAGCGAAGAGCCGCCCTGAATGGCACAATGCGCGTTTGGCGGGCATTCTGGCTCTCAATACGACATGTTTTGTACGTTCGCGCGCTTTTTGCCACCCAAAGGCCGCGTTCAGACAGCAAATTGGCCGCAGCGCCCTGGTGCCAATGATGAAATGCGGGCGTTGATACCAGCAGCCCCAGCCAGCCAAACCGCCAGCGCCGGGTTTTCGGTTGTTGTCGTGTCGGAGGGTTTGCGGTGAGCCCTCGACGAATCGGAGGCGCCGTCTTTCGGGAGACAGCGGCGTCTCCGAAGTCATCTCTCAGCAAGAACCGGTTGATTTGCCAGCGACGCTGCTGTCTGCAGTAGAGAGACTGTGAAGTGAAGGCACCACACTAGCGATGACATCCAAACCAACAGCGATGGCAGTGAGGAAGCGACGGGGGCATTCACGGCGAAGCCGGAAACGTGTCGTACTCGTTGTGCTCCTAAGTGTCGGCGGCTTCCTTGCCATCGCCCTCATACTACGGGCGGTCTCGCGATTACTCCAGTTGGCAGATATCGGCGGTATCCGTCACTATCAGCCTTTGCCCAATTACCGCGCTGCTCGCAGCACATACCCCTTCTCTGTCGTAAGTGGTGGCTTAGTGAGTCCCGAGGAGATGCGGGACTCCGTAAAGCAGGACGCTGTTGTCGCAAAGCACTACGCAGGCATCGATCCCGACAGGATGCATCTGGAGCGGCTCAATGCTGCCGTGCTGGTACACATCTCGTATCGAGTTGGTGACCGAGTTTACTGGACCCAGAAGAAGGAAGTTCCGAAAGGCGAGTTGATTCTGACCGACGGGACGCACATGATTCGCGCCCGCTGTGGTAACCGCCTGAGCTTCGTTCCGCCGGAACGGGGCATCGCCCCCCCGCCGATTGCAAGACGTGCTGATAAAGCGCCTCCCGAAGTTCCGGTCGAACCGCCAGAGCTGGTATTAGAATACGGACTGCCAGCGATCGTACCGTCCCCTGGGATGGAGCCTGAGGCACCCCCGGTTATTGCTGCCAATCCCAGTTCACCACCGGGGCGCTTCTGGCCGCCGGCCACTACCGCACCGCTGTGGTGTTGCACCGGCTACTACGGGTTTCCAACTTCACAGTCCACAACCCCGGTCAACAAGCGACCAGCCCATGGCACACGTCCCACGAGGCCGCTTGCTCCAACGCCGGAGCCGTCCACTTTGTTGTTACTCGCGACGGGCATTAGCGCAGCAAAGTTCGCGCTGCGGAAAGTCCGTCGCGGCAGGTCATGCTTGGTTTCTGTGCCCACAGCACGGAAACGTCAACGCTTGGGGTCCGCTCACACAGGACCGCAAGCGTTGTTGTGAGGGGCGATGAATAACAAAAGGACCATACCAAAAGAAACATTGCCAAGTCCTGGCATCCTTCTGTTGGACGACGCTTCGTTGTGCCCGGTGGCTTTTAATCGCGAGGCACTGCAGATCCTTGCGTTCCCGGTCCGTTCCGAAGGGTCGAAGCATTGCCAAACCGAGGTTTTGCGACAGATCAAGGCTAAACTCGTGGCCGGATTACCCAAGGGTGCCCGGTCGTATGTAACCACGCTGAGATCAGGCAACCGTACTTATCTTTGTCGCGCACTGAACCTAAGCTTTGATGGCGGGGAAGAAGAGTTCGGCAAGGGCGCATCAACGCTCCTCCTGATTGAACGTCCTGGGGTACCCGCCCATATCCGAGAAAGCCGCGTGTGTCGCAAGTTCGGGCTTTCTCCGCGCGAGTGCCAGGTCGTGGCGCTCTTGGTGAAGGGAATGACTACCAAAGAAGTGGCAAAGGAGCTAAACCTTAGCGCCAATACGGTGAAGTCGTTCCTGCGAATGATCATGGCGAAGATGGGCGTTTCGACACGAGCCGGCGTCGTTGGCAAACTGCACGAGAATATTCAGCCCTGATGATGTTTCCGCTAAACGCAGTACAAGACACCCCCAAACGGGTTAGCTCCATCGAGTGATGGCGAAAGGAGGTTGTGGCGCTGCACTGATCGTCGAATACTGGCTATGCCTTATCGCCGACAACTGCAAGGGATCCGCGATTCTTACCTGGTGGGCTGCGGCGGCAAGAATCGAACTGAAAACAGTTGCTTTCCTGAAACTGCTTCGTGCTCGCAATCATAGCCTCTACCGTCCTCGCGGCCAAGCTCCCTTGCCGAGCTCCGTTGCCGAGCCACCGTGATTATTGCTTGATCCTTGGTGATGGGTTTGGCCTCTAACCAATATGTGCGGCAATTTGCTTTTGGATGAGTTTGAGGTCCGGCAGAGGCTCGCGGATATGGTGACCTTATGTATTGACTGCCCGAGGGTAGGTGGTCGGCTTTGGTTTTGGGAGTTTGATTTTGGGCTGGCAAAAAAGGCAACGCAGCAACTGATCATTCCGTCGCGGCCCTCCTCGCTTCGATCACAACTGGTCAATGCTTCAGGGTTTCCATGACAATCTGCTGAATCAATCCAGTCAATCGGGGGTCCTCACCGATGGGCGACAGCACCTCGACCTCAAGCTGTGGAAACTGCGTTTTCGCCTGATTCACTTGTTCGGGTACGTCAATCGCCAGGTGTGCCCCAATCGAAAAGAACAAGGGAAGAATCTTCAGATGCAGGATTTGTTGTCCGACGCATTCGCGCGCCACATCCATCAGGATCGGCTCAAGGAATTCCATATAAGCCAAGCTCACCTTAGTTTCTCCTGATTGACCCTGCACAGCGTCGACAATACGCTCGAACGGAACACGCCACCGCGGGTCTTTACTCCCGTGCGCCAGCAACACCAGGCACTCACTCTTTCCAGGAGACTTGTTTACTTCGTCGCTGGAACGCGTTGAATTCATCTCTTTCACGGGCCCTTATCCGCCCTTACAGGCGCTGCGCTCAATCACAATGCCCCGAACCGCTGTCGCATAACCCCGCTACGGGACCGAAAGACTTGAAGTGGTGTCGGAACGATCAGCGGTTAGCAAGGCGTCCCAGCTCGACTCCATCCAACCTCACCCGCTGCCGGCCGCCTTCTAATGCGATTCCCAGGAAAGTGTATCGCGCGCCATGTAACTGCCAAGCTTGTATTCTTTTGCACATGACTGGCAAGCGGCGAGTCGCTCTCGCAGGCGATTACGATCCCGCTGTCATCGCGCACCAGACTTTTCACGGGCGATGCGATCGGTTTCCGCCGGCAGCTGCGGGACGGACGGTCATTCTGATTGGTGAATCGGGCGATCTCACGCCAGCTTCGCCATCTGTTCGATGTAGCGCTCGGCATCAAATTTCTTGCGCGCGGCATTGCCTGACATGTAACGGACGGTGCCAAAAATCGGCCGGTCGAACCAGGGACGGTCAAACTTGCCAGCGATGGACCACGCAATTCCTGCGTAGCCGTTCGGATCACGTCCATCGAGGAAATATTTGTCGTTGAGATACACCGCTATCTGGTACGCCACCGCGGGCGAAGGGCTCCACTCCAGTATCTTCTTCGCCCAATACATTCGCATGTAGTTGTGCATCCACCCGGCGTGGAGCATCTGGCGTTGCGCGGCATTCCACAGCTCGTCGTAGGTCTCGGCGCTCTCCAACTGCTGGCGCGAGTAGCTCTGGGGCCGGGGATCGCCGGCGTGGGCTGCGAGGGTGCGATGGGCCCAGTCGGGTGCGCTTTCAATGGAGTCGTACAACGGATTGAAGTGCACGAAGTTGATGGACAGTTCCCGCCAGGTGATGAGCTGATCGAGAAAGTCGTCCTTGACCTGGCGTGGCATCCTCGCCTGCTCCACCGCCAGCGCGACGGTTTGTGGCCCGATGTGTCCGAAATGCAGGTACGGCGACAATCGGCTGGTACCATCGAGCTCCGGCTTGCCGTGGCGCTCGGGATAGTGGGCCAGCTTGCCGGTCACAAATTCGCGCAGCAATGTCAAAGCTCGGTCGGTCCCGCCGTGAAAGGACGTGACAGGCTGGACTGAGCGATCAAGCTCCTTCCAACCCTCGGTGATGTCAGCGGATCCGTCGTCTGGGAGGACCGAAAGCCGGCGGGGCTTCTCCCACTCGACCCTGGCCTTGGGGTTCGGATGCGGGACCAGAAACTCCTGCAACCGCGCTTGCAGCCGCGGACGAATTACACGAGCGGCGTACTGTTCTTTTCCCAGCAGTTTCGAAGGTACAATGACGTCGGCATCCACCGTCCAAAATGGTGCGGCCAACTTTCGGGCCGCCAGCTCGCGCCAGTACTTCGGTTCTCGCATAGGGTTTTCGTCGCCGACCACCAGCGAGGCCTTCACTTCCTCGCAGAATTTCAGCAGGGAATGTTCCGGATACCGGCGCAGAACATATCCGATACCGCGCGCGCGAGCGCCAGCCGCAGTTTGGGGAATGCCTTCCGCCAGAAACACAAAGTGCCGCAGGTTGGCATGGGGATAGAACGGGACTGGGGCGAAGAAGATAACCACTGGCTGCTGCAGGAAGTTCGCGATCCGAACCGCGGTGTCAAGTGCCGAGTTGTCGAGTACTCGCTGCGTGCGCTGCATCCAGTAAACGACGCAGCGTCCCGCTGGATCGGGAGGTCCAGCGCGCCGGACGGTCACGCGCGGGTCGGAAGCTATCTGCTCCAGGGTTTTCGTAAAGGCATTTTGGCACATCGTGAAAGAATCCGCCAGGAGTACCGGTGTGGCCAAGTTGGCGCCGCACGATCTGCGTCGGACCTTCGCCAGGTCGTGCGACGCATTGGGACACGAGTTAGAGCAGATACAATTCCTTTTGGGGGCACGTCTCGGTTCAAACGACCGAACGGTATTTTGGCTGCAAGCAACGGGCACAAATAGTTCAGTAATTTAAGCGCTAAGCTGGGATTTCTGCCCGCCCGCCTCCAATGACGTAGTCTTTTCGCCGACTTCAAGTGGTTTCTCCTCCGCCAACGCTGGGCAATCCGCTTGGGCTTTTTCAGCGCGGACGGTGCAAAATTCGCCATCGCCAAGTCTTTCGTAAAGTTGCGCTCATCTATGTACTTGGCCGCAGATGCCGGGTGTCAACCAGGTAATGCTGTGGAGTCGAACTGAGAACATTGGCTGCGAAGGAGACTTGTGTCTGGATCCGAACGCGTAGCGATCGCCGGGGTCACTGGGTACATTGGTGGCCGCCTTGCCCCTCGTCTGCTCGACCACGGCTACGCTATTCGGTGTCTGGTGCGTTCGCCAGCCAAACTACAAAGTCGAGGATGGGCTACGAACCCCAACGTCCAAATCAGGCAAACGAACCTGGGAGACGAAACGTCCCTAACCTGCGACCTGGAAGGTTGTGGGGCCGCGTTTTACCTGGTCCATTCAATGATGTCCGCGGGATCGGATTACGCCGAGCACGATCGTCAACTGGCTTTGACATTCGCACGTGCCGCTAAGAATGCCGGAGTCAAACGAATCATCTATCTTGGTGGGCTGGGCGAGACCGGACCGGACTTGAGTGAGCATCTCTCCTCGCGGCGAGAAGTCGAAGAAGCGCTTGCCTCAACTGGCGTAGCTGTTACGGTGCTGCGCGCCGCCATGATTATCGGATCAGGCTCGGCATCCTTCGAAATCCTGCGCTACCTGGTGGAGCGATTGCCAGTTATGGTCACCCCGAGATGGGTGAGCACCCCGTGCCAGCCAATTGCGGTCAGAAATGTCATCGGGTACCTGGTAGGCGTCCTCGCGGTACCGGAGACTGCCGGCGGCGTATTCGACATTGGCGGGCCAGACATATTTTGGTACCGGGACATCATGCGCATTATGGCGGAGGAACTGGGACTGCGCCGCCGTTTGGTTATTCCTGTACCCGTGTTGACGCCACGCCTGAGCTCTTACTGGATTCAGCTGATCACGCCCCTGAGCAACACCATTGCCAGTCCACTGGCAGAGGGACTCAAGAATCCAGTCGTATGTCGGGATAACCGTATCGCCAGTCTCATACCTCAAGAATTACTTTCCGTCCGCGCCGCGATACAAGGAGCTCTCAGCCAAGTTGCTGAGCACCACGTGGAGACCAGTTGGTCTATGGCAGGTCCCATTCCGGGCGACCCGGATTGGGCAGGCGGAACCGTTTTTCGTGACGTCCGCCAGACGACCTTGGACATACCTGACTGGGCGGTCTTTCGCGCGGTGTGTCGGGTTGGCGGTGGAAACGGGTGGTACGCGACAGACATTCTCTGGAAGATCCGCGGATGGATAGATCTAATGGTTGGCGGCCCGGGCCTGCGGCGAGGACGGAGGGACCCAGAAACCGTCGGATACGGAGAAGCGCTGGACTTTTGGCGCGTGGTGGGGTTCGAGCGCGACCGCCGCCTGGCTTTGCGCGCCGAGATGAAGGTTCCGGGTGAAGCGCTGCTGGAGTTCCGGGTGGACGCGCTCAATGATCACCAATGTGTCCTGCACCAGTCGGCGTTATTTCGTCCGCGAGGCTTGTTCGGCTTGGCGTACTGGTATAGCGTGCTGCCCTTCCACGCCATTGTCTTCAAGGGCATGCTAAGCGGCATTGAACGGGAAGCGCTCAAGATTGCGGCCCGCGCCCAGGATATGGTCCAGGAAACCCCAACATAACCTGACGCTAAGGCACCGATTTCGCGCGGAGCGGGGGTTCGCTGGCGGGAGTCGATTTCGAGCATCCTGTCGCGTGAGGCAAGCGCTCCGAGGATCTTGTGGGCCCGGGCTTCCGGCTTCTTCTTCCAGAGGCGCGTTGCTGTTTCGGCGGCGAAGGGCTTGATAGTAAGCAGTGCGACGAGTTCGGCCTCTTCCGGAGCGAACCATACCTCTTCTCCACCTCCGCGCTTAACTTCACTCTCTACTTGATGTGATCGGAATCTGTTACACAGCCCTAATAAGCCGGGAAGGCCACATCGTCGCGAGAAAAGACATTTCCAGAACGTTGAATTTCGCAGGAGGGATTGGCATCAGCTCACCGGGCTCGGAAGGTAGAAAACCCGGTCTCATAGCAGGGTCGAGTTTGGCGCGTTTCTGTGGCAGGAAACCGAACAGTTGTACCATGAACGTTGTAGCCCGCATCAGTGGAGGATCGCATGGGAAAGACGATAGAGTTCAAGCGGCCCGACGGAAAGACCTGCTCCGGCTACCTGGCAACGGCCAAAGAGGAAGCATTCCTGCCCGGCTTCGTTGTTATTCAGGAGTGGTGGGGACTCAATGATCAGATCAGGAAGACGGCCGATCGGCTTGCCGAGGCCGGCTACCGGGCGCTGGTACCGGACCTGTACCGGGGCAAACTAGCTAGCGGCGCAGAGGAGGCAAACCACCTGATGGCAGGCCTCGACTTTTCCGATGCGGCCGAGCAGGATATCCGGGGTGCCGTGCAATACCTCAAGCAATCGTCCAAGAAGACCGCAGTGGGCGGATTCTGCATGGGTGGCGCACTAACGCTCCTCTGCGCCGGGCGGGTGTCGGAGATGGACGCTGGCGCTTGCTTTTACGGCATCCCACCAGCCGAACTTCTCGATCCCAGGAGCATTCAGATCCCGCTGATCTGTCACTTTGCCAACCATGACGATTGGTGTACGCCCGCGAAGGTGAACGGGTTGGAGGCCGCGCTCAAGCAGTCGAAGTCAAAATACGAGATGTACCGCTACAACGCGCATCATGCCTTCATGAACGAATCTCGTTCCGAAGTTTACGATGCACAGTGTGCCAGGACAGCATGGGAGCGGACTATCAAGTTCCTTAAACAGGCGCTCGCATAACTGCAGCGCGACACCGGGGCATCACCCGATTTATCGCGGTTGCCTGGGAAAAGGTGGATCAGCCGGTTCGTTGCTGCATCCTAAATTTCAACTGAGGCTGGAAGAGCAGTGTCTATTGCGCCCATGATGATTGGATCCTGTCCCCACGTCCTCCCTATCATTCCTCGAGTCGCGGTCCTGCTCTGCTGAGTGTCTTCAGGCCACGGCAACGATCTGTTTTAGGAGACACATGTCGAAATCGCGCAGACAATTCCTGACCCGCACCCCGCTTGCCCTGATAGGGGCTGCGGTCGCGTCTTACAGCCAAACCCAAAATCCCACCGAGCCGCCACCGGGCGCGCCTCCTGCCTTCGGCACTGCGCCACCGGTTGGACCTGAGGTGTCGCCAGCAACTTTTGCCCAGGCTGAAAAGCTGGTGGAAGTGGAATTGAGTGCCGACGAGCTTGCCTTGGCGGCCGGCAACTGGCGCAGCGCCATGGCTCCGCTGTATGAGAGCCGGGTGGGACCGCGCAAAGTGTCACTGGAGGCGACGCTTGCGCCCGCGACGCGCTGGAATCCGGTGTTACCCGGCGAAAAAGCTGGTCCGGCAAGCAACGAATTTGTCAGGAGCAAGATCGATCCCGGGTCGTTGCCTAAGAATGAGGAAGATATTGCCTTTGCGCCCGTGACCCAGCTCTCGCTCTGGATCGAGCAACGAAAGCTCAGCTCAGAGCGACTCACCCGGCTCTACCTCGCGCGTCTGGAGCAGTTCAATCCCAAGTTGCGTTGCGTCATCACGCTCACCCGCGAACTGGCGCTTGCCCAAGCCAGGAACGCTGACCAGGAAATCGCTGCCGGCAAATATCGCGGGCCGCTGCATGGCATCCCCTGGGGCGCCAAGGACCTACTGGATACGGCGGGCATTCCCACGACCTATGGCGCCGAGCCATTTCGGAATCGCATCCCGACTACGGACGCGGTTGTCGTCAAGCGGCTTAATGATGCGGGCGCGGTGCTGGTGGCCAAGTTGAGTTTGGGCGCGCTGGCGCTCAACGACATCTGGTTCGGGGGCCAGACCATGAACCCGTGGCTGATGGAGGAAGGCTCGTCGGGCTCGAGCGCAGGCCCGGGCGCGGCCACGGCCGCGGGATTGGTGGGCTTCGCGATCGGCAGCGAAACGGACGGCAGCATCGTGAGTCCCTCGATGCGCTGCGGAATCACGGGACTGCGGCCGACCTTCGGTCGTGTCGCGCGTACCGGTGCTATGACGCTCTGCTGGTCGCTGGACAAACTCGGCCCCATGGCCCGCAGCGTTGAGGACACAATGCTGGTGCTGAACACCATCTCCGGCCCCGACCCGGGCGACGTGTCAAGCGTGCCCAGCAAGCTGGAGTTCAATGCAGATGCGAGTGTGCAGGGACTGGTCGTAGGCTACTTTCCCGGGTGGATGAAGCAGAGCCCCGCAACCGACGTGGACCGTGCCGCGCTGGAGGCGGTTAAGAAGGTGGGGATGGTACCGGTCGAGGTGGCTATTCCCGACTGGCCTTATGACTCGCTCGACCTGATCCTCTTCGCTGAATCGGCTGCTGCTTTCGAGGAACTGACGCTGAGCGGCGGGATAAACCAGCTCAAGGTGCAGGTACCCGATGCGTGGCCCAACACCTTCCGCCAGTCACGTTTTCTTTCAGCGGTGGACTTCGTCCAGGCCGACCGCTTGCGGCGCAAGGTGGCCATAGAGATGGAGCGCGTGTTTTCGCAGGTGGATCTGCTCCTGGTGCCGTCGCTGCGCGACGAGATGCTTACCCTTACTAACTTCACCGGCCATCCCTCGCTCACGCTGCGCGCGGGCTTTGTCGAAGTCTCCGAAGCGCGCAGCGACTGGGCGCCCGATCCTGCCCATCCACTTCCTAAGTTCTCGCCGCCTCGACGAGTGCCGCACGGCGTCACCCTGATCGGACGGCACTTTGAGGAGGGTACCTTGGGGCGCGCAGGCCTCGCGCTGGAGCGCACCTTCGGTGTGGCCGCCGAGCGTCCACCTGGGTTCTAACTGGGCCGGGATTCTTCGGTTCCGGTTCTATGATCTGAGAACACCAACTGAAAGGGCGACGACCTGGTCCAGTTGGGTCGCGTTGCCAAGAGTTTCCCCCAAGCCTCGATCATCGCGGATCTTCTTGACGGGCGTAACCCGTCATTTCCAGATACCCCACACCTTTTGCAGGCTTGCTGTCGCGCGTTCCAGCGACGGTGGTCGCGCCTTCCCAATAGGACAGACCCGCACCCATGCCGCTGACCAGTTCCTGCGACTTCAGCGGCGTGGTTAGCTGAAGGTCCAATCTGAGCGAAGGGACGGTGATCCGCCAGGCGATGGGATAGATGGCGTGCGTGTCCGGGCTCGCGTACGTCTCTTTCTCAGGTTGCATGGAGAAGTCGGCAACGCCCAGATAAGCCGGTTTGCCTGCGGCATCAATGTAAGTTCCAGCCGAGAATGAATCCACACTGCCGTCTTTGTGGCGGAAGCGGTAGAGCATAAGCTCGGTGTTATCGTCGAGCTGCAGGCTCACCCAGTCCCAGCCACTCTCATTGGTATCGAGTTGATGAGTGAAGAACTCGTGGTCCATCCAGGCGGTGCCTTCAACCTGATACTCTCTGGCGTTTAACTCGATGGTTCCGGTGGTCAACAGTCGAGTGAATGAGATGTAGTGGGACGCCTGGCCTGCGCCCGCCGCCTTTTGGCTGACGCCGTCCTTGCCATGAATCACCGGCGGTTTGCGAGAGCTCATCACAAGCCGCAACGCGAAATTCTGAGCAATGGCCAGCAACTGTTGCTGGTTGCCCGTCCACTGCACTTGCCAGTTTCCGTTCCACACTTTAGCGGTTGGCTCACTCGCGCCCGCCAATCCGGGGCCAGCGCGATTCACTCGCTCGGTGTGATAGAAGCGATCACCGTCCAAGTCGCTTAGCGCGAGGTGCGCCAGGTAGATGTCGTTAACGTCCCAGTCCGATGTTTGGGCCTTGCCTCGGCTCACGCCCTGGCGGAAGAAAGTCAACTCGAAGCCAAACTTGTGGCCGTCGGCAGACCGCAGGTTGCCGGTGTAATACCACCACTCCGTCTGGTAATCAGGGTGATTGAAGTGATCACGCGGAAACTGGTACTGGTAGCTCGGAAGCGCCTTCTGGTATTGGGCCGTCAAAGGCATCGCGGCCAGAAGCACGAGTAATGTGGCCAGAAGACTACTCTTCATGCACGACCTCGATTGGGTTCAAGCGCGTCGCGATGCGCGCCGGATAGAATCCCGACAGCACAGTTGCCAGGAAAACCAGCATAAGCGCTGCGAGCAGCAGCAAGACCGGCAAATGAAGCTGGATCGTCCAGCCAAATGACTGCTTGTTAATGACAAAGATCAGGAGTAAGGAGAGCACGAAGCCGAGCGCGAGCCCGGCCAGATTGGCTAGCAACCCGATCAGCCCTGCCTCCAGGAAGATAATCTTACGGACCTGCGACACACTGGCGCCCAGGAAGCGTAGCAACCCCAACTCGCGGCGGCGGTCGATGACCACGGTTAGAAGCGCACCAGCGATTCCGATGATAGCCACGATGACGGCGACCAGTTCGAGCGCATAGGTAATGGCAAACGTGCGGTCGAAAACACGGATCGCCTCTGCCCGCAAGCTGCGGTTGGTGAAAATGAGAATGTTCCGGCCTGCCGCGGCCTGCTCGACTGCTTTGCGCACGTCGTCGATATTCGCGCCGGGAGCTACGTAGACAGCGATGCCCGACGGTGCCGGGTCCGGCAGATAGCGCAACATGGTCGAGCGGTCCACGACGATATAGCCCTTCTCGCTGCCATAGTCGTAGAACACATCAACCACATGAAAGGTGACTTGCGCGTTTCCCAGCGGAAGCGTGATGTTGTCGCCCGCCCGGACGTGGTGCTTGTTGGCGAAGGGCTCGCTGACGGCGGCGTTGTCTCCGCTGCGCATCTCGGCATCGACCACACTGGTGGGGCGGCCGGAGAGGAAGCGGATCTTGGCGAGGTCGTGGTTGGCGCGGGTGTCAGCCGAACCGAGCGTCGCGGGCAAGCCCTGATAGCTGATGTCATATCCGCGAAAGCGGTCCACACCGGCGACTCCCGGCAGAGCTGCGATGGTATCGGCAAGAGACGGGTCGAGAGTGGGCAGACGGTCCGCGCGGGGGTCTCCGGCGGGCTGCAGAAACAGATCGGCTTTGAGCTGGTCGTCCATCCAGACCTGCACCGTCTGACGGAAGCTGCCGACCATGATGGCCACCGAGGTCATCATGGCGATTGCGGTGGACAGTGCAGCTACCAGCACCGCAGTGCGTCGCAGAGAAGACACCAGACTGCGCGACGCCAGCATGGCTTCCACGCCGAGCGCCCTGCGCAGCAGACCGGAGAAGGCTGCGGTCAGTCCGCTGACCAGCGCCGGAATGGCGAATGCCGAAGCGCCAATCATCAGCAGCGCCGCCAGGTAGCCGAAAAACGGCTTGCCCGCAATCGCTGGAACGAAACTCGCGGCAGTGCCCGCCAAGGCGAGCGCCAGCGCGACCCATAGATCGCGTATCTTGTGCACCCGCGCGGCGTACTCGCGTTCTCCTCGCGCCATGGCCTCCACAGGCGGCACCAGCGACGCCTCGCGCGCGGGAGAGGCCGCCGAAACCAGGGCAACACCGATGCCCACCAGCAAGGCCAGCGCGATGGAACTCGACGTCAGCGCAATCGGCGCCGGACGGCTGCTGACGTAAAGGCCCTGCACCGTGGCGCCAAGCAAACGGACCGCTCCAGTCGCCATAACCCGACCCAGCACAATTCCCAGCACGCCGCCGGCGACACCGAAACAAAGCGCTTCGCCAAGGAAAGCAGCAAGCACGTGCATCCGGCTGGCGCCCAGGGCGCGCACGATTCCGATTTCCGGCCGGCGACGCACCACTGACACCGAGATGGTGTTGAAGATGAGGAACGCGCCCACGACCAGCGCAACGTAACTCAGGATGCGCAGGTTCCAACGGAATGCACCCAGCATGCGGCGGTTCTCTTCGGTTTGCGCGCCTTCGCGGCGAAGCTCGACGCCCGCCGGCAAAGACGCCCGAAGCCGCTGCTCCCATTGCTCCAGCGATGGCTTGGGAGGGACCGCCAGCAGTACGCGATCGACGCGGCCCATCCGGTTCAGCGCGCGCTGCGCGGTCGCGATGTCCATGAGGACCAGACCGCCGGTGTCACCTGTGTCCTTCAGAAGGCCCCGGACTTTGTACCCGCCGGTGCGATCGTTGATCTGCAGGCGAATGGAGTCGCCGTTTTTCACTCCCAGACTGTCGCTCACCCAAACTCCGTCCTTGTCCGCGAGGTGTTGCGCGTCCTGGCCGACAACGGAGCTAATGTCGTAAGAATTAAGATTCTCTGGATGCTCAGCAATCAGATCGAGCCCGACAAGGGGGACGGTCTGGCCGGTTGCCGCCACGACGGCGTAGCCCTCGACTCGGGGGTGAACCGTTATCGGATAAGGCAGGGTCGCAAGAGTTGCCACGACTTCATCCGGCACGCCGCCGACGGCAGCGACTTCAAGATCGGCATTGACAACTAAAGTTTCGATGGAGGAGCGAAAGGACCCCGCGGCGGCATCTCCAGACAGTTCGATTGCCAGCACGACTGCAACGCCAAGTGCGACCGCAAGCACGACCAGCGACGTCCGCAGCGAGTCGCGGTAGAAGGGACGAACGATTAGCCGGTAAAACAATCGGGAAAGCGGCATGTCAGTGGCGCGTCACCTCTTGAATCTTCCCGTCCCGCATCTTCACCACCGTGTCCGCAAGACTGGCGGCCTCCAGGCTGTGCGTCGCCATGATGATGGCGGTCTTCTTGTCCGACGCGATGCGCCGCAACAACTCGAGGATCACGTTTCCGGTGGCCGTGTCGAGGTTGCCGGTCGGTTCATCCGCCAGCAGCAATCCGGGGCCGTGCACCATGGAACGCGCGATGGCGACACGCTGCATCTGTCCGCCGGAGATCTGGTGGGGCATGCGCGAGCCGAGATCACCGAGTTCCACCAGTTCGAGTTGCGCCTGCGCGCGTTCGCGGGTGGAGGATTCGCCAGATAGGAGCAGCGGCAGTTCGACGTTCTCCAGCATGGTCAACGTATTCAGCAACTGAAAGCTCTGGAAGATGAAGCCAACCTTCTCGCGACGAAGACGCGTCAATCCGTTGTCATCCAGGTCGCTGGTGGAGCTGCCGTCCAGCACGACGCAGCCCGACGAGGGGAAGTCCATGGCGCCAGCAAGATTGAGCAGCGTGGACTTGCCGCATCCGCTACGCCCAACCAGCGCGACGAATTCCCCCTGGCGGACGGAGAGCGAGACGCCATTCAGAGCTTGAACGGCTTGCCCATCGGTGAAGTAAGTCTTCGTGACATCGTCCAGGCGCACTCGTTCCGCGAGCGTTTCCGAGAGACTGAGAGTAGGCAGCTTGGATTGGGAGGTGACCACGGGCACAATAGTAGCTCAGGGATTCTGTTGCTAAGCCTCATTACGTTTGATGTCGGGAATACCGCTAAAGAACCGGGCGTCAGGGAGGTTCTGAATCCAGCGCCCCGACCAACGTGGAAAGCACCGGACATTCTTGACCTCAGGAAAAAAAGCTCGTCACTGGACCTCGTAACGCGATTCGAATCTGACTACGTCCAAGAGCTGACCTCCACAGTCTAGAATGCCAAGCATGCCGGACGTTCTCATAATTGGAGCAGGGCTGGCGGGTCTTGCCTATGCCTGCGAGCTGGAAAAGAATGGTCTCTCTTGCCAAGTGCTGGATGCATCCGATGGGGTTGGAGGCCGGGCGCGCACAGACTTGCAGGATGGATTTCTGCTGGACCGCGGCTTTCAGGTACTGCTCACAGCCTACCCCGAGGCGCAAGGTTTACTGGATTACCCGGCGTTGCAGTTGCGCGCTTTCGCGCCCGGAGCCTTGGTTCGCTTCGACGGCCGTTTCCACTCGTTAGCTGACCCGTGGCGACGCCCGGCGGCAGCCCTGCGCTCTCTCACTTCGCCAGTCGGAAGCCTCCGCGACAAAATAAAGATCGCACAACTACGGTACCGGGTGACTCGTTTGCCGCTCGACAAACTCTTCGAGTCGCCGGAAACTTCCACCATTGCTTTTTTGCAGCAGTACGGTTTCTCCGCCCGGATGATCGAGCGCTTCTTTCGGCCATTCTTCAGCGGCATCTTTCTGGAACGCGAATTACAAACCTCCAGCCACATGTTCGAGTTCGTGTTTCGCATGTTCTCGCAGGGAGATGCCGCGCTTCCTGCGGGCGGAATGGTCTCGATATCGCAACAACTCCAAACGCGACTGCCTGCGGGCTGCGTCCGTCTGCGCCAAAAGGTCGTCAAGGTCGCGGCGGGCGGAATAACTCTCGATTCGGGGGAGACATTGACGGCGCGCGCGGTTGTCGTGGCGACCGACCAACGGTCCGCCGCACAACTGTTGCCGGAGATCAGGCCATTGGCGTCTCGCGGCACGGCCTGTTTATATTTTGCGGCCGAGAAACCACCCATCTCGGAACCCATACTGGTGCTCAATGGTGAAGGACGAGGCCCGGTCAACAACCTATGCGTACCCAGTATGGTTGCTCCGTCGTACGCGCCCAAGGGTGCACACCTGGTGTCGGCCAGTGTGGTGGGCGAAGCCGGAAAGGACCCGGATCGGCTCTTGCCTGCGGTGCGTGACCAACTCGCCGAGTGGTTCGGTAGCGATGTCCAACGCTGGCGATTTCTGCGCAGCTACTGGATTCCTGATGCCTTGCCGGAGCAGACGCCCGCTTCCGGCGGCGCCGGTCACAAACAAGTCCGCCTGCGAACCGGAGTGTACGTCTGCGGCGATCACTGCGATACGGCGTCAATCAACGGAGCGCTGTTGTCGGGACGACAAGCGGCCGAAGCAGTTCTGCGGTCGTTTGAAGAAATCCATGCGCACGTTCCGGAATGAGCCATTAACCGCGCGCGCCCGGCAATCGCCAGCTAGCCTGCAGCGGGCCGCAATGGCGCGAGGCAGCAGTCCACAGGACAGAAATCCGGTCGCGGGGGTAGTGAACCCAGCGCCAACCGCGGCTTAGTTTCATCGAGGCGCTCGCAAATCAATTCGCGAATCATGCGAATGAACCGGGGATGCGTGCCTACGGTTTCGGCTCGAACCATCTGCAGCCCCAACTCAGCACAGAGTTCGCTTGCCTGAGTGTCGAGATCGAAGAGAATCTCCATGTGGTCGGAGATGAAGCCGATGGGCGCGATCACGACGGCCGAGCCATCTGCGCGCGCCGTGTACTCACGCAAGTAGTCAAGGATGTCAGGCTCCAACCACGGCTGCGACGCCGGCCCGCTGCGGCTCTGGTAGACCAGTCGCCAGTTGTCGTAGCGCAATTTCTCCGCAACCAGCCGGCCAGTCTCCTTCAATTGCTCCTCGTAACGGCAGCCCTGCGCCATCGCCAGCGGAATGCTGTGCGCGGTGTAGATGAGTTGTGCTGCGTCGCGGTGAGCTTCCAGAAGCTTAGCCAGCGCCTGTGACACGCGGTCCACCAGGGCCTCTATGAAACCAGGGTGGTTGTGGAAGACTCGGATTTTGTCCACAACCGGGGCACCCAGCCCGGCGGCCTCCTGCGCGCGTGCGATGTTCTCACGATACTGCCGGCAGCCCGAGTACGAACTGTACGCCGAAGTCACAAAGGCCAGCGCCCGGCGAATACCGTCGTTCTTCATCTGCAACATGGTGTCAGCCAGCAGCGGGTGCCAGTTGCGATTGCCCCAGTAAACCGGCAAGCGAGGTCCATGCTCGGCCAGTTCGGCCTCGAGCGCCGCGATCAGTCTCCGGTTCTGTTCGTTGATCGGGCTCTTGCCGCCGAAGCGGTAATAGTGCTCCGCCACCTGCAACATGCGCTCGCGCGGCACGTTCTTGCCGCGCAAGACGTTTTCCAGAAAGGGCATTACATCTGCAGGACCTTCGGGGCCACCGAAAGATGTTAAGAGTATTGCATCGTAGTTCATGGGGTCTCGAATTGTGTCGACTTCGACTACTTCTGCAGCTCTGCGAGAGCGGTGAGCACTTCATCGCTGTGCTTGTTGGGATTCACATCGGTATAGACTTTGGCGATCTTGCCCTCGGGATTGATGATGAAGGTGTGCCGCGAAGCGAACTTCACCAAGCCGAGATTTGTGAGCGAGCCGTACTCCTCCGTGACCGTGTGGTCGGAGTCGGAAAGCAACTTGAAGTTCAGTCCCTCTTTCGTACAGAACTTCTGGTGCGAATCGACGCTGTCAACACTAACGCCCAGCACCACGGTGTTCCTTTCCTGATACTTCTGCTGGTCGCGCTGGAAGTTGTGCGCTTCGATGGTGCAGCCGCTCGTCATGTCTTTGGGATAGAAGTACAGGACTGCCCACTTGCCCCTGAATTGGCTAAGGCTAATCTTGGTGCTGTCCTGGGACGGAAGCGTGAAATTGGGAGCAGAGGCGCCAGGTTGCGGCAGGGAAGCAGCTTGGCTAGCGGTCGGCAGAAGCACAAAAGCGGCCGCGATTGCGAGTACAAGAATGACAGACTTCTTCAAAGTTCAATTTTCCTTTCGAGTATGTAGCCACTCCGATTAGGAGCGGCTGAACAGGTAATGTGACACCAGCCACTCCTGGCCGCCTGCATAACTCCATAATTCGGCGCAGGCCATGAAGAAGACGCGCCAGCGCACCAGCCATTTTCGGGCTTCGCGCTCGCGATCTCTGCCTTGCCGGTCGGCCGCGTAGGTTTCGGAGAAAAGGTCGAAGATCTCCGCGCGATGACGATCCATGTTTTGCAACCACGCCTCCGCAGTTTTCTGATAGTGCTGGTCGTTGAGCCGCCAGTGGTCGACCACGTGGAGATCACGCTGAAAATAGAGCAACAAATCGTCGCTGGGCATGATTCCGCCCGTGAAGAAGTGCTGCGCCATCCAGTCACTGGCGTCGCGGACCTCGAAGGGGTAGGCGAAACAGCGGTGGGTGAAGATATGGACGAAGAGGAAAGCATCCCGCTTCATCCAAGAGGCGATACGCGCCAGCAAGAGATCGTAGTTGCGCATGTGCTCGAACATTTCCACGGAGACGACGCGATCGTAAATGCCCGGTGCCACAAAGCGGTTCATGTCGGCGGTGATGATCTGAATGTTTTTCAGCCCGCGCTCGGCTGCACGCGCCTCGATGAAGTCCTTTTGGGTGCGGGAATTAGAAACTGCGGTAATCCGGCTATTGGGGAATTTCTCGGCCATATAGAGCGACAGCGAACCCCACCCGCAGCCTAATTCCAAAACCTCCTGCCCGCCGCCGATGCGAACACGCTGGCAGGTCAGGTCGAGCATCGCCTGCTCGGCTTCTTCTAGAGTGGTCGTGCCGGCTTCCCATAGAGCACTGCTGTACTTCAAGTGCTTGCCCAGTGCGAGCTCAAAGAACCGGGCGGGGACTTCGTAGTGCTGTTGATTGGCCACGTCGGTGGCGATCGCCACCGGACTGGTCTTCAACTGCCTGACGAACTCCAGCAGGCGCGCACGCTGCCGTTCAACATCGCCCTTATCTTCCTCCCGCAAACGCTGCGCCAGCAGCCGTCGAATGCCGATGCGAATGAGCCATTCAGGAAGCAGATCGCGCTCCAGTAAGTTATCGAGCCCTGAAGTCGGTGCGGAGGCGGGAGCGGCGTCTAGACTTGGTTGGATAGAAGTTGTTGTGCTCATAGAAAGTTCGATTCAGTTTGAAGGCTGCGACTTCGGAAACCACGGAACAAAGGCGCTGGTGGTCTGCTGATACCGCGCATACTCATCCCCGCGCGAGCGCAGTGCCTGCGCCTCGGTCGCCGGAATGCCGGTGACCCGGAACAGGAAGAACAGCATCAGGGCGGGACACACGATTGACACCCATCCCCACGGCGACGCCAGCGCATACACCAGCCACGCCACCCAGATGAACCACTCAAAGAAATAGTTGGGATGCCGCGAATACCGCCACAATCCCACTTGGCACACCCGCCCGCGGTTCGCCTGATTGCGCTTAAAGGACGCCAGTTGAACATCGGAGACACTCTCGCCGATCACTGCGACTAGCCAGAGCGCCACGCCCGCGTACTCCAGAAGCGACAACTCCGGCGCGGGATTCAACGCCGCCACCAACATCGGCAGTGACAGGAAGACATCCAGCAGCGCCTGGAATTCAAAGAAGAACAGGAAGCGCAGGTTGATGTTCTTGCCCGCCCAATCGCGCCGCAACTGCTGGTAGCGTCCGTCCTCGGGCTCGCTTGCAATGCGCCGAACCAGGTGCAACGCCAGCCGCAATCCCCAGAACGTGACCATGCCGGCCATCATCCACCGGCGTGGTGCGAATCCCGGACCCTGCCAGGCATACCAGACGGACAGAATCACCAGTCCCATCGACCAGCCCACATCCACGATCCCCGCATTGTTCAGGCCCACGCTAACGAGCCAGATGGCAATCATCATCAACGCGAGAACTGCGGCACCCATGCCTGCGAGTTGGAAGGCAGTGGCCATGATCAGCTCAGCAAACCTCCAGTGCGGCTGACGATTCCGGTTCAAGGTTGGCAAGTTGGCGGGTTGGGGCAATGCTGCGAAGCAAGGGCGCCAGAACTTTGTAGATCAGGTAAGTCGCTATCGGCGCGAGGAGCGACCACACCGCAATTGCGTGGATCGTCGACACCCACAGCGTTTTGATGGCTTGCCAGACGCCGGCATGGATCATGGACATTATTTGCGGCAGCGAGAGCGAAAGCCGGGGAGCACGAAAGAGTATTTCTCCTCCCCGGATGAAGGGAACCAGCAACATCAGTTGCAGTGGGTAAGCAAGGTAGTTCACGAGTTGCATGGCGGGAACGTTCAGACGAAGCCGCAGCGCAACGATGAGGCACAGCAAGGTGGTCCAGCCCAGGGCCGGAAATACCCCCAGCACCAGCGCAAAGGCGACACTGAGAGCGATCTTCTCCGGCGTTATCCCTTGGCGCAAAAGGTCGAGAATGGGCCGAACGATGCGGCGCTTTAAGAAGGTCCGAATCATGCCGGGTTCCGCAAGAGTACAGCCGAAGCCGGTTGCTCAGGCCGGAGCTTGAAGAGCTGTATCAGGACGTAACTGGACATCGCAATGTTGCCCAAACCCATGATCGCGATAAACCAGACGATGCGCACCAGCCAATGGTTCTCCTTGTAGAAGACCCAGGTGTAAAAGGTGATGAAGGCGAAGTAAGCATCGAACAGAGTGGCCACAGCCCATGGACTGTGCGCCCAACTGAAATCATCTCCGCTGGCCAGGATGGACTTGTGCAGGCTGACCCATGTGGTCATGCCGATCATGTATAAGAGAATTCCCGCAAACAGCTGCCCTACTATGACCACCAAATGCTGCCGCCGCGAGCGAAGGGTGCCACGCCCGACCCAGATGTCCTGCATACTGATAAGCGAATATTGCAGAATCGATTGTCTTTCTAAATACTCGCCAAATCCACTGGAGTCGCAATAGGCTGAGTAGTGCTTTTTGCCTCAGCCGTCTTCCCTAGTAACAAAGACGACAGATTACCAACATCGTGGAAAATCGACGCTAATATATTGGACATCTTGCGACAGGCAAAAGTGAAATCCCGCAGGAATGTCTGGCCGCACACCTGCCGTTCGATGAACACAACAAGGGTTTGCCTTGGCGTGGCGCGTTGCCCTGTGGCCGTGACAATCGTCACTGACAAGCGAGAACAGTGGTGCGAACATGAGCGCAGATGTAGGGACACAGGTCTGTGCATCGGCCACCTCTCTCCAGTTGGCTTGCCGTTCTCCAGCGTTGCGCCACTTCGTCACCAGCGCAGGAGGTCTATCATGCGACATACAACTGTGGATGTCTCAGCCGCGAAGCCCGAGGAAGGCTCGTTCGAATTGACCACGGAGTTAATTCGTGTACGTGCGTATCGGTTTATCACTCGGTTTAAAGTCTTTGAGCGACTCATCAAAACCACCACCACTGCAACTGATGATAAAGCTGAAGTTTGTGAGTGGTATTATGCGTACCCTTTTTCCGAAGAGCCCGAGCCGCTACGTCGAGAGCAAAGAGTGCTCGCAACAAGAAGCTGGCACGACCCCAACAAAGTGACTGGTCGCATTCGCGAGGCCTGAGGAAAACCAGCGACGTGTTAAATCATCCTAGCTGGTGAGATCTTACTGGTTTGAACTTCGGCACGAGCCCATTTTTCAGTTCAGCAGGGTGTCTGTAGCGTAAAGGCACCTGTTGCTCAAATCTCTGCGGGAGGCGATCATGCCCGTTTACGATTACGTTTGCAAGGACTGCCAGAACTCATTTGAGCTAATTCTCACCCTCGGCGAACACGACAAAAGCGACATCCCTTGCCCAAAGTGCGGAAGCAAGAACGTTGAACAAGCTGCCGTCGCGTTTTTCGCCGTGACATCGAAGAAGAGTTAGCCTCAGGAAGCCGCCGCCGAGCCTGATTCGCATACGTGCGTGACGGCGGGTGCTTGCTGCAACATCGGACGACAGGTCACGTTTTCAG